>ERZ794946.528-NODE-528-length-15032-cov-4.699539_pt1 | contig 15032 bp, 8 predicted proteins | sample MGYA00433072_ERZ794946 | MGnify/ENA primary metagenome ERZ794946 (study PRJEB30137, sample SAMN04331413) | food metagenome | isolation source: Y3 must sample point D1 replicate A | place: Australia: South Australia | collected 2014 ...
CCTTTGCTAGGCTGAGAGCTCGGTTCTGGTGCAATTCCTGTGCCCCTATTATACTAACGTTAAAGTCGCGGAAGATGGATACGGCAAAGCATTTTTTTGTATAGAACATGGGAAACGCACATTACTTTGTGCTACTTGCGTACGCTGCCTCGTTGAAGATGCCATAAAGTTCGTAACAACAGAAAAGAAAAAAACACCGCCCGAATGCAAATTTGCCTTGACCGTCTAAATAGGGTCAGGCATGGGAGGTCGTTGAAGACCTATCGCTAAAGCAGAACTGAGGAAAGGAACGAAGTGATTAGGTGGGCATGGGTGCGGCGGCACCGGTCATGTCCTCGAAGGTTTCAGCGGGTGCGCAGGTGCAGAAGAGGTTCATGTCACCATATGCTGTGTCTTGTTAGTTGTGTTCACGTTCGTATGACAGGATAGAGTCAACTCACCATCGTCAAGTCTGGTAACAGTAGGCCAGAACTTCTTCTCCTTGAGATAAGCCAGGGGATATGCTGCTGTCTCACGAGTGTAGGGTCTCGACTCCCAGTCCGAGGTGACAATGTCCTTGACACTGTGAGGTGCCATCTTGAGCACATTGCCGTCCTTGGGCTGCTTGCCTTCCTCAACCAGAGTAATCTCCTTGCGTATGGAGATCAGAGCATCGCAGAAGCGGTCGAGCTCTTCCTTGCTCTCTGACTCGGTGGGCTCAATCATCAAAGTGTTAGCGACAGGCCAGCTCATCGTGGGTGCGTGGAAGCCATAATCTTGCAGACGCTTGGCAACATCAATGGCTTCGATGCCAGCAGTCTCCTTGAACTTGCGAATATCGAGGATGAACTCATGGGCGCAACGGCCGTTGTCGTTGGTGTAGAGAATGGGGTAGTGAGGGCGCAGACGAGACAGGATGTAGTTAGCGTTCAACAATGTGATCTTGGTGGCATGGGTCAGACCGCGAGCGCCCATCATCTTGACATATGCCCAACTGATGGGCAAGATGCTGGCGCTACCCCAAGGTGCACCACTGATAGGCGCGATGGCCTGTTCACCACCAGTCTTGACCAGAGGATGACCAGGCAAGAAAGGAGCGAGGTGCTCTGCAACACCAATGGGACCGACACCAGGACCACCGCCACCATGGGGAATGCAGAAAGTCTTGTGAAGGTTCAGGTGGCAAACATCAGCACCAATCTCACCAGGAGAGCAAAGACCAATTTGAGCGTTCATGTTGGCACCGTCCATATAGACCTGACCACCATTCTTGTGAACAAGATCGCAGGCCTCCTTAACCTTAGGTTCAAACACACCGAAAGTGCTAGGGTATGTGATCATGATGGCACCAAGCTCCTCGCTGTGCTTCTCACACTTGGCCTTCAGATCTGCCATGTCCAGGTTTCCGGTACCGCTCTCGCACTTGATTGTCACAACACGCATACCTGCCATAGCTGCACTTGCAGGGTTGGTACCGTGGGCAGAGACCGGAATCAGGCAGATATCACGCTTCTTGCCGGGCTGTTGCTCGAGGTATTTGCGGATAACGCGGAGACCGGTGAACTCGCCCTGAGCACCAGAGTTGGGCTGCAAAGAGACAGAGTGGAAGCCAGTGATTTCTGCAAGGTCGGCTTCAAGCTCGTTGATCAGAGTTTCGTATCCCTTGGCCTGCTCAGGAGGAGCAAAGGGGTGGATGTTCGAAAATTCGGGCCAGGTGATGGGTACCATCTCCGTGGTAGCATTGAGCTTCATTGTGCATGATCCGAGAGGAATCATGGAGTGCACCAGGGAAAGATCCTTTGACTGCAAGTGGTGGATGTAACGGAGGATATTGGTCTCAGAGTGGTGAGTGTTGAAGACAGGGTGTGTCAAGAAAGGTGTCTTCCTGCGAAGCTCGGCAGGGACGTGAGATGCAGCATCCTCAGCTGAGAGACCAATGTCCTTTGCCAGTGAATCGACGGTGAGCTTGGGGGATGACTTTGCGGCACCAGCCAGCAGGTCTATAATAGCTTGAATGTCCTCCTTCTCGACAGTCTCGTCCAGAGTGATACCGATACGGTTCTCGTCAACGACTCTCAGGTTGGTCTTGTATTCTTGCTCGGCCACTTTAGCGAAGTCACCGGCCTTTCCAGCAATAGCACCTCCAGAGATAACGACAGTGTCGAACAAGGGTCCAGTGGTCTCAATGGTGTATCCGCTCTTGGAGGCAGCCTCGGCAACAACACGAGTTGAGTTGATGACTCTGTGGGCAATACTCTTCAAGCCTTCGGGTCCGTGGTAGACAGCGTACATGGCGCTCATGTTAGCCAACAAAGCCTGAGCCGTGCAGATGTTGCTGGTGGCCTTTTCACGACGAATGTGCTGCTCGCGGGTTTGAAGAGCCAGACGAGCTGCATTGTTACCCAGTCTATCCTTGGAAAGACCAATGAGACGACCGGGAATCTTACGCTTGTGCTGTTCGCTGCAGGCAAAGAACGCTGCGTGGGGGCCACCGAAGCCGAATGGAACACCGAATCTCTGAGCGTTTCCGAAGGCTACGTCTGCGCCAAACTCGCCAGGGGGAGTGAGAACAGTGAGAGCCAGAAGGTCGGTGGCCACACTGAAGGTTGCCTTCAGCTTGTGAACCTTCTCGGAAAGGTTCTTGAAGTCCTGAACACCACCAAGGGTGTCGGGGTATTGGCCGAGAACACCAACCAAGTCTTCGCCAATCTCTTCCACTCTCTTGCTTCCGTCCTTGAGGATGTCATCGACCTCAATCTTGATTCCGAAGCCTTCGGCGCGGGAAGCCAGTACGGCAATGGTTTGAGGGTGGCACAAGTGCGAAACAAGGTAGACCTTGTTGGGGCGCTTTTGACGAGCTGAGGGGAGAGCGTTGATAGAAAGGGTCATGGCCTCTGCAGCAGCGGTGGGCTCATCGAGGACAGATGCGTTTGAGATGGCCAGGCCGGTCAGGTCAGAGACCATGGTCTGGAAGTTGAGCAGGGACTCCAATCTTCCCTGACTAATCTCAGGTTGGTATGGAGTGTAACTTGTGTACCAGCCAGGGTTCTCGAGGACATTTCTCTTAATGACTTCAGGTACACGGGTGCCCGCGTAGCCGCATCCAATGTAACTTCTGACGATCTTGTTTCCACTGGCAATCTCTCTCAGTCTGTCGATCAGTTGGCTTTCAGAGAAGCCTTCTGAGCTCGTCTCTTTACCGGGTTGACCTTTGCTATCCTTGACTGCGGGCCCTTCGATCTTGAGGTCGCGAGATGATAGGATATCTGCGGGCAGAACTTGGGTCACAAACTCGTCGAGAGACTCTGCCGGAGGGTCCAGAGCCTTGAGCATCTCAATAGTGTCATCGGATGAGGGACCGATGTGTCTGCGCGCAAAAGTGTCCAGAGGCGCAAAGAGAGTGGACTGGGCATGGCCGTCGCTGGGTGACTGAGTGTCGGTAGCGGTGCTCGAGTAGAAGGGTCTGAACTGCGTGGGTCGGACATGCTTGCTGGGTTGGAGTAGTTGTCTTCTAGCGGACAGGTTGAGGCATCGCCTGCTTGTCAAAGAGGAGACTGTGCCTTGGGATAGTGAAGCGTATCTCAGCCTTGCGGCAGCGACCAGTGATTGCTGCATCTTGGACTTGTGCCTGTCAGACGAGAGTCCTTGTGCGAGCACTGGGCAGTAAGTAGCGGTCTTCTCACCTGTCAAGCAAAAAGAATGAACGAGTACTCGTCTTCGAGGGAACAACTGTATGACGCGAGCTCTCGGCTTAAGCTTGCTTCACCCGAGTGGTTTACCCGCAAACGAAACAAAGGAACAATATCAACGAGATGGATGTGAAGAAAGAACAGAAGGAGTCATTGATTTCTGCAAGCCAACAATTTTTCTTGCACTCTCGCCAAACGGCACCACATGCAGGAACATGAGCCACCTTAGTTTCTTGGTGCTCCTTCAGATAAGAACTCTATTCCGAAATGTGGTGATTTTGTAGGGCGTACGACTCGTTCACGCCGGGAGCCGGCCCGAAAATGTGGATCGCCCGCACCTAGCCGTGCACGATAAGGAGGGGTCCGGGGATCATTTACTCGATCATTTTACCCTTGAAAGGAAGGCCGGCGCGAAGACGAGATGAAACCTACCTCCCCGTGTGCTGTCACGCGCATGCTGTAAAAATGCACAATGTTTTTTAAGATCAGTGCAGCCCTCCGCTGAAAGCGTGAAAGTTAGCGCTTCCCAGTGGAGGGACGCACTGGTCTGAAAAGCATTGTGCGTTCCTCCAGCCCAGATGGCCTGAGTCGCGGTCCCGAGAGATGGCTATAAAGGTGACAAAATTTAGCACATAGGGAGGTAGGATACTTGTCTAGAAGTAACGTGATCAAATTGCGCTGAGTTGGGTATTCGAAGAGTACAGAGAAGAAAAAGACCCCTTGGTCTATGAAGAAGCCATGTAGTTGCCAATCAGAGGAATATGGCTGTACAGCTCGTCGTATTCCCTGCCAACCCATCCTCCAACTGCGCCGCCACGGCCGACGATGCCCATACCTCCAGCTAGCCACAGTGCACTGACAACAGCGCTGACTGCATTGACAACATACCATCTTCTCTTTCTTATGAGCTGGCCCTCTGGTCCGCCTTGGGTGACTTGCGATGGCGTCCAGTTCAGCCATTTAGCCCAACCCCAGACAGAGTGCCAAACTCCAACGGTAATCAGAGCACCGAAGCCAATGAACGAGACAGCAGGGTGTTTGGCAAAGCCGTGTGAGACGTAGCCAAGGTTGATGCTGCTAGAGCCACCCTCGTACCACAAGGGGATGATTCTGTTGACAAAGGAGTGTCCAAAGACCAGTGGTACCAGAGCATATCCTAGCGCACTTGTACCCGACAACTTGGGCCATGCGACCATGCGTCTATCCGTCCTGTTCTCTGCGCCATATCTCTTGAGGTTCTGCTTGCGACGGTAGAGGCGAAGGGCAACACCGCTGCCAATGTGGGCGAGCAAGGGTAGGACAACAATGAAGGGTTCGGCAATAGGCGATTGGTAGTAAGGACGAGTGAGCAAGAGATAGCGCTCGGAATTGGCTACCGAGCGTGTGGCAAGCGGGATGATGGACGTGTTGGCAATGTGGAATGCCGTGAAGACGGAGAAGGCGTAACTCGAGTACTTGTGGACGCGGGTGAGGTACCAGACGGGCGAATGCGCATCCAGACCTAAGGTAGAGGTCCGCTGGACGGGCTTGATGGCTTCATCGTCGTAGTTTGAGCGATTCGAGGAGGACGGGAAGTACGAGTCCTTGACGTCCGAGGGAAACTCGTCCTCGATTGGCGAAGGCTCGAGTTCTTGCAACGAGACCTCCCGCGACAGGTCGTTGGCGTGAGTGTTCATCTGTTCTGAGTTCAACTGCCTGGAGCCAAGGAAGAAGCAAGCTCGCCCACGAATCAGCGTCGCACATGGCTTTGATTACCACATCTACATCTTATCTCTGTCACAATCAGCGGATCTATCCCCACCTCGGCTTGACGAGCTTTGACTTTGTTCCTCACGGGCTTCCTCTTTGCATTCTACATCACCAAACACATCAATCATCTAACATGGGTCCAGTACGTCAAGACCTCTGTAATTTATCGTCCATGAGCTAACACAACCACAGCGATCAACAGTACTGCCTAGCGCACAGGTATGCCCCCTCATCTGTCTTTTAGACCCACAGCCTAACTCGTCATTCAGACCGAGAGCGCGCGCGAGTTGCGCCGCAACTTCTACTGCGATCTCTGTAGCAAAGGATACGGTCGTATCACAGAACTCGAAGCCCACGAAAACGGCTATGACCACCAACACCGCAAGCGCATGAAGGAGATGAAGCAAATCACTCGCAACCCTACAGCCGCCGTCCGCAACTCACGCACCGAGAAGAAACGCACTGAAAACTCTGAGATGATCAGCTTGAACTTGAACAAAGGTGGAAAGTCAGATGGTGTAAAGAGGGGGTTCAGGGACATTGGTGGTGACAGAGATGCGACACAGGATGTACGGACGGCACCGACTGCGGCTGTGCCTGCTGTTGTCATGAACGAGGCACCGGCCAAAGAACAAGTCGAGGTCGAGAGACCGTTGCGATGGGACGATCTCACACAACTGGACTCCATCCTGGACCCGTCAACACTACCTGCTGAATGGCAGCAACTTGACCCAAGCGCTACCCGGACCTACTTCTCCAACATGGCCGATGCCGAGAAGCGAAGAGCATACTTTGATGATGACGAAGACATCCTGGACGAGATGGGTATTGCAGATGACGAATGGCATGCAGACGACGAAAACGTCTTGGATGAAACCGACATCGATCAAGACTGGGAAGACTTTATGCAATCCGACGACTGGAAGAAGCAAAAGAACGACGCTGAGCAAGCGAGAAAGGATAAACTCAACCAGGCTTGGAAGCAAAGACGGGCTATGCAGCAGTCGGCGTAGTACAATGACAGAAAGAGCAATGGATTGAATATTGGATTACTTGAGCATTGGAGTTGATCAAGGGAAGGTCTCTGGTATACCATTCGGCAAGGCGTTCATGGTCATATGTTTTGAGTACCTTCAAATTACAAGCTGTCGTCGCAGCCGTTGATTGATATCAGTTTGCATCTCCTTCATATTCAAGGTCGTCACGACCTCTCCCCCCTGAAACCAAGAACAAACAATTTCCAAAACAAACATCACATTCATATTTGCCACAGATCCATCTCTCCCCATCGAACCGGTGGTGTGGTGCAGTTGGTAGGCTTGTGCCTCACTGTGGACTATTGGCCACCGGTTCGACTCACGCCATTGACTAGAGGTCCCAGTAATCCTCACCCGACAACAATTATGATGAAAAGCTTTGCTTTCTCTTCCCCTCCAGAGCTAGTCTTCTGGGGGGTTTCTGTTTTGCCAATTTCTTTGATAGATATGGGATGATGATGATGGTTTTCTTTTTTGCATATATTGAGAGAGGATATGCATGATTTGTTTCTCTTTTTGCGCGTGTTGAGGGATATGTTGCTGGCGCGCGTGTGTATGCACAATGATTTCGGCATATCTCTAGTTGTCCGTAGAGAGGCGCTGACTATCACGCTCTCAATGGAGGCTACCTCTGAAAATGTTAAAACCGTGCAATTCTACAGCTATACTCGTGACAAAGTTCAGCACACGGTGAGGATGGACGTGGCTTGCATATCGGTGACATGGTGCCCCTAAATTGATTTGCGTGCCAACTGAACCATAGTGTGCACTTGCTAGTGATGATTGGTTACAGAAGACGAATTCTTAGTGGCACAAACAAGGAGTACGAGAAGATAAAAAGGGAGTCGAAGTCAGACAAACAATGCTTTATTACATTGGTCAAGAGAGCATGGTTCAAACTCACTGAATCTAAATACTAGCACGCCTGGGCGCCATGGTTCTCCTCAAGTTCTTCCTCTCCTCGGTCTCCTCCATCACAGGCAACACTCCGTCCTCTCTCAGCTTGGCCAAAAACTCCTGACCGTACTTGTATCCGACCTGGTAAATCTCGTCAAACTTGGCAAACTCGAGCGTGCCATACGCATCGATCGGAGGACGCATATAAAGACAACCAGGAGTAGTCTTTGCGCGTTCAAGTGCATCAATACTAGACACATAGGCCAAACGGGCCTGGATCTCAGAAAGTGTAGGCGGGTTAGGATATGCTGAGAACGGATTCCAGCGATTGAACGAGGCCCAGAACCCTGAGAGTGAATCTCCATATGCTTGCGGGTTGTCATCGTCTAGAGCTCCGACATCAACAGCGAAGATGACATCTGCGCCAAGTGACTTCATGTGAGCGACAGTCAAATTGTCCACGTAGCCACCATCAAGAAGCATGTTTCCTTCGTCGCAAAGCGGAGGCAACAGGCCAGCAAGTGACATTGAGGCACGTACGTAGCGCCAGGCGTAACCACTAGTGTGGATTTCGGAACGTGACTTGCTGATGTTTGTGGTGTTGCAGTAGTATTCGAGCCAGAAATCTTCGATCTGTGAGTCGCCGAAGGTCTTGAAGATACCACGGTTGAACTCATGGCCAGTCGTGTAGGATGCACTGTAACACGTCAGTCGATAAGGTTCAATGGCATAAGAACAAGCCAGTCAACATACGATGGGTAAGTCAGGTCCAGGGCAAAACGCCACATACTACCCATCCTTCCAGAAAACTTCTTGGCGCGACCATACATGGGCACAACATCAGCGTCCCAAGCGTAAAGCGCGCCGATGAAAGATCCGATCGACGTTCCTCCGACAATGTCAATAGGGATTCCAGCTTCTTCCAAGGCTTTGATGATTCCAACATGGGCAATACCCCTCGCACCACCTCCACCGAGTACAAGACCGACGGACTTGCCAAGGAGGCGACGAGCTAGACGATGGAAGTCACCCTTGAAGGGTGTTTCTGCGGAATACAGCGGGGTCTGGCGCACTTTCCTGGACGTATACTTCTGAATCTCGGCCTGAATGACTTGAACACGCTGTTTGATAACAGTACTGAACCTTCTAATCTGAGGATGAACAGGTTCGGTGGGGTCACGGAAAGACATCTGAATATGATGATGGCTTCCATTGATCCACGAACGATCTCTGAGCCATTTGCGTGTAAGTCCAGGGTGGCAGTATCTCTCAGCGTGCAGCAAGACGAGTTCTTTTCTTGCCGTGGTCTTTGTCGTGAGGAGAAAACGCTCATACTCGCCTATGGCAGGCGAGCCCTCTGCAAGGCCCACGAGCAGGATGCAATCTGCCTGGTTGATACAGGTTTGCGTCCAAGGTGACTTGACGTTTGTGTCAGCGACATACAAGACCAATGCGAACTTCTCTTCAAGATCGGCTAAATATTGAGATAGCTTCAGCTTCCCCATTTTGGTGAATGCATGTCTGCCAAGATGATTCAGAATAGCTGCCTGATTCAGCGACGTGGTTCTTTGTGGTGTAGCTCCAATCTGGTTCAGAGCACTAAGTAAACGATGACCGAATTCGACCACAGGGACACCTGCGGTTACTGGTAGGATTGCTACCGTTCGCAGGTTCGTCGTGGACGAAGCCTTGGTACGAGTAGCGATCCTGCTCGTATCCTTTCCATGTTCTGAAGTTGGATCTTCGATCAGTGCACGCATGCGAGATGCGATAATCTTGGAAATCTTCATGGTAATGCCAGGATGTTCGTGAGCAAGACTGTTGAAAAGCGATTTGGGGAATTTTGCCAGTTCGGTATCACGAATGGCCAATAGTGTGCCAGGTCGAGTGGACTCGGTCAGAACCTCGAGCTCTCCTACACTGTCACCTTGACCGTATTCGCCAATGACTCTCATCTTGTCGTCTGCACCTTCCTGAATTGCTCTCAATCGGCCGTTGAGCACAATGTAAATAGCATCGCTCTCTTCTTTCTGGTTGTAGATGACCTGACCAGCGTTGACTTGTACCCATTCGAGAGCAAAGTCGATATGCAAGATCAACTTGGGAAGGAGGGTAGTGAGACGCTTGGCTATTGTAAGAAGCACGATGGGGAATCTGTCCACAATCTTCTCGACGGCTGCTCGGGGCAGGAAACCTACATAGACGTCCGTCTTGGCCGTGACATCGATGAAGGAACGGTATGCGGAGACAGTTCCAAGATAGCCAGCAAGTCCACCAGGCTTAGTCAAGAAGAGACTTTTGTGCTTTGGCTTTCGTGCTTTGCTGGGTGGGTTCTGGTTGAGATTCAGCGAGCTTGGGCGCCGGACTGAACCCATGTTCCTGCCTGCCGATGATCTGATGGTTTGAGGCTCATCGGCCAAGTCAGCATCATGCGAGGTGCCGAAAATATTCGACTCTGCAGCTTCTGACTCTTCGATGGGGACACTGACGTCTAGGAAGCCGTCGATGACATAGTAAAGTCCAGGATTGCGTTCGCCTTGCTCGACGAGCACTGAACCCTTGGGAAAGAAGACAATCTCAACTTCCTCTTTCATGTCTTCCAGGATGTTCATGTTACCTGTCGCACTAAGACCAGAGTTCGATACAACGGACTCGGTCTCGCCATCGTTGGGGTCGAACTGGTCGATGAAGCCAAAGGCATTGTTGAAGACGGCCTTTTGTCGCCTGGAGTCATAAGAGACGAGCTTGGGTGACTGTGGGAGAGAGTCCGTCCTTGAAAGGCCGTCCTTCATGTTTGTCAACCCAATGGCTTTAAACATGCAGTCTAGAATGGATTCTCTGAAGATCATGTCTTCATCTACAGAATCTTGACGACGCAGTGTCTTGATGTGAGCATCGAACGGATTGAAGTTCCTGCTAGCCATGGGACTCATGGCATCTCTTCCGAGTGGTCTTGGAGTTTGAAAGGGCAACGAGTAGGGCGCCAGGTTCTTGCGGCCACCCTGCCTTGCGGCATTGTTGTTGTTGGTCAGTAAGTCTCCAGCACTGACACCAGATCTGTCTTTCTCGTCATCCGTGAGTAAGCCTCTCTCTTGACCAAGCCTGCTGCTCCGGGTTGGTGTGTGAATAGACTCGCTTCTCCCTCCATGACCACGGCGACTACTAGGCGCAGCTTGAGCATGCAAGACGGCTTCTTTCCTCAGACCTGTCGCCGTCTTCTTTCGTTGGCCGGCACGTGGGTTATGCAGAGCGATACCCTTAGAAATCTCTTCTGGTCCAGTGCGTTCCTTCTCTTTGGTAAACTTGCTCTTCAGTCTGGTCATGGCATCTCCCTTGAGAAAGTCTGGTAAATCATATGCAGTATAACCATCCATGAGCCTCTCAGTACGTAGAACTTCGCCGGTAAGACCAAGATACTGATGACCGGTTGCCATTGTAACACGTTGAAGTCGTGTAAGAATGACTTGAACGATGTGTGAAGTGGCCTTGGGATAGACACGAGTGAGCCTTCGAAAAGCAGTGGCGGGAATTATCGCAATTGTGGTATCGACGGAGGCTCTTGCCACAATGTCTGGATGGGCAGATATTTGCTTCACAGATTGCCTGCGAGTACTCTGGGTACTGCCTTGTCTCGATCTTGGCTCCACGCCAGGATCATTTGGATCATTTAGAGAGAATGAAGGTACGGCGCTTTGAGCGAAGGAGGCGGCATCGAGCCCTCGGAGTGTTGTGTGAGATTCTCCGCCAGTAGCTGTGAGTTCGGGGCTGAATATAGGTGACAAAGGGGTGGCAGCGCCGCTAGGGCGGTTTGAATGCGGCGTCTGAGGCTGAGCACTGTCTGGCGCGCCTGAAGCCGAGTCACCTTTTTCGTCATGGCGCAACTTGACATCTTCTGTGAACAGGGATAAAATAGAAAACAGGGAAGACATCGGTGCACCGTTTTTGACTTCAGTCAACAACTGGTATCCTTGGTTACCACGTACACGCCCCTCATCATCAACACCGGTCTCTTCGGGGGTAGTTCTGCCAGTTGATGGATCTTCTTCTCTTTCCTTATTCGATTTGACAAAGATCTGGACCAAACCATCCACAACCAGACAAAAGCCCTTTTCCTCTTCTAGCAAGATGGTCTCTCCAGCGATGAGTTTCCTTGTTTGCATAGTTCGGGTGAGTTCGTGAAAGACAGGACGTTCGAGATAACCAAAGACCTTGATGGCACTAAGAAACTCGTCAAGATAATTTGCCAGACCTTGCTTCGAGTCTGTCTCTTGAGTGTCCGGGAAGACCTCAACTTGAGGTTCTTTACGTTGAGGCTCTGGAGGTAGTCTCGAGTACATATTCAAGAAACGATAGCGGACCACCCAGCTCGCGGTTGAAACGAAGAAGACGAGAATCAGTACGACAGTAGTCATGTTGACGGTCAGAGTCAAACTCGTAGACAAGAATGTAAACAGCCATGTTGGTAAAGTAATGGTCAAGAAAGCGATGAACCAGAGGAGAAGGCTGGGTAACATGGTGAAGATGGCCAGGATAATGCCGGCGGCCACGCCCACGTTGGACGGCTCAGCAATAGGTGGAAGGGATGACACGACAGGTACAGTCGAATTTTGCACGACCTCCTGCAGTGCACTCGACGCATTCGCGACAATCTCGGAGTCCATCTTTTCCAGGATATTTGATAGTGAGAGGTCGGCTGCAATTGATGATTGTGTTTAGTGTTCAGCAGGGGCAGCGTATCGTTCAATGACCATGATCAAATTGTTCAAGACATGATAGTCAGAAATTGGAAGCGTCGGAAAGAAAACGAACAAACAATTCGTAGAAGAGAAGTTGCGATGTAGAAAGACAGGAGTTGGCTTGATTGCTGGCATCCAAACACGTGGCTTGGCATTGCGATTTAGCCTAGTTTGTTATACAACGTTTTGCGATTCACTGACCCGAGTCTACTCGAGTACACTCTTGCGATATAAGAAGTTGTTGAAACCAGTCGTGCAACCTTCGCTGAATATTTAGGTATTCATTAGTTGATTATGTTTTCACAGCCTTCATTGCATCACCTATGTAGTCCTGAGCAATATTGTGCATTTAGTGAAGCAGCTTGGCGTTGGGTAAGACTCACTCTTTGGTGGGGAGCAACTTCTCCAGGCTTGCGCGCATCCATCGCAACTTCCGTCACTGTCGCAAGCCAAAGTTAATCGCGACTTTGTCAACTGCTCTCGCCTTTACACGACCACCTTTACATCACAACATCCAGCTCCCATCCATCCCCAAGCCCCGAACAAGGGTATATACAGCAAGCATGGGTGACAGACGTTCAGAGCGCGTCTATCACCAAGACTATATCGCGCGCATCAGATACTCCAACACATTACCACCACCTCCGAACCCGCCCAAGCTTTTGGACATTCCCGGAACTGGCATCGCCTCGAGCAACTATACATCTCCCTCGTACGCTCTCAAGCTTGCACGAGAGCAGCCACTCAACATCGAGGCCGATAGCGAGCTCGGGATGCCCCTTGAGCTGCTTGGACGACCAGAAGTCTTTGAAGAAGACGAGGGCGGTACGTCATTCCCTCATTACACCCTGAGAGTCGCCTTAGCTAATCATACCATCACAGCGAGCATGGTCAACGCCCCGTCCACGTCCATCATGGCCCAAGAAAACCCGCCGCCGCTCCATCCCAAGGACCGAGAACTTCTCAAGCCACTATCCGCCCTCGGCAAGCCAACAGCCATGAACTCTGGTGTCAGTTTTCTCCGTAGGACTGAGTACATATCGTCCAACGCTGGCGCTGTGCAACGTTTTGAATCAAGCACATCCAAAGACTTGTTGCGCGTACGAAAAGACCCCAAGCGTCGTAAGACGGTGGAGCCTAACCGCGACGACCCCTTGCACATCATCAGACATTTGGCCAAAGGCTTTGATCTCGCTTACCCCGAGGACGCCTACCGCGGTGATGATTCTAAGACACAAATCCGTGGAGCTCCCAGCACCCCTGCCGAGAAAGCCGCCTGGGCCACACCTAAACACCCTAAACACCCCGAGCTGACCCTCATGGACGCTTACCCTCTTCTTCCTGATAACGACGCCCTTCCCATGACTGGTGACTACCAGGTCGTTAAATTCAGCACTAATCCTGTTGCTTCCTCGTCCAACACGTACGATACGCGCCTCGACACCGCGCTGCTGCGACCGCTTGGCGCCGATCTGTCTATCTACGAAGAACGCATGGCTGCCCATCAAGCAGATCCGACCGTCCCTAAGCCTTTGCCGGAATGGGACTACGACCTGTTTCTGCCAGGTAATGAGGGTTCAGTGGGCGCTCTCAAGCGCAAATTCGATCCCAATGATGCTCAAAAAGACGACCCCTCACTCTACGATACCGAGGCCGATGGTGATGCGTGCTTCCAATTCGACCGCGTCCGAGAATACGAGACCTACAAGCAAAATGGCAATGCCGACGACCCGTACGGTGTAAAGGTCGCACTCGCCCTAAACGATGGCGAAGGCCGCTTACCACAGGGCGCTTACTACTATGCTGTCAAATCGACGGCAAGTTTAAGACCAAAGAGAAAGACACCAGGCATTTCTGAGGAGGGTCGTGTTGAGCACGTGGATGTGCTCCATGTAACCGTGAGACACCCCAACGCAGACGAGGCAGCAATGCGCACATCAGCGCAAGCAGCCCTGGACCGTGAGGATGAGGATTAGAAGTCTGCACTGGACCGTGAGATTGAGGGTGAGATTGAGGATTAGAAGCCTGCACTGCCTTCCCCGCCTGCACCTCCTTCCCCGCCTACACTGCCTTCGCCTCCTGTGCCCCCCGAGCCCGCACCGCGTGCGTCTGTTGAGAAATCAAAAGAGGAAAAAGTAGCTGAGGAGATGCATTCCATGGAAGACCACGCCAGGGCTCAAGCCTATGCTACTGATAATGAGGACGGTCTCCGCTCTCACTCCTATAAATAAGTAAAAAAAATGAACTATCAGCTATCCCTAACCACCTCTCCACGTTCTTGACCACTTGCAGAAATGCACAGTCATCTGTGAAGCCCCTGATTGAGAGCTCCTCTTTTCTCGCATCTCAGTGGACATTCTGTTGACTCCAAAAACACTCTGCATTTTTACAGGAAATTTGAAAGTGTACATGGTTGCTGAGAGCACGCTTTGGATCGGCATCTCACCGGACAGGACAAGAATTCAGAATCACCGTTCATTTACAGATGCTTAGGATAGGATGTGTATACGGTCACTGACAGCACACTTGTTGTACATGAATAGTTTGGAAGACCTTATATATACGAAACTCATCTCGGGGCGAAAACTTTGCAATGGGATGCCAAAAACTGCGTCTCATGCGAGTGGACATATTTGACATTCCTTTGGAGCTCTTTGCGGCGATTTGCGGGCATTGATGTCCTCGCAATCTCAATACATCTGTCCTCCCCTATGGTGAACAATTCCCAAAGGAGACTTCCTGCAAAATACGAACCATGTATTCTGGTGGGGGCGCATCCGCAGAGCTGGAATGCGACATCTAGGCTTCGCAAGCCCTCCATCTTCTCCAGCTTATGCATACGCAGTGCTTTGACAGCCACAGTGAGGCGGCGAGATGGGACCGGGATCGAGATGGGACCGGGATCGAGATGCGGAGCTTTTCGATACGAGCCAAAGCACGATCAC
>ERZ794946.534-NODE-534-length-14974-cov-2.579194_pt1 | contig 14974 bp, 9 predicted proteins | sample MGYA00433072_ERZ794946 | MGnify/ENA primary metagenome ERZ794946 (study PRJEB30137, sample SAMN04331413) | food metagenome | isolation source: Y3 must sample point D1 replicate A | place: Australia: South Australia | collected 2014 ...
TGATTACAATTCATCTATATCTATTTGATCTTTTGGTTCTTTTGGTTCTTGACCTTCAGACCATTGTGTAATATCATCAATGTAACTTAAAATGACTCTGACACTGTCTGGGTTACCAGCTTCTAGAGGTAAAAATTGAACCATACCAAAATCATCCACAAGATTGGAGATTCGGTTATTCAAGTTGTGATATCTAGGATTAGTATTTTTATTCAAATCACTATTCAAAATTAATGGGTCCGGGTTCAAGTATTTTTTCAATTTCTTCTTTGAATATTCATTCTTCACTAAGTCAACTTTACTTAAGATATTTATATGAGGTAGTTCTAACAAAATCATAGCAGACATGGCACTTAAGCATCCTGAGAAAAACTTGGAATCATCAATGACAAATGATGATTCTAATAGATAAGAAACACACAAGTTGATATTCAATTGGTATTTCAAATAATTCACTAATCTTGGTATCAAGTTGTAATGATTGTATAGTTCAATTTGTCCAGGTAAATCAATAATGAAGAATTCATCATTATAATCACCGATTTCTTCGTCTAGCCAATCTAAGTTTTCTAAAAGATATTCAAAACAGTAGATTAATCCACCATTTGGACCCAAGTTCATTTCATCCATACAATCTTCCAAAGAAATCAAATCCTTAATATCAATGGTAAATTCGTAGTCTTTAGGTTCAGCTGCTGGATCCAGGTTTATTAAATTACAACGTCTTGAGTTTTGTTGCATGTGGTTCACCAAGGAGTTACAAAATGTGGTTTTTCCTACACCTGCAGGACCAAGTACTAAAACACCGACTCTTGACATCTATAATTGTGTATTCTTGTGTAATTGTAGTAGTTTTATTTGGTTCTGTTAACTCTTATTCCTGTCCAAAGTGTGTGTTCGATAACTACAGTTCCACATTCAATTTACCTAATATGAAGAAAAAAAAAAAAAGAAATTAAAGAGAATCCAAATTTTAAAAAAAAAAATTCATTATCGGATATAAACATAGTATTATACTCTTAAAAACATAGATTTTGAGGAGGTGCAACTTCCGGTATTTCACCCCTTTCAAAGTCTTGTGCATTGAATGCATTCAGCACAACAGGTGGCAAGTCTCCTGTGTAACTTTGAGCATTGTTACTGGTTTGGTTGTTCAAAGCTGGCACATTGCCTGCTATGAAGTTTTGGCTTTGGCCTAATCCTGCTAATGGATTGCTGTTGGAAGCGGTAGCTGGCTGAGAGAGAGGATTGCCTGCATTCATTGGTTGCCCAAATGCACTTGACGTGGATGTAGCATTAGACTGGGTTGACGAAGTTTGTTGGCTGAATAGGTTGTTTGCTGAAGAAGCTGAGTTTTGTCCAAATGCAGAGTTAGTCTGTGGTTGTCCAAATGCAGAGTTGGTCTGTGGTTGTCCAAATGTGGAGTTCGTCTGTGGCTGTCCAAGTGCAGATGTATTTTGTGGTTGTCCAAATGCAGAGTTGGTCTGTGGCTGTCCGAATGCAGAGTTGGTCTGTGGTTGTCCAAATGCAGAGTTGGTCTGTGGCTGTCCGAATGCTGAAGTATTCTGTGACTGTCCAAATGTTGAGGTATTCTGTGGTTGCCCAAATGCTGACGTATTCTGTGGTTGTCCAAATGCTGAAGTACTCGATTGTGCAGAATTATTACCTCCAAATGGATTAACAGCAGTTGAAGTGTTATTTCCAAATGCACTATTACCCACAGATTGAGCATTTCCACCAAAAGTGGCTCCCTGTTGTTGTATATTTCCGCCAAACGGATTACTTTGTTGAGATTGTATATTACCCCCAAATGGATTGGATTGTTGACCAAAAGCACTGTTACCAGTATTTGTAGCCCCACCAAATGGATTGTTCGCTAGAGGAGCATTGTTGCCGTTGTTAAACCTGTTTGTTCCGTATGCAAAGTTTCCGTTTGAATTGTTGCTAGAACTATTTGTATTGTCCTGAGGTTTTTGATGAAGAAATCTACATCTCGATCCATTTCTACAATTACCTTGCAAAAAATACCTACAAACAACATTGGACTTGTCTGAGTTGCTGTTGTTATTATTAAATCTATTACCGTTAAAAAACATAGTCAATACTTTGCTATTATATTTCCACTGTTGATCAATGAACTTTGGTTTAGATCTTTAATTGTCTTCATTGCCAAAAAGTACATTCATCAAGTAAATCTCACACAGACTAAGGACTGTTTTTTTTAAGATTTTTTCATTCAACTTTTCAGTTTCGGCACGTGACTTATATTTTTTTCTAGTGAAGCGATGAATGCACATGGGCAAACTAACTACGCGTACATACAGGACTTATCAGATACGCAGCACCAAAATAAAGAGTCCATTAGGTACATACAGAGTGCACAATGACAGTGTGTGTTAATTGCGGGGAGTATATATCAGACGGCAAACTGTTTATTAAATACAACAACAACAGTTACAAACTACTGGATTGCAATAAATGTGGAAAGATAATTGACAAGTATATTGAATATGATCATCTAAACATACTTATAAACATCATTCTTCTTAAAAAGGGGGTATATACGCATCTGGTCTACAATAGCAATAATAAAATATTGAACAAAAGGCTCAAGTACATTGTTTTATCATTTGAAGTTTACATAACATGGGTTTATCAAGAGCATCTTATCCATCTTATTAGATCATCATCAAATATGAACATAGAGTTCATAAACAAGATAGTCAAGCCGTTCAGTGTAATCGACTTCGTGTTTAAACAAAATGCTTTTTTGCAGTATTGCTTTTTTATTCAGCATTGTTTTATAGAGCAATGGATATTTCTAAAGCTTGTAAATTACAAATTTGCCAAGTATTTATACCATAAAAATGAAAATTCAGTGAAAATCTTTGAAAATACTCTGCTTCTATCATACATTTCAAGACTAATTTTTCCTATACTAATGCTGATCTGGCCATATGACAGCAGTATTATTATACCTTCTTATATCATGAAATGGTTGACTAATTACTACATAATTGAGAGTGTCAATCTAATACTCCATAAAAATAATAACGTTAAAGTGTCTTTTAATAAACTACTTATGTACTTTGCTTTGGCATTCTTTATCAAAGTATTATTACAAAATATCATTATAAATGTTATATTTGTAGTACTCAAAAACATTGTATTTCCTGTATTCGGTTGGGATTTTTATGTTTACGATGTAGAGCTTTCAAATGGATTTAGATTCATGAAAGACTTCATTAATCAATTAGCACTATGCTGATGAATGGATTTCTTTTAAAAATTCACTGTGTTTAAATCATATATATATATATATAAAGCTTTCTTCTTTTCTTTTTTAACTAAACCTGTTCATCAGTGTATCTTTGGAACTCAGGTGAGTTTATGTCTCCATCAACTAAATCAGGCAAAGGAACTGACAATAACGGATATGAATAATCTTGACTTTCAGCAGAATACTTGTAATTATTGAAGTTATTTATATCATCCACATCATTATCAGTAACTGCATCAGTAAACTTCATAAATGATAAATAAGATATAGATTGAGATCTAAATCTTCTGTTTCCTGGTAAAAAATCAGTTGTTAACAAATCAGTAAACTCAAAATCATCATCCAGTGATGATTCAGTATTATTAATTAAAGAACTAGAAGAAGATTCACTGCTGATAGTATATTCACCGCCTTCCAATCTAGAAGATTCTCTGGTAAACTCAATTCTTTCAAAATCTCTTATCGAACTTAAAGCAATAAACTTGATTAGTGGAATATAGTTTTTTTCAAAATCCCACAGATAACTTAGGGTAATTAAAGGAGATGGTATCAATAACATTGATAAAATCCATCCATTATGATACCCTGCTAGAGTCCCAGCCATGGTTAATTGGAAAATCAATAGTCCCATGATAACTCTTCTGTAGATTAATGGCCATACTTGACCTGTTGAGTGAGGTAAATGGTTCATAGAGTAAATAAACTGGAATTTGTAGATGTGATAACCAATCACAAAGTAAATCAACCCAAATACCAAAATCTTAGTTGACAAAACACTATAAATTAAAGTAATGATCAAAATTAGAATAGACTGTGGTAGTTGCAACCCAAAGTTAAACAATGGAGTTTCAAAGTTGTGTTTTTTGTTATTTTTAATAAATGGCAATTCAACCATGTTTCCAATTAGTAACAACTTGAACGGAAACATACCAATACCTTGTAAAATAATCAAATCAACATAAAACAAGGAAAATTCCTTTATACTCTGTGCTAACTGGTAAGCTATTTTAGTTGTATCTGTAAAGTAACCCCAAAAATTCGAATATGTACCAGCTAAGGTAAACACTAAGAATAAATTCACAAATATGTAGAAGAAGTTTTTACTAACTAAAGAGATTTCTTCTTCTGAATAAGAAATAAAGCCTTGATATGATGTCATTGTCTCATATGCAAACGGCATAATAAAGTTCATAAAAGTAAACAAATAAGTAGGCAGTAACCCAGTAATTAAATTTTCAGCCCATTTGTTTTTAACCAAATAATTACCTAAACTAGGCCAGAACTTTAAGATTGTTTTTAAATTTAATAGAGTAGCCAAGTATGAAACTGGAACAATTAGAAATAATGAAATGATCAAGTTGAATGAAGTTACAAAGACATTCTTGAAGAATCTTTCTTTAGATGTCAAAAACATATTTCTCCATTTGATGTCATGAGGTGCGGGAGCTAATGAAGTTTGTAGAAAATGAACTCTTGGATCTAAAAGTGTTTGAGCTGCCATTTGAGCATTGGCAACAGTATCAAATGTGATAAATGCTGAAGAAATGGTAGCAAATTCATCGTTCTCTCTGAGATTTCGAATTTGATTGTCTATTAAAGATAACTTCACAGGGTCTTTTAAATGTTTGCTTCTTTTTTCAAAGAGCTTATCAAGTTTTCCCCAATCTTTGCAAATAACGATCTTTTCAACTTGGCCAAGTCCCAAATTGTTCTCAATTAACTTTTTCAAGTCTTTTTCATTTCTTAAATTCAAAGGTATTCCAGTTACTCTTATGGTTTTATCAACAATTTTGTTTTGTTTTCCCAATATTTTTTGTCTAATATTAACAATGAGTCTTGTATGTTTCATAAGCAAAAATAAGGTTATGAATGTGAAGATGTATGTGAAAATCAAGTACATCCAAACATAAATAATCTTAAAGCTTTCGACATCGTCTTGAATACTGCTTCTTTTAGCTATTTGTATTACATTATCGATTATTCCGTTAATCAATGAATTCTCATCGTCTCCATCATCATAGTTTCCTGTGTGCTTGTATCTTATAGGAGATATTATAAAAACACCTAAAATAGAACTCACTAGCAATAGTTTTATACACATCTTGAAAAATGACAAGTAAACAAACGCATCTATCCCTGCAAATTTCAAAATATCAAGGTCATCGACCTTAAACAAGTTGGGAATCCAGTTAAATATATTTTTGCTTGTTGAGTCCCAAACAGGTATACTGTTTTGTGTGTGCGTCGTGGTTTGCTTATCCAATTGGCTCTGAATAAATGGAATTCTAGATGAGTAGAACCATGGCATTTTTCGAAGCATGATCGAAAAAGCTATCAAAGCGCTTAACCCCAGTGATATGGCTATGTACAATTGTGTGGTCACAACTATAGCAGAAGGTCTTCGAGGATCTGTAGGATGTTGCGGACTAAAATTCAATCCTGATTTATAGGTACTAAAACCATCCATGTTGTTTAGTTTCTTTTCGCTCATTTTGAAAAAAAAAAAAGAAAAAGAAAAAAAAGCTAACAATTAGATAAATAATTGGTTAATGTATATATTGAAATATAAATCTTGTTTTTGGTACTTAGATCCAATAGATATTCAAACTTATGATTTTTAAATGTTGATTAAGGGTTGGAAATATTTAAAACAACGCAGCTAAGGTTGTCATTTTTGCTGCGTTTTTTTTGATACCGCCTTAACAGAGGGAAAAAAAGAAATATAAGCACTTCCCCGTGGTAGATAAAGCTAGCACGCAGATCAATTTCTCCAGTACTGAGCCAAGTTGTGTAGATGATCTATAACTAGTGGCAAGAAGGCGTTGATGCTGGAGTTTATTAGATTTTGCATGTATAGTATGGCTTCATCCTCGTCAAGTTCAAGTTGGAATTTCTCAATGAATTTATGGTAGTCATTTCTGAGTATGTTGATGTTCTTGTTTAAGTCTTGAGGTGTATTTTCTATGTGTTTTTTGTTCTTGATTAATAATGGCTCGGAGTTTAAGTCAATGTACTTGAACAAATCAATGAGTAACCCACTATTTCTTCGAAGAATCGTAAAACAAGCAAAACAATAGCCTCTGAACTCATCGTATTTCAAGTTTTCGTTCTTATTTCCACCAAACCCTTCAACTATCTGGGGTGGCAACTTCATTAAAGGAGGAAAGATTTTTGGATCATTACCCAGAATATAACCAAAATCAGCATGGAAAAACTCACCCTTTGGTGTTATCAATAAGTTTTCCAAGTGTCTATCTCCTACACCTAGTAGATAAGTTATGATGGAATAAGCAGCTGTTGATTTAATGAAGATCTCGGTGGAGTTTTCATATACAGTTTTTTGTAAAAAGTTCTTTATGTTTCCATCTTTACTCAAAATATTGGAAACTGTATCACTTTCAATGAATTCAATAAACCCAATATTCAGCCCCATAGGTAAAATGTCATATGCCCTTATAGACAAATCAACATTATCCTGAATTAGCAATGAATCCATGATTTTTATAATATTTGAAATCAATTGATCTTGCTTCAAATCATCCCCGTTTTTGTATATTACAGAGTAATCTATTTTGCTATTATTCTTCAAATGCTGTAAAGTAAAACTCAATTTTACAGGTTGCAAAGAACTTTTAAAAATTCGGCAATTTGACTCATTCACTTTGAGTATCTTGTAATCCGGTTTTATAGGCAGTCTTAAGAAACTTCCTGCTCCAATTTTGTTTTGATCTTTGATAAAACTATTGATTTCTGAATTTATCAAATGAGCCAAGTATTTGTTCTTATCCATATTCTTGTACGTACCAGCAATGTAAGTCTTTAATGTCTTATTGACCATATCAATTTTATCAATCAATTGCTGTTGTAAATCCAAAACTTTATATTCATCATCAGTCAACTTATCACTGTATTGCTTTAGATATGTATGCAGTTCATCGTGATATAACAACTGTACCTTTAAGTACCAATACAAATAGTTACCAACTTCTAAGAAATCAGAAACACCCTTGTTGATCAAATACATCCCTAAAGGTGACTCCATGTTGGCAAACTCAGGCTCAGACAGTGTTATACTTTTTGGTACAGTTATTTTATTACCATCAATAATAAACTCCTCTTCTAAAGTATTTTTGTTGTTATCATGCTCATCTTCGCTATCCTCTGATTCTTCAAAGATAATTTCAATATATTCTTTATGAGTCAAGTCAAAGCAAACACCTTCAACAATGTGAAGTAAGTACAGTTTAAACTTTTGACTGTTCATTGATGCCATTATCTTAATAGTAAAGTTCTCGTGGATGTGTTGCAATATCTTTGAGCTTAATGCTTTTCTCAAGAAATCTGTATTTTCATCGGCATAGTATATGCAATCTTGAAAAATGTTATCGCCTAGATTGACTATCTCATATCTTAACATATGAAATAAAATTTCGATTGAAAAGCTCTTCTTTGTAAAATCATAATCTTCCAAAATATTTGTAAAAGGCAAATAAAATTTCTTCAGGTCTGTATTCTTTCTTAGTAAAAATGTTTCAGGTATGTTCAAAACATCATTCCAATCAAAGTTTGTTAATATAGTTAGCATTCCATAACCGTCATAATCCAAAAACTTGAGAATGTAACTTCTATAAGTCCAAATAATTTTGCTTTTAAATGTCTGGTGATCTTGGTTATCTTCTTGTAGAACTTGGTACAATGATTGATAATCTGAGACGTTCAGCCAGTTTAACTCTGTATAATCATTTTTATTTTCTGATAATTCATTCAGCTCCAAAGGCATTATCGAATCTGCACTTTTATACCGTGTTTTATCTACTAATGATTCAAGTAAAAGTTTAATCAAATTACTAGGTTCTAAAACATTCAAAGGTTTGTTCTTCACATTCTTGAATGGTTTTTTACTTATTATCAAATGCTTCTTATCTTCCGTAAGATTCTTAAAATCTTTATTTTTAAATATATCTGAAAACTTAAAATTCTGTAAATTTTTTCCTAAACTTAACGACTCAATGTTATAAGTTTCATTGGTTTTTAAGTTGTTTTTGTTTTTTATAATTGCAGTCTTGTTATTGATACTAATTTTCGATATTGTTTTTCTTTCAGCTTTGTGCAAGTCTTTTTTTAAATCTACTCTATCATTCATCACTACAGGATACTCAAATCTATTAAAGCACAATAGTATAAAATTGCATCCATTCTCAATGTCGGCAAAAGTCATATTATCTTCCAGATTATCTAACTTTAGAGATAGCATCTTGTTAAGGTATTCTTGGGAATAAACATCTCCTGTTAAATTCGCATTCACTGTATCAACTATGCTATCAGAGATAAGTGTATGTGAATTATTGTCGTTAAATTTGTATAACTCAAACCCTTGTGTCAAAACATTAATTTGGCCCTTGCTCAGATTAAAAACCATGCTATACTTTTTTGTAGTGTTATCTTTGTATTTATTCTCAATGTTTATCAGCAGCTTCAGATTTCTTGATGATATGTCGCTTATCAAAAAAGGAAACTCCAAATGATGGCCGTTAAAATCTTCGTTATCTAATTCAAACATTTGTTCGTCACAAACTGATAAAAGTGTGTAGTCATTACAATATTCCACAATTTGTGCTGAGCATAATGATAACCCCAATATATTTTGAGCGTTGTAGAATTTTAAAAAAGATATATTGATTTTAAGATTAACATCCAAATCCTTTGATTGAATGAATTTGAACTCACTCATTGTTGATTAATCAAGGTTGTAGTGTTGAACTTTTGGTGCTCACCTAGTATAATTTTATTATTTGGTATATTTGTTGTTGTTTTTTTCTTTAAATTCGTGTATAGCTTTTAACGCTTAAATTGTATAAAGGGTTTGAAAAAAAAAATATATATATATTGAAAATTTTAAATATATATATGAAATTGTTTTTATTTGAAGACAGTTCAAATTACATGGCAAGGCATATTTCATATGTTGTAATTAAAATGTAAGCAGACAATTGTATAAAAGTTATCATATAAATCCGATGTAGTAAATGTTAACAGGTTATTGAGTCTTAAATACTAAACAACTTAATAATCGATACTGATACTAGGTATTTTTACACTTTCCAAGCCACCTCTGTTAGGTTTGAGTAGTTTTACATTCAATTTACCTCTAGGCTTAACAACAAGAGGAGCTTGATTGGCATTTGATTTGCTTTGTTTTGCAGATGAGTCATTCAATTTTTGCTTCTTATTTTGAGTATGTTCTTGGAATGATACTTTTCGCTTTCCATTTTCTTCATCCTCTTCATCTTCATCATCGTCATCGTCATCAAAATTTTCAACATATGGCATTGGATAATTAGACAAATTAGCAAATTTGAAATCAACATTCGATGGATCTTTGATAGAGCTTTCTTGTACAATTTCATCAATCTTGACTGATCTTTGGTTTCTTGACTTGGTCTTCTTGATTGTATAAATTTGACGTGAATCTTCTGTAATGCTTCTAGGATCATGAATAATCTCTCTATAGTTAATGTAATTTATGTCGTATGTTTTCAATGGTATTACACCTCCTTTAGTAACTGCTATGTCATTCTCTTCCATGTTAAGAATGTCTGCATTTGGAGATAACGTATACATCACTATATTTTCAGTTCTCTCTATAGCATCATTGTCGTGTCTGTCAGTTCTGTAATAATACTCATTAAGCTTTATGGAATCTTCCAACTCGTCAATATCTTCTTCTTCATAAGAAAAGTTTTGATGGAGCGTTCTCTTTCTAGCATGACTTCCGAAAAACTCTGTTTTTTTGACACTTTCAAATTCTTGAAGGTTCATCCTCTTACCAGAAGAAGGTAAATCCTCACCAAATAGCACAATAGAAGAATCATCAATTCTAATACTTTTTTTATCTAAATTCAAGTTGACATTGTTATTATTGTTACTTTTCTTTTTTAAGATCGACTTCAAAACTACCATTATTTATATAAGAAGATATAATTTTATCTTTTTGTTTTTTTTTTTTTTTATGTTTTCAATTCTTTTAGCAAATAGAAAAAAAGAAAGAAAATACAATTTCACTATATAATCGGAGATAAGGGTTTGTTTATACCATATCACGTGTCAAAACTTATATAATTATATGTAGTTATAAAAGTTTACATTTATACTTAAACCATCTACTTAAAAAGAAACTTCAATATAATATATAAAAAGTTGTTGTAAATAAACAATTGTAAATTATATATAATATGATTTAATGCAGCAACGAATCCAGGTAAATACCCTTTTCTTGATTTTTATTGTTACGATTTCTGGAGAAGTAATAATTTCTCAAGAATATATTCAACCCACTTAGCAATCCGAACAGAGGAACTACCCATTCGATAATATGCAACCCTTCGCTCATGGCCAAAAGCTCTTTTTCCATCAAGTAATCCACCTGTTTGTATAAACTAGAGATATCATCATCATCGTTATTGATCAAGTAATCAGACATGATTTCTCTTTGCTCATTTGTGATTTTTTGTGCTTTTATTCTGTTTTCCAATTGAGCTTTTGGAATTTCAGGGTTTCTTTTGATCAATCTGGTTAATTGTTTTTCCTTATCATTGATGATTGTAGAGCATATTTTGTAGCACAAATTTTTCAATAAGTCATTTTCTAAGAGTAATGGTACATCAAGAATGCAGACTTTATAGCCTTTTATATGAGCATACACGATTTGCTTTACAATCTCTTTTATTACTCTAGGATGAGTAAAAGAGTTCAATTTTTGAAGATGTGTTTTATTTTCTGGTGCAAAGACAAATTTACCTAGTTTAGTTCTGTCTATAGTTTTGATGCCATTTTCTGATACAATCTCAATCTTCTTGTCTTCAACTTTATCTCCAAAATAATTTACAATATCTTTGTAAGCTGGTTTTCCATACTCAACAATTTCTTTACTAATAACATCAGCATCTATGATAAAAACATTATTTCCGTACTTCGTTTTGTTTTTTTCCATGATATAAGAAGATACTGTTGACTTACCTGTACATATGCCTCCTGTTAACCCTACAATAATCATTTCTGTCTCAAATATTTTTTTTTCTTCTTCTTTTGGTTTTCAATTTCCGGTATGGTATATTATAACTTGGTATTAAAACAGAGTGATATTGATTTCAATGTATAAGAGCAGTAATCAAGGATAAACTACCTTGTGCTGCTTTTTTTTTGTGAGTATTTAAAATGCACTATTTGACCCGAACATGAACAAAAATTAATTTTTCCTTTTTTGGAGAAACTGTCTTTTTTGGGATTTGCATAATATTTCAGTCTTAGGCCATAGGCGAGGAAACCCGTCTTGGGTGAAAAAAAAACGATCATTATATTCATCGTTAAAGATTCATTGGCAAAAGAAACATTAACTAAGGTTTATTCATTAGACTTTTCACTGTTTTACAAAAGACTGAAAAAGGACAAAAAGAAAAAATTAAGGTATAAAAGAAAGAAAAAAAACCGAACAATTCAATCAATATATAAATTCTATAAAATGAAAAATATTATATTCAGAGGTATGGGAAGGTCAAGTTTATTCTTGGCCAACATTATTTCTACTTCTGCTGTCTATACAACACTTCCGAAAATGACGCTATCATTCCCAAACAAATCACTACTTAAAAAATTTGAAATCAATAGTAATACCATCACCATTGATAGCGGATTAACTAGAAAGACACTTAACGAAGAATATGTTGCTTCCAAAATCGAATCTGCATACGACGCTAATTTTTGTAGAAATATAAGTGGATGTTTTGATTCGTTTGCTAATACAAACACAAAGCCAGAGACTCTAGTGATTTCTTCTTCAAATAGTATTTCATTGAGTACTGATTGTTGTGATATATTGGATACAAACAGAAGAACCTTGTTGAAAGAAACTGAACATGAAATTTTTCCACAGTTATTGAATATTAAAAATCTTGTGATAGTCAATCCAGATTATCACATACTACTTTGTGTGAAAAATTATTATGAAGCATTAGCAAAAGGAAAAATAGAAAATCAGGAAATTAAGCCACTTAATATAGTAGCAATAAGAGAAGTGTCTTCTGAAAGATTTATGCAAAGAAAAGCTCCTTTTGTATTAAAGTTTCATGACATGTCTAATGATGTGATTTTGTTTGATGCAGTAGATTTGAATCCATATACTGATAAAGGTACTTCCAACGAGGTATTAGATTTTTTTGCAAACATGAATAATGATGTAAGAAAACTTGCCAACATAAGACTTATAGACCCCATCTCTTATAAGTTGAAACTGCTAATGACAACATTCTCTAAGGCATACGTTGAAGCATTCACTATTTTATATGAAGTTGATCCTCTACTCATGAAGGATGCCTTAACCGATAAAGTATACCTTGAAAACTTTGAACAATACATTTCTGAATTTCAATGGTATGTCAGTGCAAATGAACCTGAATTAATTGAAGAGCTTGGTGGCTCAATTGAAAAAAGTCCATTTAATACAAGTTCATTGAAACAATACATTTTAGATTTAACAGCAAAGAAAGGAGATCCCTTTGTTTTGTTTACAAATGATCATTACTCTAATAGACTCTCATTAGTTAAAATGGATCCTAATTTTAGAATAGAGCATATAAAAGAAGCTCCTGTAGCGAAAACAGAGAATGCATTTGTTTCAACATTAGGATTGAATCAATTTTTTAAAACATTCACATTTAAACTTAACAACAGCAAGGAACACATGCCAAATTCATACCTGCTTTTCCAAATGTGCGCTTTGAAGGTTAAACTGAATAGTTACAAAAAACAAAAAGTTCGTTTGGATTATAAAAGAGATGTTGAGTTTATACAGAATCTACTTCCTCAAAAGCCATAATCTTCTCAATCCTTGTATATATATTTTTTAGAAAAAAAACCAATGCGTTATTTTATAATTCTTTTTTCAATTAAGTTAATTAAACTTGATGGAACATTATCAATACTCTTTAGAGATTGATACTTTGCTTGTAAATCTAAGTCATATTCTTGCAGTATTTGTTTAATTTCGTTTTGGTAGTGTTCACTATTTGTTCTTCTGGACTTCATAAACTGATTTAACTTCAATTGCTTAGGCTTGGCAAATGTCTTCAAATTTTTTAAGTTGGATAATTCATGATTCAAGGAAATCATGTAAATTGCTATTTGAGTGTTAGGATACAATGTGACTTTATCTGAATTTATACAAAAACGATCATTTTCTTTGTAAACATTGATTTCTTTCAAGTAATCAAGTTCATATTCATTTATTTTTTTTAAAACAATTTCAGTTACGTCTATATGGTTATTTTCATTTTCTTCGTTCAAAATAAACCCATAGTCATTGAGCAAAAGATCATCTGAGTGATGTCCATACTTGAACAAAATTTCCTTGTTGTCGTTTTCTTCATAAAATATTTTATAGTCTTGATTTTCTAATTGGATATTGTTTATAGTGGTTTCCGCACGTGCATTGACTTCATATTGTTTATTACTGTGGTTTATAAAATCAACTAATGGTACCAAAGTAAGGTTGTCTTCGTTTCTGGTCTGCGCTGTTGATATTTTATAGTACAAACATCGACTGTTTATACACATGTAGATGTATCTGATTCTCTTTTTTACTTGTTGAATGTCTTTTTGAAGATCAAAGTTGTTTATAAGTATAGGAATCAAATGTGCCTCCGTTGACTTGATGTTGTTATACAGTTTTTCAAACTCAACCTTAAACTCTACAGGCAATTTTTCAATAATTGCTGTCGTATCTATAGCCTTGTCTTCCAAGTTCAAAACTTGTAATACTGGAATATTGTCCTCAAAGAATTTTGATGATGGGAAGGTTTGAAAAAACGGTAGGTGAAAACTTTTAAATGTTGAGCAAAACCATTCAACATAGATGTATAATATAATTGTATCGAAAGAATTCCAATTGTCTTTGATATCTTGTATAGCTGTTTCTGGATGGTTTGAGGAATACTTATACCATATATCATCTCTTTCCGCTATTTTCTTTTCAAAATGCTTTAAACAAGTAAGTTTATTAATAAAAAAGTAGGATGGTACATGAATAATCTCGTTCATTATAGACAGCTTTTCATTTTGCTCATAGTATAATCCTATGCCTCCATAGGCATCTGTGGATATCTTGACATTAGAAGATATTTTCATCTTCTTCGGATGCTCTACAGTCAACCAATTCATAAGATTCTCAATTTTCTGTTCATTGCTTAATCTGTCCTCATTTTCAATCATTTTTCTTATATCTGGTGTCTAGAAGATTTGCTTGTTGATTTACTAAATTGTATTAAAAAAGCGACAAATTTTCAATCTTGAATTCTTTCGATGCGAAATTGGATTTCATAGTGATAATTTTTTTTTTTCAGTTTTTTCATCTCTCTTTATGAACAAAACTCACGGCTAAACCAAGGATCATCGACCTTATAAATGTCTTTAAAAAGCCCATGTATCTTCAGTCTTAGAAGGCAAAGTATATCATTATATTCAACAAAACAACAAGCTGCTATATTTCCTTGTAAAATAGAAAATCAAGAGCTTATTCACTACCATATAAAGAATAAATATGCAGACTATACAAAAATATCTAATTTTCAAACATCTTTATTGAATCAATATCTTAATTGGTATAAGAAATATCCTATTTTTAAGCTAAATGAACTGAAACTT
>ERZ794946.536-NODE-536-length-14936-cov-4.375983_pt1 | contig 14936 bp, 13 predicted proteins | sample MGYA00433072_ERZ794946 | MGnify/ENA primary metagenome ERZ794946 (study PRJEB30137, sample SAMN04331413) | food metagenome | isolation source: Y3 must sample point D1 replicate A | place: Australia: South Australia | collected 2014 ...
TCCAGCACGCCCAAGCCTCAGACCCAGCGACCGCAAGAGTTCGATCGGCACAGTGCGCATGGATGCATTTATCGCTCATCAGGGATACAGCGTAGATCAAACGTCTCAAGCCAGACGCAGGGGCGATGGCAGCACACAGGACATGATGGCAGGAAAGGGGTACATGTTTGGCGAAAACCTGGAGGTCGACCCATTCGAGGAATTCTAGAGGAGTCCCAACCCACGATGGTCGTGGTGTTAGTTTTCAGTAGTATACAAAAAAGCTTAATGTGTATAGTTATTTGTCCATTGATCAGTTTTGCGGCAAGAATGAGGCGAAATCGATAAAATTTGTCCAGGTGATGGTGTACTTGGAGGATGTTCAACATTGTAGACGATAATTGGAAGAAGTGACTTTCGTAAATGGTGAGTCGGAAACGTGTGCGTGATATAGGCGAGAAAAGCTAAAGAGACTTTTGTACTCCGTACATGTTATCAAAGTATCAAGACACGCACATTAAGCCCTGCATGGTCCCCAGCCATCAAACAGGGTATTCCTTAACGAAAAAGTATGCTCCGACTTTTTGCGAAAACAAGTGCCGAATTATTGAACAAAAAGTATGAATCACTCGGCAGCAGTGCATCTTTCGATAGATCGTATGCATGTGGTCAGCAATTGACGGCATGGAGTCAGCATCTTATCGTGGAAATTCCAATTTGGCAGCAGTCAAGCAATTGCGAGAATATATTCTTATCTGAGCGAGTCGCGATAGGCATATTCGTGACTGCCGGATACTGACTCAGTGGCACTGGGGAGATGCAATGAGTCGATAGTTTAGCTGTCAGCATGGAAGGAAGGCATGGCTGTCGATTGAGATCATGTTAGATGGAAATGAGTTCTTATCTGATTGCTGACATGTCAGCGTTCGAGAAGTGGTTGACTGTGAATTTGTTCAGGTAAGACTGGTCGAGCTTCTGAAGGCTGTTTGTCAAGCGCAAAAAGGTACAGAGAGATACATTGCCGAGTACCATTTTCTGCTGTCCATGGAGAGACGATTACAGACAAGATTACAGACAAGCTGTATTCTGTCCAATCATCGCCACACTGGCGAGACAGAAACAATACCGAGCGGTAGAGAGTCTGGGTCCTTGGTATTCCGAGGGCAAGGGTATTGGAGACCCGGAAGCCAAGTCTCCGAAATCGATTGATGGCCTACTAGCGATGATGGTGTGCAATTCAGTCGCTATGATGCGCTTTTCGACCTGAATGAGCTGTGTACTCAGGGCCGCGGGAAGTACATCTCAATGTCAATACGATCCAAATGTGTATGCATTGGTGCAGTCATGCAGAATGCAGGCACGTTTGAGGCCTCGGCAGCCAGCCGTAGCTTCCTCGCCGAACTTCGAGATCCGATGAGGAGTGCGTTGTTTGCCTAACGACTTCCTCGGTCATGGTTGGTCGATCCTTGGGTATAGATGTCCTTCGCGTGCGAGACTTGAGACTTGACGAAAAGAATTCTTTTCTGTAGTATACGGCGGACGAGAAAGGGCGAGAATGAGATATATGAAAAGTTGCGACAGTGGAGAGATGTAGAAAAACGAAAATTAATCCGAGTTGCGCTTACCATGTGAATATCCATTTCCTTCTCACAGCTGTTTCGAATGCCGAGGGGGTACATTCTCGATGTACTATGGTCCGGAAGCGACAAGACGCAGCCAGAGTCCTAAACACGCTGAAAATACAGCGTGAGAATCAAGGTTCTGTTCGCTGCTTCGCGAGTTGAAAGATGGTCGTCAGGGATGGCTAAATCCTTTTTCCTGTCTCTGATAAGATGATTTAGATCTTATTATTAGGGTTGCGCTCGGCAAAAAAGATGCGAAGGTGAGGCTTTTGTGACAAACGTTCAGCATGCATGTTTGATCTGCCAACCCGTCTTCCCGCCGTCCACACAGGGCTTTGGTGGCTTGCGCATTGGTTCATGTTGAGAGGCTGTTTGAAACTGCCAGAGCCGTCTGTCAAGGGTTGACAAGTGGATGTCTTTTGTTCCTGGGAAGCAGATGACGTTTCACAAGATGTGGGTAGGCGATGGCGGGTGCAGAGATGGCTGTGGAGAACACTGCCTCCAGCATTCGCGATCGATGGCTATGCCGTGCTGGATTCGAGCGCAATGATGATGCGATATCAGATGGGTTGCACAGAAGAGCAAACAAGGTTGTGGAAAGCATGGCTGGCCGGAGTGGCTGAAGGGAAGAGACCCACCCGGGCGATCCCCACAGCAGACAGATCCCCAGGGGCAAGTTCAACGCAAACAAGCACGACAAGCCATCTTCCTGTCACGGACAACACCGAGGCCGTAGCGACGACGTCAAAGAAGGCCGTAACAGAGATTTCTTACCGCATACCTGGCAACCGCTCTGTCTCACAGCTCGCTGTCTTTGACCGCTTGACAGGATCAGCAATCAATCGCTGGCTGGTGAACGCGTAACACAAACAAATTCGGAGCATGGGGCCGCAGATAAACCCCTGCGTATCTTGCCTTCTTCTTTGCTGGCGAACAAAATAATGGCCAACGGTGGTGACACGCATGACGGCAGACCTTCGGACATTCCGTACAATAGTGAGTGACTGGGACTTGCATGGTTGAGTTGAGCGGCCATCGGGTCCCGACCTGGTCTCTGCTTATGGTACTCTATCTGCGCCGAGTTCGCGCAGCTTCTCACACACACCCCTGTTCGGGAAGAGGCTGGAGGGTTCTCTGGATCAAAATGCAGGCAGGCGATCCACGGACATCGTGGAGACAGGGCAATGCATGTGTGGTCGTTGGCTGTGTTTCGGAGCCCAGTGTGGCTTACTGGGTGAGAAGATCCCTGTACTCGTGCTGTCAGAGGTTGAAAGTCTTTTTTTCCCTTCCCTCACCATGGAATGCCATGCGATAAGGGTTATAAAGAGGTTGTATGCTGTGTCCCTGTAGGTTCTTTCTTCTGCATCTCTCATCTCTTCTGTCGCTCTCTACATCCCTTTGAAGCACAAACAACACTCGCTGAGCAATATACCACTTTCTACTGTCGATTCAACCAACAATCCCACCAAAATCACACATACACAAGCAAACATGTTCGCAAGACTATCTCTCATCGTCTCGGCTCTTGCCCTCTTCCTCAACCTCGCCGCCGCTCTTCCTCACTTCGGCTGGCACCCTCGTCCCACAGGAGGCTTCCCTCACCCTACTGGCGGCTTCCCCTTCCCTACCGGTTTCCCTACACCCACTGGCGGATTCGCCTTCCCTACCGGCTTCCCTACAGGTTGGATCCCTGGCGATGCTCCTGCTCCCACCGGCTACGCTGCCAAGCCCGTTGAGAAGAGATTCGAGGGTGCTCGTCAAGGCAGCGAGCCCGGTTTCTGGTGGGGCAGCTGGGGTAGCAACTGGGGCGGCAACTGGGGCCCTCGTCCTACTGCCTCTGCTGTCTTCCCTGTCCCTACTGGCAACGCTGCTTTCCCTACTGGCGCATGGGGTCCTACTGGTACCGGCGCTTGGGGCTACCCCACTGGCACTGCTCCCGCCGTGCCTGCTCCTACTGGCTACTAAGCGCTGTTCAGCCGCCATGGCCAATGATCAGAAGTAGAGGGTAGAAGGGTGGTGCTGGACATTCACTTCTTTGTACTCTTTCCTCCCTTTTTTCTTTTTTTTCTTTTTCTGGGGGCTTGTTCGTCGGTCGGCATACACATCAGACAGAGATATATCACATGGTTATATGATTAGATTGAGAAAAAGGGACATGAAGTGTTTACTTCACGATAGATGGATATTCACAACAAAATCCAAAGACACATCCGAACCTTCCATCTTACAAGTCTTATCCTGCACAGTGCTGCCCGTTTCGTGATGTTTTGTCCGCTTTGGCGGCTTCTTGTCGATTGGTGTTCGCTGTGTTTGACTCTGATAGGTTGCTTCGTCTGAGATAAGGATCAACCTTGATATCATGTGACGCCGCGTACGCTCTTTGCAGCATGGCTGCCTGACCAGAATTGCGTGACAGCTCGAGCTGTTTTGGCTGGGGTTGACTGATTGTCAGTAGCACATCCTCAGACGAACGTTTCCAATGGCATCTGATCAATATGAGGGTAAACATATTTGATGAAATCTCAATTGAATGGGAATTTGATATGGCCGAGTTGGGTATGCTCAGGCCTTGGTTAAAAGTAGAGAGTAACAGAAAAGAAAAACCCGCGGAGGGCACAGTCAAGTGCACTCTACGCAGAGAAGCAGAAACGCCCAGTTCCCGAATGAAAATAAAAAGAGTCGCCTTAGTCAAAAAGCTAGCCGCGTATACGCCATGTTCCCTTAATCCTTCCTAAAAAGCTCATGTTGATTCGTGGTGAAGAAAAGGTGTGGTTGCCTAGATTATGGCAAGTCGAGCGCACGCCGCGCTTGGGAGCCACAACCGGCGACTCATTGGGACCTTGGGGCCGCTTGGATGAAACAAGGGTGGTTGTAGTCGAAAGGGCCGGGTCAGAGATGTCGCCTTTGTGGACGGCTGGGACTCCCGCGTAATGCTAATCGATACCGTGCTGGCGTTTGAGCTTTTCTAAGTCGTCCTGGCGCTGCTGGAGATCTTGTGCTTGACGAGCCATCTTCTCTGGCTGATGATAGAGGACGACGAGGTAGCGGTTCTGGAAATTGTAGCCGTTGAGCTTGTCGCAAGCCTGTTTTGCGTCTACGACATCTTCGTAAACGACGAATGCGGTGCCCTTTGTGTTGTTGGCGATGCCCTGGCGGATTTGACTGATAACTCATTAGCAGGATGTCGCGGAGCGATCAGAAAAAGCGATTGATGCTCACCGGACAGGGCCGAATTTGCCAAAGAGCTCAAAGAGGTCGTCGGGGCTGACGTTGTAGTTGAGGTTCTTGACGAAAAGCGCGCTGAGGCATTGTTAGCTGGCTGGACTTCGCGGCGGCGACAGATTGGGGTTTACTCACCGGTTCACTTCAGGAGCAAGTTTACCGCCTCGACTCATAGCTTGGATACAGAGTTGTTGGTATACGTGACGGAGGGGTCAGTAGAGGTGATAAGGACAAGGCGACCAAGCAGTTGGCTTGCCTGCCTCGAGTTGCCGGCAACCGGAGATGTGCCAAGACGTCCGTGCACCCCGGCGAGTGAGCGAGGACAAGGACGAATGCTGTATGGAATGAAAGAGCGACCGACCAAGTAACGTCTTCTTTGTGCTTGGTGACTGCCGTCTCCGACCGAATTGATAGCTCGGAATAAAGCAGCCCGTCCAATCTACGCAGGGAAAGGTTGCGCAGGACCACGAGTTCGATCGCGGGCCAACCAAGAACCCCGCGTCTACCGTCAAACCACCGCCGTCTTCAGCACCGCGACAGACCATCAGTCATCGCACGAACCGAGTCGCATAGCTCGACTGCGAACCATCTCGAACAATTTTGCTCTATCCAAATGAAATCAATGACAGCCGCGCTCTAGTGCACCCCACTGTATCAGCTGCGGCGTCAGTCGCGTCAATACCATAACTCGACTACCAAGACTCGACCCATCTCGTCTGTCGCAACGACAACATGGCCTCCTTCAAGAGCGCCTTCAAGCGCACCCCGCTCTCTATCGACCCAAATGCGCGTCCTCCTTCTCCCGAATCACCGCAATGGGAGCCGCTCTCTCCTCCGCGACCCATCGAGCCCACCTTGAACTATCCCGCCTCAGTTCAATCTAGCCTTTGGGCCCCGAAGCCTCCGCCGACCGCGTCGCAACAACCAGAGAAGTCTCGCGGACATCAGCGCTCGCCTTCAACCATCGAGGTTCTTGCTGATGCTGCCCTCTCAACAAGTCCCCAACTCCCTCCGGCCCAACCGCTTGTACAACACGCTCCCGACAACTTTGTTACCCCCGAGCCTGTTCGCGGTACCAAGCGCGCTCGCTCAGATGCTGGTCCTGGCCCACAAGCCTACGCTTTCTCAGCTCGACCCTCGTCCAGCCATCACTTCTCTCGGCCTAGGGTGAATCCTTTGGCCCCCAATACCGACCGCCAACGTCGTCAATCCACAAACACGGCCATAGTCACCTCACTCGAGGATGCCGAGCTGCTCTTGAACTTTGCTGGCCGAGTCACTTCTCAACCCCCATTACCGGAGCCGCCTATTCGCCATGTCCCTCTGGGCACTTCAGCACACCCCACCACCACCAATTTCTACACCGCACCTCAGGCGCCTCCACCTCAAGCATATCCTTTCACACCAGTGACCCCATATGTTGCTCCCGTCTTCGTCCCCGATCCCATACCTGCCCCGTCCGTGGCCTCCGAAAATGCCTCGGCATCCTTGCCATCACCTCAAGGCACAAATGAAGACGAAAAGAGCATGGACACAGACAAGGACGTCAGCCAAAGCACAGAGAATGCCTCAGCGACTGTAGCGGTGGTTTCCGAGTCGCCGAGGGAACGCGCGCCCCAGCAAACACACACCCCGCCGGAGGAGGAGCGCAGTCAACTCGAGCAGAGCACTGCAGTGATTGCACCAACTGCATCTTCAACACAAGCCGCCGTTGAGCCACTTACTGCTTCGGTAGAGCTGCAACAGCCTTCGGATGCGCCAGCCGTGAGACCGCGTCGAGGATGGCCCAAGGGTAAACCTCGTGGCCCGCGGAACAAGAACTCTACAACCACCAAGCCACGCTCATCAGCACGTCGATCGCGTGCTTCGACCGCGAAATCGGTCGCCGATAGCAGTGATTCGAGTGCTGAGGAAAAGAGGGCTAGGCGCAAATCTGATTCGGACCTGTCGCACTTATTCTCGGAGCAACTCCAATCTCGTTCCGAAGACTCGCGAGCTGCGACAGTTCCCCCAAACTTGCGCTTCGAAATCTTACAGCCCAACCTAAAACCAGCACCGTCGACACGCAAGCCATCAAAAGATGTTCAAGAGACTGTATGCGCTAGCTGTGCTCAGACTCGGGAATCCAACCATGGTGAGCTAGACCAGTGGATTAGCTGCAACGGCTGCCAATTGTGGTTCCACTTCGATTGTGCTGGCTTCAAGAACGAACGCGATGTCAGGGATGTCAGTAAGTTCTTCTGCAAAGCCTGCGAGCCCAAACACGGAGCAACCACATTTGTACGCAAGTCGAGTCGTGCCCACGCAGCCGTTGATTATGCTGGTTTGAACCAAGGCATCCTCAAAACTTCTGATGACAACCCAGAACATCACTACATTCAACCGATCAAAGATGGCTCTTTCACATTTGACCAGGAAATGTTTCCTCGAATGCGTCCTGAGCTTGTCACTCGCGAGTTCTTCGAGACATGCTCTTCTTTCTCTGAGCCTGTTGTCATCCCAGCCGAATTCAACCCCAAGCTTCCTCGCCAGCGTACGGCCCCATCCCACGACGCTGATGACACAACGGCATTCGCTTTCGGCAACGCAGAGGAAGAGGAGGTTCTACTCCAAGACTTTGAGTACGAGACTGTACGCGATGACGGCCAAGACCGTCTGGATATGGTTGTGCCTCGGGATTTGACTGTCAGGCATGTTGCTGAGCTTGTTGGCCCACACGAGCCTCTAGAGGTAATTGATGTCAAGACCCAGGGAACGGAAGGCAAATGGAATCTGTCAAAATGGGCGGATTACTATGAGGCAGATGGAGAAAAGGCTGTTCGCAACGTCATCAGTCTCGAGGTGTCTGAAACCAAGCTTGGAAGACTGCTAAGGAGACCGAAAGTGGTGAGAGACATTGACCTCCAGGACTCGGTCTGGCCCGATGAAGAAACATTCAAAGGCAACTATCCAAAGGTACAATTCTACTGCTTGATGTCTGTTGCCGACAGCTTTACCGATTTCCACATCGATTTTGGCGGTTCGTCGGTCTACTATCACATCTTGCGCGGCAAGAAGACTTTCTTCTTCATTCCGCCAAAGTCAAGCCACCTCAAGAAATACGAGGACTGGAACAACTCACATGAGCAAAACTTCACTTGGCTTCCGGAAGCGACAAAGGAGTGTTACAGAGTCGACTTGTCCGCGGGAGATACTATGTTGATTCCTTCCGGCTGGATCCACGCTGTCTGGACGCCGGAAAACAGCTTAGTGATTGGAGGCAATTTCTTGACTCGCATGCACTACTCGACTCAGTTCCGCATTGTCGATATCGAGAAGGCGATCAAGACACCACAAAAGTTCAGATATCCACACTTCCAAAAGGTTATGTGGTACACAGTCATCAAATACCTCGAGACCGATCCTTTGCCTGCCGACGTGGCCCAGATCTTCTACAATGGCGCAAGATTTGTGCGTGAGCGACCCGTCTGGGAAGAGTTCGGCCAGCACGGGAAAGGCTCGAGTGTTGCTCCAGGCAGTGCTTACTACAACTGCCGCTACTACTCCCAGGCCGAGCTCGACGGATTACCCGACTTGATCAACTTCATCTTCCGTACTGTGATGATTTCACTAGGCCGGATTGAAGGCGTGACAGAGGATACAAGAAAAAAGGTCATGAGATCCATACCTAAATCTCGCGGCGAACCTCTTGAGTTGGCCAGGACTTTTGCTCTTTGGGTAGCATGGAAACGTGGCAACGAAGACCCACCAGCCTGGGCACATCCTGATGCCGACCTCCCCGACAAGGAGAGTGCTGCTCCGAAGAAGCTCAGTGCTCGAGCATTGAAGGCTATGCAAAGACAAGAGGCATTCGAGGCCTTCAAAGCTGCTCCTGAGAGGCAGATGACTCGACGACATGCTTCCAGAGACGTTGATTCTGCGACTGCTACATCTCCCAGACCGTCTATGCCTCCTATGTCGGCTTCCCAGACTCAGACCACCCCTGGCCCTGGCGGTCAACACACAAGCACGCCGAAAACGTCAGTACTTGGCCCTAAGAGGGTCGCCTGCGACGCATGCAGGAAGCGTCGTATCAAGTGCAAGCACAAGGATGTTGTCACCACAAGCACATCTTTTGGTCAACCCGTCATGATGTTCCAGTCGACACCGTCTCTCGATGGAACCGCGGATGCTATGCCCTACGATCTGCAGAGAAGAGACTCTCGTGATTTCTTTGCCGCTAATACCGTGAGCCCTGTCAAGCTGCCTGAACAAACCATACAGACCACAGCCTTTGGACAGTCAGTTCAGGCCATCGACCAGAACTTGCAAAGTATGCAAGGTATGCAAGGTATGCAGAGCATGCAGAACGGACAGGCCAACCACATAGCTGGTATTGCTCCCATGGCGCAGATGACATCGACAGATGGAAATGGTCCTGCTGTGATTCCTGGAAACGCATTGCTCGCGGACCCAAACAGCAAGCGCGGAAGAAGCAAGGCGTGTCTTGATTGTCGCAAAAGCAAGGTTTGTAACTTCTTTTTGTTCTTAAACGAGTCACTAACATGTATACAGCGCCGATGCATTCACGATGAAAATGGCAAAATTGATCCCATCAAGGCTGAACAAACACCGGTTCCTCGTGGTTCAGTCGTCTCGAAAAAGAGAAGGACGAGCGGAGACATGGAAAGCCCCATCAAGAAATCGAAGCAAGCCAAAACTTCGCAAGCTGCTCCTGTGATGCCATTCTCAATGGAACCCAGCTACCAACAAAACATGGTGTCACCTCAACAGTACAAACAATACCCTTATGCTCCGGAAGCCAACATTCCCCACTGGCAACATGCTTCGTACATGTATCCCGATCCGACCTCGAACGGTGGCAATGTAGTTCTTCACGGCGGCCCATACCATCAACAATCGGACCTGAACGGATCTTACAATGCACAGTCATTGGAGCAACTGGCAAACGAGGTCCTTGACTCTAGATATGTCAACGACGGAGATTATACCGTGCCCCAATCGAATGGGGATAGTGCGCTCCACCCCGCACTGCAACAACAGAACTCAGCGTCGAGTCAAAGCATTGGAAATCGAGAAGAGACATCGCCCTTGTTGGCTAAAGCTCGCCCAAGCTTCCACAATGGCATTGGTCTCGATCTTGCTAATCAGCCTGCCGAGATCAGCCACGACCACCGACCGATGTCCTCTGGCGGCCCCGTGCAGCCTTACAGCGCTAACTTACTAGGATCGCACTCACAAAACGTTGCCGGAGCAATGTCAGAAGCGCTGAAGCCGGAGCCGGATTTCGCTGCAGGTCAAGTCAACGCCACAAGCCAGGATGTTTCTGTTCAACACCTCCCAGAGGCTACTGCCCTAAATGGTGCCTCTATGGCCCATGTGGAAGAGGCAGTTTCTTCGCCAGAAAAGACAGCACCTTCATTTTCCGTAGCCCCCATCACAGGTCTGGCCAGCATACCACTCTACCAACCACCGGCACCACCATTGACGAAATCCCAGACACCTCGAATCCCGCGTCACTCGTTTAGTGGCAGCACAGAAAAGCCAATGATCCGCATGCAAAGGTCTCTTAGCAAGACACCCGTACCGACGCAAATCACCGAAACTACGGAGCTCAAAACTCCTGGAAGCAAGAAACATCAGCGAGATAGTCTCTCAGCAACACCGGCTACAGCAAAATCCAAGAAATCCGAGCCCGTCATGAGAGAGAAGAGTATAGTTGAGGAAGAAGAGGAGCAGAGCGTTAAGCTTGCACGGGAACTACAGGATCAGGATTGGGGATTGCGTAGGCGAAGCAGGTGTTGAGTAAAGGGCTCGGAGAAGCTCATGCCATTCCTTTCATCCTTTTCTTTGCGTAATTTCATATATCTGTATTTTGGGAAGGCTGGGAATTGGCGTTATGCATGCATGGAGGAAGGCGAATTGGTCAACAACGATGGGATGAATCGGTGTGGTATAAGGGGGGTCTTTTCACACACAACAAAGGCAGGTAGCCTGAGGCGCTTTTCTGGAGGTTAGCCGGCTTAAACTATGCTGAGCAATGCGCTTCTTCTATATCATTTTGCAACTTTCAACGTGTATGCAGAGTAAATGCTGATCAATCCATCATTGTAGACAAAGTCATTCAAGGCTCCCTCGGCAGAACATCAAGGTGGAAAACCAGAGTCAAGTGAGGCTCGGCAGCCAAGCGACAGGGTCGCGTCGGTGTTTTGAAAATCCATCGACGTCACAACCCTCGGCTTTCTTCCTTCCTCCATCAACACTTCAACATCATCACTCAACCACCGCAGGCTCTTGCGCAAATCCATCTCAGCCTCTCTCTCCCCACAACGCAAACATCCACAATGTCAGAAAACATACCCGAATCCATCCCCACGCACCGCGACCCCCGTAGCGGCCAAGCAACAAAAAAACGCGCCCTCTCACCCCGAAGCAAACAATCCGCACACCTCGAACACCTCTTCGCCTTTCCCGAAAAAGCAATCACCTCCACAACCACTTCCTCAAGAAACACTTCCTCCTCATTACCACCAGAAATCGTAGCCAACGTGCAAGGCTCCAGCGCCGGTGCCGGAAGTGGAGAATTTCACGTGTACAAAGCCAGTAGGAGGAGAGAATATGAAAGATTGAGAGCCATGGATGAGGAAAAGGAAAAGGAGGAGAGGGATGGGGAGTTTGAGATGAGGAAGAAAGAGCAGGAGGAAAGGGATAGGGAAAAGACGGAGAAGAATAGGGTTAAGAGGGAGAAAGCTAGGTTGAGGAAGGAGAAGGGGAAGGCTGGGAAGAACAAGGAGGAGGGGGGAGAGGGTGAGAGCAAGGGAGATGTGGTGCAGAAGAAGGAGAAATTTAAGCCTAATGTGGCTGTTCAGAGAAACGGGCAGAATGGAGAGGCTGAGGTTGGTCCTGCGGTGGAGGAGCAGGGGATTGTGTTTTTGGATGAGGATTGAGGGGAATCACGACACAAATCAGTTGGTGACTGGAACTGCGCGACAATTGAGAGTCGACGGAGGCCTGTGAATGTGGCACGCCTATCGCACGTCGGAAGTCGTTAAGAGGACGTGGTTTTCAACGTCGCAACTGCATCATTCGACACTATCAGCAGTCGCTGCTTGATCAACACAGCAACACATTTATCACTATCCTTTGAAAGCCTTGGCCCGGCGAGAACACAATGCAAAGGGCGATGCCGCCATACTAGTTGAACGCTCTGTTCCGAATCACCTCTGGGCAGAAAGCCCAGCTTCATATGAACAACGAGCTGCACAGCAAAATCCTATCACTCAGATACTGGTTCCTTTGCTGATAATCACCGAGCCAGCCGGTATCAACAGTACATACGTCTCTGCTCACAGAGCAACAAATAAACACTATAGCTCATCGCAACCCTCAAGTCCCAGGATACACATGAACCTCCCAATTAGGCGTCTGTTCCCTTTGTCCCCTCTGCATTATCACTCTATCTGCCCCGTCTCTTGGTAGTACCACCCTCTCTGCTCCATTCCTCTGCAAAATAACTCTTTCCCCTTCTCTCCCAACATCCCCATCGACCACACTAGCACTGGCCAAATCAAACGGCCCACTTCTCACACTAACACTGGAAACCTCGCTCCTCGTAGGTGAAGACAGACTTTCGAATCTAGTACTGCAATCACTGTTGCTTCTCGTAAGTGGGCTTACCGCACCATGTTGTGTTGGTGTATAAGGCACTGGCACTCTTGTGCGTAAAGGTGGAGGTGCCAGAAAATCGCGACGAGTGACCCCGTCATTGTGACCTGGTTGCAAGCACCCCGGTAGTGGCGAGACAATGTCAGGAGAACTAACAAAAGGATCGTCTGGAGCGTGATGCCGTATTATGGTATTATCACTCATAGCCGATTGCGAAGACATCGGTCTCGATTCTGTAACAGAAGCGCCGGCAAGGATGACTTCAGATGGCATGGTGAGTTTATTGCTTTTGTCTTGGATATGCAGGGGTGATGGGTGAGCTGATGGATGTGCAGAGGTATGCGTATGTGATTCTTCGCTCGCGTGTCTGGGCACAACATCTTGACTTGAGAAGGAGCGTTTTACGGAGAGTAATGCTGCTGCTAGTGCTGAGCGTTGGCGTTGGAGGAATCTGTGGGGATTGTTTTCTGGCGAGACAGAAGAGGATGCGGTCAAGATGATTGGGGGAGTTGGCGTGGGATCTGGGTTCATGAGGCGAAGGGGTGAGCTATCATCGCGTGGGTGAGGGTCTTCGTGGGCGAATGGGCGGTCCCAGTGATTGAGATCCATGTGGATGAGGTTATGGTCGATGATAGGTGGGCGTCCGGATGGGGATCGTTGAGGTACAATGCTTTTATCGGAATGTCGAGGTGCTCCTGCTGCTGCAATGGCGGATGGCAAAGCTTGGGATGATGAGGACATTCGTGGTTCTGTGGTAACTTCATGTTTTTCGTTGTCTAGTGGTCGTCGCTTCCTTCTTCGGAATAGGAACAAGAAAAGGAGGCCTAACAATGCTACGCCTGCGAGGCTACCAGTCATACCTCCTGCTATCGCTGCTGAATGCTTTGAACTCCCTTTTGGGCTCACTAGGAGGGAGCCATGTCCTCCACCGCCAGCGACAGCTCCAATAGAAGAAGTCGCTGCAGATGAATGAGTCTTCGATGTCGTCGATGTTATGTCTTGTTTAGTACTCGTGGATACTGGAGAGTCTACGTCTGCTGGAACAGTACGTGTGCTTGTCACGTATACGATCGTCTTGACAGTTGTAGTCGAGTGTGTTGTTACCCTGGCCGTGGTCGTGGTAGAGAAGGTTGTGGGTTGATACGTAAATGCCGATGACCAAGAAGATGTTGATGTGGCACGCGAAAAGCTTCTGCTCGAAGAGGAGCTCGATATGGCTGATTTGGAGGATTGGCTCGAATGCGAATTTGAGTACACGAAGGTGGTGTATTGCGTTCGAGTAAGGTAGATGGTCGTATATCGCTGTCCAGTGCCACTGCTATCAGAAGCCACGAGGTTCTATTCAGGTCAGCAGGGAATTATTGGCATAAGATATCAAGAAGCATACCGCTGTTGGCCCCGAATTGGCCGCTCGCTGTGCATCAGACGAGTTCTGATACCACGGTTGATCCGAAGACGAAGAATATAGAGCACGCCGTCTTCTCATAGCTGTATAATCCTATTATTCAACCAACACAAGCATACTCTTTTCACCTGGGCAACGACAAAATGAACTCAAGAATAGAAGAAAGCGATACGGGCGCTGAGTGGATGTAAATGCATTTTGGTCTGACGCGCCTTGCCGGCGGCTACTCGATCATTGTTGAGCGGAACACCTGCATGGTAACATTGGACTTTGAAACATTCAAGCGGGTCCATAAGAGAGAGTATATACTTAGAGAATAAGGGCTTGCCTTGAACGTTATTTCATGTCGGTTTGCATGATGTGGCAGGCCGCGCGAAGCGCCCAGGTCGAGATGGCAGGCGCCGAGGTGGCTGCGACGATGGACAGGGCACCAAGATGCAGGAGCAACCATGACAGCTCAACGCCAGATCGCAGTTTTACAAGATCAGAAGAACAAAGTGATTCATGTACCATTGTGGTCGAATTGTAGAGCTAGACAGGGATTGTAACAGGAGAAGAGAAGTTTCATCATCATTGGGACCCAAAGTCATCAACGTCCTTTTCTTGCCCAAAAACCGAAAACCAAAGACCATGAACTCCTAAACAATTCAAGCGGGAAGAAGAGAAATACGAAAAGTGGTCACATCACAACCATCAGCGGCGTCCATAAACAGGATCCTCGTTTCTGATCCTTCTGTTGTCCTTCTCATATCCACCACGACGGTCGTTGCGTGCTGGAGGAGAATCTCTGGGAGACGATTTCAAGGCGCTCGAGCCCGAACGCCTAGCAGTAGAGGAAGAGGCACCAGATCTTGTAGGTTCTGGGGCCAACACCTTGGTGCTTCTGTTCCAAGGCTTGTTGTCATCGGTACTACCGATGCTCTCGCGCCCGCCGACGGCGCCGGGATTGTGGCCGAACAGACTCATGATATCCTTCATGGTGAGCTTAGCAACAGCCTTTCCACCTTCAATGGCTGCCTTAGCCAGCTCACGCTTCTTCTCCT
>ERZ794946.538-NODE-538-length-14906-cov-3.704397_pt1 | contig 14906 bp, 19 predicted proteins | sample MGYA00433072_ERZ794946 | MGnify/ENA primary metagenome ERZ794946 (study PRJEB30137, sample SAMN04331413) | food metagenome | isolation source: Y3 must sample point D1 replicate A | place: Australia: South Australia | collected 2014 ...
GTTCGGCGGTGGGGTCCAAGACGCCTTGGCGTATGCGGGCGAGGTAGGACGGAATGCGATTAACGCCGTGAGTGTCGACGCCGCGGAGATCGGCAGCGACAAGGCAGTCTGCTACTGTTGCTGCGTGGGGCTCAGAAACGCCATTGGCTTGCAGCACGGATTTGACATAGGTATGGGCGTTGGCGTGTGAGACCAAGATTTTGGAGGAGGCTTCGGAGTCGGCCATGTCGCTTTGATGTCGCCTTGCTGAGTTGAGACGGGTATCGGTGGTTGCTGGAAATCTAAAGGTCCGTATTCGATGATCTGAATGTTTGAAGCTGTGTTGTTCAAGGTACTCCGTGAACAAGCAGGAAGATTGATAGTTTATGTGCTACAGAGTCATTGTCTTTCGGCTTCGAAGCCGGCACGGAGATTCCGCTTTCCACATTTCCATCGAACTCGAGCAGGCACGATCTCCGATCCTGACTTTGGTTGATCCGCACCATAAGCAGTTGCGTTCAAGTCAGTCAGCCGCGGGTTCTCCTTGAATCCCATGGCCGCCATTCACGTGGCTGATCACGTTTGTTCAATCATGGAATCTTCTGCCAGGGTTCCCCCAATGACCTACATCACTGACGCTTCGAGAACTTGAAGATTGGATGAAACCAACGAGCTTTATCACTTTAGTGGTCGAAAAAGAAGGCACATCTGAAGTGATCAGATTATATGTATTTGGTGATGTCGGCAAGCACAGTGTGACGAAGTTCAAAAATGTGGTTGATGATGAACCCTGAGCTTCTTAGTAATCAAGTTCAAACACGACCAGTGGACGAAGTTATGCCTCCATCAACCACAATCTTCTGCCCCGTGATATACCTCGCTTCATCCGAAACTAGAAACAGAACAGTATTGGCAACATCCCAAGCATCTCCCATTTTCCCCATTGGCACTTGAGCGTCCCGCTTGCGGAGATAGCTTTCCTGATCGGCGCCTGCTCCTCCATATTTTGTCGCAAGGGCTTGTGTATAAGGTGTCTCCATCAAGCCAGGCACAACAGTGTTCAAGCGAACTCCTTTGGGAGCATAGATGATCGCAGTGGCTTTCATGAACTGCATCACAGCAGCTTTGGTGGCAGAGTACGCGACTTGAGGTTTGCCGATGTAGCGCAGTCCAGCAATGCTTGAGATACTGGCGACAGCACCGCTGCCTTGACTCTCCATGATCGGTAGGACGTGGTGGCATAAGAGGTAGACACTTTTCAAGTTGATATCCATCTGGGAATCCCAAACGTCTTCTGACATCGCTGCGGGACATCCAGGCTCGGATCTGCCGACGTTGTTGACCAGAATATCGATTTTGCCATGTTTCTGCATGCAAGCGTCCACGAGAGCCTTGACGGACGTTGAATCGGTGACGTCGCACGCAACGACGTCGCAAGAACCACCTTCAGATCTGATGGTATCTTGTGTCCAGAGGGTCGAGGCGACTGTACGGTTTCCTCCGAATACTATGGCACCTTGTCGTGCCAAAAGAACTGCAGTCGCTGCACCAATTCCCCACCCATCTCCTTGCGACTGTCCGAGTCCGGTGATCAAGACTACTTTGCCAGTGAGGTCGTGCATGATTCGCGGTGATTGTTGAATAGAGGACGGCCTGGTCAAAATGATTAATGTCGACTTGTTTTTGATTCGTGGCTGCTGTATATTTTGTCGCTCGGAATTGCCGTCAGTTCCTGGTCTTGAGACGTTAAGACTTGCCGGAGAGGCGGGATTTCCGATAGGGTCTGCATATATGGCGGGGACATCTGTGAGAGTGAGCCGGGCAAACCAAATTTGACATCAGAAAAGTAAGCGCCATGACAATCGTACATATCGGTGCGTATCTACAGCCTTCATGTCAGCAACGCAATGCTAATCTCTGTCAGTCCTCTTCAAGTTCCGTCCGGAGGTGACAGATGAGCACAAGCAGAAATTCGTGACAGAGCTGAAGAAGCTCAAATCATTACCATGTGTGAAAGAGCAACGACTCGTTGTTGGGGGGCCATCAATAACCGACCCCATCGAAAGAAGCAAAGGCTTTCAATTCGCGCTTCTGAGCTTCCACGAGGACCGAGCGGCGCTTGAGGAATACCAGAAATCAGATGAACATCATCAGTGAGTTACATTCAAGTGCGGCCGAATTCTTTTGACAATCGTTTAGTGTTACGAGCACCTACATGTTTCCTTATAAGGAGGACTTGATGAGGTATGACTTCGAGGTTGATGAGGCGGATGAACATCTTCTCGGGTTTCTGCCTCTTGTCGCGTCGAGGTTCAATTGACAAGGAATGAGTCAACGAGCGCCCTTTCAGTTGTTTTTGCACAGCTAAGAATCAAGAACTGAGCGACGTGATTCACTTTCATACACGTCTGAGGGATGGCATCGATTTACCCTGGACCGGCTGCGTGGATTGGGAAGGATGGAATGGCTGGCTGAGGCGTTGGAGGCCTTCCGGCCCGAGTGTCAAACAATGCAAACACATCCAATTGTTATTCTTCGAGTCTGTGCAAGCTTCCTCGCCATTCCCAATTCTAAAATTATGTTTGAGCAATTGTTTTCTATTTGCGGATCTACTCTAGCAGTCCTGTGAAATCCTCTGCCTGGTCAGCGTGAACGAGAGCCTCACCACAATGCCGACCCGCTTCCGGGTTGTTCCGGTCCAAGCCTTTCTCCTCTCGCTTCGTTGAAGCTTCAACAACGGAGTCTCCGTCATGTCCTGTGTCCATCTCAGTGCTCGCAATTCACATCAGTGACAATGGCGGAGACCGTGAGCTCGGAAGGGACGAACAGAGCAGTACGACGACAGTCTCGCAGGTCGCAGCGTATCCGCACAGCCTGTCTGCGGTGTCAACAACGCAAGATACGCGTAAAGACATCACCGTTTTCCGCCGCTCGTCTTCGTGCTGACCAGACATCAAGTGTGATGGAACATTACCGACATGCGCTTCCTGCAGCAAGTCGAAGAAGAATTGCGAGTATCAAGACGGCAACACTGTTGACAATCAGGCGCGAGCGTATGTCAAAGCTTCCGCATATCTGAACCCAGCTGAGACAGACTAGTCGATACACACAGCTTCTGGAGCAGCGAGTGCGCTGGCTGGAGTCTATTGTGAAAGATAGATGTCCTGATATAGATTTGTTGCAGGACATTGGAGCTGAGTTTGACGACAACAATGATGCTTCGATGTCAACCTTCAATGACCAAAGTGCCGAACGGGACCATGTACCTGATGTCCATCACGCGCCTGTTACGGATATAGACGCATCGAATGTCGCACAAGATCCGCCACCGATCACAGAAAATTCCAGGAATAACAACATTGGGACTTCCCGGGGTGATTCGAACGATGCGGACTCAAGCATGGCCCACCAGATTGGACTTGTGTCACTTCCCAATGGCGATGATCCCCGCTACATTGGGCCATCGAGTGGTCACTTCTTTACCCAGCTTGTTTGTACGGTCAGTGCCCTCACCAAGACTGCAAATCCAATGCGTCTTGGTGTAAACAATGCTACTCTGCAACGAGATAGTGCTCTTACTGAGAGATTGCTCCGCGACATTCAAACCCCTCTTCCATCGAGCAAGGAAACAACGCAAGAGCTCACCAAGACGTACTTCAAGACCGTCCACCAGCATTCGCCCTTCCTACATGAGCCAACGCACATGAAATTGGTTGAAGAGATGTACACTATGCATGAGCCTGATCCGGTTGTCGCATTCCAGGTTTATATGGTACTCGCAATTGCATCGGTCACCCTTTCGCGTCGAGATAGGATTGTTCTTCCTAGCGAAGGTTGGTATACCATGGCCATCTCATACTTCGAAAAAGTTCCCTTGGAGAGCTCAACTCGAGGGTTACAATGCCTTCTGCTTCTGTACATCTGGGGCATGCATAGTCCGTCCACAAAGCTCAACGTCTGGTACTTGAACTATCAGTGTATCGCCATGGTCGTAGATCTTGGTCTGCAACGCGATGTCACCGCTACTTTAGCAATTTCACCGATCGATCAAGAGATGAGGACAAGAATATTCTGGGTTGTGTATAGCCTGGACAGATCCCTCTGTACTATGATGGGTCGGCCAATAGGTCTGAGAGATGAGGCATGTGACTTAAGAGTAAGTTCCAAGTTTCGTCGAGAACAGAGGCCACGCATACTAATGTGCTCCGTCGCCTAGCTTCCGGCAGATGTCGACGACCGTGACTTGGCTCGAGACAGTATCAAACGAAGACCAGAAGACGAGCCTCCAAACCACATGACATACGGCATACACATGTTCAAGCTAGCCAAGCTAAACTCGGAGATGAAGTACATTCTCCACAGTATCTCTAGAGACACCCCCGCGTATGCCTATCCTGCGATTCGCTGTATGAACACTTGGCAAAGAGATATGGCAAGTCGTCTCGACCAATGGGCAGCTGATATACCGAACAGAAGCACACATGCCGTTAAGCTCTGCGAGGTACGCTACCACGTTTTGAAAACTCTGCTCCTGCGACCGAGTCCTGGTATACCACAACCAAGCTCAGATGATTTGAGGGGGTGTTACAAAAGCGCCATATCTGCAGTTCGGCTCTATCACGAGTTATATATCGAGAATTCGCTGGTGTTCAGTTGGGCTTGTTATCATTCAATTATGATGAGCTCGGTCACAGCATTCTTTTGCATCTGGACCTGTCCCGCTGTTGCACAAGATACAGTCCTTGACGAACTAGTTTCAGATTTACGCGCTGCATCGAACATACTCAGCGCCACTGGTGAGCACTGGCCCGGAGCGAAGAGGAGCCGCGACATCCTAGATGAGCTCTCTCACAGAACTATCAGTTGGATGATGGATCGCAAGAATCGTGACAATGGTGAGAACCAAAACGTTGTTCCAGCGCGGAATGGAGATATCGCGTGGAGTGACCTCAATGAGAACACGCTCACCGGCTTACAGCCCACTGGCGATACGTCGGCGCACCTACAAACCAATGAACTCGAGGCCTTGATGCAACAATACAGTCGCAACTGGACACCAGGGCTTGATCTCCTGCCACCGGGCTTGGATCAAGTCTCAGATCCAAATACCGGTCTCTGGACAGGAGACATGAATACCGACATGTTCCTTCAAGACCTCTTTGATGGACTGGCTCCCATGTCGTTCTAGTGTCAAGACTTCAGGCGAGAACGAAGCGTCAGCAAAGAAAATGCACTACAACGCGATTTCCGAAATGCGTCCGTGGGTGAAACCAATCAAGGGGGTCCCGACTACGTTGCCGTAGAATAGGTATCGCGCTTGAACTACCTCGGCAATGCTTCCGTCACTACTAGAACAGTTGTGCAGGGTCAACCGGAATTTCCGCCCCTGACGGAGGTAATGGTTCAGCATGCAGTACACATACTCGGCGGGCTGTTAACCATCTACGAAATAGATCAGTACATGCGCATCAATCATGACCGAGTTGAATGCTTCCACCAATTCCGATTACGACCTGTCTTCTAGCATCGACGATGGTCAAGGCCTTCGACAGGGCCTGACATCTTACGGAGATGCGCATTTTTCTCTTTTTCTCCGAAAGGTCTTCATCAAAGCTGCTGGCTATAGCGACGATGCCTTATCCCGTCCGGTGATTGGCATCATCAACACGCATTCCGGCTTCAACCCATGTCATGCTCAGGTCCCACAACTCATAGAGGCTGTGAAGAGAGGCGTCATGCTAAGTGGAGGACTTCCCATTGACTTCCCAACTATCAGCTTACACGAGTCTTTCTCCACTCCCACGAGTATGTTCCTCAGAAACCTTATGAGCATGGACACCGAAGAAATGATCAGAGCACAGCCTTTGGATGCTTGCGTTATGATTGGCGGCTGTGATAAAACAGTCCCGGCACAATTGATGGGTGGTATCTCTTCCAATAAGCCAGTACTCCCTTTGGTCGCGGGCCCGATGATGCCTGGCTCAAACAAAGGCGTGCGTATCGGAGCATGCACAGATTGTCGAAGCAACTGGGCAGCTTTTCGGGCTGGTGCCGTTGATATCGAGGATATCTCGTCCGTCAATGAAGAGTTGGCTCCGACTGTGAGCCAAGATCTCCCATATGCATCTCAACACAAGCTGACAGTGTTTCCAGGCTGGAACTTGCGGCGTGATGGGGACAGCTAGTACCATGGCCTGCATTACGGCTGCTCTGGGTATGATGCCTCTACAAGGCGCATCAGCCCCTGCCGTGTCGGCTGCTCGACTTCGGGTCGCGGAACAAACAGGAAAGAATGCGGTTGCAGCCTCGCTGATAAAGGAAAAAAGTCGTCCACAGACTGTGCTATCTCGGGAATCATTTCTGAACGCTATGATTGTGCTACAAGCTATTGGGGGCTCCACCAATGCGGTAGTGCACCTGATGGCAATTATCAACCGTCACCCAGACGTGGCTGGAACAATGACCCTCGATACTTTCGACCAGATTGGGCGCACGACACCGCTGCTCGTTGATTTAAAACCGAGCGGGGCCAACTACATGACTGATTTCCACAACGCAGGTGGTATGGCCGCTCTATTGACAGCTCTACGTCCGCTCCTGCACCTTGACGCTAAGACTGTCACTGGCAAAACACTGGGAGAAGAGCTCGATTCGGCATGTTTCACGCCCTTCCCTTACACCTACGAGATCATACGCCCTTTGGAACAACCTCTGTATCCTCATTCAGCCCTTGCAGTCGTAATGGGAAACCTTGCGCCTAATGGTGCTATCCTCAAGGCAGCCGCATCCAAAGACCGCCGTCTGCTCATTCACTCCGGACCCGCTGTGGTGTTCGAGAACACTGTAGACATGGCAAAAAGGATAGATGACCCACACTTGGATGTTACAGAACGCTCGGTCCTCGTTCTCAAAGGGGTGGGGCCAATTGGTAACCCTGGAATGCCCGAAGCCGGTGTCATTCCTATTCCTCGGAAGCTTGCAGCACAGGGTGTGCAGGACATGCTTCGTATCTCTGATGGTAGGATGAGTGGAACGGCGGGAGGCACTATCATACTGCATGTCTCACCTGAGTCCGCTGTCGCTGAGTCTGTATTCGGGGTCGTGGAAGATGGAGATATGATTGACTTCAACCTAGAGACGAGAAGCCTCAGTCTTCGAGTCTCGGATGACGAAATTGCTCGGCGTATCAACAGCAAGAGTAAAAGTACTGATTTCCGCAGTGTCGAACGTGCGAGGAAGGTCGCGAGAGGTTATAGAGGCCTATATGAGCGTTCTGTCAATCAAGCAGAGTTGGGCTGTGATTTCGACTTTCTGACTGCTGAGGGACCAAAAAACGTGTGAGCAGATGTTCCAGGTACTGCAGTGTTGTCGAGTTGGGCTCTCGGCTCTTGGGTACTCGTAGGTTCGCCGGATATCGGAGATAAGAAGGTAGTGGAGCTTGTTCCAGGTATCAAGCACTTTTTCATTCTTATCTGCTACTAAGCACTTGGTACTTCCTTGTGTCTAGCCAATCCGGTACATACACTAACCCCGAGTCGTATGTTTCTGGCAGAAAATCACCATGCCATTGGCGCACCTGGCCGCGGCTCAGCCTATCTCCGCATGCATGATAAGATAGGCCGATATGCTGGGGTAGTACATGCATATACTTCATACTGACCTATCGTGTTTTACAGAGGCTAGTGTGACCATGCACTAATGGAGAAGGTATAAGTGTTGCGTCAATTGTTAACATCCTCAATCGCTGGTACTTAAGACTTTAGTGTTTCTCCTCATCCACACTTTTGGTGGCACCAATTACCTTCACCATGTCCGATGAGAAGCAGACTCACGACCCCGAAGCTGTACAGGAGCTTCCTAGTCCTGTCGATGGCAAGAATGGAGTGTCGGAAAAGATACTCCAGCACTCTAACGACGCTGATGATGCGATGAAAGCGTTTGCCGCAGTTGGCGAAGTGATTGAACTGGACGAAGAAACCAACAAAAGACTTCTCCGAAAGATTGACTGGAACATCATGCCCGTGAGTCGTATGCCATACGCAATACCGTCGCTACCAAGTTTACTGACCCTATTAAAGCTGCTATGCGTGGTATACATGTTGAACTTCCTCGACAAAACTTGCATCTCTTACGCCTCTGTCATGGGTCTGAAGAAAGATCTCGGTCTACATGGACAACAATACTCATGGCTAGGCAGTATGTTTTACTTCGGTTACCTGATCTGGGAATATCCTACCAATCGCCTTCTTCAACGCCTACCTCTGGGCAAATACTCGTCCTTCAATGTCATCGCTTGGGGTGTAACATTGACCTGCTTCTCCACCGTCGCAAGCTTCCAAGGTGCACTTGCGGTGAGATTCTTCTTGGGCTTGTTCGAAGCTGCAGTCACACCTGGCTTTGCACTTTTCACTAGCCAGTGGTACACGGCGAAAGAGCAAGGCTTGCGAACAGGAATTTGGTTTTCGTTCAATGGTTGGGCACAAATTTTGGGTGGTCTAGTCGCCTATGGCATTGCTCGAGGTACTGATGCTCACGAAGCCTCCATCGAACCTTGGAAGATCGTTTTTCTAGTTACTGGACTCCTTACCGTGGTCGTCGGCATTCTGTTCTATTTCTTCATGCCTGATAACCAGCTTAATGCTCGCTTCCTCACGCCTGATGAGAGGCTTTTGGCTGTCGAACGCGTACGCATAAATCAGCAAGGCATCGGCAATAAGCATTTCAAGATGTATCAGGTCAAGGAAGCACTTACAGACCCATTGGCATGGATGTTTTTCTTCTATGCTTTGATCGCCGACTTACCTAACGGTGGACTCACTAACTTCTTTTCCTTGCTTATTGAGTCATTTGGCTATACAGCTGAGCAGTCACTACTCTACGGCACACCCGCTGGTGCAGTAGAGGTGGTCTCGTTGATTGCCTGTGGCTGGCTGGGCGATCGCGTGGGCTCGCGTCTTCTGGTCTCAACTTCCTGTCTCTGGCTTTCCATCTTGGGTGTCTTGCTCATTGTCTGTTTGCCTGATACTATGAATGTAGGCAAGCTGATTGGTTACTATCTCACTGGTAGTGCTGCGACCTGTTTTGTGGCTTTGCTGTCACTCATCTCTTCCAATGTGGCTGGTTACACGAAGAAGACGACAGTGGCTGCTATGTATCTGATTGGATATTGTGTAAGTCAATATCATTCTCCACGCTACATCAAGATTGATAGGCTGACAACAACTTCAGGTTGGCAATATCATCGGTCCTCAGACTTTCCAAGCTAAAGACGCACCCAAATACGTGCCCGCCGAAGTCACCATCATTGTTTGCTGGGGCATTGCGGCATTCCTTGTTTACGCAATCTACTTCTACTGTCGATACCAGAACAAGCTCAAGGCTCAGATCAGAAGCCAACCCGGCGTAAGTGGTCGCTCCAAATCAAGGTGTAAATCTATTTGCTGATGATGAATGCAGTATGTGAAACTTGAGAACCAAGAATTTTTGGACTTGACGGATAAGGAAAATCCTGAGTTTATTTACACTCTGTAATCGCGTCGGTTGGTCACGATTCAAACGGGCCCAAGCAAGCAGAAGCAAGAGCAAACGAGATGAAGTTCTAATGACTACGCCAGGAAGTTACGGCACAACAGTCCCTTCCTCAAGCTACTTCACTCTGTACTTTACGTCATTTGCGTCACGAGTCGCAAGGCAGTAATGTCTATCATGTTCAATCATATCAAACTCATGTGTCGAAGCGTGTCACGAGTTGAGTGAACACATGTCGGCGATAATATCCTCGAACAAAATCATGATATTGATGAGGGGTAGCTCTGACATTTCCAGTGGTAGATATTTCCAAGCTATACAGTCTTCGCGTGGTAAACCAGAATATAAAGGAGCGAGGTAAGTTATTCGCCTATGACGACAGCCTTTCACCGAGGCAATCTCATTTACTCTCCGTCAATCTCCGCCAGAGAGTACCAGAAGTCACACCGCTCCTGCTGTGCCTTAGGAACAGCTTCCATCGTAGTCCCGTTGATCTCAAATAATAATCTCTGCTGTCCATTCTTTCCCTCGAAAGGCTCCCAGATAGGTGCATCTTTAGCTCTGAAGGTGTTCGGATTCAGGGTGCGGACAAAGGAGATATAGTAGTTCATCTCGATGGGCACGATGGGTGCATTATATGTCGTAAACGGTTGTACTGAGAGAGATGCCGCTACTGCAGGACCTTGATAATATGGACCAAAAATCGCTGGTGTATCAAAGGTATGTGGCACACCTAATCCAGCGGCTGTTTCTTCCACGGTGGAAACATCGAAGCGGTAATTCCAGACTTTGCTACGCTGACCGCGAGATAGAGATTCAGACATCAACAGTCCAGGGCAAATGAATGTAGATTCTCCGGTGGCGGCAGAAGCAGAGGGAAAGTAGACTGCATGACGAGGTAAAGGACTCATCAGGGGGTAGAGCCTGTTTGCCTCTTCCAGAGCAGATTTAGGGAGACGAGGACAGTTGGCCGCCAAGAAGGAGGAGACTTCGGCAGGTGTCGATACATTTGCGGCGAAGGCTGATCCTTCGTTCGTCGTATCGCCAACCAAGAGAGGCACTTTGATATGTTTGCCTCTCTCGAATTGAAGGATCGGGGCTTCCTGTATCAAATCACCGTCGATGACAGGAAGATAGTAGAAAAGTGGAGTAATAGTCTGACCGGGAAAGGGCGATGGTATGTTGGCTGCTTGGAGAGTGCTTAGATTTTGTGCTCGAAGGCAAGCCAACTGATTCGATACATTCGAACAACCAACTGCAGAAGCGAAGCGGTCGAATTGCCATTCTGATTGTGAGATATCATTCTGACATGGAAAGAATGGAGCTTGTCCTATGGCGCCGACGAATAGCTTGTCATCTCGGCCACCGTATGCAGTGAGATGTGTTCCAACCGAACCAGCGCCAGCAGACACACCGTGAATCCCGACGTGATTTGAATCGCCGCCGAACTAGAATTCTCAGTGGAGCTCACTCGACGTGGAAGCAGCTCGACTTACCTGAGCAATGTATTTCTTCACCCAGTAAAGAGCTTTTCTCTGATCCAATAAGCCCACATTGAGATCGCCGTCCTCTCTCACTTTCTTGCTGGCTAGAAATCCATATGCCGAGACGCGGTAGTTGAAATTGACGAACACAATATTCTGGCCAGAAGCTCTGATAACGTCTGTTGCGTTGTAGTTGCTGTTCGTTTCTTTTGCGTATCCACCACCGGGAATGTATACCCACACCGGTAGCTTAGATGACCTGGTCGCGTTGTTGGGGGTATACACATTGATAAAAAGACAATCTTCCGTGCGATTGATGTTCATACTCTCTCCAATGCCGATACACAAAGCTCCGAACTGAGGCATGTCAGAGATGATGCAAGTGCGAGATACAGCATTGACATACTTGCGTAGCATTCTGGACGCGGTGAATTGTGGGAGGATCCTGAGGTGCGCGCCAACGGAGCTCTCCCGTGGGTGATGATGCATACCGCATCCCAAGATACTGAGTGACACCGGTGTCTAGTGCAGCACCCTGATAGGTAGCATAGTCAAGGTGCACGGTAGAGCTCAGTGCATGTTTCGAAACGAGAGGCGTGGAGGAAACATGGTCTAGACCCAGGAGAAGGCAGATGACTGATAGCATCTTGATGTTGAGGCCATAAGATAGTGCCGTTTTCCAGATGCTTGAAGATATGGCTTGAGGTGGGCAGATCGGCCTTATTTATTGCGAGTCGGCAGAGCGGAGCTGCTGATCACACACCATTTTTAAGGCATCGTTCTATCATCGTTGTTCGGAAGCGTCCTTTGAGCAATGTGTTCATCAAGATCCTTCCCATCGTTGTCTCCGCTACCGAGCAACCGCCAGGACCGCGCGATTTCTCCATACAGACGCTGCATGGCCGCTCTAGCCGTGAGACCGTCACAGACATGGGTGCCTTTGTTTACAGCAATCGTTCAGCCAGACGATCAGGCATGGGGATATGCAGAATGTCGTGGGTGGAGTTTTCGAGGTCTGCGAGAATTGCGGAGGCAGCTCGGGGTGCTTTTCAGCGGTGAGCGAAGTCCGAGGCAGATCTGCGCCATTTTGTGTTTTGAAAGGAATTTAGAAAATAGACCACCACATAATCGTGAAGAGACCAGGTATGGATTGCTAACAGGTAGATCCAGGGTGTAAAAGAAGAGCTTTGGTGACAGTGACCAGAAGAGTGGATTGTTGTTCGCGGGTGGAAACAAAAGATTATATACCCCGGACTTCTCTACAGGTTCTCTACAGGGGGTCTGTGCTCATGGCGTCCGTTCAGGGTGAAGCGTGTCCGTAAAGCTCACGGGAGCAACAATTGAACAACAACTTCTTTCTGTCGCAGCCCGCAAGAATTTGTCGCAGTCTTGTTCGACATGGCACCTCTATTCGCCCTGCTCAGCCTTTTGGGCTTCTTGACGTCCTTCGTTTCCGCGACAGCTTTGACATACAAGCTTCCTCCTAACGGAAAGGAGTGCTTCTACTCGCACATTGAGCAAAAGGGCGCAAAGGTCGCCTTTTACTTTGCTGTACGTCTATTTCATACTGAACTCGTAGTACTTGGCTAATGCGACACACAGGTCCAATCAGGCGGCTCCTTCGATGGTACATCAACAACCTACCTCTCCTACACTCGTCCTTCAGTCTAACACGCAATCACAGTCGACTACTCAGTCCACGGACCCACGGCAGAGCCTGGCAAAGAAAGAGTTATCCTCGATGGCACAAAGGAACGCCAGGGCGACTTTGTCTTTACCGCCAACGAGGCTGGTGAATACCGTTTCTGCTTCGACAACAGCATCAGCACCTTCGCCGACAAGATGATCGACTTTGAAATCTCCATCGAGAACGAGCCCCGCGCCGCCAGCATCCCCTCCAAGCAGGGCGCCAACGTCGAGCAGACCTCGGCCCTCGAGAACTCGGTGCTCAAGCTCAGTGGCCAGCTCAGCACAATCACCCGTCAGCAAAAGTACTTCAGAACCCGTGAGAACAGGAATTTCTCAACCGTCAGGAGCACCGAGCAGAGAATCTTCAACTTCTCCATCATCGAGAGCTTGATGATGGTCGGCATGGCTGGTCTTCAGGTCTTCATTGTGAGAATGTTCTTCCAGACCGGTCGCAAGGGTGAGATGCTGCTACTATCCTTAACGACAAGACACTTGCTGACATGCTTTGTACAGGTTACTTGTAAAGAATTCGCAGTAGAAAGCCCGAGTTTGCGAACCCATTATACACAAAAAGAAGAAACGCTCCATATGCTCGTCATGCCCTGTCATGCTATATCCCACTTTCAGTCAACCCATTGTCGCCTCATACAAGCTTCCCACCCTCGATGACCATAAACTCATCACCCACCATCATCTTCATCTCTTCCTCAACCATGAAGTTGTCATGGTCGCCCGTCAATGCTTTACTCGCCGGATCATACATGAACCTCGCAAAAGCCATATAATCAGGAAACACAAATGTGCAGATGGCGTCGTATGGAAGAAGATTTGCTTTGCCCTTTAGCATGTCTTGCATTATGTTTCTGTCGCGTTGAAGGTGATATGTCTAGACCAACCTCTGGTATCAGCCGAATGCTGTCCGGAGTCGGAGTGTCGAGAGGATAAGAGGGCAGAGCTTACAAGACTATACGTTATACACCCATGTTTCAACAGCACTCCTTTGGCCATCTCTGCATGTTTGGTATTGTAATGTGATATAAAATCTGCATCACTAAGACCTGGCTTCTTCTTGACCAGAATCGTTGCTTTGACGACTTTGCGGAAACCTATTGTGTTCGGGTATCCGGCTTCTAGGACCATGATTCTGTAGATGTGAATGTCGCCCGGTCTATGTCTAGAATGATTTTGTAGGAAGGTCGATGGATAGGATGTGACTTGTTGAAAGTCAAAGAGGCTTCTTCTAGATACATGTCTTTTCGGAGAATTGTTTATTTCGAGAAGGCCGGTGTCTGCTTCGGATGGAGGGGTGATCCGGTTGGTGGAGGAAGAGCGGGGTTAGGCGGCGTTTATTATTCCAATGCGCCTTCTTCACGACCACGACTCTTCCCATCAACTCGCTCTTTCTCCTACGACTTTGTCTGCTTCGAGTAGCAACGACATATACCTCAGCCTAAGCGAACACCATACTCGAGCTTCCAATGGATCCAGAAGCCTCTTCATCGCAATCGCAATCCTCATCGACCAATGAACCGTGGCACATCCCTCTCTTCACCCACGTTACACGCACATCCTCCACCGCCCACACGACCGACATCCGCTTGGTTCTCTCCATCTTCGCTCTGTTCCTCACCATCGTGTATCTGAGGGGTGCAGGCTGGGAGTCTATGCTATTCGTGATAGTAGGGGGAGTTGCCATCTGGAAGACTGCGAGGACGAGGGAGGGAGGTGAGTTTAGGAGGATCAAGACTGCTCTGAGGAGGGATTGAGGGAATGACAAGAGCAGACCAGCTCCTTCACGAGAGATGACTGCATCTATCCTCTGCGATACACATTCCGGTACTACGTGGACCTGGACTTGCATACAAACCCTCGAAGCATGTAGAGTGAGTGACGTTCATTCGACAAAAACAGTGTCTGGAATGGATGCTCTTGTATCAATCAAACTTCAACCATCTGAACCTGTCCACAATATACTTGTCCCCAAAAATCCGCCGTTCACAGGCACCCATCTCCAGGTGCTCCTTGCCACTGAAACCAGCAGACTTGATCATTGGTTGTAAAAGATCCCATTTGGAGTACTGAATCGTGCAGTCGATTATGGGCTGTATGTAAAAGCACACTCCCGTGCTCTTTTCAATTTGTTGTTTCGCTCTTGTGCAAGCTAGTATGCTCAACTCGGGTAGAATTTCGGTATTCGAGTGGCATCTCTTATGATGATTTTGGGTC
>ERZ794946.539-NODE-539-length-14896-cov-4.266222_pt1 | contig 14896 bp, 18 predicted proteins | sample MGYA00433072_ERZ794946 | MGnify/ENA primary metagenome ERZ794946 (study PRJEB30137, sample SAMN04331413) | food metagenome | isolation source: Y3 must sample point D1 replicate A | place: Australia: South Australia | collected 2014 ...
TGACTCCTGTGCCATACAGACGCATAGAAAGTCCTCTGTGCCAAAAGAAAGTAACCCAGCAACCTTCTTCCTCTTACCATCTACTCATCTACTCATCCACTCATCTCACCTCCTCATCTCAAACAAGATGCCTACCAACATCCCCTTCACAATGAAGACGCGCTCAAGCGTCCAAAAGCAACACGAGGTCAGAATTACACACAAATTCACGACCATCAACGGCAGACGAGCCGTTCAGCTCTTCACGGAGAGCATCAACGGCAAGGGATCCATGACTCTATTCCTGAGTCCCAGACCTTCGCCCAAACTCAGACTGGGTAAAGTTCCCAGAAGGCTATTCACCAAAGCCGCAACACCTCCCTGCCTGCTTCATCACAATCCTCAGGCAGAAGACGACGAGAAACCCATGGTATGGACAACCAGCAGCCTTACCGACAGCGAAATGTTGGATGCTCAGACGACCAGCAGCAACCACCTCGCCGACAAAATCATCGCCACTGTCGATGACAGAATGGATATTGATCCTGCAGAGAGCGATATCACAATGGCTGGCATCGAATCAGAAGCTCTCGCAGAAGTGGACGTAAAGATGGAGGACTTCGACGACGAACATGTCGACATCGAGATGAAGTAGGCCTCCCCGGGCATACCATCAACATTGCCTTGCTTTTTTTTTCTACCCATTATCGCATCAAAACCATCAACGAGCATCCTTGGAGTTTTGGATGTTTGAAATTATCAGGGTCGTCAGTCACATAGAATACATTGTTTGGGAATTCGGAGTACGGTATATTTGGGATTGATGGAATGATTGGAGGATTTTAGAGGATATCATACATGTCGGGAAGTCTTTGATACACATCATCAAAAGAATCATGAATTTATACACCACGAACACCTTCCTCGTCTGTCAAGTACCATCAGTGCGTGTTGGTGGAAGCTGTCTGGCATTTTCATCTAAACGAGACTTCAAGCTTGCTAGTCCTGTTAGATCTCATGGAAGAACTTGCAATGGGCACGATAGACAGCAGAAAGAGGAGGCACACATGTAGCAGAGGACCATTATTTTTGTCCAGCTACCTGAGAAGTAATAGAAAAAAAGCCATATCGTTATTTCCGGCGGGTATCGATTATGTTGTCGTCAAACGCCCTTCAATTCTTGCTGCCGTTTCTGCACCTTTTCGTCTCGTACTCGAACCTCCATTGTAGTGCTCGCCCCATGAGCACTTCACACGCGTGTGTGGACTGGAATTGGGGTGGCCATTTCTGACGGGTGTTTGTTCGTCCCCGGTGAATCACAAGCAAATAAGACAGCTAGGTAGATTATCAGGATATTCAGAATTCTGAGATGTTGACCTTCTGGTTGACGAAGTCCCATAGCATTTTAATGAGCTGGTCCGGAAGAGTGTAAAGGTCGACGTGGAACTCGCCGTCTGTACTTCATGTTAGTGTCAAAGTGTTTATCGCAGTGGCCGAAAGACGTACTCTCAACATCATTCTTGGTGTATGTCTCCTCGGTCTTGTTGTCGTGGACCAGTTGGACGACGTGCAAGAGGTCGTCCTCACCGAGTCTCTCCAGACCCTCGGCCAACTTCTCCATATCGACTTGCTGTTGTATTTGTCAGCCACAATCGTTCTGAGAAGCAGGAGAGTAACGTACAGTCTTGGAAGTCTTCTTTCTCTTCTCGGGCTTGGGAGCACCGTTGGCATCGCCCACTGGCCCAGATTCCCTCAGTCTTTCTATGAGTTCGGGCTTGGGGTTGCGGAAAGTCTGTGTGTTGTTAGTCATGGGTTGAACAAAGGGCTATGGGTCAAGACATACAAACTGCTGCAGACTCTCATAGCGCTCTTGCTGGAAGTTCAAGTCGTGGAAGACAGTCTGTTCGCCCTTTGGCTGGGAGAAAGGTTGAAGGACAATAGACATGTCGAATTCACCCCATCCTTGCTCTTGAATCCTGAAAGGAGGGTTCTTCAGATCTGCATTATGTATTCACGTCAACATCGGTCTCTTTCTGGAAGGTGGGCTTGAAGCTCGAGTAGAGCTGGGGCGCAGCGTACGTTGTGTGGCGCGCTTGCCGAAAGACTCGTGCAGGCGGTAGGTCACCTTCTCGAAACAGGTGGCGGGCAGTTGTTCGTCGTTGGGTCCTACTACGTAGATCTCGATGCTCCACTCGCGCATAGGGAAGCCCTCGACTTCTGAGGGGACATCAGGCCTGTGGGTGGAAGAGGACTTGTCAGATCGGTCTTTGCGGCGAAGCTAGCAGGGGCAACAGCAGCAACATACAAGACGTGCTGCTCAGTAACGAGCTTGATCTGACGCTTAATCTGTATGCGCGTCAGTATGTCGAAAGGCCAAATGGATGGGGAAGTTGGCGCACATCAGGCATCGTGGTACTGCGATGAAACTGGGGTAGAATGAGAAGGCTCGGCGCGGAGATGTGTTATATAATATTCACCAGAGACGGGTCAATACAGCGGCAAGGATGTTTAATGTAAGAATTAGATGGTTAGACACGACCCTCTGCTTTTGCGACGCCAGACGCGACAGCTGAGCGTGTAAAGTTCCATTTGCGGGGAGCCTTGAGGCTTGCTTGGCACAATGACGACGGTACAATTGTGAACCGAGAATTCCCCTTTCACACATGCAAGACAAGAAGTGACTGGAGGTATTGTGAAAGAAGATCCGAAGACGTAGATACATTAACCGTCATGTGCTCTATCTAGATGAAGGCGCTAAGGAGACTGGGGAATAATCATCATCATCTCGGGGCCGTCAACGAGAGATCAGGGAATTTGGGGAGGGGGGATGCAGTGCAGAACGCCCAGAATGCTGAATGCAGAATGCATCTCGGTGTCTTCGTCAGATGTGGGTCGTGATGTGGGCGAGGAAGATGTGGCATGTGCATGTGATAGGGGGGCTTCAAGGTGTTGGTTGGATTCTGGGCCTGGCTACTGCTTGGTGGTGCACAAATGGCGGCGTGGTCATCTGGTTACTAGACCAGTATCTAGTCAGTCTTGCTGAAAAGGGCCTCGTTCTCCTGCTGGGCCTTGATGAAGGCCTCCTTGAACAGGTTGGCGTCTGGAGATACGTCAGCATGGATTCAGAAGCGCAAACAGTGGCACAAAACTCACTCTCGCTGTTGCCGAAACGGATGGCAAGGGTCTGAGCCTCAGGCTCGCCCTCGGAAACATCGGCGGAAGCGTTCCAGACCCATGAGCGGTCGCTGCCGACGTTGGGGGAGAGCTTCATGTCGGGGACAACGTAGTGGTTGGCGCAGACCTTCAGGGTCTTGTCACGACGCATGACAAGTCTGGTTCTGCCGTTCTCCTTGTGCTTGAGCAGACGGACCTCACCGGTACCACGCTCCTTCCACTCTCTGCTGTCACGGTCGAACTTGAAGAGCTTGGCGCGCATCTTGAAGGTCTGCTCCTCACTCTCCTCGTGTGTCTTGGTGTCGACTTTCTCGGTAAGGTGAACAACGGGTTCGAAGTGGACATCGGGCTCCTTGTCGTCGACCTCTTCCTCCTGTGGAAGGTATATCAGCATCTCGTATCGAATAGATAAGGTGCAGGTAGCGAGCGCATCATCTTACCTCGTCACCGGTCTTTGCTACGGCAGCCTTGGAGCTTCCGCTGGGCTCATCAGCGCCCTCGTCCTTCTCCTCAGCCTTCTCCTTCTTGGGACCACCACCGAACATGCTGAAAACATTGTCCTTGACGGCGGAAGCGGTTGCAGCGGCGGCCTCGGTGGCTTGCTCGGTGACGGTCTTGGTCTCCTCAGTCTTGGGAGCGTCGGTGGCGGCGACGTCCTTGGGCTTGTTCTCGGCTTCGGACATGATTGCGATGTGGGAGTCGATGTGATGGGGTTGTGTTGAGAGTGCCTTGGTTGGCGAGAAGTTGATCAGATGGATTGTTTGGTGGATTGCAGTCAAAGGAACCTCAAAAACACAAAGCAGCCCCGCGGCAAGCAGCAAGATTCTGGCGCAGCCTCTCGCCGCGAACGGGCCCCTTTTGTCCCCTTGGCTCTTGTTTCATTCGCTCCTTCACGTTTCGCCAACGTTGCCAACGTTGGTCCTGCTGCTTGCTAGCTGCGTCACTGGGGCCTGGAGAGAGCGCTTGCCTGTCTTCCGGCGAGTCCGCAATATTACTCCTCCGTACGATAAACACTTGCAGTTCCGTAGCAACCAACACTTCGCTCTTTCCTCCATTCAATCCACTCAGTCAACACAATGATCCTCCTGCCCCGTCCGTGATCCGCTAGTCTCCAACATTTCCTTTTTCAATCGTCAACCAACATGGCTCCATCGTCCTCCGTTGGCTCCGATATCTTTGCCATACTCGCCTTGCTTTCTATCTCGACAACAGTCATTCTTCTTCTCCGATACTACCTTCCTTTACGAACTACTCCCGCCTATCTTCTGATTCCTGTCTTCTTGGCCCTCGCCCTCCCGTCCTCCATCGTCCTCCTGGTACCAATTGACTTGGCCTCATCGTCCGGAACCGACACAGAAGGCCAAAGAGGAATATGGCTGCCCGACAACGTCATGCTGGTCGCATGGCGACTTGCATACTGGCTCACCTTTTGCTTGACATGGTCCGTCAACTTCCATATGATTCCTCCACTTCGTTCACGCTCCCGCTAACACATTATCCCTAGGTTTGTACTCCCTCTACTCGGTGAGTACTGTGACTCAGGCTACCGGGAACCCAAGGACCGATTCATATATTCTCTCCGATCTAATGCGCGCTACCAACTCATCACTCTATCTCTTGGAACCACTGGCGCAATCTACTTCTTTTGGCAGAATCGCAATGATGATACTACAACCAAGGCCACAACACTCAAGGCTCTAGTCATGGCCATGGCTTATGCATACGGTCTGATTCTGTCCATCTACCTTATGGGTCATGGACTCGTTGCCATACCACGCCGTCTGATCAGAGATGCGACTGTCAGTGCCAGATTGAGGAGGCTTCAGACTCATGCGCCGGGGATACACGACAAATTAGATGAGGCCATTGATGATTTAGCACAAGTCGAGGCTCAAATCCTGCAGTTGCGCCAGCGCAAGAATGCCATGCCCAGAGATCTACAAGACTGGGTAGAGGAACTCTACGACACATCTAACCTGCCCGAGTCACGTCCCACTGCCATATCTGCACCTGCACCCCCACCCGTCGTGACGGAGAGATATATGGCAGAACTTTCTCGAAAGGTAAAGCGCGCACGACACAAGCGCGCTCGCTTTACAGGCGAGTGGAACCACTTGGTTAGGCAAGCTGCCAGACTGCAGTCGCTCATCGATTTTCCTTCATCGCAGCGCCCAAAATCAGCCAACATGCGCTATCATGTCCAGGTTCACGTTTTTCCTGCCCTTCGCATCGTTGCGGGTGTTTTCCTTGCATGTGCATCCGTTGGGCTTATCTGGTCAGAAGTGGTTCATGAGAAGGCGCCCAAGCTGTCCTTGGTCGGCAAGAGTGTTGTACACCACCCCTCAAGCTCTCGAGGGCAGATCGGCTTCGCTGGTCAGATGATTTCCGCTGCATGGCTGCTTTACATGTGTGCTGCAGCCTTGTATTCGGTGACAGAAGTCAAGGTCTGGGGTAATCGTGCGCTCGTACGTCGTCAGACCTATGCTGAAAGCGCTTGTTGGTACAGCTTGCAAGTGGCAAAGCTCACAGTGCCGCTAAGCTTCAACTTCATCACCATGATTGACCCTACTATCAGCGAGGGTACGACTTTCTTCCGCTTCCTCGGACGGCTGATCAATCTGACACCGGTCATTGGTAACTTCTCTGCTTACTTCCCTATTGTTGTCTTGCTACCTGTATTCGCGACTCTCTTCAACCTATACGGCAAGGTTAAGAACATCATCGGATTCGGCGTGATCGAAGACGAACACGACGAGCCAGGGGCTGGCACTTGGCGTGAAGGTCGTATTCTTATCGAACGCGAGCTGCAGGCCGATGGATCACAGCTCAATATTGCTTCTTCGAGCCTGTTGTCTTCAGCCGAGCCATCACCACGCCATAGTGCCGATCTCAATCGACCATCTCGATTGACCAACAACAATCGCGCCTCTGCCGCCAGAAGAGCTGCGGCACGTATGCCTGCTGAAGATGAAGACACCAGCGACCGTGCCTTCTTCCAAGACGTCGGCCAGCGTATGCGCAACACATTCGATACAGTGGAGACGCCGGCATGGCTTAGAGACATAGGCGAGGGTATCAAGAAGCCCAAGTGGATGAGTGGAGACAACGATGACGGTGGTCAGGGCTCAGGAGAAGGAAGCAATTTCTTTGGAAAGCTGTTCGGCGGCGGCGGCGGCGGCAGTAGTAGCAGTGGTAATATCAGATTGTAGTATTAGTTAGACCTAGGCTTTTTGTTTTTAGCGAGGTGTTGGGGATACGTACGTAGATTGTTGGCTTTTGGAGGCTTCGCACAAGTAGGATCTCGAAGAGTCCTTTCTCGCAAACAAGACGAAGTATTTGTACATGCAGAAACTTATGATTATGTACATGGCTATCTAGATGGTCTGTTGTCTGTCTGTCTCTCATAATACTTGAGACAAACTTTTCATTTGCTTGAAGATCCTTGTCATCTTTCCTTCAAACCACCAAGACTTTTGCTCGCAATCACGACACGTTGGTAGTCCTATCATTGCACAACCCGAGCAGATGATCTTGATATCCAGGAGTAAGCCCTTGTGGTTCTTGTCATCGTTGAACCTGGATACCTTGACCCCTGCTCCATGAGTGTTCGCACGAAAATCATTACCGATGAGGGCATCCTGCCAATCTCTCTCTTCTTCCGGGATCCGTTGGTAATCCATCAACACACTTAAAGTGCAAGAAACATACATCTCGCGTGTCATTTGTGGGTGTGTGCGCAGCAACGGCGGTAGTCTGTAGTGGGCCCTGTGTTCTCTACTGATATACCGTAAGTGGTATCGAGCTATTCTGACTCCTTTTAGTTCGAGGGCATATTTGTAGATTGTAATTCGGACTTCAAGAGGGAGCATCAAGAAGGTTGTCGGCTTTTGTTTTTGGGCTCCTGTATTGATGAGGATACGGAAATTGCGGTTTGAGATTGTCGAGTGGAAGATTGTTCCCTCTTTTGGCAGTGACTTGGAGTCAAGTTGTGTCACGGTTTGAACGGAGTCTTTTGGGATGGTGTGGACCAATGGACCCGGTGTGCTTCGATGTCGAAGTTCTTGTATGGAATGTTGTGGTGGAGGCAAATCTGCGCCTGATGTGTATGACCATACGATTGTTTGTGGTGACATCCTGGTCAATGTTCTGGTTTCTTTGCGACCGCTGTAGTGCGATGAGAGCTTCAACAGATCAAACTTGGGCCCTCTTATCGAAATGAACACTCGAGGAGCGACGAATTACTCACAAGTGCTGTGCGTACCGTGAATTGCATGAACGACTGCTTTGACAGCCGCACGAGTCATCGCAGTGATAAGTCGCAATCTTGCTCACGAACGCTTCGAACATGTTCTAGGTAAGCATTTTGATCATTGAGTATTACATATATGTACATGCCTAGACGACCATGGTCTCAACTGAGCCTACAGGGCGGCCGGCGAAGCCTACGAAACCATCAACCACGTTCTTTCTCGTCGGCTCCGAGCTGACGTTCTTGCCTGCCAGGTAGCCCATCCAGATCAGCCTGCTGATTCTAGGATCCTCGACCTTGCCGACTCTCTCGATGCCGGTGCCCTTGGCGGGATCTTCGAAGAGGACTTCCATGGAGCCAGGAGCATCTCTCAACATGAGGACAACAGAGCCCTTGGGGGTGCGACCGCCGCTGAACATGCCCTTGAAGTCACGCATGGCGTCACCGAAAGATTCATTCTCATAATCGGCAGTGACAATCTTGGGGTTGGTCTGCTTGACTCTGTTGACCTCCGTCGTGGCACGCTTGATTCCGTTGACCCAACCGTCACGCAGATGAGCAAAGTCGGTGTTCTTGGAGGGGACAACACGCCATGCGGAACGGATGCCCTCCTCACGCAGAAGTTGTTCCCAGATCTCAACGCTAGTGTCCGGGTCGAGCATACGTTGCTTGAGACCGTCCTTCTCGCCGGGGACGAGTGTAGAAGCGTCGGGGTTAATCAGGTGGATGAGACGGGCCTGGAGAGTCGAGATGTCTTGAGTACGGACATAGAGACCCATGACGTAGACCTCAATGGATAGGAATGACACGGTACGGATACCAAGGCCGACCATGGTGTATTCCTCTTGGTTTTGAACATTGCCAGGGTTGATGCGGGAGTTGGGTTGAGCGGTCTCGGACTTTGAGGATTCGGTTCCAGGAACAGGTAGATAGATCTTGCGAGGGAAGTAAGGTACGCTGCCACTGCCAGTCTTGACTAAATCCAATTCTTGGTCACCTTCAGCTACGATCCTCTTGTCCTCACCAGCACCGATGATGTGGACATGACGGCCCTGGAAATCTTCGGAACCTGGACCAGCGTCCAGTTGGGCCTTCTTCTTGTTGGCACTCTTTTCTAGCTCGTCCAGATCCAGGTTGTAGAGAGTGAGTGTAAGGCCACCAACGCTCATGAGTAAGCCAACAGCGGCGAATCGCATACGATGCATTGCGTTTGCACGCTTGGCCTCAAATTCGCGACGGGCGGCGAGCTCATCCAGAGGATTGACGGCACGGTCTTCTGCATCTTCCGAGTCGATGTTCTGTTGCTGGTCAAGGAAAGAAGGAGCTCTGGCGGAGAGTGTTGAGCCCGTAGCGCGAGCTGCAGGGTTGCTATATCTCGACGAGTAGCGAGTTTGCGACAAGGTCGACGTGACACGGGGATTTTGGAGCATGCATCTTGATCTGGCAGAGAGCAATCGCATCGCTGAGCGGCACGGAGTCGCCATTGTGCTGCTTGACATGGTTGTGATGTTTGGAGGCATCTCGCTATGGCAATTCGACCTCATGCATGATGGCATTCATCCTCGCCAAGCCACCCCTCGAGCTCCGCCATTCAACTTCCCCTCCACCGAGGACATGAGTACGAGTACCAATCTTGCACGACTATGCGTTCCATACTGTTACTTCTGAGTATCACATGAGATGAGGAGTTACAAATCACTGCTGTGTTGATTCATCTTATTGTCTGCGGATGTTTTCAGATCCGTGTCGGAGAATAGATCATTGCAGCGATGTCTGAACGTCTTCTAGAATGCTTGAAATGACGTGCTGTTTGCCTGAGAGGGACGATCGTGGCTTTGTAAGCTCATGTTTCTCAATAAAGCAAGCCAACACCCCTCTCGACCCAATACCATCAATCGCAAACCCTGTCCTCTCGACATCTACACCCCTCACAACTCGCCCATCATTAACTTCGTACGAAGCTTCTTCACCCGCGCGACCAGTCCCGCCAGCATGTCGTCCGCAAAGGCCAAGGCTCAGAACATCATCGACCAGAACGGCGTTGGTATGCTTCACTTTTCGACGCAGCGGCAGCTGCTGTTGTGGCGCAAAAGCTGACACTCCCCAGCCGTCTTCTCCAAGTCGTACTGCCCTTACTGCAAGGCCACCAAGGAGCTGCTCTCCAAGTCCGGCGCCAAGTTCTACGCCCTCGAGCTCGACCAGATTGGTAAGAATCCGCGCCGAGCTGTCTTATCTCATCGGAACTCGACGGCTAACAATTTGTCTTTGCAGACGACGGTGCCGATATCCAGAACGCCCTCGCCGAGATGACCAGCCAGCGCAGTGTGCCCAACATCTTCATCAACAAGGAGCACATTGGTGGCAACTCGGACATCCAGGCTCTCAAGAAGGACGACCTCAAGAGCAAGCTCACCGCTGCCAGCGCTTTGTAAAGGTGCAAGCAAGGAGGATCATGATATCACGATAGATACCGAGCGCAAATACATGCATGCGTTATAAAGCTTGAGCACATGTTGAGAATCCTGTGCTTATGTCAACAGTGACCGAGGTATGAGCATGCGCATGAGCATGAGCATGCGGGAGCACGCTCGCATTGCTCGGAGAAAATGTGTTGCACCGCTGCCTCTAGATGTACAAGGATACCGAGGGTGACCGCCCATAGCCCAGGCACTCGAAACAAGACAAGAGGTGAACAAATCACACGGTATCATGTAGTTTCTCATGCGACAGCACCCGACCGAGAGAAAGCGGTACATATTCAGGTAAAGTACAGAGTAGGCGGCTAGCAAGAGTGAATGACGACGACTAGACCGCCAAATAATATACAGAGAGATGCAGGTGGATGGGCGAAATGGAGGTCAGTCTGCCCGACCAGATAGCAAGCGCACATGATGCAGACAGAGTTGCAGATGAATGCATGCGCGGCACTCAAAATGCATCAATGGAAACACGCCATGAGTGCTGCCCGCAATGCCCGGGCGGTTGTAGCGCAGCAAAAGGTGGGATTGGCTGTGCCCGTCTGCGCCTCATCATGTCCATCACCCTCGCCCGTAGATTGAAAACCGGTCAGCCTCAGTAATCGAGGTATTGAACCCCTTTTCCCGCTTGCTGCTGGAAATCCTTGCTGTACCTTTGCAACAACAAGAAGCAACAGAATTGGAAGAGGCTCCTGTAAGTCGTCCCTCTCCGGCAGGATGATGCGTTGGCTTACGCTAGAGACTAGACCCCATATCGTAGCTTCCCTCCTTGTGCCCAGCGACCGCAAGTACCTGCCAAGTCTCGAATTGGTCTGACTCGATCCGCTGGTCAACTCGAAACATCCATAACTGTTTTCTGCTCGTCTTCGATAGCTGCCTACAATCCACGCCCATTGTCTCTCGCTCTGCTCCCGCCGTCGACCCACATCTCCCCCGCCGCGCGTCAACTCTCGAGAGTCAAGACCATCCTCTACCCAGGAAACTCCCCGCTTTTCGAACGCGGTAACCTGCCCGTCGTGGCCGACCATCAAGATCCTCCGTCTACGCCTCCGTCGTCCTCGTCGGGTGTCTTGCGACCGCCCGTCGCTTCGGTCGACATGGCCTCGCCGGCACCGCTCCTGAGACCGCCAATTCCTGGTAGCAGGAACACGAGTGCATCACGCACCCCCAAACTCGGTCTGGCTATTCCACCATCGCCAAATGCCAGACCTTTGAATCCGGCCAACAATTCACATGCTGTACCCCCTCTACAAATACCACCTCGCCAGGGCCCTCCAAAATTGAGCCTGGCTACCCCAATGGGAAGTCATGGAGTTCCCCAAGAGACAACCAGGAATGCTGCTAGAGGGAAACTGCCCCCACTACAAGTCACTGGACTCTCGACCGCTCAAGGTGCTGGAAGTAGTGACGACAGTGCTCGTTCAAGATCCAACAGCAACGGCGCGAGCAACAATTACTCGACCTCGACCACCGCATCTTCATACTCGGCCTCTCTTGCCGGCTTGATCGGTGGCCAATCTAATTCACAAGATCCTCTTTCTGCCGCTGGCTCATTATACTCGTCATCGTCCGCTGGCGGACTTGGTGGCACACACATGGAACGAGATGGCAGTATGCAGGGTGCAATATTGCCAGACTTGGAGAAGCTGAGTTTGGAAAAAGGAAGACCGCTAGATGTTGAAGATTTGGACGATGCTGGTTGGAAAGTTGCTGCTAAGGAGAGCAGAATTGTGGAACTTGGAAGCCTGGGAGAAGGAGCAGGAGGTGCCGTCAATAGGTGTATACTCAAGGGCGGAAAGACGGTCTTCGCGTTGAAGGTAGACATCTCTTCCTGCAGATACGTAGGCACACAGCTGACTTCTGGCACAGATCATCACAACAGATCCCAACCCGGACGTCAAGAAGCAGATTGTACGTGAGCTGTCGTTCAACAAGAACTGCGCCTCTTCGCACATCTGCCGTTACTACGGCGCCTTCATCGATGAAACCCACGGTACGATCGGTATCAGCATGGAGTACTGCGAGGGCGGTTCTCTAGACTCGGTATATCGCGAGGTCAAGAAGTTGGGCGGTCGTACAGGTGAAAAGGTCTTGGGCAAAGTGGCCGAGGGTGTGCTCAACGGTCTCACCTACCTGCACAGTCACCGCATCATCCACCGCGATATCAAGCCCTCTAACATCTTGCTCACCCGAGCTGGAGAGGTGAAGCTTTGCGATTTTGGTGTCTCTGGCGAGTTCGGCACTAAGGGTGACGCCAACACATTTATCGGAACATCATACTACATGGCACCGGAGCGTATTACTGGTCAGAGCTACACCATCACTTCCGATGTGTGGAGTCTGGGTGTTACATTGCTCGAGGTGGCGCAACACAGATTCCCCTTCCCGGCTGACGGAACGGAAATGCAACCCAGGGCTGGGCTTATTGACCTCTTAACATACATTGTCTCACAGCCCATTCCCAAGTTGAAGGATGAAATAGGCACCCCTGACGGACAGGATATTCGATGGAGTGAGAACTTCAAGTACTTCATCGAGTGCAGGTAAGTCTTGCCAGATCTTGACCATATGATCAGCCATACTGACAGGATGTGACAGTCTTGAAAAGGAACCCAACAGACGAGCCACACCCTGGCGGATGCTGGAACATCCATGGATGTTGGAAATCAAATCCAAAAGAGTCAACATGGCCTCCTTCCTCAAGAGAGTGTGGGACTGGTCAGACTAAAGTAAAAACACGACAAAAGCACACACAAAAAGTTCTTCGATAATGAGGAGGAAACAAGGCATACGCAAACAAGACCGATCCGACTCTTTCACTGGTACATTGCCCGCATATCGTCCCATTCTTGGTTTCCGCGCAAGGCTTGGAGGTTTTGTTCTCTCTCTCTGATTTCTGTGCCGTGTCTTGATTTCTGCATTGGGCTGGCGTTGACACATTTTCTCCTTTCTTCTCTCGCGAGCGATCATTTCTTGTCTGTTCTTGCCCTTCATTTTTCTTGCTCAACACTCGGTTTTCTTCTTTCGAGCACACACAGATTCCCCTGCATAACCAGCGAGTACCCTCCTTTTTCTCTCCATATTCCAGGCTATAGAAATCACAATTTTACTCTTTGAAACGAACAAACAAAACCACCATTGATGAGGCAAAGAATATTCACAGAAAAGCTTAGTATAGAAAATTCAAGTGGATTTTATGATTCAAACAGGCATTTTCTTCTATCCAATAGAAGTAAAACGCCAAAAAGATATGAGATGCCGTTATCATGTTCCTTTTTGAGACATGCCTCTCAAGGCATTACTAGGAAATGGGGGTGAGGGTAAAGTGCTATAAGAATGTCAACGAGTAAAGGGACGCAAAGTCTAGTCTTCCCACTCCTCGTCCAATTGGTCTATCAGTCTGTTTTCGTCGTCGGAATTCGAGCGGCCTCGTCTTCCGGCGCTGGAGCCGTTGTTGAAGTTGTTGCCCACTCTGTTGTAGCCCTTGCGTCCAGGCAGGAATCGAGCGCATGAGGAGAACAGAATGACGAACATGTCCTGTAAAGCCTTGTAAGTTACGAACGCGATTAATTCAGGCGTTGAGTGGCCTTACCGAGACGAAACTCGCAATGCCTGCCCAGAGCGAGTAGTTGGGCAGTTGTCTCCATCCTCTCTGGTGCATGACGGTGCGCTGGTACACGCAACCACCGACAACATATACTATTACTGCGATCAAGGCGATGACGCCAAAGACACCACTGGGGCCGAGTTGCTGTTTGGCGACCTCGATACCTCCGCAGGCTGCCGAAGAGCGGGCTTCGAAGATATAGGTGCAGCTGTCTGGCGAAGCGACAAACGAGACGGTGTTGAGAGGAGCCAGAGGGTCGGTGCTGCAGAGTAGAGAGATGATGGTGTTCTTGCGACGGGCGAGCTTGGACGAGGGTTCCTTGCTGCCTCCCTTTCTGCTCTTCTTGTCATCGCCATCCTCGTCCTCGTCCTTGTGCTTGTCGTCTTTGTCGTCGTCATCGTCATCGTCGCCGACTATGCCGCGTGAGAGGAGGGATGAAGTGGGAACTTCGGGACATGGCGATCCATCGGTATAATTCAAAACGAGCTTGCGACCGCGGAAGACGGGTTCCGCGTTTTGTTGGCTATTGTAAAGTGGTCAGTCTTGTCGATTGGGCATGCATGAAGAGCGAAGCGGTCTCACCCTATGCTGAAGGTCTTTCCGTCCAATTCGTAGAAAGCGCTGACGTTCTGCCATCTCGCCTCATCAACGCCTTGGACGTTGGTCAGGTTCTCGACTACGGGACCACAGAAGTTGATTGTAAAGTTTGCGCCATAGTCGTAACCGCGAGCGGACCAGGACTCGTTTCGCGCGTCTTTGCTCGCCTTCTTTGGGTCGTCGGGTAGAATGACGTGCAATGGGTTTAGATCGAAGAAGGCGCCCGAGGTTGGCGAGCGGATGGTACAGGGTACGTGGTTCTCCTTCTTGCCCTTGGAGTCGTCCGAGGCGGCGCTGACGACTGCTGGCAAGGCGAAAGCTAGCAGCGAATACAAAATCGATGGTTGCATGATGGACAGGCGATTTTTGATAAGAGATAGTCTCGCACTGCAGGACAGTTGTACAACAAGCGTCTGGAGGATGCGTACCTTGAAAGCCACACGACGGCATCAGTCAAGCCACATTTAGCATCATCTACCCGTCCGTCGTCCGTCGTCCGTCGTGGGGTTGCCGCCGCTCGGTACCCCCTGCCGAGGGCTGGAGATCGTCGCTGTGGACGAGATCGTACCATGTCGAACCATGTCATTACTAAATTTCCCTTGTTGACATTTCTTCGTCCGTTTCGCCTTCCCTCTTTTCCCCTCTTCTCCAACATATCAAATCCGATCCAATGACGGCGAAAAATCAGAAACACGGCTACGAGTTTGGCGGCCCGTATGTTCTCTCCTTCTAAAGTATTGCAATAGACTAACTTGTATACCAGTCTGGGCGCCATTGGCATCTCGTTCGGCCTTCCTGTCGTCTGCTACCTCT
>ERZ794946.540-NODE-540-length-14890-cov-4.580586_pt1 | contig 14890 bp, 9 predicted proteins | sample MGYA00433072_ERZ794946 | MGnify/ENA primary metagenome ERZ794946 (study PRJEB30137, sample SAMN04331413) | food metagenome | isolation source: Y3 must sample point D1 replicate A | place: Australia: South Australia | collected 2014 ...
TACACGGCTTGAGACATGGGCAAAATGGACGTGATGGTAGCTACCTGCATCATGGGCTCGCCACGTGTGGGCTCGACATGCATTAATCTCTTGATGAGTTGGAGATGCCATGCGCCATCGCGGAGAGTGACGAGGGACCAGACCTGTGGCTCACGAATTAGTTCTTGTCTTTGCACATTGATTTTGTCAGTTAGACAGAAGACTTACATTGACTATTCCGCGTTTGTGGCCGGTGAAGAGCAATACACGCTCGACCCATTCGTTTGCAGCACCTTCGTAGAAAGCACAGCACGTGATCTCATCATCCTGGGCATCACAGACTTTTTGCTCAACAAGAAGGTGGCCGTTCAGTGTCAACACGCGGACGTATGCTCCACTACACAGCATGATATGGCCAGTCAGGTTGTTGACCCTGGCACATTGAATTGTGCGATCGCCATCGTTGGCTTCTTGCAGCACTCGTACGCAGTCGAAGCGGTTCAGATCCCAGAGGAAGACTTGACCGTCAGTAGATGCCGACACCAAAGTACTGAAGGCACGAGAAGCAGCAAGAACGCTGATGGGAGTACGATGGCCGAAGAGATATGTTCGTGACTGAATGTCGACAGTATCTGAGCTGAAGCCGATAGTCCAGACGCCAATCGTGCTATCTGCGCCACCCGTGATGAGCGTCTTCGAATCTGCAAAGAGAGCAGTGCTGATCTGGCCGATGTGGAGGTTCTCATATAGGCCGAGCATTCTTCTATTGTCGGCTGTGAAAAAGCGAAGACTGTTGTCTGCAAACCCCCATTGAAGGTAGCTTTTGCAGGCTGGCGGTACGTTGAGCTTGCATGGAGGAGAGCAAAGCAAGCGCTCTTGACTAGGCGAGTAAGTGAGTGCCGCAACCTTTTCGTGGCTCTCGTGCAACGGAAATGGTAGCTTGATGAGCGACTCTGCAATGGTGTCTAGTCGCTCGACCCTGTGCTTCTCATCCTCCCTCCTCGGATGTGCTCGCTGAAAGACTTGATGAGGCGTCTGCCCAAAGTTGTGAATGATACCGATGGTCGCGAGCTTTTCTACTTCGTCTTGCATGGTGTCCAAGTCCTTTGCACCTTGGTACGACAAGTGATGAAAGACATTTGTGGCTTCAAGTGCTGCTTCGCCGCGCTGTTTGTACCCAAATATGAGATCAATCCACTCCTGTAGATGTTGGCTTACATATGGACTCTCGAGAGCCTCTCTATGCTTTGCGATGAAGATATGAGGATCGCCCTTGGCCCAAGGTGGAAGAACAACGTGATTGATAGTCTGACCGCTACCTTGCTTTTGGCCAAAGTCGTAACCGTTGATGTTCTGCAAGAATTCGGGCAAGCAGAAAAACTCTGGTGTCAGTTCTCGAACATCAGTCATGTTTTCTTTTGACGCAGACAACCAGGCTTTCTCAATCGAGTCAAATAATCTATCTGCATGGTCAAAGACGCCACCTTGAAGCAGCAGATAAGATTGTACAAATGGCGGCAATCGGATGAGGTAGGACGAGACGATCATGGCCGAAGAATAGTGAGTGCCGTAATGGAACGGTGGGGAGTGCTCATCGCCCATTTCAGCAAAGGCTCGATAGCGGTCACGGAATTCAGATTCGCGTGCAGGATGCTGGCAGCCCATCGGTTTAGAGAGGTCACGGAAACTCCTCGGATCTGTCAAGTCGAGCTCTTCACTTGTATAATCTGCGAGGATCCAAGGAAATACGGGATACTGAGTGAGATCGTTGAACGTTCTGCCAGCCATGTTGTTGACAAGCATGAGGTATTGGAAATTAGAGATCTCGCCCCGGCTCCATCGTCGAGTGGCTGCGTTTGAGGATGTGGAGTTGAAGACGTTCGCAAACTTGGAGCCAAAGCTCTGAGGTGTCTCTTCCGGGTTTCTCAGTGAATCTAGTCTCCAAGCGTCCTCGGCAGGGAGAGATGACAGTGATCCATACACAAGTGGTGACTTGCCCACAAGATTTGAATAAACTTCGTTCCGCGCGTTGGGCGTCATGAATGTCAGTAGGTAGCTGCGACCATCGGTGAAAAACACTTCCAGTGCGACATCTCGAAACAGGAAGCGACGTTTCGAAATGTGCAACAGCTCTTGCCAAGTCCAGTGCCTTGCGGGTTCCCTTTCAGCTCGTTGCCTGCGCTTTGTCTTTATTTCTTTACCAGAAATGAGCTGAACGTAGGGATCGCGCTCCTCGTCGGGAGCATGGGCAACGCTAACAATTTCGCCATCAGATCTTTGAAACATCTCATCTTGCAGGTACAAGCATTTCTTGCCGATGATCAATAGACCTTCGAAGGCCTCCAGACCGACCACACGAGAAACGTTACAGATGTTTTGTACGCGATCACCACGCTGAAGACTTTTCAATACCTTCCGGTTTTTGTCCTCGAAGCCTTCTTCGCCATCTTTGGGGTCATCTACCATCTCGAACTCGCCATCAAGAAGTGCAGAACCAGAAAGAGAATCATTTCTTGGTCTTTCTGGCGTGCTTTCGAGCTGTGGTGCATCAGGATTGGCAGGTGTCCTCGTTGGTGTGGGCTCCGCTGATACTATGTTGTCTGATAGGCTTGGATGAGACTGAGTATCAATACGTAACGTTGTGTGCGACATACGTTCAGAAGCCTTTCGCTTCGGTTGATACGCCTCTTGGCTGTGTCTTGTGTCTGGCACGATTCGTATACGCATTCTATTGCGCGACTCTGTCTGATCGAGTTGCCACTTGAAAGGTTCCTGTTCTGGAAACAGACCCGAAGGCTGCTTCAGAAGAGCCTCCAGCCTAGCAATGACTGTCTGTATATGATTCAGGTTTTCTTGCTGGTCTTGAAGTGTGCCTTGATACTTCAATCGCTCTTGGGAATGGATATTTGATCGCCAGTGTCTGGTTGATACTTCAAAGCGATGCGCGACATTATCAAGCTCGGTTTCGACTGTTCTCCACTGCTTGAGCTTCTCCTTGCGCTTAGCGAGTCGATTCTTCGCAGAATCTTCCGTCTTCTGATTTTCGGAGCCGACAAACTCGTCCCAGAATCTGGACATTGTTTCATGGAAGAATTCGTCTAGAGGTTTTCGATTTTGATCGATCCATTGAAGAAGCTCATCATCATCATGTGCAGCAAGCTTGATCAGTCCGGTCGAAATATGCCGCTGATTTGGATCTGCGTTCTGTATGAGGATAGTAGCGGCTTCCGTGGGCTTCTGTACAAGTAGCATCCTCCACAACGAGGCGGCAGCATGCCGTACAGAGGAGGAAGGCGAGGTCATCTTGATATACAAGAGGTAACAGATAAGTCTGATGAAGGGCAGCTCCTGATTCTGCGGCGAGAACAGAATCGTCTGCCAGTAGGTCATCTTTCGCAGAAAATCAAGCGCGTCTGTGTCGTCTTCGGCCTCGTCAAGCTCTGATAGTCGCAAAAGTGTGACACGGAGGAATACTGAGCGGAGGGTAGATACTGCTTGCGAGCATAATCGTACGCCTTTTGTTGCAGAGACGGCTGGTTGTTGGAGGTACTCCAATGCCTTACCAGTAAAGTCGAGCAATGGCTGAGCTCCATCGATGAACCAGCCTTCAAAAACAGCTTCGGCCATGTGCAAACTGTATCGAGCCAAGTTGGTCAAAGTCCTTGGTTCTACCATCAGCTCTTGGTTCAACTGTAAGTGATTCCATAGCTGATGCATAGTGTGAAGCAGGACGTATGACTCAAAGTATGCTTGATGTTCTTGGAAGCCTGGCGGTACTTTGAGAAATAGCCCAAAGCCAGCGAAGTCTTTACGCTGTGAGACCTGCTCGAGATATACCATGACCACGAGTTCAAGCAGGGACTCTACAACTGCGTTTCCAACATTAATCTTGACTGGGGTGCTCGTTGTGGGAGACATGATCGCATTGAAGCGAGTCGAAACGGTAGAGTGCTTGACTTCTGATGCTGTAGGGTTGACAAAGACAAATGATGATGTTCTGCGAGGAATCTGAAGCTGATTGGGACGACTTTGTGTGGGCAGTGTCCTGCTCGAACCACTCCTGAGCACAGCAGGTCGCTCACCTAGCGAGTTAGAGTGGGGTCGCAAAACAACTTCACGACCCTGGAAATTCAAAGGACTCTCTGATGCCAGCTCGGCAGATGCGTTGAGCCGGTCGGCACTGGTTATAAGTGGGAAGAGCACAAACAGTAGTTCTTGAACATAGTGAGAATCCACAGCGAAGTCGCGGAATGATTTGCTCCGAGCATGCACATCTGTGAGAAACTGGATGACCGTCTTCGGGATGGCGTTGAGCTCAGGTGAGTCTTCGCTGTCTTTCTGATGCAACGAGTCTTTGACGACAGTTCGGAGTCCTGCCTCTAGCATGCCTGATATCGCGGGGAAGATTTCAGGGTGTCGTATTTCGATCTCTCCTTGCTGTGTGAAGGCTTCCATAAGGTGGAAGATGGTGAGTTCGTCAACTTCCTGTTGAGAAACGAACGGTCGCCCGAAAAGTATGGCAAAGCATCCCATCCAGACCTTAGGAGATGTCCAGTGGCTACGTAGCCGTGCTTGCAGGGTCGTGAATCCATTGTTCTTCTCCGTAAATTTGGACTTAAAGCTGGGTATGTCTACAATTGCTCTCGAGATGATGGAGAGCGCGGAAGCGACAACTCGTGAGTCAGGTTCCGCTAGCAAGTGAAGGATCCATCTTGTTGGGACTTGCTGATCAAATCTCTTGATGTGCGTGCTCGTTTCGAAACCACACAAGACTTCGGAGTACGTCTCAACAACGCTGACACCGAGACTAGATTGGCTAAGTCTGCCAGCACTCTGTGATGTTGACGTAGGACTGGCCGTCTCTGGAGTTACCAGTCTCGGAGAAGGTGATTTGATGGATGTAGATCTGTTGCGAGGTGTTCTCAACAGGGGATTGGCTGACTGTAGCGCTCTATCATCGTGTAGGGCGTACGTAATGAAGGTAGCAATGTCCCGGTGGTTCAGATGTGCGGTTTTGCATAGACTCAGAGCTCTTAAGGCATGCAAAATCTCAGGCAAGACATCAGAACTGATCGGATCGACCTTGAGAGCATCGAGGAATCTTCGGACGACTCTCATCTTGTTGTATCGTTTCATGTTGAAAGTCTGGTTGTTGTTTTTCCACACAAATCCAGCGATCTGCTGATAGTAGAGCTTCTGAGTTTCGGTACTGATCGTTCGCCAGGTGTCGAAGTCCACAAGCAGGACCCTGTAAGCCATTGGATTGATGAGTAATGAGTTCTCGGGGGTTTTCGTGTCATAGCCGACGAATTTGAGGACAACTTTGAGAAGTCTAGATGCCAGCTCTTCCCTCTGTTGCATGGTTCTGGCGACAGGGAACATCCTATTGGCCCCTGAGCCGCTGTTGTAGATGCCAAGTTTCTCTCGAAGCAAGACGGCTAGGATTCCAAATCCATTGTCCTTCTCCATAACTTCGCTAGTCCGCCAATTGTCCAATATACACTGGAACAGAAGCTCCACAGAGGTGACAAGAGAGTCAGCTGATGATGCACTTTGAATGATCTTCATGTTGATAGGCAAGCAACCGCCAATCTGCCAACTACCATCATCTAGCCCGTGGGTGAGATTTAGGACAGGGCTACCAGTGATGATGGCCGCACCATGAGACCTCGTGATAGCGTCGTTGATAATGGGTCGAGCAGCGTTTAGCAAAAGCGGATTGCCATTACGCGTGAGGGACTGGAGATGTGCCGTAGCCTTCTCGTCTAGCATGTCTGTGATGTTGACACCATTTGCTAAGAGTCCATTCATGTTGACGATCCCCGAAGCCGATATGCTGATGAGGAGCTTGCCTTCCGGGAGCAGCTCACTGCCTTGTGACTGAGTGGCTTTGACAATCTCGGATTTGTCGTCTTTTTCTGCATGCAACATCTCATTGTATCGATTGAGCTCAGCAGAAGCACGGTATGTCAAAAAAGGTCCAACACAGTCCTGGAAGTTGCCGCAGTACCGAGGACCAAGTTTCTGATGGACCGCGATCAATTCGGGAGATAGAGATGAGTCAATCAGATAAGCACTGGCAAGAGACCATTTCAAGCTCAAGACGCGCTCGGCAACTTGGGATGCTAGATCTTGCGGCGTGCCGAAGAATGCTTGGACTGGTCTTCGAGTGGTGTTAACAATCTGAGAGGGAACCGGAGCACGAAGCTCCGGTATAAGCGGCGGTATCTCTGGATATGGACAGTGCTGTTCTTCAATACAACGTCCGTTAACATAGAGTATGGCTGGGCTCAGGCCGCTTGTTCTAGAAGGTCGATGGACCAATGCAATATGATACCATTCTCCAGCTGCGAATCGAAACTTTTTAAAGCGCACGCTCGGTCTCTTAGCGGTGACTGATGTTTGCAATATCAACTGGTGGGTATCCTTTTCGATGTAAACAAGAACAAAACAAGTCTGGCTGGCATCAAATGCCCCGAATACTGTGGTGTGACAGTCTGAGTCAAACTGGTCAATCTTGATCCAGGAAGAGAACGTGTATCCAGTAGCAGGTGGAAAGGGACGCGGCAAAGACGCAAGCTCAATCGAGCAATGTCCAGAATGATATAGATCGAACTGAATGGCAGAGGGCTGCTTGGATTTTTGCAAAGCGTCCAGCAGCATTTCTTTTGCCAAATCGTCTTCACAGGCTAACTTGAATATCTGGGCAGTCTCTTCGAGTCTGCGTGTACCAAGTGGAAGCAGCGATGCGCAAACTTTTCGTAGTAAGGCTTTCTCGGGTTCCTGCATGTCTTTGCCAGTCAAGTGAGGCAGAAGAGCAGTCAAAGCCCCAGCATCATGGACCGCGATTCTATTACGCTCTGACATCTCGATCAGGCAGTCGAGAACAGTTAAGACAGTGACTGAGAGGGCAGATGTACCTTTGTTGGTGTTCTCCTCAGATTGGGGCTGTCTGTAAGAGTCCGACATGATTGTCACAGCTTCAGAGTTTACAATGCGTTCGTCTTTTACGAAGCACTTGCGAACAGAGGTTTGCAGTTCCATTGAGACAGATTCATCAGAAGTGGCAGCCTGCATCGTCCTCGACTGGGTATCTCCGTTCCCTGGTTTGTTTGAATCATCAGGGTTATCCACCAGTAGAGAATTGAGAATGCTGCTATGCGCGTTATCACCGAGTGCCAAAGCCAGAAGGGCACCAAAAAGTCTCAATTGATTACTGGAATGACTTTCTCCGAGTAATGGACTCGCAACTGCAGGGGAAAGTTGTTGGATAAGTCGACGCAAAGCTTTCCAGCCTCCGCCAGAGACACGCTTGGTGAAGTAACGAGTGTTGCCATGATGCTGACGCATTGCCTTGTTCAAGATACTCAAGACATCGATGGCAACTTGGGTGAGGCTCTCTTCATATGGAATGTTGGTTGGTTCTTCTTTTTTCTCGGCATCTTGCACAGAAAGTTCGAGGATATGGACAATAGCTTGGAAGCCTCTAAGTTGGCGGAATTGGTCCTGAATGTCGTTCTGACCATTGTCATCGAAGAAGATGGATAGCCTGATGAGATCGTCATGAGTACTCCGTAACAAGTCAGAAGTAATGATCGTAAGATTTGATAGTCGTTGGATAAGTGAGCCAAGTGCACTTGTCCGGACTTGTGATGGTGGACTAGAGTTGCTGGTGGATGACCTATACCGGCGGGGAGTTGGAGAGCGATTGTCCATTTTGGCATCAACGGTGCTGGTCGATATATACAGAGTGAACAGCTAACGATGTCATTGCTCCGGAAGCGAATTGATTGAAGGGCAGATGATCCGGAACCCGATGGCGTTCTCTCCGGCCTAGGTCTATCTCAATCAAGCAGTCAAGTGACGACCCCGCAAAACAGGGTGCTTGACTGATCGCGTCTTTGGGAACGAAGCATATACCAGCCAAGGAGTGACCAAAGGGGTTGAGCCGAATACAGGCAGCAAAGAGTTTGGAGATAGCAGTAGGGTTGCAAGGTGCAACGGACAGAGATGGAGGCGCACGTGAGCGTTTCGATGTTTCAAAAGCACTGGGTGCCTGAAGTGGTTCAAGAAGGGCACGCGCAAGGAACGAGAGTATTCGGCGTTTGAATTGCTAGCGTCAAATAGCTCCGCACTTCTGTATCCAAGGAAACGCCGCCCCCCATTCACTGATAGCTCACTTTCACATGCTCTTTGTGGTGTTGGATATCCATAGCAAACCTCATTTTCGACCTTTATAAAGCATATACGAATGTTTGAGTCCAGCGTGTCTGCTTGTTGTATGTGAAACCTTGCTGCATTCCTGCATGGCTCAGGATGCACCGGCGGGCGTGCGGGAAACAGTGGTGTGCTTAACGCTACAAGTCACGAAGCCATGAAGCATGACGCATTCGGCGGCAGCACGGACCACAGATAAGACGACCCCAGATTGGAGCTCTTCCGCCCACTCAGGTCCTCGTCCTTCATCAACTCGACTCACCCTCGACACTTCCTCCTTCTTACATCCACCTCCTCTCCCTCATCCTCTCTTCTGCATACACTCCCCAACCACATTCACACATCAGCCCCTCATCATGAAGGGTATCGCAGGCCTCACACTCCTGCCGCTGCTGGCAGCTGCAAAGCCTGTCTTCAAGGCAGACACCTTGAGCCACCAGAGCATCGACAACGATGCCGCTCCTCTCATCTCATCTGTCGATGCTGAGACCATCCCCGACTCATACTTGATTGCTTTCAAGGACCACGTCGACCACCGTGACGCCGCCGCTCACCACAACTGGGTGCAGGACATCCACGAGTCGACCCTTAACACCAAGCTCGAGCTCCGCAAGAGATCGCAGGCTCCCTTTGTCGACACTGTCTTTGACGGTCTCAAGCACACATACAACATGGCCGGCCTCAAGGGCTACTCAGGTCACTTTGACGAGGATGTCATTGACAAGATCCGCAAGCACCCCGATGTAAGTACTGCACACCATCTCTTCATTCTACCCTCAAAATCTCTACGATCTTGGTTGGAGACACCTTGGAAACAGTGTTTCCAGTCGTTTGCCTCAATCCTGTGGCGATTTCTAAACTGCTGCCTGAATACCCTCGAGTCCTCCGACCCCAGAGAGCTTCGCTGACACATTCGCCTCCAGGTTGCCTTTGTCGAGAAGGACCAAATCATGCACACTCTTGCCAAGTCCGAGGACCCCGCCGTCGAGAAGGGCGCTCCCTGGGGTCTTGCTCGTATCTCGCACCGCGACAGCTTGACCTTTGGCACATTCAACAAGTACCTCTACTCATCTGACGGTGGTGAGGGCGTTGATGTCTACGTTATTGACACCGGCACCAACGTTGACCACGTCGACTTCGAGGGTCGTGCCAAGTGGGGCAAGACCATCCCCCAGGGTGACGAAGACAAGGACGGCAACGGCCACGGCACTCACTGCTCTGGTACCGTCGCTGGCAAGAAGTACGGTGTTGCCAAGAAGGCCCACGTCAAGGCCGTCAAGGTCCTCCGCTCCAACGGCTCTGGCTCCATGTCCGACGTCGTCAAGGGTGTCGAGTACGCTGCTGAGTCCCACATTGAGGAGGTCGAAAAGGCCAAGAAGGGCAAGAGAAAGGGCTTCAAGGGCAGCACTGCCAACATGAGTCTTGGTGGTGGCAAGTCTGCTCTCCTCGATCAGGCTGTCAACGCTGCTGTCGATGCCGGTATTCACTTTGCTGTTGCCGCCGGTAACGACAACGCCGACTCTTGCAGATACTCTCCCGCCGCCGCCGAGAAGGCCGTCACTGTCGGTGCCTCCACTCTTGCTGACGAGCGTGCTTACTTCTCCAACTTTGGCAAGTGCAACGACATCTTCGCCCCCGGCCTCAACATCCTTTCCACCTGGATCGGCAGTGAGACTGCTACCAACGTCATCTCCGGTACCTCGATGGCCTCTCCCCACATCGCTGGTCTTCTCGCGTACCTTCTTTCCCTCCAGCCCTCCAAGAACTCTGCCTACGCTGTCGCTGAGATCACCCCCAAGAAGCTGAAGGCCGACCTTCTGTCCATCGCCACTGTCGGTGCTCTTGAGGATGTTCCCTCAGACACTGCCAACGTAAGTCACATGCCCATTCTCTAATTCCTATACACTATACTAACCTGAATCAGATCCTCGCCTGGAACGGTGGTGGTTCCGCCAACTACACCGAGGTCATCTCCGCTGGTGGCTACAAGGTCAAGAACTCTCAGCGCGAGTACGGTCTTGAGGAGCTCAAGGCTGTCACCAAGACCGACTTCGCCCACGATGCCTACAAGAAGGTTCAGGAGATGGACGCTTCGACCATCCGTGAGGACATGAGAGAGTCGTTCGAGGCCGCTCGCAAGGAGATTGGCAGACTCACTGCCAAGCTCGAGTCTGAGATTGATGAGTTCCTCGTCAACTCCAAGATGGAGTAAATCCTCAACGCATGACTGGATGATTGTATGGCGTCCTCAGTGGAGCCTCATTGCATTGGAGTATGGCTGAGACATATCGATGATGTCTTGCATACTCTATTTTCTTTTGTCACGGTTTACGGAGGATAATCGGACGCATATTCCTTATAATTCCATTATGTACACACACAACGGTGGCCCCCATAGACAATGGATGGTTCTTCCAGATCAAATCTCATCTCCGAGTCGCCGCTGTGAATGCTGTACGGAGTATTGAGCCGTCAATCGGCTGAAGTGTCACGCGCGTCACGAAAACCAGCCACTTTTTCCAGCCACCTGTCCAATCTCGCGTGCCTCGGCAACTCGAGAGCTCGAGGTCGGTGGCCCGTGCTTCTGTCTGCTCTCGGCCATCTCGGAACAAATAGGTCCGTCTCTCCAACCCTCCGGTTGGAAGGCGTGAAGAGCTTCTCTTGAGAGTAGTCTTTCGTGTGATTTCATGAACGCTATGTTCAGACCTGTTGTGATAGGATTCAAGGAACTGTCGTCAGCCATACAATCCAGCAACCGAAGTCGAGCAGTACAGCAGCGACATCCGAAGACGCCTGCCTGACTTTTTGAGCATCTACGAGTATAGTATATCTCGTGGCATGGCTCAAATGCCAGGTCAAACATCAAGACGACTAGAGTAATAATCCCAGCAGACGAAGCTTTGTCTCAAGTGAGTTTATGCAGTGCAATTGACAAACTGATCGAGATTAGGTCCACGGCGCTGATTATCTACTTGTTTATGAACGGTCATGATTCCGTCGAAGCGTCAAGGAGACGGAAGGAGCGTCTTGTACGTCTCCTGCCTGGAGCAAATGGCGATATGAAACAAGATGCGTGGGTTCTGCCTTCTCCATCGTCGGATGAAACATACAAATGCATCTCATACCAAAGCATTGGTATCGCCGCATACGTCTTCCTAGCTTTCTCGTAAACATCACCACCTCTCATCAAACGGATTCGAAAGAGTCACCAATGCTATCCCGAGCCAACAGCGATGCCGCTTTACGCCTTCGCCGGGCCAAATCCTCATCTTCAACCAGCCACAAGGCCTTTGATGCATCAAGCATATCGACCGAGCCCAGGTATGCAGAGGTTGCAGCTGTAGAAGCCTACACGCGAGCATACCGCCATTCCCAGGATGATCGACCGCAGCGACGTCGCTCTCGCCGCTCCGAGGGAAGCCATTTCGATGACAACCGACGCAAGTCTACTCAGAGAACTGAACGTCCTGAGCGCCCTGCTCTTGTCCATGGGCCTGCGACGGCTCCTGCAGCTATACCTGCGACCATACCTGCACGTGCGCCTACTCGGCTCTCACTCTTACCTGACACACCATATCGCTTTGCTCTCGAAGCTTCCAACGACCCTACCATCACAGACGTGTCAGAATCACGACACAGCACCGCTTCCAGACGGCAGACTCGTGACTTTCAGACAGATGACGAGATCAAGACTGCTGCTTGGGACGCCTACCTCCAAGGCTTCGGCAAGAAGGAGGTTCGTGAGAGAAAATCCTTCGCCGCTCCATTGAAGAAACGCTTCACCAAGTCACCAGCCCCGGCGCCGTCTATACAGTATGACACTTCAGTACCGCCATACAACTTTGTCGAGGAGGCCGACGATATCTTTTCTACAGCACCGCCCATCGAGATCAAGCCCGAGGACAAGCTCGATGGCCCTAGCAAGCTGAAGAAGCAGCGAACTGTCTCGGAATCGCTCAAAGGAAAGTTCAAGCGCCTCCTATCGAGACCAAAACGGGTGCAGTCACATTTCCCTGCTCAGCACGTCGAAGCGAGAAATCTACACTTTGACGTCTACAAGACAAACGACGACAGCTTTTCGGCTGGTCCAGACTTTGGTGTCTCCCTGCCAAGGTCGCCTTTTTCATCCTTGGGCGCCTCTTCTGGTGCACAATCAAGAATTACAAGCTGGTCCAACTCGACAACTTCTCGCCCGGGAAAACGCTTACCTTCAATCGAGGAAACCTCAGCGTCAGCAGCTCTTGCTACCACTCTCGAAGAACCATGTGGGACATTCATTGGCCGAGCACTGCGTCTACCACTCCGCCGCCCAAGTCAGAGCAGTCTGCGACGCAAGTCAGAGGACAGCAAGCACTTGTACGATGCACTTCAGAAACGCATCAATGCTCCTGAAGTGCCTACTATTGTGGTGGAGGAAGACACGTCGCCGCCACAAACTGCACTGTATAACGACTCTCCGTCTATGTCGCCACTCGCTGAGACTATCAGGATGGTCACCCCAGATCCTGCAGTTCCCGAATCTCCCACGCGTCCACCTCCCAGTCCACCGCATCAAGTGACCAGGAAGTCATCGTGGTGGAGTATCGCGCCAAGCATACGTTCGAAGAAACGTCGTGCAGCGGAACCAGCTGCGCCGTCAAAGGAGCAAATTGCTGCTCGTATGGAGAGATCGGACAATCGTTGGCAGGCGGCGTTGGAAGATGGCTCACCCGTCGTTTCAAGAGCCCTCAATTATTGCATGAAAGGTGACAATCCGTATGAATTGCGACCGTTGGAGAACGTCAACAACACCAGCTTGCCTGTCGCAATTCGACACGAATCCTACGACGCTGCTGCACCAACGTTTACCAACGGCGCGGATCTTCATGACATTCGCCAGCAGGTAATTTCTCCGAGTATATACTCGAGGTCGGTCTCTCCTGATGCTGGCACGTTCATCACAATCACTGGGCGCGAAGTCAAGCGTTATCCTCTGGAGTCGCCACCACGGCCCTTGAATGGACCTACCATATACGCACCCAAGCCAAGTAATGAGTGGAGAGCCTGGTTCAGCAAAGAGATTGAAGACTTCACCATGACACCCGTCCCCACTGCAGAGTGTGTGCCAGCTGGGCCCAATTACCTCCAGGAAAACATCAACCCTCACGACTCGAGAGAGAGTTTACAGGAAGGATCTCCAGTACTCCAAGCCGCGAAAAGTCGTCCTCAGTTGCGGTCTCGAACTTCCAGCATCATGAACGACCGCTACCCTATGATTGAGACCGGCAGGTCGTCGAGCAGGACGTCGGGTCGCCGAACAAATCCTTCAAGCGCATCCTCTACCGGTCAGAGATCCGCTTCTGATCAAAGGTCGGCTTCAGGGTCCGGACTATCTGTTGCTGAGAATGCCTCCAGTAAAGGAAGTCAACTAGTCGATAACGATCAATCAACGCTGGCCTCGTTGTCCCTCCGAGAACGTCAGTCAACCAGCGCACTTGTACGCAAGAAGTCCAGTCTGGCAACGCGTGCCGCACGTCACGGCTATTCTCCATCAAGCAGCGAAATCGACTCTGCGGGCAGAGAAGATCCTGTCAAAGATCCTGTCAAAGATCCAGTCAAGGCTCCTAAATCGGCGCTCGACCTACGTGTCATGTATCGTAACAATCGCAACCTGGAAGCTTCAAGTCTCAACATCCGCCGCAGAGCCATAGCGCCAACATTGTTCGACGATCACACGCTGCGTAGAATTTCTGAGGGTCCTTACGCAGCGGACAGTAAAGAGAACACCGCTCCGTCTAAAGCCTCTGGCATGATCGATGGCATAACAATCCCTCCGTTCTACACGCCGACACAAGGCTCACCGAAAGTCAAGGGATCTTCGCCCGGACAGAAGATGGTAGATGATTTTCTAAGTTCGAGGAAGTCACAAATGGTCGCAAACTCTCCTCCGGCCTTTATATAATCCGCACATTGATTGTGCACTTTTCATTTGTATCACGCAGCGGTATGATTGGCGCTTTGGGAGGCTCTTTAGCACATTACTGAATAGTCAAGATGACATTGTTACTAAATCCTGCATTTGATCGTTCTTTTGTATTGAAGCGTTTGAGTGATACACGATATCTGCTCCCTGATGACAGGGCTTTTGTGTCATTCATTATGGCCAACATCAGTACATGTCGTCGTGTGTTTAAGCCTCGAGAATGTTTGCGCTGGGCGCAACCCTGCCTGTATGTGCGATGGAAGCAGAACCTAGACATTCTTCATACTGAGAACAGATGACAGCGAATAAAGACCACGCATGATCACTGGCTACACGGCCCAACATAATTATCTATGAACTAGAAAGGGGTCGTGCTCCCAGTACCTTTAATATTTTCTCGCCTTCCCGTGTGCTAAATTTGGCACGTATATAGATGTGGAAATGCACAATTTTAGCATTGTTAGGAGTAGCTTCCACCAAGAGCGCCGATAATTGACGCTTCTCCGCAGACGGCTATCACAATCTTGAAAACTTGGTGCATTCTTACAGGCCTGAAGACTCCATCCAACGGAGAGTAGACGGGCAAAAGAAAAGAAAGGGTGCATTAGAACTGCCTGGAGAATCCCTTTGTCAGGCGAGAGTCTCTATTAATTCAAACTACTAGGTATGCAGTAGCTAGTTTATGGCTTGTGTTTGGTTAATACTACATGGAGGAATACGCGGAGTGGCTTG
>ERZ794946.541-NODE-541-length-14870-cov-4.024502_pt1 | contig 14870 bp, 12 predicted proteins | sample MGYA00433072_ERZ794946 | MGnify/ENA primary metagenome ERZ794946 (study PRJEB30137, sample SAMN04331413) | food metagenome | isolation source: Y3 must sample point D1 replicate A | place: Australia: South Australia | collected 2014 ...
GAAAAAATCTAGAAGAGTTGGAAATCGCAAGCGACTTTCTAGAGGAAGAAAAGAGTAAAAGAATGGGAAATAGCTCGCAAGTCCAGACTTTTTGGGCGGGTTTGTGTTACAGCAGCAGCAGCAGCTATCCGGGCCGCCTGTTGTGTATTACTGCACTGTTTCTGCTGCCATCTCAAATGGCGGATCTGTGGCGAAAATCTTGTACGATTGCTTCAAGCAATAGAGGCATACACGATAGCGGTGATGGTGCTGTTTGTGCATTGTTGGCAGCTGTCTGTGGTGCAGTCGATGTTGGCTTGTGTGATGTTTGCGTGACTGAACTCTGTGACTCTGTTGTAGGGGTATTCACCGACACTTTTGATGATTAGCTAGATGTTTTGAGATATACAATGGGAGATGGGGAACACTCACGAGTCATCTTCGTAGCTGTATTCCATTTGCAGGGTGAATTGGTTCAACCCCTTGTATGTGTCTTCCTTGAAGTTCCAGCCTAGACTGCTGTTTTGGCAGGGAATCTGCGTGGTGTTAGTGATTGCTTCTTGAGCGATTGGTAAGTAAACGTACATATTCGCCTTCCGGGTAGGGTCCTTCTGGTGCCCATGATCCGAAGCAGATGGTCTTCATGTCGTGGGTGTCGACCACGAAGCTCATCGTTGTGTTTTCAGTCAAGTGTCCAGGAGACATGGCAGCGTGGAGCTGAAGCTTCGAGATATCCATGCCATTCGATGAAGCACCGATGCGCGAGAATGTGGTGATAGGAACAGCAAAGGCAAGAGGAGCAGCTGCGAATGCCGCAAGAGCACCAAGTGATTGACGAAGAGTGAACATTATGATTTGTGTAGATGTGATCGTAGGAGTAGAAAACGCGAAAGATTAGGGTTGAAGATTTGATAAGAAAGACCAAGAGCAAAGGAATGGAGTGTCAGTAAACAGCAAGTCGTCCAAGGACTTATAGGTATGCTAAAGGGCAGCCAAGTGAAACTCCGTTCGCGATACCTTGCTCAGGCGACGAACTATCGAGTAACCTGAAGCATGCAAACGTGCACGATTCACCAGGCGAGAGAGTTCGTTGCCTTGCTAAGTCAACCTCATCGCCGGGTGGACACTGGGAGGACCTGGGGTTACAACGTGCACGACTGAGGATTGTCAGGCACAGTTTCCCGTTTGGCCGATAGTCCAGGGGTTATAGTTGCAAGCCCTTGCGCCGTCGTTTGCGGAGGTCTTGTGCTGGGTACCGAGTGTTGCTATTGTGGGATGCCGACTGTCTCTTGAGACGCAGATCCAGGAGTCTTCTCTCACCTTCGCAATACAGCGACCATTGATGTGGTTGTGAAAGCTCATAACACTTTTGCTCTACCACTGTCATCCACAGATATAATTTATCGGATGAGCTCTCATCGCAAATGCTCAATGTTCGAAACCTATCGTACATTCTAACAGATAGATGGGTGCGGTTTTCAGCACACGGGGTTGTTGTTTGAGAGTTTGCGGGGTGTCAGAGATTCGCTTGATAAACACGATCTAGCGTTTCACGAATGCTCTTGGTATACGGACCGTGCCGACGAGTGGAAACCATGGCATGAGGATATGCGGGAGTGTTTTGTGCTGGCAGCATATTGTATAACTGGCATGTGTCTGCGGAAAGCCGCACAGATATAGGCGGTCCTAAGTTGAACCTTGCGTTTCCAGTAAAGTGCTGCACATTGAGATCAGAATAGGAGTGACATGGACATCGAAGATCGAAACGTGGTTTGCGATAATAGGTTGCATGCGGATGATTAACCCCCAGATGAATCCCGGCATCTATGGCTATGTCGATCTTCTTCCGTCGGATCATGTGGATCCTGGTAAGCGGGATTGTTCGATGGCCGCGCAAGCAGTCTAAAAAGCATACATGTTGAGGAGAGATACATGGTCGTCGAAAGCAGCGTCTCGCATTAGTATAAGAAGGTGTACTGTACTTGAGAATACCGTTGCAGAAGAGGGTCATCAGAGCCGGAGAATTTCAACGAATAACTACTTGGAGGCAGTTCCCCGACAACGGGCGAAACTCCACACTATTTTTAAAGGTAATTTGCTCGTCTATAATTAGTGATGAGGCTTTACACAAGACCGGAGTCGCAAGATTGGGACAGACAAGACTTTACCACTCTCGGTCAAGCAGGCTGAAAAGAGGAGAGCAAGACGTTGATCCTGACTCTGTGTGAAGCTCTCAGCGCGGGCCGCGGATGTCCATCCTCATTCAAAAAAAAAGAGATACGGATGTGTGATAGGCCGAGCATGCGCGTAAGAGAGAGCTCGAGCAAGCGAATGAGGGGCACGAGAGACATGGACGGAAGAGTTTATCGCAACAGGAGAGCGCCTTGCAGCAGGGAGTGCATGAACACAAGTCAAGTCCAGAGGCCAGACCGGTTGGAAGGGCAGTAAAGAGCATTACGTGCTCGGGGAGAGATGAATGGCTTTTTGCTAGTCTTTGTCGCGCCAAGCAAGCAATTCGCAACCGCCAAAAAGGTAAATATGTCAGCTTCAAGGTCATCAGGCACTCTGAAGTGAGTGATGGTGTCAGACACGTCCGGCCTTACAGTATACTTGACCAGAGTGGGACCCGAAAGTCCGGAAGATCAGTGGGAGTGCCGGAATTCTACAGTCGAGTAAAACAGAGATCGACTCTTGTGCGAATCAAAAGAAGACGGCAACAGGAGGTCTTCTCTTTGCTCGGAGTGTTCAGAGATAGACTAGCTTCCCTTGGGTCGTGTGGGCTGCAGCAACCCCTCGATTTGCTCAATCTCGGCGCGTGCGCTCCAGACCATCGGCTCATTCAGCGAACAGCAGCCCTTGGAGGGTGGAGCAGACTATTCAAATGCTATCCAAACTGCATTGGCAGAAAAGGACGAACCGCAAATCTCAGCAGTCCTTTGAAGGCCACAGCCTGTCGCCGCAGCCTTCGCCCGGTACGTATACCAGCCTATCAGTGTGTTTGTTGCTATATACGGACACCAAGGATGGTGCAACAAGAGGAAAGGAGAAGCAAAGAAGATTTCAGCTAATATTCGACCATGTCTACAGAGCTACAGCCTGAAGGAGCATCTGCAAGTCCACCTTCTCGACGGCCTGGATTCCTCTCTCGAGTACGCAGTCAGCGATTCTCGACGGTCAATCTGCCAGCCAACTCATCACATCAAGGTGGGTCTCTATAAAAACGGTTGAGATATTGGTCGCTGACACGACATTAGAAGCGTCAAGCAACCCAGTACCCAAGCGACATTCATACTACCAGCCTGCCCAGCCATTGTACGACACGGCCGAGGCTCAGCGTCCGGTATGAACAAGTCGCAGGGTCATCAGGTGACGAATGACATGCTGATATTCCTTGACAGAGATCGGCAACTCCAGAGCGCTTTGCACCAGCTCCCAGGGCGAATCAACAGTCGGCGACAGCAGCAGACTCAGCGTCGCGGTCGTCAAGTATCTATACGTCGGGAAACGTTGGTGGAGAGAGTCTGACAGGCATTTGGAACCCGGGGCAACTGGTACCAGACGGCAGCCCGTCAGAGCAGTTCGAAGACTTGAGCCAGACGATTTCAGGCATGAGTGTCAACGGAGCAGACTCGCTGTCATCAGATTCGGGGCCAACGATGAACGACCGGTTCATGCAACGAAGGTTGCAGCGGCTAAACACCGAACAGGGTTTCCGCGAGCAGCGTCAAGCTTCGCAGTCTCAGGCGCAGGCGCAGGCGCAACACTCGAAATCGTTGTCGTTGGCTCAGGCTGATTTCCACCACCAACAAGCACAACAACAACAATCCATACTGCATCACTCGGATCAGCCGCTGCCCTCCCGCATTCCTTCCCAAGTCATCCCCAGCGTCCCTGCTTCGACCGCCACGACGCCGTCCTCGTCCTCCGCTTCGCCGCACTCGCACTTCCGTCACGACACTCCGCAACAGCCTCAATACCAACCGCTTAGGAATTTCGCAAAACTCCACGACGACGGCCCAATCCACCTCTCCACCTCACCGAGCAAAGCCACCCCGCGCCAGCCCTCGATGGCTTCCTCCAACCAAAGCCCCGCCCCGACCGCTAGAGACCCTTCGATCTTGTCGCAACAACAACCACAGCAATCCAAAGACGTCGGTCGCTCGACGCCCCAGCCACAGGCCGAAGACTTGACCGAGGACCAGATTCGCCAACTGCTCAACGACCACAAGGAGCTCCGTAAGCCCTCCTACAATTCTTTGCGCCTCGAGTCCTTGCTAATTGTTACTAGGCGAGAAATACCAAAAGGTCAAGAAGTACTATTTCGAAAAGGAGGACCAGGTCAAGCAACTGCAAAACAGTCTCGCCCACCAACGAATCGCTCAGTCGCGCACTTCGCTCGACGACGGCGAATATGCGACCCGCTTCAACCGCCTCGACGGCCTGATCGCGCAATTGTCATTCAGCATTAGGAAGAGCTGGAAGTCGGTGCCTACTTGGCTGACTCCCGCTGTCAACAAGGATGCTATCTCTATCGGAAAGCAGGAGATGACGGCAGTCGGACGAGCTTTCATTTCAAAGTGGCTGGTAGAGGATGTCTTCGACCGCTACTTCCATCCGGATCTTGACTTGGCTCTCTCGACGCAGTTGAAGCAGATGCAGAACAACATTCGACTCTTCGCCCCGCCCGCATCGGTACATGAGGATGAAGAGTACCTCACTTCAAAGGTCGTCAATTGGCGCTTGACCACACTCGAGGCCATGCAAGACATTTTGCGCTTGCCGGAAGCTCAGAACCACCGCTCTCACATGACCGACCTGCTCAAGACGCAGCTTAGCACTGCCTTGGAATCCCACCTCGACAACCCGCCCATGTCTGACCTTGAAGGTGGCGTGCACATGATCTGCGAACTTGCCGTCGCAATGTTGGGTCATCTGCCACAGGAGAGCCGTGATGTTCAGATTGAATACTTCCTGCCGGGATCTGCTGTGAACGTTGACATTATGAAGATCGAATCTGGTATACCAGCTCTGGCCACATCTCTGGCTGATGAGATGGCAGAGCGTGGCAGCGTCAACAGCGAGTTGACCGACTCGGGTGATCGAGCATCTACTGAGCTGAACCCTCGCCGACGCATGCTAAATGTTCTCACCAGCCATAAGAAGGGCCATCCAGCACAGGGCAAGTTGAATGGTGGCAGCAGCACAAGCTTGGCTGGTAAGGAGGATCGTGTGCGTCTTGCCGTCGGTATTGCGGCTCATGTCCGAGAGCGTGGCATTCTCGTCAAGGCTCCAATCTTCACAGCCATGTGAGCACACGGTGGCCAGGTGCCATTGTCATGACCAGGCAACAGAGTTTGTTGAAGGTCACACTTTCGTTATTTGTGTTTTAAAGCGGAGCGCGCCTTTGGAGATACCCTGCAGGTTAGGATTGAAGAAAGTGAAGGAAGCTTGGATGAATGCCTATTTGAGGACTTCTGGTTCTTGCGGTATAGGATGGATTTTTTGTCACCTTTTCTTCTACACAGTTGGATAGGCTTTTAGGTATATCGAAGTCGCCACTATGATGTTACAATGTCCTCGTGTAAGGCAGTCACCCGGCTCATTCTTATAACAGCGACATGTTTGTTGGAGTGAAGTGACTGGTCAAAGTGGGTGTTGTGCAAAGTGAAGCAGTTGGCGGTAAAGTCCGATGGCTCCGTCGGAGAAAGAGCAGCCAACGCAATCATGACGCCGGATTCGGTTTGACAAAGTGAGGGCATCCGACCAGCTCTCCAACTTGTCGGCTTGCATCGCTAATTGTCCATGTCGAGTAGCAATATCGACGGCTAGCCTCCGTTCGTTCCTCCTCTCGCCCGCCCCTCTAGACACCTGAGCAACCTCACAGGCGCCAAGGCAGCAATTGCGCCAGTCGCAAGCGCGGAAGAGCAATACCACCACAACAGCATGATTAAGTGCGTTGCCTAGATCCTTCATCCACGGCCATTCACCCCATCCGACGAGGACGACGATCACCACTATCACAGACATGGCAGCTACTCGCCAATGGGGCATCACGCCGCCCGTGTCGACGAGCTTCCCGACCGACAAGGAGCTCGCTCTCAGCGAAGCTCTCGTCGCCGAACTCAAGGAGCAGAAGAACTTTGAATCCACAGAAGACACAAACAAGCGAGTCGCCGTCCTGGCCACCTTCCAAAGGGTCACCGTCGAGTTTGTCAAGCACGTCGGCAGGCTGAAGGGGCTTCCCGACAGCGTCTTGCAGAATGCTGGCGGCAAGGTCTTTACCTTTGGCAGTTACCGTCTTGGTGTCTTCGGGCCAGGTGAGCCATCTCGGAGAAAGTCTGGCGCTTCTTGTCCTCTTTGCTGACATGATCTTGTACAGGCTCCGACATCGACACGCTTGTCGTTGCGCCCAAACACGTGAGTCGCGATGACTTCTTCGAGCACTACCGTGGTCTACTGGAGTCCATGTCGCCTCCTGGTTCCGTCGAGAAGTGCACTCTGGTGCCCGAAGCCCACGTCCCCATCATGAAGCTCGTATACCAGGGCATCGAAATCGATCTCATCTTTGCCCCTCTACAACTCAATTCGGTCCCACCAAACCTTGACCTCGAAGACAACAGCCTGCTGCGCGGCCTTGACGACCAAGATCTGCGCAGTGTCAACGGAACAAGAGTCACCGACGACGTCTTGCGTCTCGTGCCCCAGGAAAAGACTTTCCGCCATGCTCTGCGCTGCATCAAGCTCTGGGCCTCCAAGCGTGCCATCTACGGCAACATTATCGGGTTTCCGGGAGGTATCGCATGGGCCTTGATGGTTGCTCGTATCGCTCAGCTTTACCCCAACGCCTCCAGCTCGCTGATTGTCTCGCGTTTCTTCAGTCTCATGAAGACTTGGAGCTGGCCCATGCCTATCATGCTGAGAACCATCGAGTCTCCTGGTCCTCTCGGCAGTATGGTCAAAATCTGGAATCCTAGGATCTACCCTGCAGACGGCCGCCATATCATGCCTATCATCACCCCAGCTTATCCTGCCATGTGCGCTACTCACAACGTCACAAAGTCTACTCTGGCTGTCATCACGCGCGAGCTTGAGCGTGGCGCCGAAATCTGTAGTCAAATCTTCGATGAAAAGTCCGACAAGCAATGGAAGCATCTTTTCGAAGGCCATACCTTTTTCACAAAGGACTTCAAGTTCTATCTCAGTATCGTTTCGGGCAGTCTAAACGAAGAGTCACAAGGCGATTGGAAAGGTTTAGTACAATCAAAAGTGAGAAGACTCATCGGTAGCATCGAACAGTCCCAGCCGAATGTCGCTTATGCTCGTCCATTCACCAAGGGCTACGAACGTATGCACCGTGTCAAGAACGATGAAGAGAAGGACCAAGTCATGCAAGGCAGCACGAAGTATCAAATCTCAAAGACCGAGATTGTCGAAGAGGCACAGAACGTCAAACAGTTGTCTGCCGAAGACACGTCCGCTGACAATCTCAATGAAGCCGTCTCGAAGATTGAAAAGCCTGACGAGAAAGAAAATGGCATGACCAACATTTGGACAACAACTTACTATGTTGGCCTTGAACTGGTACCCGGTGAGTTGTTCCCTGCACGCTGTCTGTGTCGATATGGCTGGCTGACATATGAGGCTTAAGGAGCCAAAACCCTCGACATTGTTCATCCCGTGAAGGAATTTAGGCACCAATGCACGCAGGCTACGCAGTACAATGAGGACGTGAACTCCATACGTGTCGTTGTTGCGAAGAGGTCAGTTTCTCTTTATCTCAACATCCTTACAAAACTGACTTCCCCCAAGCTACGACCTACCCGACGATGTTTTCCAGCCTGGCGAGCAGCGTCCAGTCAAAGCAAAGAAGGCAAAGGCCGCGAATGGAACCAAGAAGCGAAACGCCGGCGAAGCAAACCTGGACGTACGTATGCAACCACGATGTCGACAAAAAGCCTTACCTTCTGGGATACCATGAGCAGTTCTTCCGCCTATCTTCCCCTTATCTTCCATTTCTCGTCGTGTTTGTCTACTGACGCAGATTCCAACCGATAGGAAAACGGCGATGCACAAAATGCATCTAAGCGCAGACAGTCTGGCGTCACCAACGGCCAGGATGCTTCTAACGGTGTCAAGACTTGATCACCTCATACGGTACGGCATGATTCTAATCCATCTTGCTCTCAGCGGCGGTGAAGGTATCCATGTACAGAGTCCCCTTGGGGTTCGATGAGCAGTCTGACTGCTTCACTTGATAGGATGCTGATGCCAGCGGCTGCCTAATGCGTGGCTTACTCCGCGACCACCACAGAAAAAAGAAAAAAGGACAAAAAAGTGCCTCTGGGGCCAAGGTTTGTGTTTCTCACTGCGCAGAGCCGTGATTTACTCGAGTGCTGCCCTTGCTTCATTCTTCGTATAAGCAATCGACTGCGTTGCGAAGTACTCAAAACAACACAAAAAACAGGTTCAATCAGCATTCTCCGGAATTGCTCAGACAGAGACCTCGGCTCCTGAGATCGATCATGGAGACGCAACAAGCTTTCCATCCGCATTTTCTGCAAGGCGTTCAGGGTTCAAGGCTTCATCCGGGGGAGTTCACAGGTGTTTCTGCTGCAGGGGAGGCCAAGGAGGGGACAAAAAAAAAGGTCAAGTAGAGGGCAAACGGGCGAGATAGCTTTGCTTTTCTGTTCTTCTTCTCTTCACACACACAACGCAATCAAAAATCCGCATTTTTGAGGACCTGTCTGGACCTCGACAATAAGTATGCCTCCATTCTAGAGCTGAATCGCGTTCACATGTGATATTCTATGGCGGATCTCAGCCCCGGCTGAACAGAGCAAAACAGAGTTTGGGCTACGGACGATTTTCGGACGTCTCGCTTGCTTGACTGGGATGATTGATTTTGTGGAGGCGGACAAGACAGGCGAGCCCTTCCAGAAGGAGTCAAAGGTGCGCAAGAGACAAGAGGATGCATGCATGTGTTGTTCAGGCGGCGGCATGGCTCAGCAAACGAATAGGAGATATTGCACAAAAATGACTGATATCATCAATCGCGCGTGCTCGCATCTGGCGGCAAGGAAAGAGCCGGTTTCAGATACAGACAGATTGCAGATGGAGAAGATGGGTGTAAAGTTTCGAGATCTGTAAGATGCCGAAAGTCACGTAGGACGACAACGGATAAACACCGATGAGTCCTGTCGCGGGACTCTCAGATCAAGTAACACAGAAAGGAAAGAGCGTTTGGCACAAGAGATCCATGCTCTCAGCGACAAGTCGTGTTCAGCCGCAAGCCCTTTTTCTCCCTCTTGCGCCTTTCTTGGGTAAGCGGTGTTGGGCTGGGCTGGAACGGGGCAAGCTGCTGAGCAGTAAATTGATATCAGGTCACGCGTAATAAGCAGCGATCGGATAAGGGAAGGACACAATGCATCATTGGAGAGATAGGGGTCAAAATACGAGAATCTTCACATTATGATTAATGACCTGAAATTGTATCTTGGAAAATCAGCAAGGCAGAGACAGAGGACAGACATGGGAAGCAGCAGAAGCAGAAACAGAAAACAGAGTTTAGGTGTGGTCGCGTCGGTTGATCGGGTCGCGTTGCATGTCCTTCCATCACACACCCAAAAGCGGTGACCCGCACTTAGGAGAGCCGTTTGACCATCCCATTTTGTGAGGGATCACGAAAAAGATCTGACATTTTTTGGGTATTGAATTGGTAGACTTGAGAAAGGGGGGTCTGTTGATGTTGTCTATCATAATATAACAATTCGGCCTTTCTCTTGTTGCTGATTGTGCTCTCACATAGTTGTGCCACGGTTGGAAGAAGTTGTTCTAACCATTGGCGCGAATCAGTGGATTTTGTCTCGAGGCTGAAAAAGGTGAGTTTGGACCCCCCTCTTTTGGCGCGTGAAGGCTGCATGTTCCAGGTCGAACGCAACAGCAAAAGTCAGCGCTTGCGAGAGTCGCAGAGTAGAGACTGATGATATATCGCATAGACATCGGCTGCAGGGCTTATTAAGAGAGCGCAGCAACAATCATCCTTGGGATCAGGCGGGCAATCGTTGTGTTTCAGCGGACGTTGTTGTCAAGTGCCTTGGCCGACTTGTCACTAAAGTTACGAAGCGCCTGGCCTACACGCCGCCGTCCTCTGGTCGCATCTTGGACCAACCACACGTTCTTTCCCCCTTCCGCCGCCCTTTGCAGTTTGCAACCCCGTCGTTCGCCCCTGCCTTTTTTGCTTTTCGCGCGTACCCAAGCCTGCCTGTGCCTGCCTCATTCTCGCGGGGCATATGAAGTGGTGCTAGGACAGATGCCTTCGCGCTTCCGCAACCTCGTGGGCTCGAAACGGAAAGCGTCTGGAAACAGCCTGACCCAGAGCCCGAGCAACAACTCGCTCTCCACCAACAACACCACCAACACTCTCCAGCAGTCGTCGTCGCCCCAGCCGAACCGCGCGACTCAATCGCCGCCCCAGCCCGCCAGCGAGCGCAACTCGACTGCCTCGAACAACAACACGCTCGTCCAGCAGCAGCAACAGGCCAGCGCCTCGTCGACTTCGCTCGCGATGAACCCGCACCAGCACCCCTCGCAGCAGCATGGCTCACCCCAGCCCGGCCAGCAGCCTCTGGGTCGTCCGCCATCGTACCAGTATGTCAACCAGGCTGGTCAACAACAGCAGCAATTGCAGCAGCAGCAGCAAATGGCTGGCCGTCCGACGAGCCCAATGCCTCCTCCGCCAATCAACACCCAGAACCCCTATGGCCACCTTCCTCCCCACGCACCGCAACACATGTACGGGCAGCAACCCGTGTCGGGCCCGCCCGGTTATCCTATGCAGGCACCGCCGCAGCAACAGCAACAATATGGAGGCTACGTGCCGCAGCAGTCCATGGTAGGCGGTCAATACTCCTACAATAGAGGATACGCTTCTGAAGCCAATAACCAGCGGAGCAAAGCTCAACTCATCGTCGGTATCGATTTTGTGAGCAGATTCCTTTCTTCAATTGACACTTGTACACAAGTACTGACCACAGTGTAATCTAGGGAACGACCTTCTCGGGTGTCGCCTTCGCCTTTGCGACAAACACAGAAGCTAAAGAAGACATTATCGTCGAATGGCCCGGTGCCGGTACTGCGACCAAGCAAAAGGTGGGTCTTTTCAGACACAAAAGCGGTGACAACCGTTTGCTGAACGACTACGTATACAGATTCCAACAGTGCTCTATTACGATCAACACCAGCAAGTGGTAGGATGGGGTGCTGACATTGCTGACGCGCTTGCACCTACTGGCTACCCCAAGCCCGGTGTGCAAAAGGTCGAGTGGTTCAAGCTCCAGCTAATGATGAGCGGAAACACATATATCGATCCCATCAACCTGCCCCCACTTCCCCCGGGCAAGAGCGAGATCGATGTCGCCGCCGACTACCTTTTCAAGCTCCGCCAGGCCATGCGCAACTACCTTCAGAAGACGCTGGGTGAAGTTTTCACCCGTGAAGAGCGCAACATTCGCTACTTCTTGACCGTCCCCGCTATCTGGAACGACGCCGGTAAGGCAGCCACCCGTGCTGCCGCCATTCAAGCTGGTTTCCTCCGCGACGAGAACGACAACCGCCTGACTCTTGTCACCGAGCCCGAAGCCGCAGCCATGTTCTGCTCAAAGACTGGACTCCTCAACTTGAAGATTCACGACGCTGTTCTCATCGTAGACTGCGGTGGCGGTACCGTAGATCTGATCGCGTACGAAGTCGAAGAGGAGCACCCCTTCACCGTGGCCGAATGTACTGCTGGGTCTGGTGACTCTTGCGGTTCGACAGCATTGAACCGCAATTTCTCAAACATTTTGCGTGCGAAGATTCGTAAGATGAAGCTTCCCGATGGTTCGAAAACTGCCGGCCGTGTCTACGCAAAGTGTATCATGGACTTTGAGAACAGAATCAAGGCCGATTTCCGCAACAACGGTCAAAAATGGGCTGTCGATGTCGGCATTGAAGCCGAGTTTCCCGAGGCCGGTATTGAGGAAGGCTACATGACCTTCACGAACGAGGAGATTTTGCAGTGCTTCGAGCCAGTCGTTAACCGCATTCTGGAACTTGTTCGAAACCAGATCATCGCCATTCAGGCTCAGAACCGTGCCCTACAGGTCAGTGGACTTTTTCAATCCGATTCAAACGCATGCTAACTTGTCTCAGAATGTTCTCGTTGTCGGTGGTTTCGGTTCTTCGGAATATCTATTCCAGCAGATCAAGCTCCATGTTCCTCCCCAATTCCAATCGAAGGTTGTGCGACCCATGGACTCGGTTGCCGCTATCGTCAAGGGTGCCGTCACTGCCGGTATCACCGAGCGTGTTGTCACATCTCGTGTCGCTCGTCGACACTACCTCATGGCCACTCTGCAACCCTTCAAGGAGGGCCACCACCCAGAGCAATACCGTGTGCCCAGCTTGGACGGAAAGGACAGATGCAAATACACTCGCCAGATCTTTGTGCAGAAGGGTCAGCGTGTCAAGACAGGCGAGCCCGTCAAGGTCTCGTTCTTCCGTCAAGTCGCACCTGGCGCTACCCTCATGTACGAGGACGTTTTGTACGCCTGCGACGAGGACGTTTGCCCAGAATATACCAAGGATCCTCGTAAGCCACTTCTAATCTATTTCTTGAGGACCAACAAGCTAACAATCATGCAGGCATCAAGGAAGTTGTCACTCTCACCTCCGACCTGAGCCGCAAGAACCTGGAGAAAGATTTCGAGCGCATGGACACACCCCAAGGCACCTTCTACCGTGTTTACTTCGACATCTACCTCACACTCGACGGCACAGAGTTCAATGCCGAGCTCGTATGTCAAGGCGAAGTCATGGGGCGTTGCTCGGCCAGATTCAGATGATTCGACTTTCCTTCTCTCTGGCAACGATTTCTTGTTTTAACTCACTTTTTTATTGTTTCAAATACCCTTTCAAGATGGAAACGGCCCAAGTCATATACAACACACAACCAGCGGAACGCGAGATGAGACAAAAAAGACAACGGCCAAATCGGAGGGAGTCCGGCGTGTTTGAAAAGGAAGACAAAAAGCCGCTGCAGGAAAGGCTGACAAGGAGCAAAACAAGAGCTGATGTGGTTTCTGTGGATGTGAGCTATCTTTGCGACTCTACTATTGCTGGGTAAGAACTGCGGGCGATTTTTTTTTGGTTCTCGTTCTCCTTCGCCCTGAGCGTTTCGTTCCCTTGATCTGTTTGGTTACATTTATACTACTTTTTCCTTTGATCATCTCGGCTTTCGTCTTGTGAGGTGATGGACCGGTGGAACATGCTGTTTTTCCTGAGATATCTATACTACGTACGTACTTTTTATATGCTTAATTTGTTTTTCTGATTTGACGTGATAATACTTACTCTAGTGCATCAAATGGTGGCTTCGAACGAGAAGCAAGGGAAAATGTCGACAGACTCGAAATAACACCGCAAGAGCTCATCCTTAGTCCCATCAAGCTATAGACTATTGACCTTGACCGATATGCGTCCATGTACTGAGAGAGATACAGAAAAGACTCGTACTCAAGATACAAGGTAGATTTAAGCAAGCTCATCATCATCATCATCATCATCACCAACAGGACACGACTGACTCGCCTCATGGCTTACTTGAACTCGATAAACCTTCCAACTCTCGCGGCTATGGTCTTATCACAAGAATTCATCACTCGTGACGGCCACACCAGCTTGTGTTCGCAATTTGAAGCCACAAGAGACCTTCGCGGATGCGCAAGTCAACGACGATGCTCCGTAGTGCTTCGCTCAAGAACTTGATGTGTACATGAATCGAAAGTCCTCGATATCGAGTCAGCCAGAAGGGACGAGCTCGAATTTGGTGTTTGAGGATGGCAGTGCTGGGAGCTTTGACCAACCAACAACAGGTCGCCGCCGCTTCCTTTGATGGAGAACAACATTCAAGTCACCTATTCTTCCCGCCATGTGCACCAAGGTTCTCACCGGTCTCTAGAACAGGAACTCGGACCATTAGGAACTCTGAAGGAATACTGGGGCCACTGTCTTCTGACACAAGGACGGCGACCATGGAAACAAGGCCAACAATGCCGGTCAACCACTGCGAGATCAATGCTTAGAGGAAACAATCCTTCGACAATCCAACTCAATCAAAAAAGTGGTCTCCAGTATGTTGGTGTCCACCAGGTATGCCGTGACTAGAAGCGCGAAGGATGGAAGGTCGGCGACCTCAGCCCCTCTCAATTCAACATTTGAAGAGGTCTTGAAGAGATCACTGCTATAAGAAACCACAAGTTCGCACTGCTGTAACTGCTCATCACACAGCTTCTCAACTCACTACGACAAGACTTGGAGTAACCATTCGACCGCAACCTGTTCCATCAGACTCTCTTGCCCTAGCCATGACCTACAACACAAAGACAAAGAGCCTTGTCGCGCTCTCAGCCCTCCTCTTCTCGACCCAGGTCACTGCCTATGCCAAAATCAAGCTCTATACCGACGGCCAATGTCAAGAGCCTGTCGAAGGCGCTCGATGGGGATCCAGCGCTGGCCTCGACAACGAGCTCAAGTATCTAGAGATCACCAACGGAGTCCGCGATTTCCAAGACTTCTCGAATCCGATTGTTGACCCTACTTTCCCGGGTACCAACTCGACAGGTGCAGGATCGGTCGTTTACTTTGATGTCCCCCAGCCTGACCACACCTGTGCATACATCATCATGACCGATTACAAGGCCAACAAGTACTACGGCGACAACCCTCTTCCCGGCATGGCTCTGATCTGGGCCGCTCAGGCTGGCTGCTACTACTCCGAGATCCCCGCCCATGCCTCCCTCTTCACAACCTACTGCTGTGGAAGTGGAGACTGTTCTACCGTCGACCTCGGCCAG
>ERZ794946.542-NODE-542-length-14816-cov-3.785313_pt1 | contig 14816 bp, 10 predicted proteins | sample MGYA00433072_ERZ794946 | MGnify/ENA primary metagenome ERZ794946 (study PRJEB30137, sample SAMN04331413) | food metagenome | isolation source: Y3 must sample point D1 replicate A | place: Australia: South Australia | collected 2014 ...
TAAATAAAGTAGGAACTACCCTTCTATAACAAAGAAAAGAATAACCTTTATAAAGTATAAAGACATGCTCGTACGAGGGGTGCAAAATCTCCTCTATCGAAATGAGAGACAAAAAAAAAACAGGATACTTGATTACTTGATTGCTTGATTTTCCCTTAATTCCTGTCGTACGGACCATTTATCCCTATCTAGTCCTCTAATTCCTCGATGGCAAGGCGGGGGGTGGGAACCATGCTAGGAGGGATGTACTTAGGCTCATGCTTGTCAGCGTACGAGCAGCTTGCAGCTCCGTCTCGCCACTTGCAGCCAGCGCAGGCACCACCCTAGTAGCCTGGGACTCGTACGTCCTCGACGAAGACCCAGCGGGAGTTCTTGGTGCAGCGCGTACGCTGGAGGAGACCGCGGGAGGCGATTAGGACTGCGTTGACGTACGAGGGACGACCGGTTTTGACCTAGGACATTGTTAGCAGTCGTTCGTTATTGTTCATGGTTGTTCGTATGGAGTAGCGGGAAGGGGTTACTTACTTGAGAGGCGGTGATGCTGTCCTTGTGGATGACAAACTCGTACGAGGGGAAGCGCCAGACTTCCTTCTGGTCGTTGGTGTGGCAGAGCTCGAAGAGGGCTTGGTTGCCTTTGGCGGTGAGGCGTACGACAACTAGGTCTGAGGTGTCGTCGTCGTTGGGTGCGTCGGCGTTGGTGGCAGGGCGTACGACTTCGACCAACTTGTTCTGGAAGGGACCGGTCACTGCGACGATGGTGGGGTCGTACGAGCGACGGACAAGGGCGGTGGAGTTGGACATGATGCTAAAGTGTGTTAGTGGGAGCTTCGTACGGAGGGGGGAAGGGGGTTACTTACATGAGGTTCACGGTTCAAATCGTGTATGGATCGTAATTAATCTTTTTGACTTGAATGGGGAGGTTTACCAACTGCGCTAAATAGGTTACTTGTTAGATGTAGGGTGAATCTAGGAACTTGCTCTAATATATAGCTTGTCCCTAGGTGTGAGACTTGGTAGAAAAAACAAAACAAAAACATAAAGACAAATCTTATAGGACAAAGGGGGTTTCGTACGAAAGGAAGACCTCTAACACTAGCGTCGTACGACTACAAAGAATGTGAATCGACAGACACAGCTAGCTCCTTTCTCTTTCCTTAAGAATAACAACATGGCTTTTTAATGCTGCGCCAAAACCAAAACCCTCGACCAACTTCTTAAACATCCTTTATTCCTGCCTCCTTCTTGACGTTGTTTTACTCAGGCAGTCCCGTACGACTAGAACAGCTCTTTCATCTGTCTCGTACGACTATAATTACTGCAATCCGGTAAGAAAAAGGAGGCTTCTTTTCTTTCTTTGAGAATAGAAACATGGCTTTTTGCTGTTAGAGCTGAACCCTTGACAAAATTCCTAACTATCCTTTACTCTTGCCTCCTTTTTGACATTGGTCTACTTGAACAATATATCTAAGTACTAAGACGTTGTCGTACGAAACAGAACATTCGTTTCCCAACCAAGCCATCGCGTCCTCTTTCCAAGCTCCTGGATAATGTCCGTACCTTGCTGCGTCCCCCTTTGCGCCTGTCCCTGCACGAGCCCTAGCTCCTCGTATAGCCTTGATCGACGGTGCCTCGTACGATACAATTCAGCGATGAGAACTCCTGCTGCTTCGAAAAGGCCTTTCCGATACGTACAGTCCCTTTGATCTCTTGACTTTGTCATTCCATTTGCTGTACGGACAAACGTCTGGCATAGTTCTTGGGGCATACCACACGAGAAGCAACCGCTATATCTGTCAAAGCTAATTGTCTTTCGAATTGCCTGGACAGCTTCCTCGTACGAGGTGTCCCTAGGTTCCAGGCATTCCGAGGGTAGATGACTGGCATCGCTACCGTACGCCATACATTGGAAGCAGGTGGCAGAGATGGACGCAAGAAAACGTACGATGCGCTGCCTTTGATTGCTGTCGGCGGCCTGGCTTGCTTGAAACTCATGTCGTACGAAGTCTTGACTACGCTCCTGCGACCGGAAGATATGACGATCGATAGGTGACTGCATTTCCTGTACAGCAGCACTCGTACGAGGCCATGCGGCCCCAGCCGTACAAACATCACAGCCTGCCGAGTCCTGACAGCCCTTGTCGCGAACCACACCGTCCAGGTATTCGCTTAGAGTCGTACGGCGGCAGACGGCCGAATCTGGTGTGCTAATGTAGCGTTGTAGCCAAACATCCAAAGAGTGAGATGCAATTGCAGCAAATGACCGCTTTCTCTGCTTGTACGAAGCCGTGCGAGTTGCGCTTGGCTCTCCTACAAACAGGATGCATCGACTTTCTTTTCCGTCTCTTCCGGCTCTACCACTCTCTTGTGCGTACGCAATTAGACTATCGGGGCAGTCGTAGTGGATCACCGCTCGTACATTAGGTATGTCAATGCCAAGTCCAAGGGCATTCGTAGTGACTATCACACCCTGTTCGGCTGCGACAAAATCTTCCAGACTGGCCTTCTTGTCCTCGTACGAGGAGAAGTAGTAGGGGCAGCCCAGTTGCGCTGCTAGCGTAGTGGCTGTCTGCTTACGTCTACAATAGATGATTATCTTGGCCTTTGCTGCAAGTTGTATATATCTTTTCATCTCAGCTAGACGATCGTGTAGCGGTACGTACGAGACTGTGTATGCAAGGTTACGTCGAGTAGTGTCTGCCCGGACCGTACGAGCTAGGACTCGCTGTAGGCCAAGTAGCTGCCAGAACGGCAGTTCCTGACTTACTGGAAGGGTGGCAGTTAGAAAGACTAGTCGTACGTTAAACTGGAACAGACTAACGAGCTCCTTGATTGCTGGCCGGAAGGTAATATCGTCGTCCGAGAAGATATGGCACTCGTTAAACACAATCCGATCGATCTGGCCTGTCGTACGGAGGCGGTGGAAGTAGCTAAGAAAGTCTTCTGTCCTTGCGGACTCGGGAGTTACAAAGACGATCTTGGTGTTAGTATCGTCGCTTCCCTTCGTCCAGACACGCGCGGGGATCGAGAGCTTTGTTGTACGACGAAGCATGTCTTGCTGCAGGGCCAGCAGAGGCGTGACTACAAGCGTCGTCCCGCTGAACTCGTACGAGGTAGGAAGGATGAATGAGAGGCTCTTGCCTGAGCTAGTCGGCATTATGGCTAGTATTGGCGACACACCGTCGTACACTGCCCTTAGGACCTCGTCTTGCTTCGGACGAAACTCTGCCTGCGGAGAAAACAACTCACGCAGCCGTACGAGAGGGTCTGATTGTCGTAAGAGCTCCCAGCGTCGTACGACCTGCTGTTCTGTCACCGCCTTGTCGGACTTACTAACATCCTCCTCTCTTCTTGGAGAGCCACACCCTAGCAGGGAGTGCCACGCCCGAGACACCGTACGAAACTTATCCCGAGAAGTCGGAAGTGATCCGGCTACTGCCTGGCCATCTCTTCCGTACACAAGCTGTGCTACGTACGACGAGTGTGAGGCCTGAGCATCGAGTGGTGTTGTTCCATCGACTGCATCGCCTTGCTCGTCCGATGCATCTACCACATCTACAAACTGCTCGACTGCAGTAAGATACTTTCTGCTTATAGCAATAGCAACATGTCTATAGCTAGGGATGTTGATTCCACTACAACCGGTATACTTCTCCGTAATTTGCCGAAACCTCGTACGGAATGAGTTCTCGTCGAACGCGTAACCCGGTAGCTGATCTGGCCAAAGGTGATCGCTAACCTTCGTACGACTGTAGCATTGCGTCTCGAGCAGCTCTATCCACGGCAGGACGAGCCAGAGATATCGTACGACGACTAGGCCGACACTTTCTGGCAGATAGCGTTGGATAATGTTGACATCGGCCTTTGCCTCGATTGTCGAGCCCTTGTAGTACGAGGTGGTGAGGTTGACAAGACCTCCATCTAGATAGACCCCTCGCTGCTCGCCCTCGTACGAGTTACGGTGCCGGATAGACAGCAGTTCTGTGGCTCGTGCAGGCTGACCGCTGGTGATATGACAGAGGACGGCCAGGTTCGTACGGAAGTGGTTTACACTATGCATGTACTGATTTACCGCGGGCAGCTTGAAAGTGTTACTCGTACGGTCTGCAAAGAACTTTAGTTGCAGATCTGGGGACCGGACTACCTGATCTAATAACCAGCAGCCGCCTTCTACTTCAAGGAGTTTGCGCGCCTCCGAATGTCGTACGAGGCTAAAACCAGCCTCTGTTGAGCTTGGGTTGTCGACCAGGCTCTGAATTGATATTGTCGGTGTCGGTAGTCCAAAGAGCAGACACGAGTCGAGCAGTTGTCGCGTGTCGTACGAGAGAAGGCTAACCATGCGCTTGAGCTGACTTATATCGAGAGAGATGTCTCCGTACGAGAGACGATCCCCAGTCCAGCTGACTTTGCCGCCTGCAGCACTCTGCATAGCAAGATGCTGCCCGTATGAACGAAGGTCAAACATCCACTCAAATGGTGAGCGCGTGCCTCTTCGTAAGAAACGATGTGTTAGACGTTCGACATCTTCTAGGCGCGGTCCTGCCGCACGTGTGACGTCTGCTTCTGCTAGCACAGTCGGTGTTTCGTACGCCTCCTGGAGCACGAGATAGCGCGAGGTTTTAATTAGCGCCGAGAGGATGGAGGGAAACTTATCAAGTCCAAGCCAACCTTGAGGTCGTACGGCAATCACTGCAAGGGCACAGACTAGAGGGCTCTCATACTCCCAGCCTTGTACGACGTAGTCAAGTAGTGAGATGATGAAGAATAGGATGCCACGCTCAAGCTCTTGCATCGGCGGCATGTCTTCGCTTTGGTGGCTCTCGTCTTCGTACGGGGTAGACTTTGCTACAGCGACTAGTGCTGCTAGAGTCTCTTTCTGTGTGTCGGACAGCCGTGTGTCAAGGTCTAGACCGCCTAAGTTGAGCCGTACGAAGAAGAGCACAATCTGCTGCCACGCTCGTACGCCTTTCTGCAACTGCCGTCGACCTTGATACGGCTGGAGCGGCTGCTGGATGTGATGACTATCCTCGACTTGCACAATGGCGACTCGTACGAAATGGCTTGAGCGTAAGAGAAGCTCTTCGGCCCGTCCGATAAGATGTGCAACCGCATCCCAAATCATGCTCTCATACGGCGGAGAGCCCTGCCTTGGCTCGACGACATACTCGAGGACTTTCGTACGTACCGAGCCAGTAAGGAAGTTGCGCCATCCAGTACGTTTGAGCCAGCGGTCACCATCATACTCGTACGACGACTTGTCGACATGATCTCTCTGCTGCTGCATGATTGATTGGTGTCTCTCGTACAAGCCTAGCGGTAGCATAGGGTGTGGTATATCGTTGCCGTTGCTGCCTGCACAGTCTATATCTCGTACGCGGATAAAATGGGAGTCGGGCCCAGAGGGAAAGATCCTCTGACATGATACTCTAATCCACGGTCGGTCTCCTTGTGTAGCAAGAGAGGCTGTACTCCGTACGAGTCCAGATGGCCGTCCTCTCCTGCCAAATTCGGACCAACCGTGCGCCGTACGGCAATGCTGCCTCATTTTTCGTTCATCCCGGCAGATGTAAGAACAGGCCTGTCCGACTTTTTGACACTGAAGACCATCATTATAATAGAGTAGTATAGGATCAGCTGTATCAAGTTCAGAAGCAATGTGAGCGCAGCTTTCTAGGTGCTCCGTACGGTGCGATCCGCAGATGTCTATGATCGTACGGAGTTCCCTACCTTTGATTCCATGTCGCTTACGCCAGTGCGCGTGGACCTCCCCCGGTCGTACGCCATAGCGACATTGGCCACAGAGAAAACAGTCCCAGACCGGCCGGTATAAGATGCCGTGTAAGTCTAGCGACATAACCAGGGGATGGTGATAGAAAGTCAGAAGAAGTCAATTTAGCAGAATGTGTCTTATGTGCTTCTCGTACGACAGGAAGCAAGCTAGAAGCAGTCAGCGCGGTGCGCACGGAAAGCGGGGTTTGCACGTGTCGTACGCAGAGAAATGCCTATGTTTGACATATTGTAACAACATAGCAACAAATCGTACAACAATCTCACTCGTGCATCGGACAGATCCGTATTCAAACTGTCAGTATACCAATCTTGAGCTTCGTACGAGCAAAGAATAAAAATGATCTTAGGGTATAAACAAAAATGATCTGAGGGTATGTTTTTGGTTTCCCCGCAAAAGCTTCGTACAACGTGATTGGCTATAAAAATGATCTCAGCCCTCGGTTTAAATTCACCTATAGTTAGAAGCTTCATCAGATTCGCTATCTGCGTTGTAGCTGCATCATGCCAGCAGGTCAATGAGATGATGGTTAAGAGTATACTGCAAGCTTCCAAGAGATTCGTGTATCAGACACGTATTGCTTAGCCTACACCACGATGGTTCTTTATTATGGTTCGGTCGCAAAACAGTCCTCCTAGTGCTTGGCCATGATGACTTCACTTTGCACAGTGGCGGCTTCTCTGTCAAGATCGCCAAGCAATGCATTTTCGCCGTCAAACACCTGTGCAATCTTCTCCAAGCTTCTATCTTTTGTTTCAGGGAACCAGAACCAGGCGCAAAGAATCCACACAACAAGTAGAACCACAGAGACGATGTAGTACTTCCAGCCAATGTTCTCTAGAGCAACAGGGTTGACGAAGCCAAGCATGACTCCGATGGCGATACCAGAGAAAGATGAAATCATCATGCCTTTGGCTCTCAAGCTGTAAGGAAGTACTTCGGTCAGGTAGAGGAAAGGGATAGGCGTCAGACTGATTGCGTAGAAGAAGTTAAAGGCGAAGATCATAACAACCACACCGACACCAAGGCCATGGTGCTTGTAGCCTTGTTGTTCGTTAACTGCAGAAAGAACAGTCCCTGCATCGGACAGTCAGTATCTCGTGAGGAAACCTATCTTAAGGACAACTTACAGAGAAGGTATGAGATGAACATGCCAATGAGCCCACTGAGGATCAAGGTACGGCGACCAAGTTTGTCAACCAAGGTTGCACCAGACAAGGCAGCGAGGTAGTTGAAGATTTGAAGTCCGCCATTGATACCATTCTGAGCTGTAGGGCTAGTGATACCAATCTGCTTCAAGATCAGAGCCAGGTAGTATGAGATGATGGTGTTTCCAGAAGCTTGCTGCATGATACCCAGGACAATGATGACAAACAGACGGTGGCGGTTGCCAGGTGACTTGAAGAAGGCAGAGTACTTGGTCTGATTCTGTGCCTCCTCAGCCTTGATTGCGGCAGAGATCTCCGAGACTTCAAACAATACAAGGGCGCTGTTCACATCACCGCCAGCATGATGCTTGGCGAGTATTTGGATAGCTTCCTCTCTACGATCCTTGTGAATAAGCCAGCGAGGCGATTCAGGCAGCCAGATACTGATGACTAATTGGATGACGGAGGGTAGGCATTGCAACAGAGAGGGAAGTCGCCACGACCAGGAGTTGTTGATGCGGAAAGTGCCAAAGGTGCTCCATGCTAAAGTCCCAGGTCAGTCCTTGACTCCATAAGAGAGAGACTACATTGACACTCACCAGCAATGATTGCGCCAACAAACCAGTTGGTGTTGTAGAGGGCAGTCATCTTTCCACGATGAGAGGGATACGTCAGCTCAGCGACCAAAGCCGGGGCCGCGACACAGGCAATTGACAATCCGAAGCCAAGCAAGAAGCGAGCTGCGATGAACATGCTGATGTTCTTTGCGGATGACTGAACTACAGCACCGATGATCATGATTACGTTGCCAATCTGTACTGGACGCTTGCGACCGAGGAAGTCTGCGATCCAACCGGTGAAAGGTAATGCAGTGATGAAGCCAATTGTGTTAATCGTGCTAAGTAGACCAAGGATGCCACCTTGAGGATGATTGAAGTCTGCATAACATAGTTCAGCGAATGTGAGGAGACTCAACGTGATAGCATGCTCACCTTTCTGCCAGATGGGAAGAGTCTGGAGACCGTTCATCATACTGCCGTCAAATCCGTTTGTTGCAGGGGTGAGCAAGACAGCAAGAATGACGAAATTGAGATGACGAAGATGGGCCACGCGATACCATGGACGGTCAAGCTTGGGAAGGACATCATCGATGGTCAGACCTTCCAAGCCGCCCCGTACTTTGCCATCGGCGTCGACGTCCGCGAGTTCGCACTCGTTCGCATGACTGATGTCCTTCTTGAGGTCGGCTCGCTCCATTGTCCTTGTTTGAGTGATAGAGAATGTGTTTCGGTTGCTGATCACTGTCTTGTTTGGCAAGATAGATGATTAACATGGGGTAGCCTCATGTCTTTATACCTGATCTTGAGCTGAAGTCGTGAGTCTAAACTGTAAGAAGTGTTTGTAGAAGGCTGCCCACGAAACAGTTCAAATTCCCCATGGGGCGAGTTCCTCTTTTTTCCGTGATCAGCCGATCAGCCTACCTTATTCGATATTTTCCGGTGACAAAGTTAGATTCGACGCGTGCTACACTATTTTCCGAAGCACGTCCCTTGTTCGATGGGGGACATCCTTCCGACTCCAAGCAGTTGTGTCGCTAAGCTAAGAATGCCCTGCTATACCTGCACCGAGAGTCCCGACTTGAAGCGTGACTTGCTCGTAAGCGAGTCGTCATGACTTCTACGATGCCTCACCTGCACACGCTGCCGAGATTCCACTTCAAAGCTCCGAAAGGCTGGCTGAACGATCCTTGTGCTCCAGGGTACGACGTGTCAACAGGCACTTACCACCTTTTCTACCAATGTCAGTCTGGCGCAAACTGTGTTCCATCTATCTTACTCACACTTGTTGTAGGGAACCCACAATCTTGCGACTGGGGCAATATAACATGGGGTCATCTTACAAGCTCGGACGGACTCCGCTGGACCCAGCCTAACCCTGAACCTGTGTTCAAACCGGATCAAGCTTACGACAAAGAGGGTGTTTTCACGGGTTGTCTTTGGCCATACGCACCAAGTGGTGGAGCCGGTCTTACAGTCCTGTACACTTCAGCTTGTTACCTTCCCATCAATTGGGCTATCGATTATCATCGGAACTCAGCTGGCCTTGCCTATGCGACATCGACAGATGGAGGAAAGATCTGGCGCAAGGGTAATGAGAACCCCATTCTTCTTGGTGAGCCCGAAGAAGTCAAAGTGATCGGCTTCCGAGATCCCTATGTGGCGCGATGGCCCGGTCTCGACAGGATCAGGAACACGGACTGTCTCTACGGTGTCATTTCTGGCGGCATTCGCGATTCTGGTGGAGCTGTTTTTCTGTACGAGATCAGTCCAACCAATATCCTGGAGTGGAAATATCTGGGACCTATCTTGCAGCTACCATTGCGATTCAAGCCATCAAATCAATGGGATTTTGGTGCCAACTGGGAATGTGCAGCTTTCATGACACTCTCGAATGAGAACGCCTCACACGATTTCTTCATCCTTGGCTGCGAGGGTGCGAAGAAGAGAGATGCTGCTTCAGACATCAATGCCTTTGTAGGCTACTGCCTTTGGATGTCTGGCAGATTGACCAAGTCTGATGATCCTAAGATGACCTACAACTTTGGAGGACTGCTAGATCACGGTTGCTTCTATGCTCCAAGTCAATATGAGCATCCTGTGTCTCGCAAACGGATTTTGTGGGGGTGGATCAAGGAGGAAGATGTGACACTGGCACATTGCGAAGAGAAAGGTTGGCGGGGTATGCTTTCTCTGCCGCGTGAGCTTTTCTTGCTGTCAATCCCGAATGTCGTTGGCACACTTAGGACACCCCTCGATCAAATCGACTCAATCGACACGACGGCTGACGACGCAGGACTGACGAGCGTTCATACTATGGGAGTTCGCCCGCAAGGCGAACTGCGTGATCTGCGTGCTAGAAACCCTGTCTCCTGGTCGTCATCGATCTGCGAGCCAATACCGTTCCCGCTCTTTCAAGGACCACATTGGGAGCTGGAAGCAGTGATAGCTATATCAGCACATGACGAGTCGAAGATAGGTTTCTCCATCCAGCACAACGAGTCTCGTTCCAAGCAAACGAAGATCTACTTTGACACGGCCTCAGAGGAGATCGTGGTTGATCGTTCGACCAGCAACAACGACGACAAAGTCATCAAAGATGTGCTTAGAGGTTCTTTCAATCTGTTCAAAATTCGCAAGGAAGGCAAAGAAGAAATGGAGAAGCTCTTTCTTAGGATCTTTTGCGATGGTAATGTTGTGGAGGTGTTTGCGAATGATCGTTTTGCGATGAGTTTCATGGTCTACTCTGATGAACCAGGCTGTACCGCTCTGAGCTACTTGGCGGACTCTTCCACGTCAGTCCTCGAGCGATTTGAGGTGTGGGAGTTGTCCAAGATCATGTTAGACTAGGAGTAGCACACAAAATTAGGCTTTGCCTCGATATGTTGGCTGTTATCCGTTCTCGAGGTCGAGCGTATGTCGATTTCATAGATCTAAGCTGATGTGAGATGATTGAGACTGCCATTAGGGAGTGCAAGCCAGCGGACAGTTCGGGATGCATGGTAAGTTTCTTAGGCAAGGTTTCGCTTCTAAAATACCACTTGTGTATCTATCTATGCAACGATCTCCTGTACATCAATTTGCGATAGTCTATTCAACTTGATCTGGTTCACAGTGGGTTTTGAGATTCTGCTCCGTTCCTCATCGTGTTTCTTTGTCGGTGAAGTTCTTCTATCTCCGAAAGTCTGTCGCAGGTAAGCAGCAGACTTCTTAGGTGTGCGAACTTGGGATTCAAAGTCCACGTGAGTGATGCCAAATCTGATATCGTATCCTGCGGACCATTCTGTAGTATATGATCAGTCCCTTTGTTCCCAGTTGATGGGTGTATGCTGTTACTTACCGAAGTTGTCCATCAAAGACCATGCATAGTATCCTCCAATCTTGACACGGTCCTCTGAGATGGCACGTGCAATGGCATCTAGATACAGCCCAAAGTATCGGATGCGGAAGTGATCGTTCACAGCCTGATCAACAGTCATGTCATGCTCACCTGGACAAGGACAGCCGTTTTCTGTGACAAAGATCGTCCTGCCATATTTTTCCCAGATCCAGTTCAGTAGCTTTCGGAACTGTACGGGAGTGACGCGAAGCCATGAGACACCTGATACGGGTCCAATCACTTTGCCCTCGCTGTTATGCGGCAGTGTTTCAATATTGCCAGTGTGATCATCTGCACTCGGTGCCGAAGTCCTGGCCTTTGCGAACTGTGACGTATAATGGTTCATGCCATAGAATGTGTTGTACTGCGCAGTGCGCTTCAGCAGGTCCTGTTCTGCCAGAGAGAATGTCGGTAGCCTGGTCCCTAGTTGTTCCCTCATACATGCAGGATAGTCAGATCCAAGATACACCGGATCCGCGAACCATGCGATATAGAACTCCATCCCGCGTTGTGCAGCTGCAACATCGGCAGGGTTGTGTGCATCGAAAGGCTCGTAGTAGTCTCCGTTCAGAACAATCGAGATCTCCGCCCTGTGCGCGTCATAAAACTCCTGCATATACATTTCCACGGTTGCGGCATGTGCAAGAATAATGCTGTGTGCAACTCTGAATGGCTCCGTGCTCGAATCATTGCCGTTTTGCGTGCTGTGACCAGGTGCAAGGACACCACTGTGGAAACCATAGACGGAGATGATGTAGGGCTCGTTGAACGTAATCCATTGCTTTACACGGTCACCAAAATGGCGGAAGCAGAGTCTAGCATAGTGTACGAAGTCCGCCTGAAATTCAGCTGTGTTCAACATGCCCTGATAACGCTTTTGTAGAACCAAAGGCAGGTCCCAGTGATAGAGTGTAGCGACTGGCTGGATGCCCTGTGCTAGCAGGCAGTTGATAAGATCGTTGTAGAACTTGATGCCAGCCGGGTTCACCGGATCATTGCGTCCTCCTGAAGGAACAATTCGCGACCAGCAAATCGAGAAGCGATAGCAGTCGACTCCGTACGACTTCAGAAGGGCAACATCTTCTTGCATCCGATTGTAATGATCGCATGCCACATCACCGCTCTCGTTGTTGGTTCGAGTTGGCTCGAGGTGAGAGAACTCGTCCCAGATGGTCTGTCCTCTGCCTTCGGTATCGGCGGCACCTTCAATCTGATATGCGGCAGTTGCAGCGCCCCATACAAATGTTGCCGGTAGTTTTAGATCTCCCACGTCGTCTTGGTAAGCCGGGACGAAAGTGTCGGGGCCATCCAAGGCTTCAACAGATTGGAACATTGTCGCGTTTGTGGCGGTCTAAAAGAGTTCAGCAAGGCTGCAGAAGCGAGGAAACATTCTTAAGTAAGGAGGTCAGAAAGCCCCTGCGATGATTTGCTGTGTCGGAAAATTATGTAGGGCATAGCCCTGTTCATGATCCCGTATGACTGTGACTGGGAACTGGCGAGCTTTCCTTTTTCCAGCTCGGAAAATATGCCGCATCAGCCGGTCTTGCAAAGCGCACAGGTAGACTTGTGAACCCAAGACCTCAAGACGGGTATAACATTTCGGGCAGGCCGGATCTGGCCCAGGAGCCGCTTGACCCGTGCGTCGGAAAATATGAGAGAAGTCGGCCAAGCTTCTTTCGTCTACCCATCCGTCATCTCAGAAGCTTTGCTGTCAAGCAGCGCCAAAATATGCGGGAATAGCTCTTGGTACCGCCTCAGTGCGCTGTGAGCCGGAATATTCGGATTTTTGGCGATGAGTTCCAGGAGCGAGGCTCCGATCAGCCGAATCTTCTCCACACAAGCTTCGCCGTTGAGTCTGATGAGTTCAATGCTTGATGTGTGAACAACGTAAAGCAGGTCCCTGGCAATGCAAAGGGTTTCCGCAATGTGAAAGCTTGAAGTCTCACAACCTTCTTCTTGTTGTGTCCACCCATTCTTGGAGCGGGATTGCGACTCGTGTATTCGTCGAGTGATTAACATCTTCAGGCACAGGTGTGAGACTTGCAGATTCGTTCGCTGAATTGCCATGGCTTCCGGGGCCTGGGGAGAGCCCGTCTCTGCTTGGAATCTGAAGCTGCTCGCGGTCGGAGTGAAACCAGTATACAAGGACAGGCAGGGCGGCAGGTCATCAAGGCAAGCATGGAACTCTGAGAGATATGAGTCTAGAAGTGTCTGGGATCTTCTTGCTTCTTCGTGCTTTCCGTTGACGCTGACCAAACGAGAAAGATCAAAGTCCAGTAATCGCTCAGCGGCGCGCCACATATCCTGATTGGCATCAAATCCAGCCAACATACTCATGTCTTGGGTCCCTTCACCTGTTTCGATCTGGACAGTGTCCTGATCGCCGAGAGATACCGAATACTCGACGGGGACGACATCTCGAAATATCTTCTCTCCCAGGCAAACGGGATGCCCACCGAGTATTGCGGATGACTTGTCACCAGTGTAGAGTGTCCAGAAAGCCCGACGGCACATCTGACCCTCGAGATGGGACATGCGACTATATGTACTCTCATCGTGCAATCGCATTGCCTGCGCCAAACGGATGCATTCGCCTAGCATGTTCCAAGATGTTTTGCGCTTGCCAGCAACATGCGCCCATCCGGATTGGAACATGCGGATCACAATAGATGTGTGATCCGGATTCTCGATGTCGTCTTCAGCATACTGAGCCAAGGCGACACGCGATGAGCGGTAGAAGACTGTGGCCGCTGGCCATGAGTTGACAGATGTGGTTGTTGGTAATACAGCTAGGGTGTAAGAGCATGTCGCCGTCAGCAGCGCAAAAGTCTTGTGGTCAAGATCGTAAACGCTGTGCGCGAGCTGATCGATGGCCTCAGCAAGGATTGGTCGATACACAACGGGGTAGGTAGGGTATATCTTCTGGAAGAAAAGGTCGACACAAGATGCCACATACTCGAGGTGCTCCTCTAAGATTCCAGCTGTCATCAAACCGTGTGACAGGGCTTCAAAGAGGGGTTTGATACCGGGTCCCGGAGAGAATGGAGAATGATGAATGACCGCTCCAGGTGTTATACTATCCCATACGCTCCAGTCAGGTTGGGGGTTTGGGAGCACCTGGTCAAATGGTTGAGAGTGGTTTGGAACAGATGACGGGACTGGTACATCCAGGTGTTCTATGCCTTCGACCTCGCTCCTCTCATGAGAATGTGTCGCATAGACCCCTGTGATATCATCCATGCCATCATCTATGTGATTTCGCGAAGGTGTGTGTGCAATACCAAGCACGTTCGGTGGGCTCGTGATGTGCTCCGATCCTTCGAGGCTCTCGGTAGGTGCGGTTTCAGGAACTTTTGCATGGCGACCACGTTTGCGTTTCGGCTTCCTTGTAGAGCATTGTAGACCCAGAGACTCGCAATTCGCACACGCCGGCTGTCTAGCATCACACTTACTTCAAATCAGATGTTTCTAGAGCAATTATGAAGTTTAATGTGCTCGACACAACATACCCGAGTTTTCCTTCTTTGGCAGTTTTCGCAGCTCAATGTCATGCGTTTCGCGCCAGGACGTGCAGAGCGAGAGAGAACCGGGGCCGACGTGAGATTCTGTTCTGGAAGCACTTCACGTGATGGAGTAGACATGATGTGCAGCGCATCTGCGTAGCGTGAGTCGCCCTGGTTAGATGATCGGCGCGTACGCAAGGTCTTGTTGGTGAGGATGATGGGAAATATCCGACGAGATCCGCGGAAAATTGGATTTCACCCCGCGTTCACAACTCGCATGTGACCCTCGGGCCCTTGTAAGTACATTCCTTAATAAGCTTGACCATTAGAATCCCAGTATAGGACCAGTGTGGTCAACAATCAATTCAATACAATTCTAGCGGTCCGCATCGTATTGAATTGCCAAGACCTGCTATGCCCAGGATTTGAATTGAATTGCTAGGG
>ERZ794946.544-NODE-544-length-14797-cov-4.052028_pt1 | contig 14797 bp, 7 predicted proteins | sample MGYA00433072_ERZ794946 | MGnify/ENA primary metagenome ERZ794946 (study PRJEB30137, sample SAMN04331413) | food metagenome | isolation source: Y3 must sample point D1 replicate A | place: Australia: South Australia | collected 2014 ...
TTGAGCTTTGATCCGTCGACTGCGTATCTGTGGTCGTTGAACGGTCTGTCCTCGCAATGAACAACATGCTTGTAAACCTCTTCTTTCGTCTCGTTGGATAGCCCAAATTGTCCCAGCAACATGGAGCAGAGCGTGAAGTTCGAGATTTCGTCTGAAGAGCCTACGTTGTACACTTGACCGACCTGACCCTTGTGAAGAATCGTATCGAACGCATCGGCGGCATCGCCAGCATAGAGGTAGCGTCTTGTGTGTGTTCCGTCGCCATGCAATGAAAGCTGTTGGCCTCTCTGCAAGAGCATGGAGAATTTGGGGATGACTTTCTCCGGGAATTGGTGTGGCCCATAAACGTTGTTGCTTCGCACGACAATGGCCGGCACCTGGAAACTCTTGCGATATGCTTCCACATACATCTCTGCCGCTGCTTTGGACGCTGCATACGGATTGGTTGGAAGAAGAAGCGCATCTTCCAGTAGGTCTTTGCCGTCGTCCTTGACTTCTCCATAGACTTCGTCAGTGGAGACGTGGATGAACTTGTTGACCCCATGAGATTTGACACACTCAAGCAGAGCGTGTGTGCCGACGACATTGGTACTGGTGAAGTCGTTCGAATTACCAAAGGATAAGTCGACATGAGTTTGAGCAGCAAAGTGCATTACGGTGTCGACATTGTGCTTTCGCAGGCAGTCCATCACGTCTTCACGCTTTGTGATGTCGCCCTTGTAAAAGGTGAAGTTCGAGTCTTTGTCTAGCTGCGCTGTGTTGTTGAGTGTCGCGCAGTAGTCCAGCTTGTCGAATGAAATGATGTTATAGTGTCCGTGATATGTTCTGGCGAGGTGCCTGACGACCCATGATGCGCTGCAAATATCAGCAACGGCTCCGAAAGTACATTATTGCTAAGATAGCTATATTGCTTACATGAAACCAGCACCGCCTGTGATCATGATATTGTTAATATCGGATTGAGGCTCAAACCGGGTGGTGCCCTGCAGAAAGGGAGCATCTTCCCAGACAGAAACATGATCTTTCAACGCTGAAATATGATTAGTTGGGGTATGGTCTTCTGCTTCAGTAAACCCACTGTCTGATGTAATTGAGCAAGGCATCTTTGAGCAGAGCAGAAAGGTGCAAACTCAAGAGAATCAGAGCAAGCAGACATCAAGATATGAATAAAGGAAGGTACAGCCTTCCTTGCGTCGCGAAGAGATCAAAGGAATTCATCATACATTCAGCGGTGTGTAAGGAATCCCTTCTGTGACTGCACTCATGCCTACGAGGCATGAAAGCACTCGCATGACAAGGACGGGTGTGGAGGACTTTTCGTGGAGGAAGGGAGATGGTCACCATCCTCGACAAACATCTGCGTAGTGGAAGGACTATTCTCGGGGACCGTTTATTGTAACTATCGTTCGCGTTGCAAAGGGAAGAGGCTTGAAACGACACCAGAAGAGAAACGTCCAACGGCGAATTCGTACACTCTGACGTTTGCCATTGGATCTTCAAAAGATTGTGGTGTGAAAGGAAGGCGCAATCTTCCGGCAAGGCACCTCGCTGTCGGTTGATTTGGGTCAGGTTTTACCGACGCGTTCTTGGTCTGTGCGCGAGACCAGGAATGAGAACATGGGCTCAAAATCCGCCCTCTCTCAGCACCACGGCAGGCTCATTTTATATCTGTAAAAATGCAAGATGATTTTCGGACAGCCTGAGGGGTCCAGTGAGAGCATGGCCACATATTCTGGTCATCATCTAAATTTTGGCCAAGTCAAAAGTCATCAGGGGCTCAAATTCAGCTCTCTCTCAGCGGCACGCTCGACGCGATTTATCTGTAAAAATGCAAGATGATTTTCAGATAACGTGAAAGGTCCAGTGAGAGCATGATCACGCATTCTGGTCCTAGTTTTTCTTTTGGCCAAGTCAATTCTACAACATGGTTATTTTCTCTGAGTCAAAAGGGGCTCAAAACAAGGGCAGGCACGCTATCCCAAGCTCCGTGCTAGGCTTGATTTATATCTGTAAAAATGCAAGATGTTTTTCAGAAAGGGAGGAGGGTCCAGTGAGAGGTTTGACATAGTCGTTTTTGGGATCCACAAAGATGTCTGAGATGGTTGTTTTTGGGGGTACAGTATTTTTTTTGTGTTTTCTTAGATAATTATGCTAGTAAAATCATTCCCGAGATGTCCTTATTTCTCATAGCTACTTAATCTGAAGTAGAATCCTCCTCGCTATCCTCGGTAGGCTCAAAAGTCTTGAGCAATTCTTCCATGGTCATGCGCTTGTGACCGGCGTTTACCTATATATCTGTCAGCTTCGGTCAATTTGGAAGATACAGAATACATGCCTGATCGATTTCAAGCTTCTTGCGGAGCTTGATGGCATTCATGTGTTCGTCGACGGTGCCTGCAAGGGTCAAATTGACAAATTCGGTCTCTTTCTCCTGACCGATTCTGTATGTTCTGCTGAATGCTTGAATCTCGCCGGCGGTATTCCAGTATGGATCGACGTTGATGGTGTAGCAAGCACAGGTCAGGTTGAGGCCCTGACCACCAGTCTTCAAAGTTGCGATCAGGATCCGAGTCTCAGGATCTGTCTTGAACTTCTCGATACTGGCGTCGCGAGCTTTCTTGTTCATGCTGCCGTGGAGAGTGGTGTAACCCCAGCCTTCAACCTCGCATATCCTGGAAAGCATGCCCAGGAAGCTCTTCCACTGGCAGAAGATTATGATCCGGCAGGATTTGTCGTCGTCTAGCCAATTAATGACCTGCGACTTGACTGCGAGAGTCTTCGTGGACGGAAGAACATTGCCGTCAGCATCAAGCCACTTGGGCTTGAAAGCAGCTTCAGGGTCGATTACATCGTTCTTGGTGATGGCCTTGCCGCATCCTTCCTTGACGCAAAATGCGTTGTCCAAACGAGCCGCAGCTGCTTCATGCAGCATATCATCCATGTGGGAGTGGCAGTAGAAGTGGTAGCAGGAAGCCATGACAGGCTCTCGAGCGGGACGTTTGCACTTACAGCACACGGAACGCTCGCTGAAGATGTGGAGGTTTGTACTTCTGCGGAGACTTTCAACGTAGCCACCCAAGTTGACATTGCGGCCGTGCTCGCCGCCTGTACCGCGCTCGTCTTGGTTCTCCTCGATGACATCGGGCTGTCTTAGCTCATCCACGTCATCAGCGCCCTCATCGAGCTCATCAATGATACCAGGAGATGCAGAAATATCTGGCTGTATCCCATTGGCAACTCGCGCTTCTGTTCGGGTACGCTGTGTCTTCATGACAGACCGAAAGGCATGGATCATGCTGATTGCCGTTTCTCCAGACGCAGCTTGTCGCGCAACGGCCTTTTCAAGTCTGTCAAAGTCGTCAAGTTCCAAGTAATCACATACTTTGGTAGGAACAATCAAAGGGTGGGCTGTCATCTGACGCAGAAGGGTATGCATTGCCCAGATGTGGAACTTGTGCGATTTCAAGTTTCCGGTGGCACTAAGAGATTGGGCTCTCATCTTGAATCGGGCACGCACAACGTTGTAGATCTCGAATTCCAGTTTCGAAGGGTGGAGGGTAAGAGATTTGTTGTGAGGTTTGGGTAGCGTGATCAACCTGGCGTTGAACAATTTGTCTTTGTGAGTGAAGCAGGCGACACTGTCCACCATCTCCTGACTTAGCGAATCCAGGCTCATAGGGTTTTTGATGTTGCAAAAACGAGATTTAAAGGACTCAAATCTCATCTTGGAGACCGTAGGATGACCTATGAATTGAAGCAAGCTGTACAAGTCCTTTGAACCGTTGATCATACTAAGTAGGTATTAGCTGGGTTAACAAACAATGCGGTCGAGAAAGCGGTCACTTACGGCGTGCCTGTGAGAACCCATTTATAATCGGCGATGAGATTGAAGCATGCATTAGCAATCTGTGTCTCGGGATTGGCGATCTGGTGTCCCTCATCGAGAACGATTCTAAGAAACCCATATTCGTGAAGTGGTCCTCTCTTGTTCAAGAAATTCTCAAGCCAGAAATCATGTCTCTGAAGCTCGGAGAGGCCTTCAGGATACTTGCAATCAGGCCAGCTTCTTCTGACATCGTAGTAAGTAGTCAAGACGACATCGAACTCTGCGAAGTTCTCGGCCTCAAATTCCTCTGACATACTGTCTCTGAATACGAAGACTCGGCCAAGACCCCAGGCATCACGTTTGTTGTCTTTCTTGGTGTGCTTCTTGATTTCAGCCTTCCATTGATACAGAAGACTCGAGGGGACAATAATCAGTGTCGTGTGAGATTCGTGCTGTAGATGTTCCGGGAAGCTCTTGAGTGGTCGTCCGTTGACCATGTTAGCGAGACATGTCACGGTCTTGCCCAGACCCATCTGATCTGCGAGGATGCCACCGTACGGCTCCTGGACACCGAGCTCACGGCTACGCATCCAACCGCAATTGATGAGTTGGTAGCTCTTGAGAGGTGTCTTCATGCCGTTGACGAGCCATCCTCCAGTGACAGCTTTGACGCTCTTATTTCTGAAGGTCTTACCCTTCTTGGTCACGAAAGACTGGTTAGCCTTTATAAGTCGCTGAGCGTCGAGAGCTGCAGCCTTTTTGGCTTCGGATGGAGCATTCGCTCTGGCTTTGATACCTCGTAAAGCAGCAGAGCGACCTCCAGTATTAGGCGCGACTTCCTCGACTGCTGGTTCTGTGTTCATCTGATTCGCAGCATCAATGCTTTCCCAGAAGTTGTTGTGTCCATTGAGATTGGGGCGAGACGAGTTCGAAAGCTTGGAAGCTAGTGGCCTTCTGGAATTCTTGCGAGACTTTGATTTTGCAGTCTTGGCCTTCTTGCTTGATGATCTGCTTGAAGGCATAGTGCTGTTCTCAGAATCTGAAGCGAACTCTGAGATGCTGCGTTTTCTCGTCTTTCTCGCGCTTTTGCGAGACAGGTCCTCAGGTACGAACAGTGACTCTTGGTCAATCTCCTCAAGCAAGGTGTGAAGTTCGCGCTTTCGCTTGTCATAAGCGTGTGATCTCTGCAGGAAGTCCATTTCGTCGTCCTGTGTGAGCTCTCCGTTCTGCTTTTTCAGCAGATAGATGTGCTTTGCCTCCATAAACTGGAATTCCTGAGCGATTGGATCCTCGGAATCCTCTTGTGGATCAAAATCGGATCCGTCATCGTCTCCGGTGCCGCCATAAGACGCCATCTGAGCGTACAAAGCTGCCTGTTGCCTTTGCAGGGCCTCTTTTTGGTCGTCTGATTGGATGGTGCTGACCTGTACGACCTTGGGAGCATTAAGTATGCTGTTTCCTAGACCGACGGGCGTGATAGGGACGGTAGGTGTTGCAGAGACCGACGTAGACTCTTGGGCCGATTGAATCTCAATCTCCTCTTCGGCACCGGCTTGGACGTCCGGCTCGGTGGTGATTTCGACATATGGAGTCGAGGTGTTGGCACCCATGTATTCGTTGATGTCCATGTCTTTGTCCAGGCGCGGGTCGTCTTCAGGCTCGGTCTTGATAGGGTTTTCGGATTTGGGTTCGTGGTCCTCGTTAGAATACTCTTGGTCAAATTCGTCCTCGACGATAATGGACTGAATGCCGTCAGGGATGTCGAACTTCTTGATTTTACGATTGGTGAAACTCATGACTGGGCAACGATTAGCATGATCTCAAAGACAGTGTACGAGATTGCAAGGGGCTGCTGCAATGCAAGATGATTTTGAGATCTGATCGCTCCTCCAGTGAGAGTCGATAACTTTTCAGCTCTCAGTGGACAAACACTCAAATCCGAATACAACTGTGCATTTTGACGTGCTACTCAGGGGGTGGAACCTGGAGCTGGAGCACGGGCAGGAAATAGGAGTTGATGTGAATGAACTTGGGGCTCTCAGTGGACAAGCTCTCGAGTCCGAATACAGCCGTGCATTTTGATGCGCTACTCAGAAGGCCAGGCGCTGGCGTGAGAGTGGGAGAGGTACTTACTGAAGTTTCTTGGGATGATTCGAAAGGTTTGATTTGTAGATTTTGTAGATGTCGAAATGGTCGACGAGGTGATGCGCAGAGATTGTATCACTGACTGCGAAGCCTGAGTGAAGTGATAGAGTAGCTCTGTGCAAGGGTGTGGTGTGATGGTATGTAAATAGATGAAAGGTTGTTGTCGAAGTTGAGGTGGATGTTGTTGTAGAAGAGAGGATTGTTGTGGAGTGGGAGAGGTTTTTATAGTGCAGTGGAGCTCCGCTGAGTGACAGCGAAGCTTGAGTGAACTGGTATGAGAGTGTGACGAAGAGAGATGATGTTGGATGAGATAGTTGTCGATATTGTTGGAGTGGATGTTGTTGTAGTGGAGAGGGTTGGTCTGAGCCGGAGGAAGGTCTTAAATAGGCCAGCAGCGCTCAGTCGAGTGACTGCGAGGCCTGAGTGAAGAGATTGATGTACTTTGTGAGTAGATACTGTGTGATGTGAGGCGATAGATGAGAAGGTAGAAGAGGTGGAAGGTGGATGAGGTGGATGAGGTAGAAGGTTGATGTTGTGGTAGAGGAGAGGGAGGATGGTGGGCTGAGAGAGGGTTTATATAGGCCGAGGGCGCTGGCGGTGAGGTCTGAGTGAAGTGATATATCAACCTCGATAGCGAGGTCGTGTGAGCGGTCGACAGACACTGGACTGTATTACTGCACTTGACCAAGGAGAATGATTGAAAATATTTGTTTGACGAGAAGGATATAAACTGGGGTATCAAGGAGATAATAGTGGTACATTAGAAGGTCAGGAGGAATGGCAATCGCAAGGACGCTAGTTCAGAAACCCAAGAAAGTCGAAAAAGATAACAAATGAAAAGCAATTTTAACCAACCAGATCTCCGGATGCTGGATAGAACCAAGCACTGACTGCAATGATGATATATGTAGCCATCAGCAGGATGCCTTCAAGCCAATGACTCTCGCCATCTTGAATGAGGTAGTTGACCAACAACACTGCAATGAACAGTACTGCAACTTGGAAGCCATCAAAGTCGAGAGTCATAGGATCGTTGCCGAGACCGCACCAACTGATGACAACCATGAGAGGGAGAACGAGCAGAGCGATTTGCATACTGGATCCGACAGCAACACCAATTGCAAGATCCATCTTGTCTTTGATTGCGACGGTGACAGCGGTAGCGTGTTCTGGATGATATTAGCATTGTTACAATCTAAACGTGGGAGGGACGAGTATTTACCTGCAGCGTTTCCGACAATGGGAACCAGAATTAGACCGACGAACTCCTCAGAGATGTTACCATGTTCAACGATGTAGTCAATGCCGCTAACCATGAATTCAGAGTTGAATGCGATGAAGACAGTCGCGATAGTCAGAGTGACCAGGGCACCGATGACGGAGAGAGCTGGGGTCTCTTCTTCTTCCTCTTCATAGACAAGGTTGGACTGGTTGACTTGACCGCCGGCTGAAGCAGCAGTACCGGCACCGATACGAGCAAGGCCCATGAGAGTGTCTCCCTTCTCTCTAGCAGATCCCTTCTTCTTCTCAGACTTCTGACTGGGTGTGTTGTAGATCTCAACATGAGTCTTGAGCTGGAATGTCAAGTAGGCCAGGTAGACAAGAAGCAGAATGACAGAGGTTCCTCGAGAAATGGGTCCGACACCTCCTTGGGGGTTGTTGCCGAAGCGCTGGAAGGCGGTAGGGATGATCAAAGATCCAATAGAGACAGCAAGCATACTGGAAGCAGTTTGGGCGACGGTGATGTTGAAGTGCTGGGTGACGCGGTTGATACCACCAAAGAAGAAGCACATACCCAAGACGAGAAGCAAGTTGGAGAGCATACTTCCGATCAAGGATGTTTGCACAATGAGAATCTTGTTTTGAGCCAGAGCGATGATACTGACGATTAGTTCGGTAGCGTTTCCGAAACTGGCGTTGAGCAGACCTCCAAGTGTTTCTCCGACATACAAGGCGAGTTCCTCAGTAGCAAAGGACAGCATGGCGGCAAGGGGAATGATGGCGATGAAGTTGACAATGAAGACAGCATAACCATTGGCGTGCGAGTATCTGAGGGCGAAACCAATGGGCACGCAGACCAGAAGGACGTTGACCCACGAACCCAGGATGGTGGCCTTGAATTGACTGACGATACTGATCTTGGGTCGTCTCTTCTTGGTGTCACCAGTATCTGAGCGTTCGAGGTCGGAAGAGTCGGTCTTGGTGCGGTCGGGCTGGCCAAGCAGGTTCATAAGAGCCAGTCGTTTACGGGGTTTGTGTTCGGACTCGGTGTGAGGCTTCTCAGACATGGATCGAGAGTTGTCGCGGTCCAGCGGTATGCTTTCCTTTTCCTTGGATGGTTTGATGTCTGATTGGCCGACGAGAGTTCCATTTGATGTGGGTGCGTCGGAGGAAGCACTCGAGTCTGGCGGCGCTGTGTTGGCATGGTGTGGGTAGGCAAAGTCGGCATTGTCTACGTTGCGCATGTCGTTGCGCCTGATGCTGCTGTCAGACATGACTTGGTCGGCTGTATGGCGGCGCTGCAGGTTGTTCTCCTCGTCCTCGGGGCGTCCAACATAGGACCGAGAACGTCTGGCGAATGGGTTGTAGTTGGACTCGCCGTCGTTGTACCTCCAGGCAATGTTCCGGGCCTGATGCTTGATTGAGTCTGAGAAGGTTTCGTTAATGTTGACAAGCTTGACAAGACAAGACAAGAATCTAGGCTTACGCATTTCAATGCTTGGTCGAAGAAGAAGCCGCCAAGGTTTCGGGTCTCGTGATGAACAGGCGAATGTAACCGAGGCGCAGATAAGGCAGAGAGAGAAAAAGAAAAGGAGCCGGGAATTACAAAGTGGTTGGGAAAGAAAGGGCGGCCTTGTATCTTGAGCGCAGAGTGATGTTAGTATTCAAAGCTTGAATGCAAGACGAGAGATGCCGCCAGCGGCGAATTGCAGTGCCTTCCTCGTAAATTGGACTTCACTCGAACGTCCGAGGCGAGAAACAACACTGGGACAGGGCAGTCCTTGCGTAACTGATTTTGCCTGGACTCTGCGCGGGACATGCTCTCTGATGTGATGAGCGTGGCTGTGCCCACGAGAAGCTGGGGTAGAAGTGGGTCGCATGAAACATAGATACATACCGAAAGGCGATGATGCGTGTTGTGTTTGTTTGTCGACCGAGCCACGAGCCTTTGCGTGTGGTGCAGCTTATTGAATGGTGGAGTGGTGGGTTTAGGGAAGGGGAGAAGGGAAAAGCAGATTGAAACCAAGTAGTCGCCCTACGTAGGTGGTAGTGCAAACGAGCTCTGGTGCATCTCATTTCCTTGCTCGACGCCAGACTCACATCTTGCATCGCTGCACCAGTCGCTCCTGGCTTGGCAATGACACTTGATGATTATTGGCTTTTGCTTGGGCTTTCTTCTTTCCTACCGTCCGTCCGGAATCAAGCTTCATGACATCAAAAACTCAGCCACCTGTCCTGCTTCCTCGACAATGACCACGTCGGCAAGCATCACGAATGAGGCTGTGTGCGTGTGCCGCGAGAGTGTGCCGCCAGCAAATCGATCCTCGCGCTGTCTCTAAAGTCGTGAGATGATACGGTGTGAGAGCTCTTGGAAAACCCCAACGCCTGACGCTCTGGAGAGGAGAGGAGAGGAGAGGACGCCAAGACTATAGATGATCGTCATCTACAGGAAACACAACACGTTCCGCCTGTAACATGGACACAACCGGACGCCACGCGAAGGTCCATCAAGCGAAACACGCTCGGCGTTTAAAGAGCCGATTCGGGTTCAAGATATCCGTGTTGGTGTTCATGTCACCCTTGGTCGTGGTCTTCTTCAGCCTCTACACAGCCAGTCGTTCGTCGACATCATGTGCATGAGGGAAAGTTCTGGCTTGTAGGCGCGTTCCTAGTATCTGGGAACGCCTTGGAAAGTATGTATCGGAGGCAGTTCTGTGAGCGACGACGACAACTTTCAGCTTACCGGCTGTACACTTGGTGTTGAGCCGCAACTTGTGTACGAGTACGGTACTACCATGACTGTGAAAAGATTCTCCGCTGATTGTGATGTGTCCGGTCCAATCTGCGAGATTGATAGTGCAATTCTCCGGAGTCTACATGGCGACGAGCTGGAAGGAAGGTGATAGTGTAAGTCGGCTCTGTTGTGAAATGATACTTTACTGCTCCGTTACACCTACATCTTCATCTTTCTTTTCTTCTTTGACACGGCATCTGATTTGTCGCATCAATTACAGACTGCAAGTATCAGCCGAGCATATCGTTTGATGAGCTCACTAGGGCTGAAATTCTAGTCGATTGGAATCTCGGATACTCGATTGATTGCATATGAGTGTCTGATTATCATGCATTCGTTTGGTGAGGCAAAGCTTGAGATTCCAGTCTTTCCGTGCCTTTAATATTGGGTACAAACCTACTGCTACTGAAATTCACAATGAAGGATACCTTGTTCACAGCTCTGCTCATCTAGGCATTCGCCAAATTCTGTGCTGGTTTCAAGCTACTTCGAACTGTTCGCGTAGGCAAACACTCTTAGTGTGTCGTCACTCAGACATCCTTGTTTACCCTAGCAAGACTTTGGCCTTCATGCACACTTGTTAATGAGCATGTCACAATTTCGACAAAGAACACACAGTGGTCAAGGCCCATCCAGTGGATGACGCTCTTTCCTGCAGATGCACCAGTTGGAATAGTTCTCATCGTGGCCAGGTTGCTGGGTCAGACATTTCCACGCTGAAAGGCTTCGATATTGCTCCTTTCTTGAAACGTGCACCCCATTGCAGATGTTCGATCGCTCACCTTTTCTTCTTCTTCTTCATCTAAGCGATGCAGCTGCTGTCCTAGCTTCGGCACACCCGCTGTTGCGCAAGCCATCGTGCAGTATTTTCCAGACTAGAGCGTGGGTGAGTGCGGTCTAATGCGGCTTGACAGGTGTTTTCGCCAGCCATGCTTCCCCTGAGAAACGGCGGCGCGCGCGAATCCCTGGAGATTGGATCGGGTCAGGCATCTTGCATGCAGAGAAGTCATGCACAGGTACATGCAAACAACGATTTTCGAAGGACGATACAGCAGATACGGATGGACAGATTGGCATGGTAAATTGGAGGACTTGAACAAACAGAAGAAGATGTCACACAGAAGGTGTTCGCACTCTTGATCGCGCTATCGCCTGATCGGGTTAAAGGAGTGTCTGGACCGGCGAATCATGTCGATCGGTGGATTCGCTGTTTGTGGGGATTGACAGGGGTGGTTGGGTTTTCTGACTTGGATCTTGTCTGCAACTTCAGCCAAGGCCTCCCATTGTTCAGCAATGGCGGCAGCTGTACAGCATCTCAAATCAGCCCGCCCTTGCTCGGGACTGCAGGCCGTTAGCCAGCACAACCGTTCCGGGATGATTGCGGATACAGGAGAGCAAGGAAGACAACGTCTTCAATCTACCTTATGATCTCTCTCATCGCCCTTGCTGCGTTGATTCTTCCTTTCTGTTTGCTTTGATTATCTTCGTTGACTCGTCGGTATAACAACGAACCCGTTTGTTGCCCTTCACTCTTTATTGTGTCTATCCTCTGGTCTAGGTTGAGAGCCAGAATGCCGTTCCTTAACAGACTTCGCGTCCTCGCCGTGGCTTCTCTGCTATTGAGAGCCGTGTCGGCTCAGACTTGCTATTATCCGGATGGTCTTACTCCCTCGGACGACATACCATGTAACAGCAACGCAGCGGCGTCCTCATGCTGCCCTACGGGATCTTTTTGCATGGATAATGGATTATGTTTTGGAGGCGGTGTCGTTTCACGAGCTTCTTGCTCAGATCAATCTTGGGCATCCGCAGAGTGTGCCCAGTATTGCACCGATGGTACGTCGAGACTCACTGACATGAAGCCTGAATCTGGACTAACAAGTGTTACAGTGAATGCATCCACATCTATTAGCTTGACTGCTTGCGATGCGTCATCAAGAACGTTCGCTTGCGGCCTAAACAATACCCAATGCTCAAACACCCATTCCACAATTACTATGAAGGATGGCAACGCTTTGGTCTTACGACCATCCCAGATTGAAGCCCTCACGGCCAACTACTCGGCCCCATCGAGTAGCACCAAGCATTCATATGGTATCGGATCGATGATCGGAGTTGCCTTGGGTGTTGGACTTCCTCTGTTCTTCGCTCTGGTCATGTCCATTTTGGTCTTGAGAAAGGAGAGGCAAAGACATGCTCTCCAAAGCATGTTCGAACAGCGTCTCGAACCAATGGATCCTCCCGCAAACTACCGAAGACGTTCATTCTCTACTCTCTCCAAATCTGGAACCATGACGACTATCGAATCAACCTCAACATATGCTCCTCAGCAGCCAAAAGTTTTCATGCAAAAGTATGGTTACCACAAAGGATACTATGCTCATGAGGGGGATCTTGGTGTACCCGTCTTCGAGCTTCCTACCAACGCTCCCGAGAAGCACGAGAGAGTCGAAGCGCCATGATGTTATGTCTAAAGTCGATTGGTTTTGTTTGGTCTGTTCATTGGAGTTTTGGGTCAACTCGGGCAAGACCCTTGAGAATGAGGCGGTTATCATCGAAGTTTTTGTCTATACCCAGATGCGCGGAACTCAGAGGTTCGCGCTGTTTATACGTTTTCTTTTGTTCATATGAATACGAAGTGTTGCTCGTCTCACGTTGTCGTCCCGGTCTCTGTGAATCAGAAGTGTTCGGTGCTTCCACACGAATAGTTGGGCTGAGCGGTTGGGAACCGCAACTGGTCAGCAGCCCTTCTCAGAACTCTATCTCCCAGCAATTATCTCCAGGAAATGCATGAGCGTGTATGAGTCGATAGCCGGCACGACTTGAGAGGGTTGACGACAATCCATGGCGGTGGCTTCCTCTTTCGGCATAGCCACGAGATCGGTCCAGGGTTGCCGCTGCCGCAACTTGGCAGACAACGACACTTTCGAACCTTTGAACACCAGCAGAACGCTTTCTCAACATCAATCTTATTGAGACAACCTGCAGATTTCCTCTTACAGTGTATCTTCGAAAACATGAATTTGTCTATTGTCTTTTTACTTTACATCTTGCATGCGACCCAAAGCCTTCCACTCAATTCTCCACTGCTGGACTCATATGACTACATTGGTGAGAGATTGTTCTCGTGCCGCGTCAGCGCAAACATGCAACTGACTGATACAGTTGTCGGAGGCGGCCCAAGTGGCCTCACAGTCGCGAATCGCCTCTCCGAAGATGCCACGGTAAACGTCCTCCTGCTCGAAGCCGGTCCAGCAGACAATCACCAGCCTTGGATACAAATACCATTCTTCGCAGGACAAGGCGTTGGCAGCTCTCTGGATTGGAACCTGTTGACGGCTCCTCAAACCTATCTCGACGGCAGAAGTCGCGCATTGCCACAAGGCAGGGTCTTGGGTGGTGGTACCGTACTCAATGCCATGCTGTAGAACAGAGGTGGCATTGGCGATTATGACGACTGGGTGACGCTCGGCAACCCAGGCTGGAGTTTCTGGGACCTGATGCCTTACTTCTGCAAGGTATGCCATATCGTCAAGTCCAGAGGAACCGGAACGTTAATGCAAAGCAACAGAGCGAAACGTTCACGCCTCATCCACAAAGCGAAATTGCCAATGCTGTCGGCATCAACCAGAACCCTCTAGTCCACGGAAACAAAGGCCCTGTCAACGTCAGCTTCTCCAGCCATATCTACAATGAGACCGTCAACTTCTTCTCGGCGCTGAATGAGCTGCAAATGCCTGTGTCATACGATCCTAATGACGGAGCAACGGCAGGAGCATCGTTCCTGCCGCTGGCACTCAACCCAGCAAACCAAACAAGATGTGATGCCCGATCGGCTTATTTTGAGCCGTACGCCATGAGGCCCAATCTCTGGGTATCGACGAACCAACACGTCACCCGCATCCTGTTCGAAGGAGGATCCGGCAACCCTAATACGACGACACCCACGCCTGGCGATTCAAGCGTCGGTCAAGGCAGTTCGTTCTCCAGACCTGATGGATTGTTCTCGAACATTACACAAAACGGCATTGCGTCAAGACGTCGGATGTTTCGACCAGTCTACCGTATTCTGGACAGCTTGAAACAGCGGCTTGGTATGCGGAAACGACAGCCGACAAACACACCTGTGACGTCTGTTGGAAGCCTCCTGCGAGCCAATGGAGTAGAGGTTAGTTTGTGTCTCACACCGCCATGGGCTCCAGCACCAGAGTTGACGCTGACTGGCTTATAGTTCGCGTCAGCAGCATCCGAGCTGAGAAGAAACATCACAGCGGTTCGAGAAATCATTGTCGCTGCCGGAGCATTGCACACTCCCCAGGTCCTCAAGCTCTCCGGTCTGGGTCCTGCGAATGAGCTACAATCACTCCAGATACCTGTATTGGTTGATCTTCCTGGTGTCGGAATGAATCTCCAGGATCACGCCCTTGTTGGAGTATTCTGTAAGTGCCAGGCTTCACGTCCAGAAACCGCCCTAACAATGATGTCAGACCCCTACCAAAAACCTACACCCTTGACAAGTGTGCAAATCGCAAGCAACTACAGTCTGATGAGTCAGTTCGGCGCAACATATCAAGCAAACAGAACCGGGCCTTGGACGGCTGGTCCTCCGGACGGCAATGCATTTCCTGCTCTTTCGGTTTTGACCAACAGGTCCTTTTCGATCATCACCAAAGCCCAGACACAGAAAGCGATTGATTACTTACCACCAGACGTCCACCAAAACGTGATTGCAGGATTTGAAGCCCAGCGTCAACTGTTGATCAAGGCTCTGCAAGATCCGAAAAGAGCCGCGTATGAGCTTTTGAACTTCA
>ERZ794946.545-NODE-545-length-14769-cov-4.840832_pt1 | contig 14769 bp, 9 predicted proteins | sample MGYA00433072_ERZ794946 | MGnify/ENA primary metagenome ERZ794946 (study PRJEB30137, sample SAMN04331413) | food metagenome | isolation source: Y3 must sample point D1 replicate A | place: Australia: South Australia | collected 2014 ...
GTTGGGGTCGGGACCGCCAGGTTTGCGAACAGCGCGTTCTCTGACTGCTGTGAGAGATTGAGCGACAGTGTCGGCTACACCACCAAGAATCTTAATGACGCGTTAGAGAGTATACGTGGTTCCGGTCTTCAATGGGCTTACGGCGTTGGTGACCATGGTCGTGAGCACTGGTATTGAGGTCAGCGTGCAGTCGCCTGCTAACGAAATGAGTCAATCATACCTGGTCTCGCAGCATAGTAGCTGTTAAACTTGGATACCAGGAAAGAAACCATGATTAACTCGGTGATGAATACTAAGGTGTGTAGGAGAGGCTGTCGCGCGAGCAAACGGGTCAGCTACTAGGTCATCTACGAGTGTGGTGAAGGGCAAGCGAAACTCACATAGCGTCCGTAAATATATCTCGAGTTCAAATTCCACAGGACCTGCCTGCGAATACTTTTGAAGGAAGGCATAACTTATTCGTCCAAAGGAAAAAGTAGAATGACGCCCGCACTCTCCCTGAGACCCAGTGAAAGTGACGTCGATTGGAAGCCCTCGATCGGGATCAAGGTCAGCTGCAGTGGGGCACACGCGACTGGGCTCTTCTTATCGTCGTCGCCGAAGACGTTCAGTGGTTCGTGAGATATCGAGCAATTCCACTGACAAAGCTCCTTAGGATGATAGAAAGCAGGAAGATGTTGTGTATAGCCAACGACTGGGTGTGTTGAAGGAGGGGTCTAGGTCTTCCGGCTATCGTCAGTCACCATCGATCAGCGCGTTGCATCCCGCGCCTCTTGGGTCGCCGGCCGTGGCATCCGAGAGGATGGATTGCCGCGAAACTTCAAGCCATCCACTCTTGAGCTGATATCGTTGCACAGTCGCCTCGTCTCGAAGTGTTTTACGAGTATTTCAGACAGCATATTCCAGTGACACACACGCGCGCTTAGCGAGACTCATCAATCTCTTCATTATTGTAATATGTTTTGGAGCTAGAGTAGTACTATCATATAGCATCTGATTCTCAGAACTCCGTGTGGCACGCTTTGAGCGAGCGGTAATGCACAAGAAAGGCAATAGCGATTGTAGCAACATAACGCCTGCTGGCCGACCCATGCTGAGATTTTGTCCCTTCGACCCATTGTCGAATTGTAACGCCTGTCGCAAAAAGAACAGCTTCAATAATCCAATGCTCCACCGTGGACACTCACAGTATCCCTCAATGCACAAATGTGTCGTGATCTCGAAATCATGCTTCTTGACTTTTCTTCATCCACAGAATTCGTTTCATCCTTTTGATCTTCGTAGTCACGTACGTTGATCGATCATAGCTTGAGGCCAGGCACAACTCTTAAGTGGGCTTGGCCGAGGCTGCGATCTTCTCGTACAGCGTTCGCAGCTTCTGGCCTGACGTGCGTTTGTCTTTGTTCTTAGCCTGCGGCCACCACGTCTCGGCAAGGTAATCCCTGTCAGTTGTTAGCGACGGTCGTCGATACAATCGGTGGATCAGAACTTACCATAGTTTATCCTCAACCGTCTTTCCCTTCTCAGCTGCCTTCTGCTTGAAAAATTTGCCTGCTGTCTGCAGTGATTCCTTCAAGCTATTTGCACGTTCCTTATCATCAGGAATGTGGCTCTTGGTAGCCTTCCTGATGCGTCCCAAACAATCACGAATAGGTTCGACAATTCGTCTCATGTGATCTTCTCCTGCGGGTCGGTCGCCGTTGGGAGCAGCGAGAGGAGAGCCAGCGTGACGCGGCAGCTTTCGTGGTTCCGAATCACGGTGGTGTCTGTTTCTATCAACACGCTCAGCTCCACCGGGTGATGCTCTGTGTCCGACGTTGTTAGATGATTGGCGACGATCAGAGGAGCCACGGTGGTCGTTGTGAAGACGCGAGCGGTAAGAGTCCTCGCGGTTCATCTTACGAGCCGCACCAGGAGCTGGGCTTGCGGATACACTCGTAGGGCGACGACCGCTTGAACCGAGAGCCTTCTTGTTGTTACGGTGGTGGTTTTCGAGTGCTCTCTTGGCAGCGAGGTTGGTGCCATTGCTTGTCTTGTCCTTCAAGACACTGAGAAGGTAATTTGCGCGTCTCACTAGATGAACAGCACCAGGAGATTTGGCGTTCTTCTCGTCGGCTTTGGTTCGCTCTTCCTTGATACCCACACGGTGTTCCTCAAGGTAGAACTTGTCGGTCATACCAAGGTCGGGGTCGTCACGAATGGCTACCCAGGCGCCGTATCCATGTTTTGCGATGCCAATGCACAGCATACCATCTTCACGAGCTCCCCAAGGGCACGTGTAGTGAGCAGGCTTGGAAGCCTCTGGAATGCGGAAAGTACGCCAGTTGTCTCCAAGTGACTTTTCGACATCCCGAAGCATGCGCATTTCGAGAGGACGCTCGGTCAAAGTCTCGGCGTTCAGGCGCTTGACACCCTTGTAGTCGAACAGTACGGCCTTCTTGTCTTTCTTGGTGATGGGCTTGTTAGTCTCGCGCTCAAGAGCCAAGACGCGGTCCTGCTCGTCCTGGAGAAGCTTCTTGCTGATGCCTACAACGTCGTCAAGAGTAGCCTTGAGAAGGTCGATGTTACGGCCAACGAGTCTGGCTTCTTTGACGACCTCGTTCTGACGCTCATCGATTGAACCATACTTCTCGTATGCGCGAATCAAGTTGCGAATATCCTTCTCACTCATGGGCCGCTGGGGATCGGCGCCAACGTTGGATTCGTTGTCAGACTCGATATCGGCAGCTGCTTGGGCAGCCAAGTCTCGAGCTCTCTTCTTAGCGGCACGCTGTTCTCGGTCGTTTTCATCCTTGGACTTGCGCTTCGCGCCTCTCGGTTGATTCTCTTCAATGACAGACTCGAGATATTGTGCTTCGTCCTTGGCTTTCTCCTCGGCCTTGATGGCCTCGAGGTGCTCCTTTGGGATGATTTCGTCCCATTCGAGATCAAGCTTGACATCGGTGTACTCGAAACTCTTCAAGAAGTCTGCGCCTCCGCTTGCTGTGATGCCAGCACCTGCCTGTTCGGTCTGATGGATCTCAGCATTTTCGAGAACAGCATCAATATCGAGTTCTTCAAGCTTCCTCTGGTTACCAGATTGCTCGAACATCTTCTGTCCGCGGCGCTTGAGGATACGAGAAAGGTCATCATGTGCGACTGGTTCGGCAGTGGAAACGCCAGCAGAATCAAGCTTGCTTCTGAGTGCCTTGGCCTCCTTCTCTGTCATGGCTTGGTGAATGGTGATGTGCTCTAGGATGAGCTTGTTACGAGCACGTTCCAAGACCTCTTCTTCGACTGTGTCTTTTGACACGAAGCGGTAGATTGTGACAGGGTTCTTCTGACCGATGCGGTGAGCACGCGCCATGGCCTGAAGATCTGCTTGAGGGTTCCAATCAGAATCGAAGAGGATGACAGTGTCTGCAGTCATAAGGTTGATACCGAGACCACCTGCACGAGTGGAAAGAATAAAACAGAAGTCTTTGCTGTCAGGAGCGTTGAAATGATCAATGGCCTGACGTCTGGGACCAGCTGCAATTGTACCATCGAGACGCTGATACTGGTGCCCACGAAGGTGCAGGTAATCGCCTACGATGTCAAGCATCTTGACCATTTGACTGAAGATGAGGACGCGATGACCATCGGCCTTGAGTCTGGTCAATAGACGATCAAGAAGCATCATCTTTCCACTGCTCGTTACAAGAGCCTTAAGTTGGTCTTCTCTGCCGGTCTTGCCCTCCAAGATGCGATCCTCTGCATTGGGGAACATGAAGGGATGATTGCTGGCTTTCTTGAGTTCCATCATGATGTTTAGCAATGACTGCTTTTGACCCTTGGTGCCAGAGTTCAAAGCTGCATAGTTGCGGGTGAGAATGTTCTTGTAGTACTCCAATTGAACGTCTGACAGCTCGACTCGGATGATCTTCTCGGTCTTGCCTGGTAGATCACTCGTGACATTTTCTTTGACACGTCGAATCATGTACGGTGAGATTGCCTTCATCAGTTCGTCGAGGGCTTGTCTGGTAGCTTCAGAGTCGTCGATCGGAATGTCATCGTTAATGTTGATCAGGCCTGGCATGAGGAAGTCCATGAGAGCAGATAGCTCTTTCAGCTCGTTTTGCAGAGGTGTACCCGTGATCAGTAGTCGACTGGGTGCGCCAAAGTCCATCAGCTTGACGTAGAGTTGTGAATCTCGGTTCTTCAGCCGATGTGCCTCATCAACAGCCATAAATTGCCACTTCATTTGGGAAAGGAAGGCCGAGTCGAGGAGAATGTATTCGTAAGTCGTGAGCATGACATTGAACTTCGTCTTCTTCGGGTTACCGTCCACAAGAAGTTCGTGTTCGCGAAGAATCTTGCGTGAAGCCTCATTACCGTTGTAAACAATGTAGTTGATGTCCGGCGTCCAGTTGTTAAAAGTGTCGGCCCAAGCAGGCATGGTTGATAGCGGTACGACAACCAAGAAAGGTCCTTCTTGACGACGATCGTGAATCAGCCAACTCATGAACGACACGGACTGGACGGTCTTTCCCAGGCCCATCTCGTCTGCAAGGATGACATTGTTTCCCTTGCACCAGTTGTGGGCGAGGAAGTTGATACCTGCCAACTGGAAATCTCTCAGCTGACCAAACTTGACGTAGTCAGGTTGTGTGCGGAAAGGCTTGTATGGCGAGCGAGTGGATAAGTTTGACTCGCGCTTGTCGGAGGTGGGCAGTCGAGACGAGCGGTCGAGGTAGCGATCGATCTCGTTCTGTGCTAGCTCGCTAACAAGAGACTCTGGTTCCCATGTGCAGAAATCGTATGCAAGCGACTTCCATTTCACGTAGTACTCCCGGCCATCGTTGCCAATTTGTTCTCCAATGACTCTTTCGACCTTCATGTAGTCGTCCAGAGCATCGAGGTATGTTTCGCGATCGAGCGTGTACTTCTCGCGCTCTTCAGGGGCAACATCAGGGTCTTGAGCCAAAAATTGCTCGGCCTCGACGGTCTTGCGGTAGTAGTTCTCTAGACGACGGAATCCGCGAACTGAAGTAAGCTCGGTCCAGGGCTCCCATGTAGCATGGTAGTGTGCTTTGCCTTGCCATTTGATCTGGAGTGGTGTTAGTATGAGTACGTGCCAATCAAGGTAAGATACTAACAAAGAATTCGTAGTCGGTCTTCTCTGGGTATTCGGTGTCTGTAGATGAGAATCGTCAGCACAAACTTGAGAAAGATAGTATACAGCAGGCCTCACCTTTGCCGTCGGCAATTCTGTGGTTGAGAACCACGTCGATGCCAGGAGAGTCATCTTCCGCGGCGGCCCAGTAATTGGGTGTCAGGTTCTCGGTGTCCTCCTCGCTGAAGTCGTCGCCATCTTCCTCGTTGTAAGTTGTGACTTTGCCAGCTTGTCGGGTAGAGAAGCGAAGGTCTCCTGCAAGCCCTGACGCGGAACGGGATGAGGCTCCTTGCAACCTGCGGCGGTGCCTTTTCGCGAACTCACGACCACGTGCGCCACCATAAGTGTCGCTGTCTGTCCCAGATTCTGAATCGGTCTGACGAGCGGAGACTAGAAGAACATGTATGTCAGTGACCACGAAAAAACGAGGGGTCGGAGCTGTGATACCATTGCGAGAGGTGGCCGGCCGTAAACGCTTACGGGCCCGGCCGGGGTTGACGTCTGAACCAGAGTCGTTGTCGTCTTGCTCTTCGTCGCTGCTTTCGATCTACAGTTGCAAGTTAGTATAATCCGCGCTATCACAACGCATAGTGAGACACACGATTCGGCGAGTAGGACGGGCGCGACCCTGGTGACAGTCAGCAGAAGCAAGATGAATAGGACGAGAAGTCGACTCACGCTTCGGCGAAGGCCATACAGCTCTGGATTCTCTTGCATGTATTGTTCGTCATCTACATCTGGCTCGGCCTTGCGCTTGCGGGGCAGCGACGAGGCTTCTGAGGATACGCTACTATGGCGGGAGTCGACGCTGGCTCTTGAGGGAGGGGATGGCGCGTCGTAATCGGCATCATCAGAACCATCGGCGTCCTCGTCTTCATCTGACCTCGGACTTGCGGCATCTTGCATGACATGGTCGATGGACTCGGGGACAGTGTGGTCGGGAATATCATTGACATCTGAAAGTTCGCTCTCGCTGTGGGAAGGTTTGGTGTCCAGAGTCGCGTAAGTCGGCTCATCAGTGGGCGACGGGTGGCCGTTCTCAAAAGACATGGTGGAAGGAGGTAGATGGGTAGGTAGCAGAGATGTCTGGCCGGCTGTAAGGGTGAGCAGTCAGCAAGATTGCTTAAGACACGGTAGTCGGACGGAGGTGTGGATTTGGGAAGATGAGCGCCTTGGTTAGGCGACCGGATTCCCCCCAAAGACGGAGCGGTAGGTCTCGTAGAAGTCGTAGAAAGTGGATCGAGATGGAATATGGATGAATTAGATCGAGGGCAGACGCGAGTGTCGAATGGTCGGTTGACGCGATGTGGCTCTGACGGAGGGCAGAAGAGGAGTCGGAGACGTGCAACGGCAGCTGGAGAAGGTGGGAAAGGTACTCCGAAGGCGATTTGAGCGATACAGGCGACGACAGAGGTCGATATAGACTGGTATAGGCGATCGGATCCAGAGATGAAGGAAATGCCAAGACCGACGTGGCCGAGGCAGAGTGCAGAGAAAAGGACGGAAACGAGAGAGCGAGCTTACCGGCCATGTGAGACCATGTCCAGACGAGTGGGAATAGTGCTCGGTCGGTTGGGGGTGCTGGGTGGTGGATGGGATTGCGACTTCTTGCTTGAGACTGAACGACGCTCTGACAGACGGACGAGAGAGAGCGCGAGTAGCGACTGCCCGCAGCCCGCTATTTCGTGCCAAGACTCCGCACCAATCAGGCGCGTGGTAATAAGCCACACCATTGTTCTTCGCTTTCCACCAGAGCGCCGCTGTCTTTGTGCCCAACTCTCCGTTTGCCCTTCTCGTTTGGCTCTCCAAAGTCTTGCAAGCCGCTGTCAGCTCTTGCGACACTACACAATAGCCCATCATGTCGGACAAGTTGACTCGGTATGTCGCTGCCACCGCCGCGCGCGCGAGCGAGAAAATTCTGGCCTTTCATTTCTAACTTGACCTATGCAGTATTGCTATTGTCAACAGCGACAAGGTACGTTTGCTGCTTTGACTGCGAAGAGATCAACTTACTGACAAGCATTACAGTGCAAGCCCAAGGTAAATCCGATCCATCCTACGCACCCTGGTACGAGTAGAAAAACACAATCTGACTAGCTCCGAAGAAATGTCGCCAGGAGTGCAAGAAGTCCTGTCCCGTCGTCCGTACCGGCAAGCTCTGTATTGAAGTCACCAACGAGTCCAAAATCGCCTTCATTTCAGAACGTCTCTGTATCGGTTGCGGTATCTGCCCTAAGAAATGCCCCTTCGATGCCATCAACATTATCAACTTGCCCACCAACCTCGAGTCGCAAGTTACTCACCGCTACTCGGCCAACAGCTTCAAGCTCCACAGACTTCCCATGCCCAGACCCGGTCAGGTCCTCGGTCTTGTTGGTGGTAACGGTACCGGAAAGAGTACTGCCCTGAAGATTCTGAGCGGAAAGCTGAAGCCTAACCTCGGCCGCTACGACAACCCTCCTGATTGGGAGGAGATTCTCAAGTACTTCCGTGGTTCTGAGCTGCAAAACTACTTCACAAAGGTCCTCGAGGACAACCTCAAGGCTGTCGTCAAGCCTCAATACGTCGACCAGATCCCCAGAGCCGTCAAGGGCGAGAACAGAACCGTTGGCTTCCTCGTCAAGCAACGCGCCGAGGTTGACGAAGCAAGAGTCGAGGAGATCATCAAGACGCTCGAGCTTGACGCCATTCTCGACCGTGACATTGATCTCCTTTCCGGTGGTGAGCTGCAACGTTTCGCCATTGCCATCGTCTGTGTGCAAAAGGCCGACGTCTACATGTTCGACGAGCCTTCATCCTTCTTGGATGTCAAGCAGCGTCTGGCCGCCGGTCGTCTGATCCGCAGTCTGCTCGGCCCTACCTCGTACGTCATTGTCGTCGAGCACGATTTGTCCATTCTCGACTACCTGTCCGACTTCATCTGTTTGCTTTACGGTAAGCCTGCCGTCTACGGTGTCGTCACCCTGCCTTCCTCGGTCCGTGAGGGTATCAACATTTTCCTCGACGGTCACATTCCCAGCGAGAACTTGCGTTTCAGAGAGGAATCTTTGCAGTTCCGTATCGGTGAAGCTGGAGAGGAGTTCCTCGTCGACCAATCTCGCCAATATGGCTACCCTGCCATGAACAAGACACAACCCGCCTCCGGTTTCAAGCTGAAGATTGAGCCCGGTGAGTTCACCGACTCCGAGATCCTCGTCATGATGGGAGAGAACGGTACCGGAAAGACCACTTTCTGTAGAATGCTCGCTGGTGCCGAGAAGCCTGACGGCACTAAGAGTGTTCCTCCCATGAACATCAGTATGAAGCCTCAGAAGATCACTCCCAAATTCAAGGGTACCGTCCGTCAGCTCTTCTTCAAGAAGATCAAGGCCGCCTTCTTGAACCCTCAATTCCAGACCGATGTTTACAAGCCCCTGAAGATGGACGACTTCATCGACCAGGAAGTCCAGAACTTGTCCGGTGGTGAACTGCAGCGTGTCGCTATCGTCTTGGCTCTTGGTATCCCTGCCGATATCTACCTCATCGATGAGCCTAGTGCCTACCTCGATTCCGAGCAGCGTATCATTGCTGCCCGTGTCATCAAGCGTTTCATCATGCACTCGAAGAAGACCGCCTTCATCGTCGAGCACGATTTCATCATGGCCACCTACCTTGCCGACCGTGTCATTGTCTTCGACGGTATTCCGTCCGTTGACGCTCGTGCCAACAAGCCCGAGTCTCTTCTGACCGGTTGCAACAAGTTCTTGAAGAACTTGGACGTCACCTTCAGACGTGATCCCAACTCATACCGTCCTCGTATCAACAAGCTGGACTCCCAGCTCGACCAGGAACAGAAGAATGGAGGAAACTACGTAAGTGCCTCGACGTATAATTCTAGAATTACACAAATACTGACAATCGACACAGTTCTTCATGGAAGAAGAGTCTTGAAGGGAGTTTTTCTGAACTCACGATATTGGGCCCCTTGGCGCCCGGCGAAAGGTTCCTCACGCGCCGCTCTGCTCCGACGCAACCGCTCCTATCGCCGCCGCAAGCAATGCTCGCGATCCGGTGCGGATGAGAAGATAGAACACACAGGAGTGGGTGATCAGACCGAGGACGAGGACTGCCTGTTGAGCAAGTGATTGGCAATCTGGTTTGATCACACACTTTGGTCGGAGCTGAACAACATCTTGGGACAAGCGTCTCCAAAGCTGCAATGTAACTGTAGCTCGGACAAAACAAGGTGCGGCACAAAGGGAACCATGGAGCGCCATTGCATGAACATTTTGATGAACCAAGCTACGGTACAAAGAGGAGTAGAGAGTATACAAGGAATCACAAAAGTTTGATAATTTTCACTTTGAATTTTCGTTTCAATTGCTTTTATTCTTGGTACATGAAAGAACTATTGTTAGGACAGAAGTTGTGTTGCACAAGACGCACCTGTGGCATGGCGGTAGATGTAGAGAAGGTAGGTAACAAGTTGGGCCCGTGGAATCTGCCTTGAAAACTAGTAGGTCATCCTTTGAGAAAGAAGAACGTACCGCATGCAATGCCTTGGTTTCCAATTTGCGCTCGTTCTGGATCAGTTCGATCGTCTAGACTTCTTCAATCTCGCCCTCTTCACTGCCAGACTGCAGCGCAGGCTCGTCGTTTTCTGCAGTCGAGGGAGCGGGAGTAACATTGCGGGAAGAGGTATGCTCACCGACACGAGGGCGCTTGGCCTGCCTCTTTGCATCGCTGTCCTCATTTCCAGCTGCAGATCTCTTGTTGCTGTTGTTGCCACCAGAGGTGCTCTCAGGCTTGGGGCTGTCTCCCCCATCACCGTAGTCAAGTTCGCTGGCCTTGGTGCGCGGGTCGGCACGACTAATGTACGATCTCTCACGTTCGGCCTCGCGTTCTCTTCTCTCGCGGTCGTAGATGGATAGACTGACTTGTCTTTCTCTTCTTGGGTCGCCCACATCTCTTTCGTAACGGTCGTCGCGGACTCTCGGACGCTCACGGGGTGGTGGCGAAAGCCCGCTAATGCTCGAGTGGCGGTACTGGCGCTCACGTTCGGAGGCAGCGCGGCGGCGGTCGGCTTCGTATGCGTCAACCTCACGGGAAGGTGGTGAACGGCTACGGCGGCGCTCTCGGTCTCGGCGTCTGTCACGGTCTCTTTCGCGTTCTCTGTCATGGCGGCGCAGGCGTTCCCGTTCCGCAGCATCTTCCTTGAGCCTGTTCATGAATTTGTCATAGGCGAGTTGGCGGTCCTCATCGCTTGTCACGGCCTTGTACTCTTCGCTGCGCTCAACACGCGGACGCACCTGCTCCCATGTATCGCCAATGAGTACTGGTGGTTCCAGATGCTTGATTCGAGAACGCAAAGCATCAACAGCCTTACGCTGCTGGCGTTTGGCGTCACGTTCAATGTCCTCCTCCCTGTCGAGTGCGTTTCTGTGCAGTCTCTTGTATACCTCTTCCAGAAGGTGCGGGTTCATGGATGAAATGCGGCGATCGTGTCTGATGGCATGCAAGAATTCTTCGAGGGTGGTCGAGGGGACGAAACGGAAGTGCTCTTCCTTGAGGGTGGCTTCGACTGCAGGGCGGATGTCGTGGACTTCCTTGTCAAAGTCGTCCAGGAAGTCGAAGAAGATGTCCTGAGGAGTGGAACCGTCAGTGATACGGTCTTTGTGACCTAGATTGTCCATCAACTTGATGTAGCGCGGCTCGTTCTCGATCAAAGGGTAGACCTCTTTCCACATGGTGCCGGGCTTGATGGTTTCGGCTTCTCTTAGCTCGGCGAGGAGAGCAGCAAAGCCTTCTCTGGCCTTTCTCTGTTCGCGAGCCTTGAGCTGAGCGGTGCGTTGCTTCTCGTTGTGGGCATCGTTCCAAAGTCTGCGCATGTAGCGATCGAAGATTTGCAAAGGCTCGGAGGGTGATAGGATCTTGTACTTGGGGTCTTCCTGAATGTCGGGGTGGGAGTGGAGGCGTTCGCGGGTTTCCATCCATTGCGATTTGGCATTGAGATCAAGGACTTGCAAGAGGTCAGCGACGCCTGTCATGGCAGCATCGTAGTCGCGCTGGCGCTTGTCCTCAGCAGCCTTTCTGAGATCAATAAGATAATCGTCAAATAGGCGGCGCTTCTCGTCTTCGTTGTCAGTAGCACGGAAGATGGCTTCGTTCTCAAGCATAGGGCGGGCAGTCTTCCAGCGTGTGTAATGCTTGATCTCAGGGTGTGTCTGCAGCATTGAGCGGAAGTCGGAACGGAGCTTCTTGATGCGTTCCTTCTCGCGCTCCTGGTCTTCGCGCACGACATCGTCGAGGTATTTTTCGAAGGCGGCTTTTCTCTCGCTAGGTTCCTTGATGGCACGGTATTGAGGATCCTGAATAGTGGCACGCATTGCGCGCTCCCAGGACCAACCTGGTTGAACGCCAGATTTTCTCAGCAGCTTGGTAAAGGCTGCCTCGGCCTCTTCACGGGAAGCATATTCGGGACCAGTGGCGGCGACGGCGATGGGTCCTCTGTAATTGCTCTCCTCGCGACGGTCGTGGAAGGGTCTGCTCTCTCGAGGGCCTCTCTGTTCGCGTGCAGGAGGGTGGGCCTGGAAGCTAGATGACACGAATTGCGGAGCTTCCTGAACAGGAGCGGCAGCAGGGGTTTCCCAGCCCGGGGGTGGTGTCCATGATGTCTTTGTCTTGTCGTCCTTGCGGAAGAAGTAGACTCTACCTCCATCAGCCGTGGTCTGAGCCCATCCGGTAGCTTTCTGTGAAAAAGACAGTCAGTTTCTGGTGTACCTGGAACCAAGAGCAAATCTACTCACTTGCGCCGGTGTCAAAAGATCATCGGGCACGGTATATGTGTTGATGTTGGCGGATCGATTGTAGTAATATGGCTTGTTTGTCTTCTTGTCGAGCAGGATCTGCCATGCTGGATGGCTTTGTAGGGCGCTCATTGTGGCCGTTAACAATTGGATGGAGCGAGTTGTCTTTGTTCTTTCTTTCTCTCAGAGCGCGCGACTGGAGACCTCCAAGCTCGGCACTTGCCGCTTTCGGCCTCCGACTCCTATTGCTTTGCATGTGATGGTCAAGGCCAACAGTAACATCTACTTTTGTTGATTTGTTCAATTCTTGTCGAACGTTCACTTCACGAGTCACTTCAGGATTGCCGAGAAACTCACAATATCTACATGGAGAGTGTTCAATGACAACTTCCACCGACGCTGCATCACAGCCATCGCTGTTCTTCCCCGATGCTTCCACCCTTGATCTTCTAATTCCAGACTCATCCGACTTTGATGTCGAAGCATATTTGAAGAGCGATTCACAACTTGTATCTAGAGATAATCTGCTTTTCGGTATGCAATTCTGTGCCTCCTTGGAGATTCAAACTTTTTGTTAACATCTGTTAGAGGAACTGCTACCTGTATATGTCATTCTTCGCAGCTCACTAGCCTCCTTCCAACAAGTGCTACGCGATGTTGAAATATACATAACTGCACATGCAACTCAGCCCTCGCCACCTCCGCGCCTACAGTCAAATAGTGCTCCGGCTCCTCCACAACAACCCGTGAAACTAACCTTGGACTCGGTCACAATCTCACCTGAGAACAAGCCGATTTTGATCCATCTTCCCGATAATGACAACAGATCATGTGCTGTTTGGAAGAGTACTCTCTACCTTCGATATCCACCTCAGAAGCTTCACCGGCCATCTATTCATCTGACCGCATCAGCAGTCTCGAGGGCTGTCGAAGCACCAGTCATATCCAAGAACACATCTCAAGATGAATATATGACTAGCGCATTACCAACTTCCGAGAACCTGCTTCAGTCTCTACAGCACAGCTCACAGACAACTTCGGACCAACCTTGTATTCCGTCTTCTCGCATTCACAAAGTAGCCCCTCGAGCATCCCCTGCCACTCAGGATGCTCGACCTTTAAGGACGTCTTCGAGGCTCTTCCCTGTTTTCTCAGCACTAGCGGTAAAGGTTCATATCACCCCCGAGCAGGTCTCGGACATGTTGCTATGCCTGGATCTGGAATCTGCACGCCATACCGGACACGGTGGAGTACAAGTAATTGAGATCAAGGCCGAGGGGAACAATCTCAACGTGCAACCATTCTCTTCGGACCTGGCTGCTCTCGGTCTTCCCACAACGCTACAGACTGGAGATAGAAGTACTTTCCTGTACAAACTGGCTCGCGAGAAGGATGCGACTGGAGCTTTATCGCACCATCCATCAAAACCGAGTAATGTCACCTTCCAAATTCGGGCTGTCGCACAGATCAGTGAGACCTGTCGCGCGCAGATACAGGCCCGCTGGCATGGGAACGTAAACTTCCCTTCCTCGCAGCCAACCAAAAGGATGTCGTTACGACCACAAAGTGTGGCTTCGACTCTAGCGCCTCAAGATCTTGCTTCGTCACGACCACTGAGCAAACGGATGAGCTCGACCATAACTCGACCTCTCAGTGGCACAACCCAAATCGAGTCTGCCGGTGTGACTTTCGCATTCACTGCACCGGAAAGGGTCAACGAGGGCGAGACTTTCCATCTCGATGTATTCGTCGTGAATCGCAGCCCGAGGAGGAAGAGGCTTGCGATTGTGGCTATCCCAAAGCCTGCCAAAGCGAATACTGCGCATCATACCTTGCGATTTCCCAACATTGCTCGCCAGGATAGTCATCACACTGCCGAGGCAGTCCTCGATGATCGTACGATATACAACATGCAGGATCAGCGTGAGGCGCGGATGGCAGAGGTCGTGTGTTTGAATGCCGATGTGCGAGTCGGGTAAGTTTGAACATGCATGCTCTTGAAATTCTATCAACTAACGGTTTAGTCCTCTACCCCCGGGAGCTTGTCATAATGTACAGTTGGAGTTCTTGACATTGTCAACCGGCTTGGTAGGCCTTGCTGCGGTTCATGTGGTGGATCTAGACACGAGGGAGACCACCCAGATCACCGAGTTGCCTGATATCATGGTCGCGAAGAAGTAGAGTGTCTAGTTGTACAGCTAGGGTATAACCAAATGTATACTGCCTGATTGAAGAGTATTCAATATCCTAGGTTGAACACAATGTCAAGACAAAATGCGTGTTTGACTCCGCTTGTTCTGAAACCGAGTCTCCCAATGCTTTGAAGCGATCAAACTCCGAATCAGCGAGAGTGGTATGCTTCCAGGGCGAACACATCAACAAGAGAGGCATTAAGCACCACCCAATATCGTTTCAAAGGTCAATGCAACCGTAGTGGCTGCACAAAGACAAGATCGAGTATCGAGATGCTTGTCAGGGGTATGACCCTGTCAGGCTTCGACATCAACGATACAATTCTCCAAGCAGCTGATGTCAAGCACGCGAGGTCTATGTACAATACAAGGCAACTGTAACTCTTGAGACCACTATGCGTAGTCACTAGAATGTACGATCCTACTGGCAACCCAATGACCGTCCACTGAGGACCCAACTTTCTCGATCTCTCATTGTCCCTCTTCAGTTTCTCAAGAATTTCGTCTATTTTGATGGTTGAGCTCGCATGACATGTAGCGTATGGAGTGGCTAGCATAAAGCCTTACTGCAGTGTGCGAACGTCTCTTGCACTAATCATTCGGAATTCTACTCCTCTCTCCATCGGATAGACCAGTCTCCTTTGGCGTAAGATGGCTC
>ERZ794946.546-NODE-546-length-14763-cov-3.934253_pt1 | contig 14763 bp, 10 predicted proteins | sample MGYA00433072_ERZ794946 | MGnify/ENA primary metagenome ERZ794946 (study PRJEB30137, sample SAMN04331413) | food metagenome | isolation source: Y3 must sample point D1 replicate A | place: Australia: South Australia | collected 2014 ...
CAATGCTGGACTTCGCTCTTGATGTCCTGGAGTGCGCCAACTCCGCCAATCTTGTTCACTTTCTCGACGAGAATGGTGTTTTCGCGCTCTAGGTCGGCCATTTGCTCTCTAAGCATACCGTTTTCTCTCTTCAGCAGATCAACTTGATGTCTGAAGTCATCTCTTTCTCTGGCAACTCTACTGGCCTCGTCCCTGTTCAACTGGACGCTTCTCTTTCTCTGTGCTTTGGAGATCTCCTTTTCACGCTTATGCTCGAGTTTGGCGAGTTCCTTTTCACGCTTCTCTTGTAGTTTGGCCATTGCGGTATCATACTTTTCTTGATACTTGGCAACATCTTCGGGGTCCTTCTCTTTATGACTGGCGAGTTTGACTGCTTCGGCGTCTTGCTTCTTGTGAATCTTTGCTTCAATCTTCGCGCGATCTTTGTCGATCTTGCGAAGCTCTTTGTCGTGGGGTGAGCTTCCCATCGGTAGAGTTGTTGATGAAGTTGTCGAAGTGGCGCCTAATGTGTCTGTAGAAGCGGCGACAGCGGTGCCACCGTGAGCGGGCTTCTCTGCAGGATGATCGCCTAGGTCGTGATGGTCTCTAGCCGAGGCGAATGAGGCGGCGTCCGAGGAGTCTGAAGATGACGACGAGTCCGAAGTGTCGTCCTCGGGGTGCATGTAGGCGTGTGTGTAGTTGGCGACTGATGCTGGAGCGTAGGCCTCGATGCCAGCCTCAACGGCACCTGTGAGAGAAGCGATAATACCGCCTTGCTGCTGTGCGGGCTGTGCTTGTGCGTTCTGCTGAGGAGCAGCTGGAGGAGTCTTTTGATTGGCAGTCTGGCTTTGAGCCTCCTGTTGCTTATCCTCATCAGCATCTGCGTCGGGGATCTCATCCTTTGGGCAGGCCCAGTCCAAGAACTTGGAGACATCGGCGGCAATGGAGCCGGGAGTGCCTCTTTCGACCATGAAGCGAGGGATACCACCGCCAGGGTCACTACGGGTGATCATGATCCACTCGACAGGGTTGAGCTCGTGCTTGTCACCCTTGGCGTCATCCTCTTTCTCGGGTGCTGGGTTCAGAGGGATCTCTCGAATCATCTCGACCGACTCGTATGTACCCTTGACGTAGCCTTCACGATCAGAGGCTTCGGGGTGTGTAAGGGGCTTTGAGATAACCATGTAGTGTCTCGGGATGGGGTGCTTGTCCTGGGTAGTCTTGTTTGACAAAGCATTCTCCGAGGTCAAGAGGAGGGTGATGAATTCTCTGGGGGTGGTGGGGCCAGGGAATTGGGCGCTGAGTTGAAGGGCTTCGAGCTTGCCCACGTCGCCAGGCTCCTTCTTGTCTAGCCTGCGGTCGCCGCCAATGCCACGTACGTTGCCGGCTCCGGGGCCACCGGACTGGGCGAGAGACTCTGCGAACTCGCGCTGCATGGCTCTTCGAACCTTTGTGATGGAGATGCCTTCGAGCACCTGTCTACGGGCAAACCATGCACCGTGTCTGTCTTTTGCGGCCATCTTGTAGACGGAGATACCAAGCGGGTTCTCCTTGGCTCCTAGCTTGATGGGCTTCCCCCATGACTTCTGCAGGTCGCCGTGTTCAGGGTGTGGAGCGACAGGGCGGGCGTCCGAGTTGACGACTTCTTTCGAGGACTTTGCCGTGTCGGGCTTGGGCTGGGTAGGTTGCGATTGCTCGAAATCATTACCGCCAGCGGGCGGAGGGACTGAATTGCAGATGAGTTCACCCGTTTCGAAGAGCTTCTTCATCCATGGGTTAAGGCTATTGTCGTCCTGTGGCACGTCGGCCCAGTCAATGGGACCTAGTTGCTCGAGTGCCTTGTGTAATTCCGACATGGCGCTGTAGGAATGTGGTTGGGAGGCAGCTGTGGTTGTGGTATGCAGGTATGGCAGGGACGTGGGACGGTAGCACTTGAAGAGAAAGCGATCAATCCGCGAAACGCTTCAGTGTGACCAGGTCAACATCATCATCAACGCCGTCACCAACGTCTTGATTTCAGAGTCGAGCCTACCTAATGGACCCCATAAAACAAGCTCTCTGGCCCCGGATCGCCGCCATGCCGTCATCCCGGCGCAGCCGCATTGCAACCAATCACGCTGCAGAAATGCACGAGTATTTCCAAATACAAGAAAGGTCCAGTGAGAGCGCGTCAAATCGCTACTCTCACTGGACCCTCAGGAGACTACAATAACTTCTTGCATTTTGACAGCTATTTTCGTCGGGTATTTGGTGTGGGAGAGCGACGTTTCTAGCCCTTGATATCAGATCCTACTATTCTTGGCATGTGCCTGAGGCATCACTGCATACTTACGACACTTACAGAGCTTGTCCTCGGAGCTTGTTTCCGTGCATGCATCCCGCCGCTTTGTACGCGTACCACATCGGTCTTCCAAATCATCCACAACTCTCAAGCTTTAGTCTGTCCATCCGTGGAAGCGACAGCAGACATGCCCCTCTGCTCAATGCTAGATATCACATGGACTGATATCCTTCTCACATCCCGGTCTTCGAGTGAGATTGACATGAATTTGAGGGCGTGAAACATTTGTAATTTGGTATATGGTATCGTCTCTTTTCTAACCCTCGAGGAGAGCGGGCAGGTTCTCCTCGATGAACTCGACCACAGCGTCAGGTCCCCTCGACACCTGGAGACCCTGAGGCAGAGCGAAAGTCTTCAGTTGCGGGCCCATGATCTCCTTTGCCTCTGCGTGGATGCTCTTAGCCTCTTCTGGTGTCCACATGGATGCTGTGAACTGTACGTCTTGTCAGTATCTCGTTGGAAGGTGTGTCATCCAGAACCACGTACGAGGACATCGGGCTGCTCTTTGGTAACGACTTCGCGGACTTGTTCTTGGCCTGGATCTGGGTCAGCCAATGTTCTCCTTCAAATAGGCTTCACCACTCACTGTCTGCGTTTCCAGCGTGGACGATTGTGTATTTGTCCTTGACGTTCTCGACAACGCGGCCGATCAATCTGTAGGCACGCTCAGGTGCTGTGTTGACCGTGACGAGCTTGAAAGGTCCCAATGGCTTAGTGGTCGACATTTTGTGTGGTATATTGTGGTTTGTGATTGAGGAATAGAAGACAAAGATGCTTGTAAAGACCTAGAAGAAACAGATGATCTCGGCCGTCATCGGGATATCCTGTCTAAACACTCTGTAACTGCCCCACACGGGTCTTTCAGTCACCTCAGCTTTGTAGAGCTCTGACCAGCAACAATTGGTGGTGCTGTTTCGACATGTGGGAAGAACATGACGAGCTGCTCATACAATCTGAAGCCTCCTTTTCAATCTCTGTCCATGCTTCGGTATCACGAAGCTGAGTCTTTCGATGTATTGTTTCCCAAGCAGACTTCATGTTGTTCTGTCTCGGTGTTCGGCATGGCTTCGGCCGAGGGAGCGCTTCAATGCACCTTCCCCACCTGTACCCCTCGTAGGTGGGGAAGGTGTTTCCCAAGGGTCCGGATCTGGCGTGCGGGACTTGATGAGTTTCGTGATGACCAGCATTCGCGACATCGGCCATAGACTCGATACCTTATCGTTGTACCACGACCCTTGAACTTCTCTCTCATACCAGGAACACTCCATACCAACACATATCCGCCCACAATGTCTTTCGACCGTCTCGTCCGCTTCGTCCCCGCCAGCGACTCCAATGCCATTCTCATCGGCGAACCTGTAGATGCCAACCTCGATGTTGGACTTGCTATCCGCAAGGGTGATGAGGTTGAGGTCAAGGTCTTCAGTGGCAAGTCTGCCTTGAACCCTGGCTCGCTGTCAGACAAGACCGAAAAGATCGCCAGACTGCTATCGCCTCTGTCACAAGAGGAGGTTGGCACGATACGCTGCATTGGCTTGAACGTAAGCTCTCAATCCACTCCAGACGCTGTTCCGAAGATCCAGCTCCTGACGCAACGCACAGTACAAGCAACACGCCGAAGAAGTCAAGATGGCAGCCCCACCAGAGCCCGTTCTCTTCCTCAAGCCAGCCACCTCCCTCGCAGACCCCTACCCTCAACCCACCGTAATCCCCAAGCACACCAAGTCGACCGACACTGCAGACTACGAATCAGAACTCGTCGTCGTCATCTCCAAGCCCTGCAAGAACGTTTCCGAGGCAGAGGCCCTCGACTACGTCCTGGGCTACACCGCCGCAAACGACGTTTCCAGCCGTGCTGCACAATTCGCTCAGAGTCAATGGTGTTACAGCAAGGGCTTCGACGGTGCTTGTCCGATCGGTCCTGTGCTTGCGAGCTCAAAGTTGATTCCCGACCCGAGTAAGCTGCACATCAAGGGCAGCAAGAACGGTCAGGTCATGCAGGACTGCGGTATCGACGATCTCATCTTCCACATCCCCAGACTCATCAGCTTCTGCTCTCAGGGTACGACTTTGCCTGCTGGTACCATCATTTTGACCGGTACTCCTGCTGGTGTTGGTGTTGGCAAGGACCCAAAGGAGTTCTTGCGTGATGGTGATGAGTTCTCTGTCGAGGTTCAACCTCACATTGGCACTCTCACCACTGTTTTCGAGGACGAGAAGTAAAAGCCTGGAATTTCGATTTACGGCCATTTGTTGCAAAATCACACAAGCTTGACGAGTTCGAATTGAAATGTAGACAAACCTCCCAAAAGATATGTCATGAAACCAAATCATACCACCGACCTTGTACTCCTAAACATGAATCATTATACATCCATATGCAATCTCTGACAACATATCTCAATGGCTGAGCGAAATCCAAGAATTCAGCACAGCCTCCATGTCGTACGCCAATCCCCACTGCGAGCTGAGGCAGCGGAACAACTTTTGCATCGAATTGAGCTCGTACAACAAGTTGCGTGTCATGGACTCGTAGCCACTTCCAGACAACTGCTCCCCACGGACAAACCTCCTCGTGGTGCTCGATCCAGCTGACGTTCCTGCCAAGTCACCGAGGATGACACAGGGGTCTACCTCGGTGAAGAGTGCATCCTTCCAGTCGACAACTCTGGGCAAGTTGACAGTGGTGTGGCCTGCTAGAGAGAATACACTGTACACGGTCGCAGCAGCGAACAGCGAGCTGGGCATATGAAGGACATGAGCACGGCCACGAGGAAGTTGTTCGACAATATCCTGGATAGCGACAGCATGCAGCAGAGCCCTTCGTGCATCTTCAGTTTTGGCCCAGGCAACCAGATCCAGTCCCGTCTTGAGCCCCTTGTTACCTCCAAGAACATGTTGTGGGATGTTATAACGAGCGCAGAGATGACGACACAGCATAGATGAGTCTGTAGCCGCGTCCAGACAGATTGAATGCCATCGGAGTAGCGCTTCAAGTGTCTCTGGCGTGGATATTGTGTTTTTGGTGATACTTTCGTGTACCTGAGCCAGCGCTCTACGGATCTCAGAGCGTGTGGGAACACCAACTGAAGGTCCATCTGTTGAGTCCGAGACAAGTGACTGTACACCTTCCAAGAGGACTCGTAGCGAAAACGAGGTCAGCGTATGCTCTGGAAGCCTTCCCATGTCGACTGGTAAGAACAAGGATCGGAAGATATTGCGGAACGAGACATCTTGCTTGGGTTGCGATCGCATCTTGATGAGCCATTCATCTGCGGTGCTTGCTTCGAACAGACTCTCGTCGCACGGCAGACCGAGCTGGTTGGCAGCATGCCGCGTAGATGTGGGATTACCACTTGCTGACGAGACAAGTCCATCCAGGATATATTGCGCGAGAAGTGCTCTCCTTTGTATTTCGTGAGCAGCCCACGTCTTCCATTGACGATCCTTTTCTGCTGGTGATGCATCCATCGATGGCAAGTTTTCCAGGGAAAATGTGTCATTGTCGTACATTCCGCAGTGCCTTGCCCAAGAGAAACCTAGTGCATGGAATATTTGCGATGTCGTCCGAAGCGCGCGATTCTGACACGGTCAGCAGTTGCAGAACAGTCCCGGCCACAAACGACGTACCTTTGAAAGCGCAGCATAGACTTGACCAAGCAGAGCAGCTAGCACCAACTGAAGTCCATTACATGGGTCGTGCGGTCCTCTGTGGGTGATCAGACTTTGCCACTATGAGACTTGTTAGCGTTGTGATTTGCGGACTTGCAAATATTTGACATACTGAAGTAGCAACAGCTGTGTGCGAAAGACGCCATAAGGCTTCGCCCTTCGCGATAGCGTCCTTAGGGCCAAGGTATAGAGATCCAATAGCAATTGCGTTCAATAGCAGCGGGTGTGTACAATCTCTGAACACGAATGTCGCGCGATGTAGAACGGGAAATGTGGGTATGAATCGGACGAAAAACATATGGAGGCACTCATCCAGAAAGACGGAAGTGATAGACGTAGCCTCTGCTTCTGCAGTGATACTCGACGACTGGGACGATCAGCTAAGAATATTTGACACGACTGCGGCTCTTACCAGATTCGAGATCATCTTGCTAACACCATGAACAGCCTGGTGGCCACCACCATTGGGAATAGCCTTGATGGCTGACCCTCGATCGTCAAACGAGGTAGGCGAGTCAAGACTAGTCGGTGTAAATTGATCAAGTCCTTGAGGAAACGGCAAAGTCCCCACCGGCATTTGCGTAGTAGTCTCCGAAGACATGATTGACTGAAACAGCTCCTCGGAATCAGGCCAGATCAATTGGAAGTCAAGGTCCGTAGCACAATGCATGTCCATCATATCGGATTCCACTTGATATGATTGCTCATTCCAGGTTTGCGAGGTACCGTGATCTGATGGTGGCACATAACTGCGCGTATCGAGTTCTTCGTCAGTCGCTAGCAAATGCTGTAAAGCGTGAGTTTTCGCCGGAGTATACGTCGAAGCGGCAGGGGAGGTGCATTTCATGCTCTCTCTTCGTAGATGGAGTTTCTCATGACGAGCCAATGAATCTTGTCGACTGAATGCACGATTGCACTCTTTGCAGGTAAATGGACGGACGCCTGTGTGGGAACGTTCGTGTCTCTAAAACGTGCATGTCAGGATACAATCTGCTGTTACACCAAAATCTAAGCCTACTGTCAAATGCTCTGCTTTAGAATAGATCCTTTGACAGAACCGGCATTCCAATTTCTTCGCTGTATTCGCGACACTTTCGACTGAAGCCATTGTGGTAAAACTGTGGTGAGTGGTGGAGAAAGGATGGAGGTGGTGGAGAAGGGAGATACTAAGGGCATACATTGCGGGGCAACGGAACGCGTAATATCCCGTCCAAGCCCTGCCCTGCCCTGACCTCTACGGCCGACATCGTGTCTCATGGCAATCACATTCGGTAAGCATTCAGGTCGGGAGAAGTTTGGTACATAAATGGTTTCTCTGAATTTGTGAGAAGTATCGATTAAAAGCTAGTCGGAAGGCATTTGCGGGGGCAATATGAAAAGAATGATAGTAACTCGCCCCTCTCCAGGCAATTTGACTGTACAAGACTCTGTAAGGGCGCAGCCCCTAGAGTCACTGCCTTTGCCGGAGCTTCATGAATAGAAAAAGTTCTTGACACGTCCCGAGTTACCAAACTCGATTACAGACTCCCAGTGCCCAATCATAAAGCCTTTCCCAACCACGAATTGAAGAATCCAGAAACGAAAAATGCATGGTCTGTTTAGTCCATACCTGAGTAAGATTCACCGTTCACTCTAGAACATGCTCTTTCTCTTCTCGGCTGCGCTAAGCACGCCCAACATCATGTGTCTGCGACCCAAGCCTTGCTGAATGGGGCTGGGAAGCTGCTTGGCGAAGGAGCCCATGTCAAAGGCATCGCCCTTCTCGCTGACAGGAGTCTGAACAGCACCACCGGCACCGAGGCCCTCAAGGCTGTCCTTGGAGCTTCTCTTAGCATTACGCTCACTACCGATGGGGCTCTGCTTGCGGAAGCAAGGCTCGTCCTCCTCCGACTGGAAGTGCAGTTCACGCTCGCTGATGGGGCTGCCGCGAGGAGATCCGCTGACAGCACGACGGAAAGAACCAGCACGAACAAGGTTATCGAGAGCACGGCGGCGTTGACGGGTTGCGAAGTTCTTGCTGCCCTCGTGCTTGCTTGTAGGCAAAGCGATGAGCTCTTCAAGCGGAGGTGGGCCACGAGGCTGACGGATAGGGTGTTCTCCAGCACGAGCAGCACCAGGTCCGAAGGTACCAGTCATGGGTGTGGGTGGGAAAACGGTCCTGGCTGAGCCGAAGGTAGCAACGCTGCTCGTCTTGGGTCCATCTGACACACCAGTCAAGGCGTTGATTGCAAGGGAAGATGCCTTCTTGTGTCCACGGCGGAAAGCGTTGGCGGACGGAGGGGGCAGTGGCTCGACGTGAGCGAGACTTGATGCAGGCGAAGAAGTCTTCTTAGGAGGAGTGATGGAGCGAGAACCGGTGGGTGTAGGACGCTCGGTAGGTGGAGGTGAGATTTCGGCACGGAAGACAGGCTGCTGCTTCTGAGGAGTATCGACATTAAAGAAGCCGGTCTGGTTTTGCGAGACAGGAGACATGGGCGATTGAGCGTTGTTGTCGACAGCGTACTGGTACTGGCCGGTCATAGGGTTGTACACAAGGTAGAGACCAGGTTGACCAGGCACCTCGATGGGCGACTGCTGAGCGCGCTGCTGCTGCTGCTGCTGCTGCTGACCATAGGCGTTAATTTGAGGGGACATGGGCTGCTGGAATTGGTTGAGGTTCAAGCCTTGCAACTGAGCAGTGCTGGCAGCAGCCGTGATAGCGGCGAGCTGCTGCTGGAGTTGCTGCTGGCGCTGAGCGAGGAACAGGCTAGTGAGCTGGAGCTGCTCCATCACATTGGGGTCCATCTCGGCCTCCTGTCCGTAGAAGGTGGGAGGGGCCAAGACCTGCTCGGGCATAGAATACATGTGCTGCTGCTGCTGCTGCTGCTGCTGGTGTTGTTGTTGGTGTTGCTGGTAGTGATGGCGCTGCGGCTGCTGCTGCTGGTGTTGCTGCTGCTGTTGTTGACGGCCACCGTAGTGGTTGCCACCAAAGCTGGCAGTAGTAGCTGATTGGGGAACACTCTGCATGTATTGATTGTACGTGTTGGCGTCCATGCCACCAAGCTGGGACTGGTAGTCGATCTGGTTGTAAGGAGCGGAAGCCGGCACGGCCGGCGTCTTCGGGGCGGTGCGGAGACCGGCGAGAAGGTGGGAACGCGAGGTGCGAGGAGTAGGGTTTGAGTCAGAGTGGCTCTCAGCAGGGTTGATATGCTGAGGGAGGCCAACGCTGAGGCGCTTGTGGTTGTGGGATCCTCTGTTTCTAGAAGCAAAGCCAGAGCCGGGAGCGCCAAGGCCGTTGGAGGGAAAACCGTTAAAAGTCATCTGAGCGAGACCGCCAGCGTCTATGCTCATTATTACAGTTTGATTCGTGAGACCAGGGATGATCTGAGTCGAAATGATGTCGGTGATGCTGAGTGAAGATGGTGATGCAGAGGGTCGTTAAATGTGCTTCGTGCAGAAATGCGGAGCTCCGGTGGACAGTGAGTCGAAGGGCCGAATAGAAGAATGGCAAGCCGGGAAGCTTGTCGTCAAGGTCGAATCTTGTACAAGAGTGAAGTGAGGGTCGACGGTGACCGTGGTGGAGGTGAAGTGCTTGACAAGCAGGCAGCTACACCAAGTGATGCTGGACTGAGATTACACAAACGGTCGGAGGGAACCGAGAGATCCGAACGGCCGATGCGGTATGAGATGTAGTCGACTAGATAAATGTTTGTCGGTATTTCAACCAGACAGATGTGTGTATGCGTATGATTACACTTCGAATCGAGTGTTTGTCGTGTTGCCTTACGGTGTGATGTCAATGAACCAACGCGTTTATCGGGACAGGGCTGTCAACAGGCACACGTTGACGCTAGTGCTTGAGACAGATAGATGCGTAGATGTGTTGTTATTTTTCGAAGTCCGGAGTGTCGGAATGATGGGTGGTCAGGTGTCAGGATCAAGGGTTACTGTGATGTTGCTCTACAAGAACACAGCGACGGATGATGCTAGACAATGGAGCGCGTCGGCAGAGAGAAAGCGCCTTCTGTTTTTGAGGGATTATTAAATTGCAAGGGTCGACACACAAAAAGGTAAGAATGAAACAAGGCTGCAGTCACCAAATGAAGGCAGAAAGGGAAAGAAGGACGGCGCCGAGAGAGTTGTAAAAGGCACTGGAAAAAGAGAAAGAAGAAAGAACCCTTGGTGGAAGGGGTAGCGGCGGGAAAGTGCACAAAGCTCCTTCCTTCTTGGCGCACGCTTTCTGAACGAACACTCGGACCCCTGAGTCGGGTTCCGAGTGGAGACACTAGAGGCCCCTTTTCTGAAACAACCCTTGTTCTTCGTTTGTTCTCCAACTCGTTGCCCAAATCTCTCATCTGCCACATGACAGGTCGCCTCTCTGAGCGGCCAGTACACTAATGCGGCGTGGATGTTGCTGGCACCATGGGTTTTCGCATTGTACGGGCAGCCCTCCGCGGTTGAAGCTCCTGAATGAAAAAGCAACCGTCTTTTGAGTTTACGACCCGCGAACAAAGGTGCAAGCAAATTAGATGGATCGCCAGCCTTTGTTTTGATTGGTGCGGCCGTGCCAGCCTTTGACAGCCCGGCGCCTATGCACGCTTCGTTCACGTTCCAGCTCTCCAAAGCCACACGCCGCGCTTCTCTGGTTCCACTCATGTGGCCAGCACCCACAGTCACGCTTGGTCACAGAATGGCCTTGCATTTCTAGAAGACCTTGCTTCGAATCAGCACCTTCTGGCACCAGCTGAAGATATTCCTGGTATCTCGTGTCACACACGCGTACTGCAGCACGCGGCTTCTCTCACCTCACCACCTGCAGATCCTCCGCATCACGGCATACCACAGTTTATGAAACGCGCAAGAGGAGGCGTCGCAGATCCAGATATATTGTAGACTAGTGGTGTCAACGGCCGGCTCCCTGGGAATACTACTGAATTCAGGGAAGCTCGTGTGCGCGTTTCAAAAGCATCCTGACATTCCTGGAGACGAGACGGCACGGTTGTAGTCGGGGTAACCCTGGTCATGTGTATTCTCGCCCACAAGAGCCTGACCGAGAGGCAACAGTGATCTCCAACATCATGATTGTAATTCCACAAGGCCCATTGAATGTACGGTGTAGTCTGAGGTAGGAGGTTGGTCCATGGGGACGCGGATCACGTTCCCCTTTGATTCACAACATGTGTTCAGGATTCTGTAAAAAAAGAATTGAACTGGCACTCAGGGTTCATGACCTTGGTTATCTTGCAACCGTAAATGCTGGGTATTATTCTCAATAGCTCTAGTAAGTTTCCTTCGGTCCCTCCTTGCAATGGACCATCTACTCCTGCTCGTCCAACACGCGCTCCAATTCCTCGACCTCGACGTGGTCGCGAGTGTTTTGCATTCGCCTTGCCCATTTGATCTCGCCATCGACCCAGATGAGCTCACCACCGTTCTGGCTCTTCTTTCCGGAATCCGTGAGCAAGGTCATCAACGTATTTCCGGTCCCGATCAGTGTTCCCATCAGACTGTTCGTGATATAATTCGGTTTCTTCCCGAGGCCCAGGTTGCAAGTCATGCCGAGGGTATCATACGTGACGCGTGACGGGTCCGTATAGATCTCAAACTTGCAGCCCGTGCGTTGGATATAAGTCTGGATAAACGTATGGCTACCGCAACCGACAATGAAGAGCTCAGTCGGTATAGACCTAGAGGCCAGATCTTCAGGAGAGAGTTTGGCAGTTAATGCGCGAACATAATCGGCGCACGACTGTGGTTGGTCCACGGTCAGTATTGAGCAACGACGTCAGAACGTTTGGACGGCTTCGGTCAAGCTTCATACCTCGCAGTTGAAGTGACGGATGAAAATAACGATGGTTCGACGACGCGGCTTGTCACTGTGGGAACTCCAGAGGCTGCTGAACTTCTTCTTATCGCCATTCTTGTCCAGGATATCTACTTCGGCAACCTTTTCGAGTTCTGTTTGGGTCGGAAGGCGAGTCTGCGCCTGATCGTTATTGTGTGATTCTGCATCTGATTTGGTGTTGAGATCCGGCATAGTTCAATTACGAGAAAGAAGGTCTATTAAAGTATAAAGATGAGGTGTTCCAAGATGTTTGTCGAGAACTTGGTATGAAGATGAACAACAATCACATCGTGCCCAACAATGATGTGTGCACGGTCGCTGGAAGCCGTGGCGCTTAAATATTACACGTGAACAATTACTCGTGACGACATTCCTTGTGATACAACAAATGTTGTAACTCAACATAGTTATTTGAGCTCGAGACAGGACAGTTTAATGTATGTGTTCCTCTTCGCAATCCAATCGCGATGTATACATTATCCATTGAACCTATCGCTTTGCGGCCGTCCGAGACTGGGCTTTTCGATTCATCGGGGAGTTCCTCACGATGTACCCAATGGACGTAAGCTAATGATTTTGAGCATACTCCTATCCATAACTCTCTGATGTATATGGATGTGAGAAGGACCGATTGACTCAAGCCGTTGCAATACAGCCAGTACTCGATGCGGAGTTTGGTGGCTCAGTGGTCGTCCATCTTCATGCGGACCTTCTTGGCTGCATGATTCATGTTGCCTCCCTATTCGAAGAGCCATATGGATCAAAGGCACATGTGTCTTGTAGAAACCCGACGAGGCGTGTGCGGAGTGTATACGTTCAGATCTCCTTGACGCGTTTGGGTGGTCTAAGAAATGAGTCGTCTGGTAGACCACTTCTCTTCGTCCCTGGCAGAGAGCCTGTTCTGATGTCGTTGTCTTCAGAACTGACCTTGCGAGGGGGATACTTGTGCTCGATACCCTCAAAACAGTTCTTGGGAGGCGCGCCTGGAATATTGCTTTCGTCGTGTAGGAAGTATGGATGCTGTAGTGCATTCTCAGCGCTCAGACGATGCAGAGGATCGTACTCGAGTAGCGACTTGAGCATCGCTAGTCCATCCCGGTGTGGCGCAGGCATATTCGCTGCAGCATACTGGCTGTTTCGAGTGAGATTATCCCACCATTTCTCAAGAGTTATCGGTCGCTGAACCGCAGGATTGCCGGCCGCCAGAGTCTGTAATTGAGGATACTCCGGCATCGCCTGCAAAAGTGGCCAGCTCTCCTTCCTTGGAATACCGAGTACTTCAGCAATCTTTCCCATTTGGTTTCTCTGGAATGGCACCGTCTTCTTCGAATCTTGCTTTGCCTCCTCACCTTTGAAGATCGGGCGCAAGCTTAGAAGCTCGGCGAATATGCAGCCGACTGCCCATGTATCTATTGCTGGTGTGTAGTGTCGACTTCCAAGAAGAAGTTCAGGTGCTCGGTACCAAATAGTGACCACGACCTTATCACCACCGAACAAAGCTTGGAGCGGTTTGTAGAACAGTCGTGCGAGGCCCAAATCACCTATCTTGACCGAGCCTGCTGAGGTGACCATGATATTGGCTGGTTTGAGATCTCGATGCAGTACCCAATTACGATGCAAGTAGAGCAGCCCTTCAAGAAGCTGATACATGATAGAACGTAGAGTTGGAGCGGGGATCGGAGTTCGAGGATGTTGTGTGTGCCAGTGGATGATCTGCAGGAGGTCGTGTTCTGCGTATTCGAACACCATGAAGATGCACTTAGATTCCAGAATGATTTCGACAAGCGATATAACGTTCTCGTGGGATAGTTCTGTGCAAAGTGCCATTTCGCGTATAGCAGACTGCGAGATGCCCGTGTATTGCAACTCTCCTTCTTTGTCGGGCTTGAATCTTGATGCTACATATTAGCTTATAATAACACTATTCAGGACATTTGGCGTACTTCTTGATTGCGAACGCCTCTATGGGTCTGCCAGAGTTTCGGCTTAAGATAGGATGAGCCCCTCGGCCAGACTTGTTCCGGGCCTTGTAAACCCTGCCATAGGTACCGCTGCTGATGAAGCCTACTACATCGTAGTTGTCGTTTATCCGCCTCTGACTAGTGTATCCCATCGACGACATCTTAGAATCGGCGGGCTCTGTGAGTCTCGGTTAGCCGACTTTGACTTGATGTGGACAAAGGTGTGATTGGTGCGAACATGAACAGGTACCCCGACCGACGCTTTGCCAAAGTGTGCTTCATCAAGGGTGCCTTCAAAAAAACAGAAATAGTAAATATTGGAGTGGAGATGAAGGATACACCTGAGTATAAATGCACGTGCAGAGATGGAACTCAACTGTGGAAGCAGAACATACCGTTAAAAGCAGAGTGGACGGTTCTTTTGAGGGTTAGACTACCTCCTGACACGGAGGCAGGATTTGCATTTCTGACACTTGGGGCGGAGCTGGGCGGGTTGATGGTGGGAGCAGCAGAAGCGGTCACAGAAGGAGGCACGTTGGAAAGGGCAGAAGTCGAAGTGATCATTGCTGCGGTATAAATTATGCTTGGTTTATGCGTTACCCCACGGCGGAGACAGACGGTCGGGAGAGAGATGTTGAGTTTCAGCGTTGGGCCGAGCGGCGAGCTGGCGAGGTATCCAAGTTCCGAGTAGAGTGACTACGGCTCGGACAAACAGCAAAACATGCGGTGAAGGCAGGTGGGGACACGAGGAATAGAGAGCAGATGATCTGACCCGAAGAGTTGGCCCAAGGAAGAGTCCGCTGGCTTGGAGTTGGTGTGTTGGATTGACCATCAACGGAGAAGCGAGAGAGGGCAAGCTTCGCGGCTGCCACGGCCCGCATGTGACAGTCACGTTTCGCGAGCTTGCAGTTCCAGCTGGGAACGAGGGAAGTCGATATTGGCTGACCATGTCACTCTGACACTTTGACAGCAGCATCTTGTCGCAA
>ERZ794946.547-NODE-547-length-14758-cov-3.700401_pt1 | contig 14758 bp, 16 predicted proteins | sample MGYA00433072_ERZ794946 | MGnify/ENA primary metagenome ERZ794946 (study PRJEB30137, sample SAMN04331413) | food metagenome | isolation source: Y3 must sample point D1 replicate A | place: Australia: South Australia | collected 2014 ...
CCCGACGGCTCAGCCACAGCTATGATTGTGGCTGTATGGGTACTGCGCCCCTTGTTGAAGAAATGGCTGCCAACTGTAAACAAAACAACTGGCAGCAGAAAATACTGCACAGTGACTTGGAATCAGCCTTCTACAAGCAAATGCAACAACGTTCATGTCATCAAGATGCATCCACCAAGCAGAATAATATCGTAAGGAGACCAAGGTGGGGCCAGTGACATCTTGATCTCGAAGCCTAACCGCACCCGCATTCTGCCGCCGACCCTGATGCTGTTTGACGAAACGTGCCTCTCCATGATTCATCTTCACATGTCTTGCAGCACCACTTTCCTTTGTCACGCTTTGTGTTCCTTGTCGCATGAGGCTCGGCTCTCGCTTTGACCTGGACTTTTCTGCTAGCATTGTTGGGAGCGTTCAAAAAGAAATCAATGCCTGAGCATTGCGACCCAAACTGATGCGATCAGCATCCCCAACCAGTCAATTCTTCATCTTCAGCACATAGTAGCTGAACCATATCGTCAAATCCAAGATGCCTGGATGCCAAAACTATTGTTTGATCATCATGCTCGATGGAGCTTTGGATTGGTAATAATTCTGGCCCCTGTGAAATTCGGGAATTCGTTATCTCTGTTAGCAGCTATGTACACTTCTGTGGAAAGCAGGTGTTCTCATGCGCTCCAACAGCAATGTGATGATGCGATGTTGCATACGCGCATTTGCTGCATCGAGCGAAATGATCTTGGCTCTGCTTTATTCTGCGACAATGTCGTCTCCTTACTCAGCACCAGGCATACTTCTCGTTGTCCATCCACTCGATATCTTGAACTGATCCCTCCCCATACCATCTCAAGCTCGCGATACTGTCGTTCTCGCGGTGAGTAACTTGTGTTCCAGCTTTCAATTGTCTCGCGGCTGCGAGCGTCGCAGATGTAGGGTTCCAGATGTCGATTGAGCCCATGTACCATTTGTTAGCTTCCGCCTGTGCTGCAGCAAGGAGAGACGCAATAGCTGCAGTCACGTAAGAGCCCTTCGCTTGCTCCACGCCATCATCCGAAGCTGCATTAAAGTCGGTATATTCAGGGTCCTCCACCACAAGTCGAAGGATGTTCAGTGAATTGCCTTTGCTTTTTTGAGGATCGCTGTTGTACCATGTCCGCATCCATACACACCATACTCGCTTGCCTTCTTCAGTACCGACGATGGCGCCTTTGACTTCGGGAGACTTGCCGTACAGCTCGTTTGCGACAAACTCCTCGCGAGCATGGTGCCACGAAAGAGTCTCGGCGTCGGGCACTATTGAGGCTATTGTTTTGCCCGAGGACGCTGCGTTGCGGAGCTTCTTGCGAACCAACTTCAGATCAATATTGCAGAGTTCTGTAAGATCAGTGGCATACAGAGCTCTTGCTTTCGGGAGAGATGTCTCCTTGGTATCGCTAGAAGGAGGCAGGGAGACATGGGCAGATGGGAATGGTTGCCATTTATAGTTTGCATAGAATTGCTATTGCGCATATAAGCAGTGAGCAGAGAACAGTACTGGTTGTACTTACCTTTCCAATGTCCGAGTACAACACGCTGAACAAACAATCATGTCCGTCAGTCTGCCATGTTTGCAGCTTCTCCCCCAAGTCTTTGATCATTCTTCCAGCATATCCTTTGCCACGATACTCGGGTGGACAGAATACGCTGGCAACACCATGACAGATGACTTCTTTAATCTGACCATTTTGAGCAACAAGGGCCTTTTTGCGAATTGTTTCGCAGCTGGACAGAACGACACGAGATTCACCGTCGCCTGTCACCAGTGCCCAGGACGTGAGACCACCATCACGGACTAATTCCTGTTTCCCAAGATGATCTTCTCTACGAAGGTATGCGTCGAGTGATAGTGCACCCTTCCATTCAATGCTGTTTAGCTCGGTTTGGTGGACGGCTTCCTCATGAGTCGGCTGAGTGAGCTCAACGTCTGGGCCTTTACTGCTAGGCAGCTGTAGACTCATGATCGATTTGTGTCGGGTAAGAGATGATCAAGGCCTTTTGTTGTTTCCAGATATGGTTGATGAGTTTGTTGGACAAGGAGTGACCTCGAAGGTTCAAGACAGATGGTTCAAACGCAGGCCCAGCACTTTTGCAAGGGCGTCATGTCTCGCTTCGCATGTCGAGCTGTGACCTCGACGACACTTCAAATCATTCCATCTTCTCTGCACTCGAGCGACAGGAGCCATACTATTGGGTAATCCAGGCAAGTATTTTCACGAAGTTAGCCGCCTGCTAGTTCATGTATGCCCTCTGCTTCCTGCATCGCTGGCTGCTTCTTGTGTGACACGTAAACGCCGTCGCCGGCCGTCGGAATGACAAGAGGAGGCTCCACCTCGATCCCTCCTGCCCGCCTTGTTGTCCAAAAGTCTATCAGCTCTCATTCAAGCTCGGAATCTTTGGTTAGAGTGCGGTTGCCTTGTGAAATCGCATGTTTTGAGTATTCCGCAACGCCCGCCGCTGCTGCCCACATCAGCTTGTCTCAATGAACAACACTTGGCTGTCAAGACTTTCCGTTTTAGCTGTGTTTCTCAAGGGTTGCAACAACGTCCTCGAATCCAGATTTGCATATGCTCCTACTCGCACTTGCAGTCGCACTCTGAACCGTCACTCCAGCCGCCTTTCTTGATTATCACCAGCACTGCCGACGTCGTTCGTGTTGGTCAATTGATCTTGAGATTGACCATCTCTCAACCTGACCTCCAACTTTTTTCTCAATCGCGCCGGACGTCGCGGTCACCTCCTGATCAGCCGCGTTCTTGTTCAGCCGCACTATCGCACTCTGGTCCACCACTCCCTCGCCCAATTCTCAGTATCACAAGCACTCTGACGTTGTTCGCGTTGGTCAATTGGCATTGATAATTGACCATTCCTCACCTTGGTCTCCAAAATTTTCCTCAACCACGCCGTACATCGCGTTCATCTCCCCACCAGCCGCCTCCTTTTTCAGCCGCAGGATCATACCCTAGGCCGTCACTACTCCACGGCCACTCTTCATTATCACAAGCATTCCGACGTCATTCGTGTTGGTCAACTGGTCTTGATAATTGACATCTCTCACGTTGACCTCCAGAATTTTCCACAACTGCGCCGTGTCTCGCGTTACATCTCCTCACCAGCCGCGTCCATTTTCAGCCGCGCAGCCGCACTTCATACCAAGAGCAGCATTGACCGCCGACGTGAGTCATGGCGGCAGCGAAGAGAGCTTACGATGTTATCTCCATCAACTCGGACTCCAGTGAAGACGAAACGATCATGTTTGAACGACCTCTCAAGATGGCGCGCCGGAACAAAACACATCGTGGCCTCAACTACTTCAAGGATGACGATGATCTTCAGCAGCATAACATGGATGACTTGATGCGGGCGGGACCCTCGGTCAGAAACGTGCGCAATTCCTCTCCGAAACATGCTCAAGGACACTCGGCGACTTCTCCCCAGACCGTCGACAGCAGCGAACATGACTTTGATCCTTCGTTCCCCTTCGACTATGAAGACTTCCCCAACGCTCACGATGATGAGATACCCGACCCTCTGGACGGAATCATCATGCTCCACGATCTCAGTCCCAGTCCTGCGCCGGACTTCGTCCCCGAACCGACCACGCTGGACCAAATCATGGAGATCGTCCCTGATGTCTGTCGCACCTACGCATTCGAGCTACTTGTTGGACAAGACGATAATGTTGAGCGAGTCATCGAGCAACTGTTCGACAAGCCATATCCCAAGGCGAGCGAAGTCCGTGCTGGACTGGAGGCCGAGAGACAAGCCGAGTTGCGTGCCCAGAAGGTGGCCGAAGAGGCAGAGAAGGCCAACCTCCTCAACCCGCAGTACATATTCTCTGGCAAGATGAAGGATGTCATGTATGTACTATCTTGATCGACTACTCTTACTCTTACTGATGGTCCCTAGCATCGAAGTCCTCAAGGATGAGTTCAACACAATCCCCATCAAGTACATCAGAGAAACCCAGAAGGAGAAGAAGCACCTCTATGCAACCTACCTCGCCCTCAACGAAGCAAAGCACGCAGACTTACGTCCTTATGGCAAGACACCCTGGAGACCTCTCAGAGATGTCAACTTCCAAGTCCTCCAAGGCACCAAGGATCAGAAAGCCAACATTCCTGTCCTGATGGAGCAATTTAATGCTGCCAGGAGAGCTGCTGCCGAATGGAACATCCAACGTCGCAAGAGCATTGCGCAAAAGAAATTGGAAGAAGAAACGGCTGCCCTCAAGGCCCAATCCGAGGAGAAGAATCTGGAGCTGGCCAAGGCCTCCGGCAAGCTTGCTGAGTGGTGAGTTGACCTTCATTCATGCTTTGCTTGGTACACGACTAACAGTGCACAGTGCTGCCTGCTTTGATGAATACCCTCTCAACAGAGTCGTCCGATGCAACTCGGCAGATGCACACTTCGTCTGTTTTGATTGTATGAAGACATACTTGGAGTCCGAGACTGGACAATCCAGCTTCAAGCTTGCGTGTCCAGGTGGTTGCGGAAACACTTTCGGCGAATTTCAATTGCGTCTTGTTCCCGAAACTCACCCACAGGTCGATGAGCTCATGCGCCTTCGACAAGAGCATGACATCCGTACGGCAGGCATCGAAGATGTCGAAGGTTGCCCATTCTGTGACTTCAAAACCGTCTGTCTTCCCATCGAGGTCGACTTTGAGTTCCATTGTCAGAACGAAGACTGCAGCGTCACCAGCTGCCGCAAGTGCAAGGAAAAGACTCACATCCCCGAATCTTGCGAAGAGTTCCAGCGAAAACGTTCCAAGGATGCAGCTCTCGGTCATCGACACAAGATTGAGGAAGCCAGAAGTAAAGCTCTCATTCGCAATTGCAACTCATGCAAGAGAGCTTTCATCAAAAGCGAGGGATGCAACAAGATGACTTGCCCTACCTGCAACAACATCCAGTGTTATCTCTGCGGTGCGAATGTGACTGCTAACTACTCCCACTTCCAACCACCCAACCCTTGCCCTACCTTTGATGAGAAGCTCACCATCGAAGCCAGACATGATCAAGAGGTCAAAGCAGCTGCTGAAGCTGCAGAGGCCGAAGTTTTGCGTGATCATCCTGAGCTCAACAAGGAGCACCTTCACATCAAGTTTTCGGACAGCGTCACCGAAGCAGAGAAGCGCGTCCTGGCGCCACCAATGCCACCCCCGAGACAAGGAGCTCATATTCCCAATCTTCTGGATGGTGTGCTCTTACGCGGACAGCAAGCTCAGGACCGCCGTCGCGCTCAACGCGTTGATCAACCACACAGACCTAGAAATATTCTGAATAGATTACCGGGCCTCGGAGCAGCTGTGTTCGGTCAGCCTCGGGCCCCTGGTCCTGTGGTCGATCATCTCAACCCGATCAGACAGGAGCCTCAAGCCAATGTCGGAGCTCACGACCATTACGCTCCAGACATGGCTCTTCACATGAATGATAACAATCACATGCAACCAAGACCTGCATTTGATCGCTACTTTGGAGGAAACCAAGCTGCTCCAGGTGATCTTGACTTTGCCAACTTCGCTGCTCAGGCAGGTGCGGATATGCCCGGAGTCGGCAACGACTTTGGCTTCGAAGTCGACTTCAACCAGAATTGGGAAGGGTTGCAGGCCTTTCCCGCCATGCCAGGCATGCCAGCAATGCCAGTAGTGCCGCCTATCCCGGTCAGACCTGCGGCTCATAACCCGGGCATGAACCTGGCAAGAGATGTGGTTCAAAATCAAATCGACCACCAATACGGCAATGGCAATCTGCTCAACATGCTAGGTCGCCCGCGACAAGGCAATGCCGCTCAAGTTCCTGCCCAGGCTCCCATTGAGAACAACAACCCCGGTCAGGACAATGGGTATGGCTTTGGCTGGTGAAGCAGTTCTTTGATACCCAACGCCTCTGCCAGACCATCATCCGACAGTACTATACTTTTGCTGCAACAGCTCGTAATCACCATTCTGCTCGTGGACCAACAAATCATTGAATCCCCCCTTTTGGACCATTTCTCTTCTTCCTCTGGTAGAGGCCTTTTTTCCTTCTACTCTTGTTAATCATATTGCATTTCCGGACGGTCTTCCAAGTTTTCTTTACATTAGCATGGCGAAAGGGCAGGCGCAAAGATTCGATATTACAGTTTTCGGGTTTCACTACTACAAATGGGTGGGTTTTGCTTTGCACTTGCTGCCTCCTGACCTCTCGGTTTCTTTACTTCTCTTCTTCTTTTTCTTTTTCGTCTTCTCTTCCATAGAAGGCTCTAAATGCTTTTTTTTCCCTTGTACCACTCTCTAATGATCTTCCTCTTCTTGAACAGCAGCTCGTGAAAATGTCGTGGACAGCGCATTCATGTTCCTAATTTCCAGCAAAACGAAAGAATGACAAGATATCGGACGTCGACACACGTCGTACGATATTGCATCGCTTCTCTGTCAGCTTAATCCAAGGGTATCAAGTTTCTGATGATCTAATCTCATGCGAATAAGTACCTAAAGTTCCCTGCAAACCACGTTCACACTGTCGACAAATGCAGCCAAGGTCACCCTCTCAGCGACTCCGATTGTGAAAAACGCCAAGACATCACACGGAGCTCTACTGTCCATCGTGTGTTTGAGTCCATCCTCCTTTCGAGTACGTTCTCCACTGTCCTTGCTTGTAGCTATTTCATTCTGGAGATTTTCGATGGGACCTTGGGACTTGCTGTATTTCCGACAGGTGGGTCTATACCCACGAACCCTGCCTCAACTACCCCGCTGGCCGAGAGCGGAGTATGACGCAGACACAACCCCTCAATATATTTCTTATCAAGAGATGAGCCGCAAAGGTATCAGCAAATAAGACCTCGGGAACCTCGAGCTATCTTCTGAAGTCTTTCACTCTTTTCCTCAATCTCAAGGACATCTGAAAGTAATAGCACTGCAATCATGGGTAAGAAGAGAGTTTTGGTCAGCTATGGTAACAATCACCTACTTCCCATTGAAACTCCATGTCGCTGACTCGAACCAACAGGCGTCGACATTGATGCAGTAGCAGGCTGGCTAGGGTCCTACGGTGGTGAAGATTCAACCAGTGACATATCCCGCGGTCTGTTCGCCGGCACAGTGGGTGTCCAACGTCTACTCAAACTCTTCGACAAGTACAAGATCAAAGCCACTTGGTTCATCCCCGGCCACACGCTCGAAACATTCCCTGAAGACTGCGCGGCGATTAGAGATAAAGACCATGAGATTGGTCTGCATGGATACAGTCATGAGAACCCGGCGGATATGACTATTGAACAGCAGAGGGATGTGTTGGATAAGACGTATAAGATGTTGACGGAGTTTTGTGGGAAGCCGCCGAAGGGGAGCGTTGCTCCGTGAGTACCCGATTGCTGCTTTGGGTAGACTGACCCATACTGATTCTCATGACAGGTGGTGGGAGACTAGTCGTGAAGGAGCAGAACTTTTGCTTTCATACGGCATTGAATACGATCACTCAATGAGCCACGAAGATTGCCAAATGTACTGGCTAAGAACTGGTATGTTGGATTCTACCATCCATCGCCGCAAACATACCGCTGACACCTCAACACAGGCGACTCATGGACCAAAATCGACTACAGCAAGAAGGCCGAAGAATGGATGAAACCCCTCGTCAAAGGCGAAACCACAGGCATAGTCGAAATCCCAGCGAATTGGTACATCGACGACCTACCACCCATGATGTTCATCAAAAAAGCACCCAATAGTCATGGCTGGGTCAGCGCAAAAGACGTCGAACAACTCTGGATGGATCATTTCGACTACTTTTACCGCGAACATGATGAATTTGTTTTTCCCATGACGATTCATCCAGATGTTAGTGGAAGGCCGCATGTGTTGTTGATGCATGAGAGGATCATTGAACATATCAACAAGCATGAGGGTGTGGAGTGGGTTACGATGGGGGAGATGAGTGATGAATTCAAGAAGAAGAATTCGCCGCCGGAGGGGGCATTGATGCCTGCGACGAGGGAGGAGGTAGATGAGATGTTGAAGAAGCAGCAGAAGTAATGTCTTGTATTGGTATGAAGCATTGGTCTTATGAAATCATCTTCTTATTTGGTTCAAAGCGATTTCATGTTTGACCAATTGGGTCGAGAAAGATTGGCGATGACGGGCTTGTCGGGATCGGCAGAGGGTCAAAAGCGGGGCGACTTTGGCCAAACATGGGGGAGGATCATGCAGGCACCTTCCCTTGTTCCGAGTGTTTGTTCCTTCTTCCCTTCGACAAGAGTCTAGACTCGAATCAAGACCAGCAACATGGAGGAACGAGAAGTCGACTTTCGAGCGCTTGACTATGTGTCGACATACGACAGCAACCTTGAATGTCCCATCTGCCGGAGCGCCTTCGTGGACCCTGTCGTCGTGACCGACTGCGACCATCATTTCTGCCGCGACTGCCTCGATTACACGACTAGCTGGAACCAGTATTCAGGCACTTGTCCAACATGTCGCCGTCCTGGAAGACTTAATGGTTCCGGCTCTGCCTCGAAGCTTCTACTCAACATACTGGATGATCTCGTCGTCAAGTGCCCCAACCAGTCCGATGGATGCGACAAACAAGTCAAGAGAGGCCATCTGCCCGACCACCTCAACATCTACTGCCCTTGTACCTTGGTCGAATGTCCGGAAGATGGCTGCGACCAGAGGGTACCACGCAAGGACGCAGCACAATGCCTGCATCAGCCCGTATCGTGCCTCGCTTGTCGCCAGTCCATGACAGTGCAGGAACTCGATGTGAGAACATCCTCGGTCACTCTACCGAACTGTACTGACTTTAAGCGCAACAGTCCCACTGGCAGAAAGAATGCGCCGACCATGATATACCCTGCCCGTCCTGCGCCGCCTCGATCCCCTACCGCTACCAGCAAACCCATCTTGCCCTTCACTGTCCCGAGACCAACGCTGCCTGTCCCGCTCGTCAATTCGGCTGTCCGTTCAACACCAAGCGAAAACACTTGCCGAGTCATTCTCTGATGTGCTCCCTCGCCAAACTCGCCCCATATCTCGCTGCTCAACAGGAACGTCAAGACGAACAAGACCAAGCCCGCCAATCGCTTGAGAAGAGGCTGGGAATACTACAACAAGAAGTCTCTACATACAGAAGCATGTCAGGCACATCACAACAAACAAGCAGACCGCCTGCTCCACCTGAGGATACGTCGTACTTTGCAAACAACCTCGCAGACTTCGACCTAGCAGACTTTGAGGATTTCCAGCCTCATGCTTCGCCAACTCAACACCTGCTCTCTCTGCATGAGAACCTCCGCGAAGAGGTCTCGCGTCAGGCAAACACCATCCATGAGGTCGATACCCGCCTTAGCATGATGTTGCTGAATGAGAACATGCGCCTCAAGGACGAATTGGCCTACCAGGGCGCTCAGCTTAGCGCTCTCATGCGACAGGTCGGCTGGTTGACAAACGCACGCCTGCAGTCTGTTCAACCAAACATTATATCCACCACCAACCAGGACGATCAAGGTCCCAGCGATCACTCAAGGATCATCCCGCGCATGCCAGTCAGGCGCACAACCGACGAAGGCAGAACAAAGCTGTGAGGAGTTTGCTGAATGACTTATGATGAAATGACCTACTTATGCGTATACCCGTTCGGAAATATCATGCCTTTTACCTTTCTCAATGAGCCTCTCCACATGACATACGACGTGTCAAAACCGGCGCCCACATGCAAGGGCAGAAGGACCAGGTCTTGTCTTGCAGCCTGTTTCAGAAGCATCTCCGTTGGAAGCCAATGGCCGTGACAGGAGATAACCCTCCAGTCGAGAGGCTGAAAAGCCAATGCATGTCATTCTGCATACGACAGGTTTGCTACCCGTTTTCACCTGATCAATCTCGCCGACTGGTCAAGTTTCGTGCATACAGCAAACCCCACAAATGCTCTTCGTTTCAGTCTGGGGAAAGTGATCTTCCAGGATTGATCAACAAATCTCTCCTGTTCCTGCACTAGGATGAAGTTTGTGCGACTTGACCACGCGCCTCGGCCAATCCTTCCTGAGGCTTCCTCCATGCATGTCATTCCTGTGACTTCCTCAATCAACATCACGAGGGTGACTGTTGATCAATTCTGGGGTCGCTCAATCCTCCAACATACCATGCATCTTGTGTATTTGTTTGCGCAATCTCGAGAGGTCTTCTTCCGAAGTGTCGGGTCATCCAAACACGAGTACTCTCGAGGGTCGTTGAAACTCCTCTTTGCATTTCAACCCCTCTTTCTCTGGTGTACTCTCGACCTGTCCAGTCGATTCTTGCCTTGCGCCTTCGAAGAACATGCATGTACGCGTGCAGTAAGAAGCTTATCAAAGCTGAAAGAGACGTTTCTTTCCTCTTCCCGTGCGACCCTGGTTTGTCCTGTCCCTTGCCTGTCAGAAATAGCCGCTCACACCCTCTCGTGAAAGGTCTGGAAGGCGCGGCATTTTCCTCTGGTCATGACACATGCATATAAAGCCGTACGACAGAATTGACGATATCTCGCAGTATCTGCATGTATGTATGTTTCACGCAACCATGCCATTTTTAATCTGTTTGCCTTCTTCTTCGCCAGGATTACTTCTCAGATTTCCTTCTCACCGACTGTTGGTGAATGCGAGATGTTGGCGGCGGTGAGTAGTAGGTCGGCATTTGCAAACAAACAGAAAGGACCTTGATTGTTTTGTCCCAAATTTCCTTTGGGCTCGGACGCATATCCTCAGAAGATGCTGGAAGCGAAACCAGCCGAGCATGACCCTGGTTCCATGCAACTTACTGGGATCGAAACGCCAATCACGGCACGCGAGAGTAGAGGACGTCCCGATAGTATGGCCTGTGGATAGGGGAAGTCGGAACTGATTGTACCGGGCATCCAATCAATGTCAATCTGGCCATTCCAACTTCCAAGTACCCCCCTTCCACGCGCCGACGCAATGTGATGTACTGTGCAGTACCTTACCAGCCCATATGCACAACCAACGGTTTTAGCAATTTTTTTTTTTGAAGAGGACTTTTTTGATGCCCGAGAATATTCAACCAGTCGAGTGCATATTTTCTTGCTGTTGTTGGGAGTTTGCTGGCGAGCTTGTTGTTGTTCATTGTTGGCGAAGTTGCGCGCTGGGAAAATAAGCGGTCAAGCGCTTCATCACCGCAATTTGCTCGAGAAATGCTGGTAGACACATCAGCAAGAGAGGTCTAAAGAAAGGTGAAACCTTGGGACAAAAGTGAAAAAAGAGGCTGGTGCACGTTATATGACAGGATGGGGCCGTTGACCCTCCCGCCCCCGGAAGTTGGAAACATCGTCCTTGATCAAACGTGCGCTCGAGATGGAGGAGATAAAATGGAGAATAGGAGTCATCAGTAAGATTATACGGGAAGAGACTTGTAGGGCAGCAAGTGTTCGGCAGAGGCCAGATCTTCGCAATTACAATAGGGACCTCGCATGAACACGAACCCCTATCAGAGAAGATAGGCATGCAAGCGAGCGCCGCGAGAGAGTTCCTTCAGCGATGGGCGGAAAGAAATGCGCTGGCTGCCATATTGGGCTGTCACCAAATGCGTTGTGGCTTTTGCATCATCGTCTCGTCCTGCAAGCCACGGCTGCCGACCATGTTTCTCACAGGGCAGAACAAGAAACACGAACCTGTAGCGTTACGGCTAGCCGCGCGTGGGGTCTTCTGATACTTATGCTCTGCCTGCTTTTATGGTCTGAAAATGATTCGAACAAGATGATTCTAGGCAGCATGATGGACCTCTTCCACTCATTGGAAGGCAAGGAGCAGGTCAAAGTGATTCGCTTACGGAATTTGAGTTGTGGTGGTACCTCCCATCACAAAACCAACCTACCGGAAGCCAAGGTGTTGCTCAGAAAGGTCACCTTCTCGGCAGGATCAAAAAAGATGATGGGGTGCCGCAAGAATGGATTGGCGGGAGCTCAAGCATGCATGGTGCATCAGCTTAGTGGGAGGAGGTAATAAAGGAAAACGTGCAAGGGTTTTGAATCCTTGGGCTGCAGCTGCACGATGCCGGGTCTTGCTCTTGCTTTAATGCAAGAGAATTCCCACACGGCAGCAGCAACTAGAGACAAGAGACGATCGCAGCCCCTTTTTCTTACTCGTCGAAAGGCAGGACCCTCTCATCACCAAAAATAATCTGTCCATTATTCTCGGTGATAGAAAGAAGAGGGTACCTATCTTCGGATCGATATCAAGTTTGATGAAATCGCGAACGGAAGCTACGCACAGACATCTCCAGCCACAACAAATTCCCGCACCTCGCGAGATTGAGGAACGGTTCACGCATCGTTCTTTTGTGTGCTGGGAGAGGGGCCTGCAACCCAGCCATTCTCTTTTTTCTTGCAACAAGACGAGTCTTGTCTTCCCTCGAACCCGGTTCATTTCCTGCTTTACAGTATAACGTCAGCCAATCCTTGCCTGTTCTGATATATTCTTTGCGCCGGACCTACGACGCGACAATAACGATCCGCGTTTTACTGGGGGACTTTCTCTTTCTTGGAAACAACCGTCCCTTCTTCTCATCTTCCAAATCTTGCAAATGTTGTGTGCACAAGAACAAAGGAATCGTTCGAGTTCAGAAGCAGCAGCAGAAGTGGCCAGTGATTTCGACAGTCCACCACAAGATTCGACAGGTTGATTGATCATCCATCCCTTGACGAGTTTTATATCTCTCTGTTTTCTTCCTTTTTCTTTTACACTTCGACATGTATTCATCTTATTCACAATATCCTGGTTCAACTCCTTGCGGCGGTATGGGTTACGAATATCACACATCTTCCACGACACCACCGCCGCCTGGTTATGGATATTATTCACCACGATACAATGTGTACACGACATCTCCACCAAAGACATCGGCAAAGCAACATACACGACGAGCCACGCAAGACTATTCATATCCCTCGGCGCGGACAACATCCTATCACTATCCCGACTCATACAATTACTCTGGATACACGCGCAAGCCTGAATATGTAAGTCCGAATGAACGATACACTCGGCAAGGGAAGACGGAGTCAGGCGCAAGACGTGCATCAACAACCTATGTCTACTCGGACGGACGGTACTACGCATACGTGACCGAAGATGAAATCCCACCGGCATACTCGCGCGACCCACGCAAGCATACACCACCACCGCAATACTCCGAGGCTGATGAACACCCTTACTACCAGTATCATCAATCCACCCCTCAGCCTCGACCAGAGCCTCAATCAAGAAGAAGAGCTACTTCATACTCGACACCCAAACAATCAGCACCTCGCGACCCACCACCGAAACCTCGCCAACAACAAGCACCACCACCTAAACGCGCCACTGCCACCGATCGCGATGCAAGAGCTGCTGGTATACCCGCAGGCTACAACTTCAAGAACTGGGATCCGAATGAAGAGCCCATCCTTCTCCTCGGCAGTGTCTTTGATGCAAACAGTTTGGGAAAATGGATCTACGACTGGACAGTCGCCTTCCACGGCCCTTCCACACCCATCACAGAAATGGCCGGCGACCTCTGGCTTTCCCTCATCCAACTTGCCGGTAAAATCAAGCGCGCCGAGGAGTGTCTCCCCCGTATCCGTCGTCGCGACGACCGCGAATTGATTGACGATTTCCTCGACTCTGGCGAACGTCTTTGGGAAAGATTCAACAAGCTTCTGAAGGTTTGCGAGAAACACATGCTCAAGACCGCGAAGCGAGACCGTGGGAGTGAAAAGTTGTACATGGGCAACAATTCTGGCAGGGAATTTGTGGAGACTATTTTTGGAAGAGACAGAGAGTTGGAGAGGACAGAAAAGTTGATGACAGGGGTCAGGCTTTGGGGTATGAGGTTCGATGCCAATTGTGAGGAGGTTTTGAGGTCTTCTCGTTGAAGGGGGAATAACAGCTTTCGACGACACCCTTACGAGTTCAATCAGGGTGTGCTCTATGAGTTTCGCACGACAACTCAGGTTTTGACTTCACTCCAAAGCTTGACCATTTCTCTGAGCAGGTTCCAGAGCATCAACTCATGGAACATCCAACATCTACCGCCTCCCAACCTACATTGGACCATCTACAGCCGACAATCACCACAAGCACGCCCTTCATTATCAGAACTCAACTTGTTCATGCATCGCGTCAATCTACAACACCATCACAAATGATATAATCTCTACACCGTACAACCAACACCAACATCATCTCTTCACCGCATCAACATCATCCTCATCAATATCTACAACAACAAGACCTTTTCAACAGCAGATCTGTTTACCAGCACACCGGCGCAGGACATTCCAACATGCTTTCCGCGAAGAGATACCATTGCTTTATTTTGCCTCTCCACCATACCTTTGGCGTCGGAACCACCGGTCTCTCCTTTCTACGATACCCAACATCTTTTTACCAGCAAAGGCGCATACTTTCCGGTCTCTGGCTTTTCCTTTTTCCCTCTTATTTCTTTTTCTGTCGATTCTTTTTTTTCTTTGGCTATCGTTTTTTTCCTTTTGGAGGAACATTCACTGGAGGACTATTTACTGGAGGGCTGAATTCATCAGCGGAAAGGGTAAAAAGCGCTTTCGTATTTCTGGGGGTTTCTAGAAAGCATTTTTTTTTTGGTTTTGATTAAATAGCCATTTTTACTTGCCTCACGGCTATTAGGTTGCTTTGCCCCTTTTTACGTAGTGATTTCTATCAATCATAGTTTGATTTCGGAAAAAAACCTCATTACTA
>ERZ794946.548-NODE-548-length-14746-cov-4.275883_pt1 | contig 14746 bp, 9 predicted proteins | sample MGYA00433072_ERZ794946 | MGnify/ENA primary metagenome ERZ794946 (study PRJEB30137, sample SAMN04331413) | food metagenome | isolation source: Y3 must sample point D1 replicate A | place: Australia: South Australia | collected 2014 ...
GACTTCTTTGCTTATGGTTATGCTTTGTTGTGACATTATTGCTTGCTTCTCAATTGTGCTTGTGGTATCGACAAAGACGATGATTGCGTCTGCGAACGGTATAGCGAGATGAGAAAGGGTCATGTGTCCGGTGAGGTGAATATCTATTGTTGTTGCGTCTCCTCAGTGTGTTATTAAAGGGGCATGCAATATTGGAAGTGATGATTCGTTTACAAACCTGGTCCCTATACCCGTTTAAATTCGTATATCCCCGTCCTCAAAGAGACGAGTACGTTTGCTATCATGCTTTCTATCATGCTTTCGAACATGGTTGACAAACCATGCCATCCTGAGAGCGTTGTGAGTATGTGTCTGTTCATCCACCTGGACTCTGGTGATGTCGCTAGACAAGCTCCTTGGTTGCGGGAGGGTACGAAGACATCGAACGAGCGCAGGACGCCAGGCTCCTCCTCCCAAGAAAAGACTCTGGTCTTTGTGAGCGTTGTTCTGACCCCGAAATTCGACTGAGCGATATGTTTGAATGGTGACTTGCGAAGGACATTCTTTCATAGTGCTCATGGCTCGGCCGAAGGAAAGCGGTTGAGGATCGGCGTAGATACTAGTCATTTGGCGATACCATAGTGATGAATATGGCATTGAACCGAGCACTAGGAACAGTAGCTAGTGTCAGTATCATAGTGCCATGCATACATCAAGCATACAAGTATATGCTGTTGTGTAAGGATGTCTATAGATAAAGCCGCTTTGAGCCGAGCTTCACGACACACCATCTTTGCATTTCAGTAACCACATCAAAGACCAAAAGTACACACTCTAATAGAGTCTTGAGAGACTCCATGATTGCCGATGTCCTTCAAACACCGACATAACAACCCCGGACCGTGATCGCGTTTCATGCCCCGTAACGACATCCGGTCCAGCCTAACCCCTGTCAAGCACCACCCCCCTCGACACGACCAACCCCATGGGTCAACGCTAAAGCTCCCGCTTGCTCTTGTATGCGGAGAGAAGTACGTGAACCAAGAGTACACGGTAGCCCGGCACGCTGATTGCAAGAAAGATATGCTACCGCCTTTTGCCAATGCCGACGCTATGCGCGAGGGTCCCTGAGCTTCACCACCAACACTCTTGACGACAACTCGGATGTATTGCGTATGTTTCTGTTAAGCCGACAGAAACAGTGGCCGGATGCTGGGGAAGATAAGAAGAGCTTGTACTTGGAGACGATCTTTTGACTAAAACGAGTGACGGTACGTTCATGGTGACGGTGGTGGAAGGAGATCTGTGTTCGCAAGATAGGAAGGGCGGCGGCGGGGGCGGCCTTGTCATTTTTAGATGCACCGCCTGCTAGTAGGTGCAAGAGAGGGTCCTTTGATAGGTCCAGTCTCGGTGTGAAGTCATGGCTGCTTTGTGTCTGTTGAGGATTTGTTCCATCACCTTCGTCAGGGGGTCCTGTGTGGCTTGCATCCAGATCATGTATGAGGCACCGCGTTCTGAGAGCTCAGTTGGCAGCGCTGCAATAGCAGTAGCTCTGGATCCCAGCCTCGTTGGTTTAGTTGATTCCGGTGACGGTTTAGTGATGCCAGATATGCAGACTGCAGCTTTTATGCAGATCCCTCGGATAGGATTTTCCGCGCGTGCTTGTCCTGAGTAAGGCAGCCCATGATATCTCGGATGTGTGAGAGACGGCCAAGACGAAGGTGTCTCCATGCGGCATTCGGATGACTTGGAAAAAGCCGGATTGACGCCAGGCTTTCGCTCGTCCTCTCACCAGGCAAAACAGAGGCCTGCGCGGCCGTCTTTCTCCAGGCAGTCGCGATCAAAGCAGCTTCCCGCCAGGCATTTAGACCATGGACCCTAGCAACGTCCACAGCGGCTTCCTTCGTGGCGTAGCGATGAGACTCCCGAACCAGTCCTAGAGCAGGTATCATCCTGGCCAACTTCAAAGTCTCTTGACTCGCTGATTAGGCTGATCTTCATCTGCAGCGGCGAGATGTTGATGGAAATGGCTTGGGTTAATGGATTAACATTTCTCTTTCTGACGTCTGTTTAGCGGACGCACAAAGTGGCCTGAGAACGACAGCCAGACAGAGTCCTTCGATGCTTCCCCTCTTTTTGTTACTGCCGAACTCCTCAATCCTGACATCAGAGTTTGCACCTTTCAGACCTTGTTTTGCGAAGCCTCTTTCTGGATATGAGGTGCGAGGCTTTTCTGAGAACTATGGAAATCTTAGCAATGTTCAATTGAGACATGGACGAATGGGAAATCGTAAAGATGAAGGGAGAATATTGTAGGACGATCATTGTAAAATTCTTTTCGTCATAGGTATCTATCAAAATGTATAGGAGTTCATCAAAAATGCAGTTAAAAAGCAAGATTCATAGCATACAAGCATCCAGTGCTCGTTGCTTAAGAGTTGTCCGCGCAAGACCAAGAGTGGCCGCTAGAGTCCTTGGCCAGCTCAGTACCTGAGGCGTACAGACCGACAACGCAGATGATGATACCCAACAGTACCAAAATAACGTTGCAGCAGAAAAGGAAGATCTTCTTGGGGCTGCTGAACCAAGTGCCCTTGGCGATATAGAGCCACATGATGCCAGGAAGACCGTAGCTGAACCATGAGGCGAAAAGAGCAGCGACGAATCCAAGCAAGTTGCTGAAGTTGGGAATGGACTCGGCGAGGATCCATGCGACGAACCAGATACCAAAGATGATGGCGAACCAGGAAGAAGTGGCAACAACACCACGGCTGTGAAGGTGCTTGGTACCGGCGAAGAGACGGATGTAGATGTACTTGGCAGTAACGTGACCGAAGATGACACCGGCAATAATAATGGTGGGCAGAGCGATACCCCAGGCGATCTTCGAGACAAGAGGAGAAGCACTGCTCAGAGCGGGACTGGTAACCATGTCACCAGCGAAGTAATAGATGACAACAGCAGCGACCAGGTAAAGCGAAGTGTCAACGCACTGAAGAGTAATCAGAGCCTTGGGGTAGTCCTTGGGGTCACGGAGTTCGCTGATAAAGCTCAACCATGCAGCATGTCCACCGTAAGCGAAGACGATGTTGGAGACGCTGTTGAAGGCAGTAGGGAAGTTGGGGTGTGCAGTGTCGACGAGGTTACGTCCTTCGATGGGGTTGATGCCCAGAGCGATCATGGTGATCATGACGGCTGCAAGGATGGAGATGAAGGAGGCGATAGCCAAGAACGACACATTCTTCATTGTGCGAGGAATGGTCAAGAGGGTGAAAAGAACCAATCCAACAACACCGAAGACGATGCTGCAGGTTCCGTGGTTGGTAAGAGTGTTCATGGCGATGATGAATGTCAAGACGTGAGAAGCCATGCCTATATTTTGGTCAGCTTGATGGAAATCGTATCGCGCACGAGAAGAACTTACAGAAGACACAGAAAGTAACGTAGGCGAAACCGAACAACTCGCGTCCGAATTTTCCCATAAGAATCTGACCAACATCACCGAAGGAAGCGACCTGAGGGTACTTCATGCGGAACTGCCAAAGAGTGTAACCGGAGTAGGTGGTGATGATACCCATCAGGAGGATGGCGATGATACCACCGACCAGACCGATGGTCTTTAAGACAGCAGGCAAAGACAAGATACCAAGGGAGATGTTCTCGGCGATCATGATCATGGCACCTTGCCACCAGGTCATGGTCTTGTACTGAATATCGGCACCATCCTCGTTACCAAAGACGTCCAGCACTTCGGTTTCCTTCATGGTAGTGTTAGACTCCTCATCGTCGGCAATAGGGACTGAGCCAATAGCTCCGAAATCATCAACCCTTTTTTCCTGGTCGTATTGAGGTGGGTGACCAATAGGTGTGGGCATCTCGTTGTGATGCATGGTGAAGGACAGAGAAGGCGTGAACCGGATAAAGTGTCAAGTCTGGTGAGCCTCAATAGGATCCGACCGGATATAAAGAGTGGCGTGCCTGGCTGCTGAATATCCCCACAGAAGCGTGACAGTTGTAAGAATAACCAGAGATGGAGAGGAAGAGGGTAGAGGGCATAGAACGGAGGGGCAGGTAGTTAAATAGTGGTTGGGGTAGAGATGACTAGTACGGCAGATCACCAAGCAAGACGGTTGTCCCTACGTAAAAATTTGCTCCTGTCGTTTGGTTGTTGGTGGAGGAGAGTGGACGATGCACCAGACGCTACGGCCTTATAACGGAGCCTTTCCCCAGAGTGTTAGGTAAAAAGAATCATGCTCCTGGTTGAGCACGTATGCGTTTAGGTTTCAAGCAACGCACTGGTCTTGATGAATCGACTCGTTGTCGATTTGTATCAAGTAATAAAAATCCTTTCGCACTCAGGACAACGTGGTCCCCAGTTTTTCTGTGCTCATACCTTGGGGACGCATTGTGGAGTCCCCAGAACAGCCAATCTGGACCTGCTTCGAGAACTGCTCAATAGCAAAGCGTCTGGATACCATATCACTTTGCCTCTGAGAAGCAATTTTTCTGTTGTAGGAGTGTCGTCAGAAGTAGCGCGCTACGTATGTGGAGCGGTTTGAGTCAATCGACGCCTCCAAGCTTTGCCAGGCGCTGTGCCTGAGAGCCACAGAAAGAGCCTCCAACCTACACTCCTATCAGTTGGGTAGAAATTCGAATGTGTAAAAGGTTAAGGCTCGGTTCGGGTTCTGGTACATCCGTCGTACGACCCGGCATCAGCTTCCTCGTGCGGATCCTTACCCAATAGCGATGTCGGCAGGGTCTGTTAGCCAAAACAAATTCCCGATCGCTTACCAGCGGTTTTGCTCGGTCTTGTGTGCTCAATTCAACGACATACCGTGCACTTCGTACATAAATCGACTTTTATGCCCGCTTGTGTCCTTGTTCGAGAGTTGAAATTTGGATATTCGTGACCAGTTGATTTCCTGGATTTTTTTGGTGGTTCAAATAATTGTGTGCTCGCCAATGTCAGACTGCTTTATGTGTACAACAAAACCAGCGGCAAAATCTGCCATGAACAGTGCTGCGGCTCATGCGGCCTCGGGCTTCTGACACTGCCAGAGCGTTCCAGTCTCATCTCGACTCTCCTTCGCACGGTCGGACAAGGCGGCGCGCGGCGGCCTTTGAAAACTGAGCGCTTCGGAAGCCTTCCGTCGCAGTTGCTTTCTCATCAAATTTGTGCCAAGGGCTCGCCTGGATCTGCCCTGCTGTTGTGGAGTATTCGCTGCCGACCATCTGCGAATGACGTGTGCTGTACAGGGGCGTTCGCTGTTGCTGGGAATTTTCGGATGCGACAAGATAAGCCCGTGAAGATCTAGCAGCGATCTCAATCCTACGCTATTCAATATTGCTGCTTGATACTCAGTACATGTTGCACATACATCACGAGATAAAGATAGCAAGCGATAAGTGCGCCCAACCTGTAAGGATGATCAATGCCATAAGGTATGAGGAACTCGGTCGATCTGATGCAGGTCTGCATGTATTGCATGGCCCTCCCTCGAATCTCTCCACGATTATTACAAAATCGAAATTTACTGGTTTGTGATCGATCCTCCGATGAGCTGTAATCGAAGTTCTCTGGTTAATGCTGACTGCATAGAAGGGATGTAATTGAGTGAGTGGGTATTGCCATATTGGTTCTGATATACAAAAAGTCTACGGCTATGAACCGAGTACTCTAAAAGCGAAAATACAAACGTCCAGATCAAAAACGCCGCTCCAAAATGCGTCTATCATGGCTTGGGTTTGCAGATGAAACGCCCCCGAAATGCTTCCATAGCACAAACCGTTCTTATAATACAAGTTTAAGCGCTTCTTCACGACAACGCCAGCTCGTCCTCGTCGGAACCCATGAGTGGATGTAACTCGAAATACTTGAGGAGCTGCTGGTACATTACAAGCATGGTCCCGCTCTGTACACTCGTCCATACGAAACGAGGGCCCACACCTCTAAAGAGACCAGCAACGCCCTCATGCTTGTAAATGACCTTCAAGCCTGCAATGACATTCTCAGTTTCGAGAGCAACCGCTCCGTGATTCTTTAAAGCAGTCGAGGGACCTCCAGTCGATATGGGCCGTTTGGAATCTTGAATCGAAGGGCCATGTCCAGTGGGTCTATGTGTTGTGCTGGCCGGACTGACGGCGGAGGCAGGCTTCGAGGGCTGCGAGGCGGGCGCATGAGCAAACTCGGGGTCCAATTGAGTCTGGATGCGTGTCTTGACCACATCCAGTGGACAAGTGATGACACCTGCCATTCCTCCAGCGCTCGCGCCGGTGAAGATTTCTAGCGGAAGACCGATGTCCTTGCTTCCCATCCAAGCTTTTGCAATGCGTTGCTCTTGCTCGTAAAAGGCGAACTGTAAAGCGGAGAAGGGCAGGTCGCGTGCCAGGGTGGCCGAGTAGCCAGAGAACATCTCCCGCCATCCTTCAACGCGCATGATGGTTCTAAAGGCATCCCAGGTGCCATGGTAGTTGTAGCCGCTGTGGAAGTAGGGGTTGTTGTATCGGCCCTGCAATTGCAGTCTGGTCTTAAGAACCTCGGAAGGGACGTACCAGGGCGAGGCGGCAAGATCGGCGAAGAAGCCTGGATGGGTTGTAAGCATGGAAGGCCATGGAGCTCGATGCAACGGATGCGGTCTTACCAGAGGTGAAGTAGGCGACTGAGGGATTGACACCAAAGTCGATCATTGCGCGCTTGGAGTATTCGTAGGCGCCGAAGAAGGTCAAAGTACCGGTAAAAGAACCGAGGAAAGCAGGTGTCACACCTCCGTACAGTCCTCGTACCAAACCCTCCTGGCGCCAGATGGTGCGATAGGTGGAGCCCATGGATGTGTATTTCGGCGGCATATGAGGGTCGCCCTGTTGCCTTGTCTTGACTGTATCGAGCGAGTGCATGAGCATGTCACCCATCAAACCACCGAGACCTCCTGCCAACATTGCCTAAACTCAGTCAACCCACGCCGTCGTGGCCGTGTCTCGATCCGACTAACATGAATGTACGGCGGTCTGACCGCATCTAAATCCTCCTCGTCCATGACTGACTGCTGCAGCAATCTTTCGGCCTGCTGATTCCGTTGCTGTGTCGCCGCCGCAGTTGGATCATAGTGTGAAATGGTGTCGGACGGGAACAGGTATTCAGCCACGCGGGCTAATACCATGGATGCCTTCGAATGCGCTTCCTTTGCGCTTTTCCGGTTTCGACGAGAAGACCAATTGGAGCAAACGTGGGGAATCGAGAGAGGGTATATTAGTGGACGTTTGCGGCAAGGTCGATATGGGATGTACAGATTTCTTGTCGTCTTGCATCTGCCTTCTCAACTTTCTTTGAGCCTTCTGCACTCGGCGTCATCTTGCTTGGCGTCGCCTGCACTTCCCGCTTCCGTGCACCGACTCTCCGACGACTACCTTGTCTTGACCGCAGTCTCTCGGAGGCCTTCGTCTTCTGGCTGTCGCCGCATGCTCAAGTGGAAGCTGTACTTCTGTACATCGTGAGATATTAATGATACCGAATCTCTCGGAACCTCAGCGCTATAGCACCGAAGCAGATCACATGGTCAGATGGCTCCAACTAATTGTGTGCCAAGACATTTGTTCCTCTGCTTCGGAGTGTTTACTTTACCTCACCGAAGCTGCACAGCTTCCCTACGCGTCTTTGCACACTCCTGTTTTTCCTTTCCATCAAATTGCTCGCGACATACTTTTCTTAAAGCCTCCATCTCACGAGATATCTGATCGCCTTAATTACGCGACGTGTTGCATAAAAACTCCGCATCATGCCTTCCTGGTTGAACACGCATCGCAAAGCCGACCTCGAGGATCTTGCCGGCCAAGCTGGAATTGACGAGTGCGTAGCCCAAACGCGTCCTTTTGTATCATCGTTCTGATCCTTTTAGCGTCTCTGATCTTCGCAAAGTCGAAATCGTCGCTCTTCTTGAAGAAAGATTGACAAATCACGCGTCAGAGTACTCTCAGCTTCCAGTCTTCGAAGGCTACTATGCCCGCAAAGGTTCTCCCACCAAGCGAGAGATGGGTTCCACTCCTGCTGCCGAGCTAGATGTGACAAAATCTGTCACTCGCAGACGCGCCACCCAGATCAAGGGTGAATCAGACGCGTAAGTCATGCTTCATTTTGCAGATAGTCTTCCAAACTCATGATAGTCTATTAGTGAGCCAGTCTCCTCACCCACTGCAGCTACTGGCAGGCGCGCTGCTCGCGCCGTAGCTGTGCGAACTCCGGCCAGAGTTGAGGCTCCCAGGATCGAGGCTGCCATATTCGACGCTCCCAGGATTGAGGAATCAATCTTTGATGCCCCTACAGTTGGAGGCGCAATGATCGAGGATGCTTCACTTCTCAGCCCTCCGCGTATGCCATTGCCTCCTTCACCAGCTGTCGTGACAGATGCCATCGAGGAGCAAACTGCTCGTATCTCAGAGAGCGTGAATAAGCTCTGGAACGCGTCGCACATCATGGACATGCTCTACGATGCTCGTGTTGGTTTGTCTTCTGTCACCGGTGTTCACACCACAATTTTCCTCCTCGAATTCGCCGCCCTCCACTACGCAACCGTTCCGCGTAATTTCGCATTCGATGTTCCAAGTCTATTCGGATTCCCCGGCTTTGCGGTGTTCTTACCTGATCTGTTTGTGTTGCTTACTCATCACTACTGGGCTCCTTCTTTGCTGTGGGCTACCATGAACTTCTGGGCCCCACTTGCCATGGGCTGGTTGTTCAACCTCTCTCTTAAGCTTAAGAAGAAGGATGGGTACGAAGACTACAGACCCAAGTACCGCATTGACCCTCTCATGTTTAGTATTGCTAAGGCTCTGATGTCATGGATGGTCTATTCTCAAGGCAACAGGCTCTATGGAACCTTCGCCGACGAGACGGTCAAGACTGTCGAAACTGCCATGCCCTATGGCTACAGTGGCAGCATGGTTGCAGCGTACATCGGTATTGCAACAAGCATCTGGGATGGCATCCAGAATAAGAAGTGATCAACAGAGTGTAACTGATGACACTCCCTGGACACAACTCGGACTTGGAGACGTTCGTGTGTTTCTACAGCTCGGAACTTCTTGGTATGGTCATGGAAGGCAGAAGACTGCACACTGGGACATAAAGCAGCGCTAGCACGTTGGTGAATTGAGATCGTTGTTTATATGGTTGTTCAGGAAGATTTGGCTGGCGTTACTCGGATTTTGGGGGGCTACTTCTTCGAGTAGATGGATTGCGCATGTTTGTTTACTGTGGGCTACAACCCTGTACAGCCGTTATTAGCTATCTCTCCATAACACACGATACAATCGAACAAATGCACAATCGACTCAGCGTGGTGATTTTCGAAAAGGTCACGAAGCAGAAGCGGAGGCGGAAAGTTCCGCGTCCGAAAACTTCCAAACGCTTCCATTTCAAGCGCGTTCCGATCAAGGGTCCAGAGAAATAATTGTTGCAAGATTCACAGACCGGAAACACTACAAGTCAGTGACAAACATGGCGGATGCTTTACAGACTCTCTTCCGCGGCTCTCTGCCCGATGAGATTTCGGGATTGTTGGCTGAACGTCTCTCTGAGCTTGAATCTGGAGATTTTTCCGCCCTTCTGCAATCCAAGGATGCCCAAGAACTTCTTGGACGCAGTGCAGGCTCAGAGCTGGATGAAACGAAACTGAGAGATTGCGCAACCTGGAATGAGTACGTCTCAATCCGATTGAACCGAATTCTTGCCGCCGACCAGGAGAATGCCAAATACAAGCAGGGTATCTTCTTCATCATTGGATATGCCGCGCTGCTCGCTTTCCTGCAATCAAATGCTACCGGTCCACCTCTTCCATTCACACCTTCACAAACTGTCTTACCACAAGAGGTGGCCGAGGATAAGCAACAAGTGACGGTTCTGCGCCGTCAACTCATCGCAAGCCTCGCAGTCGACGGTATTGCAGCTTATCGTTTGACACCAAATATTGAACTTCTTTGCCTGGCAAACGTCATTATCAGTAACCCGGATATCCTCGAGAATATTCCGGTCGCTAGATGGGCCAGACTGAGAGTCACATTTATGCACCAAAGACTTCTATCTGAAGACTGCGGAACTCTGCAGGACAAGATCTTTGCCGATGTTGACGCGATACAAGAGCAATTCTTTGATGTGTCGCTCAAGGGCAAGTCAAAGGTTAGCAATGATGAAGCGAAGGTTGAATTCTTGCTTGAACGTGCCAGTATCGAGACCTTCTATGGCTTGGACAAAAAGGCTAGAGTTGATCTAGACCAGGCGGCAGCTGAACAGGGCTTCCAATTCGCGCTCACTGGTATTTTGGGAAGAAGAACAAAGTTCCAGCAGCATGATGTCAGTCAACTGGTTGTGCTTGCCAGAAGTGCACAGAATACCGAGGATGCCAAGGGCGTGAAATCTTCCGAAGTCCAGACAGAAGGCGCAAACAGTGGCCCCAAGAATGTGGACCTCAATGATGACACACTTTTAGAGTCCATATCATTCACCGAAAAGCCAACGCTCAACCTAGATGTTCAGACCAAAGAGTCCTTGCCGCCAGCATTAGCGGAACTCGACCCTTCAAATCAGCCCAAGCTACTTCCATTGGATTCCATTATTCTACTCGCCCTTGCTTCCTCCATCACAAACACATCTCCCGCCAATGGTCTTACTAGAGAAGAGACGCTTCCCTATGCTACACGCGTACTGGAGGGTGGCAGCTCGAACTGGCAGGTCTACACACAAGGACTGCTCGTTCGTAGTAGAATGGAGGGCTACCGATCTAGAACCATTGAACGCGGTCTTCTGCAATTACAAGCCGTTGTCGACCAGGTCATTGCAGACACCACTGAAACCCCTGCAGATGGAAACGCTGATGTTACTGCCACAAGCTTCTTGCGCAAAGGCGAAAGCGAGGACTCTGCACCAGCTTCGGAGAGACTGCGATATATTTTCCAGATTGCAGCCCCTACTCGATGGGAGTTGGAGGGTGAACTTGCACAGAGATGGGTTACCTTGGGAGGATTGCGATCAGCACTCGACATCTACGTGCGTCTGGAGATGTGGGCAGAGGCTGCTCTCTGCTACGCTGCCACCGAGAAGGAAGAGACAGCGAAGAAGTTGGTGCGCCGCCAGCTCTTCCACGCAACCAATAATGGTGACGAGGACAATGCCGGCGACGAAGAGACATGGGAGGGTCCTGAAAGACAACCTCCACCAGCTGACGCAGCACGTCTTTACTGTATTATCGGTGACCTTGACCAAGACGCTTCTATGTACGAGAAGGCGTGGGAGGTCTCGGGTCAACGTTATGCTCGCGCCCAACGCTCGCTGGGTCGCATGTACATTGGCCAACGCGACATGCTCAAGGCCGCTGACGCATATGCGAAGAGTTTGCGGGCTAATCAGTTGAATCACGCCTCTTGGTTCGCTATGGGGTGTTGTTTGCTGGAGCTTGCGCAATTTGAGAAGGCCGCTGAAGCCTTTTCTCGCACTGTCCAGCTTGAAGAGACTGATGCAGAAGCATGGAGCAATCTGGCCGCTGCCCTCCTCAAGAATCAGATTCCTACTGCTGACGACGAACCCGCGGCTCCCGCTGTCGAGCTCGCCGAAGACGAAGACGAGTCGATGGCCCCCCAAACCAAGAAGCCTGACCCGCAGCAGAACAAGAAAGACGCTCTTCGTGCACTCAAACGTGCTGCTACTCTCAAACACGATAGCCACCGTATCTGGGAGAACCTCCTCATCGTCGCTGCATCACTATCTCCACCAGACTACGACACAGTGTTGACAGCTCAGCGTCACATCATTGACCTCCGCTCAAAGACCAACGGTGAATCTTGCATCGATGTCGAAATCATGGAGCATATGATTCGCCATGTCATTGCTTTGAACGACGAGTACGATCCCTCAAAGCCCGGTTTCGAACGTCTGCTGGTAGAGATGTTTGACAAGAAGATTGTACCTCTCATCACATCCTCTCGCGAGCTGTGGCAATTATACGCTAAGTTGTCTCTTTGGCGTAAGAAACCAGCCACTGCATTAGACGCCAACGAGAAGGCTTGGAGAGCAGTGACTAGTCAACCTGGCTGGGAGACCGAGAGCGAGGGTCGCTGGAATGTCATTGTTGATGCCACCGTCGATCTCTGTGATGCATACGAGAGTCTGGGTCAGATGGAGAAGACAGAGGGTATGGCAGCTGGAACTGGTGCATTGGTTGCCAAGGACTGGAAGTTCAAGGCGAGAAGCGCAATCAGGAGTATTATGGGTAAAGGCAAGGACTGCTGGGAAGACACGGAGGGATGGGAGAGGCTGAAGGAGGCATTGGAAGGTTTGCGTGGGTAGTGTATGTGACTTGCGTTTACCTGATGTGGCTGATAAAAAGCGCGTCCAAATGGCAAAATTTAGCAAGCTCAAGTTGAAATGTTTTGCTGACTGAAGCTATGTGAATCTTTATTTAAAGCTAACACTGGGCCAGATCATAGCGTCCGCTGGGAGTTTTCACATTACATGTCCCAGATTGCCTCGTCGTCTTGATCAGTAGACTCAGTGTCACTCTCATCTTCAGACCGGTTTTCGCGTTCCAACTCGTAATCACTCTCCTCGAAACCATCATCCTCATCGCTCCATTCAGGTCCGCTGTAGTCACCATCTTCCTCTCCTTCCATGAGGAGTCTCTCTCTTCTTGTATGCATCTGGGCGATCAGACCGTCAAACCCGGCACGAACTTCCTCCACGTCACCGCACCATGTGCGTCCGCTGTATGCAATAATAGGATGCGAGATATTATCGCTGTGGTCGCACATCAAGTTTCTTATCTCGAGGTTCTCCAGCTCAAGATCGTGGCGAAGCAGGCGAGAAAGATTGGTCATGAATGGGTATGGCTCGCCATAGAAGTCGCGATCGTTCCATTCCAGCTGGATACGGATACTGTGTTTCGTTAGGATCAATCGACGGTGAGCCAGGAAATGCTCGCCAAATGGCTTGTTGACCACGTCACAGACTGCTTTGCAGGTCAAACGCAGCAACGCCAACGCCTCCGGCTCGACAGTGTAGGCGATTTGATTGAGCATCTCATCGGGCATGTCCAGGGGCGTGATGCGGCATTTTGAAGCAGACATCTCGAATGTGTGTCTGATGGTGACAGGGATAATGATGTGATTTGGCAAATCGTCAAGCGTGGCACTATAACGTGACAGGGTGCAAGATTGGTGCGACTAATAATGGAAAGTCGGTGAAAACTGGGTGGTTGTGGTCAACAAACAGAAGGAACGCGTTTGCGATCGAGTGTCGGGCTTGTCAAACAAGGCTGCTGTTCTCGGAGACTGGTAAACAGCAAGCAGCTTTGCTCTTTGAATAACTCATGGGCAACTTCCGCGAGGTTGGGGACGAGACGCAAATGCTCTAGTCTCCGGCCATTGTCGTGATGTGGTTGACAGAGGACTGTGAAAAGGCAGAATTCAATTCATCCCACACCGATTTGCCAGAGAGAGCCTGCGCCAAGAGGACACGCTCAAAAATAGAGTGAAGGATTGCAGTATTCTTCTCTCACAATCTTCCTGATTACTTTGTAGAGACTCCTTCCAGCACTCTACTCTTCTCACCAGCCCCATCACCAGAATCCAACAAAACAACACAGTAATACAAAACACATCGCCTCACAACATGTTATCAAACCCTCCATCCACCGCCGGCCCTATGGTAAGGCCTGACAAGCCGCTTTCGCAGACCTACCAGCTACAGCCCAACCTCAAGTTCCGTGTGTCCACACACTCTCTCCCGGCTCAACTTCGCCAGCTGGAGTGCACTGGTGAAGTGAACACTGCAGCATCCAATGCAGTGTCTCACTTCACTTCTCCAAAGGCCATCATCCCTACCTTTGAAATCGCACACGAGAGCGTCAAGCAAGGCGGTTTCCACAAGATTCAACTTGAATCTCTTGCTATTCCTGCTACCCAACTACTCGACCTCCTCAAGGCTCAGGGCAAGGAGCTCAAGAAGCTTGAGATGGTCAACGTCTACGTCCAGCTGGATTCGTCGGATTGGGACGACGATGACGAGCCATACCCTTTCTTGACCATGTTCCTCCACTTGCTCCAAGGCCTCGAAGTGGAAGACCTCCAAATCAAACATCTGGTTTGCAATGCCAGCAAGAGACCTCACTCAAGACAAGTTGCTCTCGACGGACGCGAATGGCGTGGAGTGAAGGGGGTCCGCGACGGATTCGCTGGCTTGATTGAGCAGTTCAGGAAGGAGAGAAAGTCAGAGAACAAGAAGATACAGGACGAAGCTAGTCACAGCAAGGTGCAGTCAAGCTTCATCGAGCAAGAGAGTTGGGATGACGAGTACGGTTTTGGACCCGAGGAGGAAAGTGATGAAGATCCTTACGTCCACGACGATGACGGAGAGTGGCAGATGTAAGAAGCGTGCGGAGAAACGGAATTCTCATGCTATCACTGGACGAAGTTAGCATTTGCAAAATACTCGTGCATTTCGATAGCTAGCTGACCATCGAGGTCTGTCGCTGGAGCACGTACATATCTATGGAATCCAACCCCTGAGTCTCGGCGCCCATGTTGTTCATTGTATTGTATTGTCCCAATCATTTTCGTTATGGGGGAGTATAGCTAGTAACGTGGCGATGAACTGGAGGGAGACTGCGGGCTTGTTGTATGAAAACTGCTGCGGAGTTAGAAAGAGAATAAATATGCCCCTTCCGATATGGAAGTATTGTGGTCCTGCTGAAGATTCATGACGTATTGGATGCACGGTGTGTACCAT
>ERZ794946.549-NODE-549-length-14639-cov-3.732241_pt1 | contig 14639 bp, 17 predicted proteins | sample MGYA00433072_ERZ794946 | MGnify/ENA primary metagenome ERZ794946 (study PRJEB30137, sample SAMN04331413) | food metagenome | isolation source: Y3 must sample point D1 replicate A | place: Australia: South Australia | collected 2014 ...
CTCCAACAAGACTGCCTCCCAAGACATGTCCGCCGGCATCGCTTCATGTCCAGCAAACACAGGCTACCTGGCCCATCACCGCCACACTCAATCCGAGATCTACTACATCATCTCTGGCAAGGGTGAAGTCACAGTGGATGGCAAAGTACATGCCGTGACTGGAGGTAGCACAGTATTCATCCCTGGTGATGCCGAACATGGCATCAAAAACACAGGAGAGCAGGAGTTGAAATGGTTCTATGTCTTCCCCACAGCCAGTTTCGGAGACGTGGAGTATAAATTCTCAGAGACGGAGAAGATTGACGAACGTGTTGATGAGTTTGTCCCACGCAAGGAGCCTCCAGTTCTGAAGATCTACGGTTGGGACGCTTGAAGCGATACTCTGGGATGATGATCTTTTGAACTTTTTTGGATGCATGCACAGGGTGGATGGGTGTTATGGCGGTATCAAGGACATTTTGTACACGACCACTGGATAGGGTCCTACGATCATATATTATTATTACACTTTTGTAACACTCAGATGACTTTGCGTTGTTTATTTTCCTGACCAGTCATCAATCGACAACAGCCTAAAAATCACCCTCACGTGTCCATGCAACTACCTCGAGACAATGACCACCCAAGCCAAAAGCGGTGTGGGCCGAACGTGCTCACCACGCACCACCACAAACCCTATAGTATGCAGGAAAGAACGACTCATCCCTTGACAATAACTGAGACGCACCCTTTGCTTTTTTTTTTCTCGCGCACAATGTAGAGAGTACTTTGTAAAATCAACTCCGAAATTCGCCCAAAATATGGCTCCGCTACCTCAGTACATAACTCTTCCGTACCTGGACCTCGCATATACGGCTTTGAATACTTCGAATATAACCTTTGATTCTCCCGACTGGGACTGGCAAGGCGATGTCTTCAACGGAGCATGGGTATCCTATACCTGCGAAGCTATCCTGATAATAGTGATATTCATGTACGCACATCACCACCTATACCTCCCTCCAAATTATTTTCACTGATTCCGATACACAGCTTATGTTACTTCGACCACAAAAACTTCGAAAGTCTCCATGAGACCCAACTTCAGATTCAACAACATCTCTATGAAACGGCAGTAGAGCGCGAGTTCGCAGACTGGCGTGCAGAATGGGAGCCCAAATTCCCCAATCTGTTCCTTGATCATGCCATTTGTACAATCTGCTTGGATCCCATCGGCGACAGAGAAATGGTCCGAGGACTACCATGTTTGCATGTCTTTCACAGAGATTGCATGGATGTGTGGTTTGAAGCTTTCCATGTCACTTGTCCGTTGTGTAAGCAGAATATTTTGAAGCCAGCTGGACCGTGCTATAGAGCTGGAAATGGATGAGATGTGGCATTTGCAAAGGAAAGAATTTAGTGGAGGACTTCGACTACTCTACCGACAAATCCTTCCAGACCGGCTGCACCTTTTTCTCCACGCTCTGTACCACCGAATAGACCCGGACCGCCTCCGGGCATGACTAGGGTCTTTGTGCCGACTTCGACGTACTCTTTGGTGGATTCGAAGTGGAACGTCACTTGCAAGAACTGATGCGTGACAGCGCCAGCAACGGCTCTATCAAAGGAATTGCCGTCTTGAGAACCATGGCCTTCGTCTACGGCATCCAAGTCTTCGTCCAACAGCTCTGAAGCCTCGGGTGTTCTGCATGACAAGATTCTGGCAGAAGAGCGGACACTTGCGAGATACAGTACAACTTGACTTCCCACGGCCAACGTGCCCAAATCATCTCGCTTGAACTGCGCGACGATAGTGCTGGTCGAAGTTGCGGGCTTGTTGCAGAGAATCATGCCCCTTCGAACCTTGATTTTATCCCAAGTGTCGAGAGTCGTGTCGTCAGCCAACTCGATTCCGATGGTGCCAGCTTGAGCCGAGTGCAGTGTAGACACGGGAAGGCGCAGATTTCTAATGCTCGCAATTTTGACCCTGCGCCACTCCTGGCCCGATGCTTTGCTCGGGGAATGAAGTGTGCTGGGTGTCTTGAGTGCGCCGGGAAATGAGCGGGATGTCGGTAGAGCTTGCCCAAGTCGAGGACGCTGTTGGGTATCAGAGTCTTCCGAGTCATCCCCACCAGAAAGCGAGCAAGGTCCTAGAAAGAATTCTTGACCCGTCGCTATCGTGCCTCTGCCCAAGTGGCCGCTCAAGATGATTGTGTTTGGGTCTTGCGCCTTGTTGTATATGTCCTCGACATGGAAGAGAGAGTCGATGGCTTCCTCGTGGGATGGCAAATCCTCCCAGTGATCTGGTATAGGAAGCTCGTTCAACACAGCATGCAAGTTGTCAAAGCCTGCGCCCTGGTTTGCGCTCGTCAAGATGATGGGCACCGCTGATAGAGGATCGTCAAACAAGCTGTCGATGGTCTTGCGTATGCCAGTCGATTTTTGCTCGCTAAAGCTTTGCAGCTCCTCTACCGAGATATTTCCAGGCGAGTTGGGTATGATCAGCGGCTTTCGGCCTGCTGACTTCAAAATGGAAAGCAGTTTTGCAAGTGTCGCTCTCAGCCCGGTCTTCGAAGCAAGATCGAGTTTAGTGATAGTGACCACCAGCGGTAGTTGAAGACGGAGACAGAGGTCTAGATGTGCAGCAGAGAGGTCGACGTCGCCGGCGGCTGGGCCTAGTGCCACACTTGACGGTGGCGTGCTGCCGACTTTGCTAGAGATTCGCTCTTCATCATCTGCTGGAACACAGAGCAGAACCCAATGTGGTTTCCAACCAACAAGGCCCCTGACGGTTGTTCTTCGGTATCGCGGGTGTCCGGCAGAGTCCGCTATGCAAACCAAACGACCATCTACAGAAGCTATATGCATATCAACCCACGTATTCACACCCTGGGTAGCATAATTGATGACTTGTATATCTCCTGTCGGTGCAGGGTTGTAGCCGATCAGCTCTTGGGTGACTGAGCTCGTTATACCAGAGGTAATCTCGTGTTGGTGTTTAAGCATGCTCATACGACTTAAGCCTCGGCCATCGTCCAGTGTCGTCGTTGACAGAGTGCCCAGTAGAGACGACTTTCCAGACGCGGTGGCCCCTGTGAGTGATATTCGTAGTTGCTTCACGGATTCCTTTTCCGCGACAAGCTGCTCAGTAGACATGCTGTCTGCAGTTCCGCTGCCATTTCCGACATCAGGTCCCAAATAAGGCTTCACCAACGCTTCTGCGACGAAAAGATCGCTGTTACGCTCCACTGTCCTCGGAGGCGACTTCTCGTCAACCTGTTCCGTGTAAGAGCAATGACCAACTTTTACCATCCGAAGTATTTCCACAACACAACCTAAAGTTGCAGCCATAGCTCGCAGGTTGTTGAGACTGTCTTGCATTTCGTCTTCTGCGAGCCCAACTAGCGTTCCGTCATCGGACACACCAATCTCATAGAGTGCGCCTTCACTCTCTTTTAGCGAATGCAACAAAGGTCCCAGTTTTGATGGTGCTTGTAACTCTGCTGTATCTTCTGGCAATTGGGGCACGAGAAAATGGGTGTTTAAAGAAGCCGAAGCTGTATGGTTTGGGGCCGATTGTTGTAACCTCCAAAGAAGCTGGTTGGTCAGGTGCTGAAACCTATCCTGTCTGGTGTTGTGAGTGACAGATGAAGAAGAACTTGTTGCCGGCAGTGCAGTCTCGGAAGTCGTACGAGCAGGACCGTTGTACTTCGAATGTTTCGAACCAGATATTTGCGTCACCGTATTCATGTAGGTGTAATTGCGACGGGGGCGAAGCAGTAGATGAAGCTTATACTCTACAGGACCGTCCTGGGGTTCGGCCTCGAGCCTGGTGACATTACCAGCTCCATCCAGATAGGCCGTGGGCTCAGAGTTTGTAACGAAGTCACCGTTCCGTGGTGGGGGAGTTGTGGTAGATTTCAAAGATTCGAGCTGTTTAAGCCAGGGTGAAGATACCCGTGGGATCTCAGTCTCGAAACTGAAGATTGACTCCATAACGACGAAGATTAATGTTCACTCTCCTGGGAGTCTCACAGGTATGTGTGCTTCTTCTTAGCGTAGATAGAGCTCAAAACAAAGAAAGGCTTTCCTTCAAAGAGTACGTGAGTCAGAGCTAAACACAGTATGGTGGGTAGTATAGGCGTGTTTCAGACACAGGGAGTTGTGTTTTTGTTGCGTAAATATGGTATTCGCGTCGGATATCTTCCTGACAATGGATCAGTGGTGTAGAGTCGAACTTCAGTGTAGGTTGCTAATGATGGAAGCATGGTGGCGATAGTAGGCAACGGTGAGTGCTGGCTGGTATCTGATGTCGAGACGGTGTCAAGAGTACTAGACTTGAGCGTTCATTGTGCTGGCGGTGTCGGAGACCATGTTCATCTGAGCAATTATGCAAAGGCCAGTCCGTACAGTCACAGCAAGGACGACTCGAGGTTGAAATTTTCTTGGCGGGGCGCCCTCGGCCTTCGGCATTCGGCGCTTAACACGCGCTTAGAGCCGAAGTTGTCAGAACGTGAAAGCACAACATCACGTGTCAGTATGGAGTAAAAGAGTCATGGCAAAAAGCAACATCTCGATTGATTGGACTTGTTTATCCGACAATCACTCCGCGAGCGTATGTGCGCTGCTCTTTGCTCGAGTCGACCGGTGTGCTCAGACTGGCACACTAGATTAACCGGTGAACCATCTACGAGAGCAAGACTCGGCGGACCAAGGCCGAAGACACCGGTGGCCGTTGCGTGGTATTGGCGTCCCGTTTGCTGCTGATTACAGGGCGGGAGAAATATGGAGAACACGTCAATCTGAGCGCGCCTGCACCTGCCCTCGCAGTTGTATCAGAAAAGGGGAAAGCGCGAAAGCTCGATCGGAAGGTTCAAGCCTTCTCTGATAGGAAAATGGAAGGGCAGCCCCTGGCTTGCGCCACCAGACTCTGTCCCCACCTTGATAGACAGCTTATCCATCCCAAAAAGACCAAGGCTCTGCCCAGACTCTCCGATTGGACGGCTTTATTTAGAGCACTGTCTGCGTTGTTCATCGCCTGCATCACGCTGCATGCCATGGCACCATGATGGGGACATCTTTGGGACCCTAGAGCTCAATGACATGGTGATACATACGAGTCTGGGCATGGCATTTTTTCCTTCAATCAGATTGGGCATTGAGGCATCGGTTAAGAGTTGAATGGGAGATTCTCCGATCATGGTTGATTGGTCTCAGACCGAAATTGTGCTACGGGCTGGAATGACAGAAATTGAATATTTTGCAAACAACGAATTGCGGCACACGGCCAAGTGAAAGAGAGATCGGCATGCAGATGTGTTCGCTCACGTGTGTCAGACTCTGCAGCCTGCTCGATGTTGTGTAGTCATCTACTGTAAAGAGCCCATCTAAAATGCTATTTGGAAGAGCAAGCCTCATGCGATAGGCGAATGATAATATTCCGGGAGACAGGCAGCTCCACGCCTGATCTTCAGCGCTAACCGAGCTCGTAATCAATATACAGAACGCCTCGACTATGCAAAGAGCCATGCAAATGCGTATGCGAGGAACGACTCAAGGGATATGAGGAAACTCAAAAACATTTATCGGTAATGTAACCATGCAAGCGATGTGACTCGGAAAATACACAGAGAGCAAAAGAAGAAGGTGTAGGAGAATTTCTTGGATAATAGATTGGCAAAGAAGGGTATCATATTGGTCGTTCAGAGGATGTTCAAGCATATCGGCTCCTCCGATGGTTGTTTTGCCGTTTGGATCATCAAATAGCGCCTGCGCTACTTGGCCTCTGACGTTCTGCGTTGCTTTGAGCACTTCTCATGGGCCAAGTGACCGTTTCTCGCTGTCGTTCGGGTGAATTCCGCACCACACTTGGGGCAGTATGATTTAGCGGCCGTTCCTGACTTTTCTCGTTGGTGTCGCAAAAGGTTGCTGAATGTAGAGAACTCGCGGCCGTTGCATCCATGCTCCCAGCATTGTGGTTTCGGTTTCTGATTCTGGTTTACCACCCTGACCTGGGAGTCGGTACTGTTACGGGGCACTTGCTGGTGTGCGCTGATTGACTGAGGGGGAGGATAGCTGTAGCTTTGTGGGTTTGGGAAAAGGGGTGCCTGTACAGCCGGTGCTGCATACGACGAAGAGTACGACTGCGCGTCATATATGCTCGGTGATCGAATACGGTCCATGCCAGCTTGCGCTCCAGGGCTTCCAGCCATTTGCGGTGGCACCGAATCCAATCCAGCCGTGAGTGGAGGAGTCAATGGGTCCATGTTCTGAGAGAGTGGACTGTGTGATATGCTTCTGTTGACGGGCATTCTGCTTGTGGTAGATCCCAGAGGGTATTCAAGACTGTCGTAGTTCGATTGGTGGAAAGGGCTAACAGCCCTGTTGAGGTGGTTCATTGCGGGTTCGGATACGTGGTTCAGAGATGGCTCCAGAGGGGCTGCTGAATATGCGGGCTCCATGTGTAGAGGACCTGACGCATAGATGCTGTGCTGTGATGGAGCGGAGGTACCAAAAATGAAGCCGAAGTTGCTCGACGGGTGAATGTGGGAGTGAGAATCGGCTTGTTGGTAGCCTTGGTAGCTGAAGTCAGCGAAAGGTGCTTGCGGAGCGGAATATCAGTTGGACTCACTGTTATCGAAAGAAGGATCCTGGAATGCCATGTTGCCGTAATGGGGAGGAGGGAGGTAACTTAAGGAACTGCTGTCGCTGTTAGTAGATGGTCTAGCTCTTTGTGGACTGAACACATACGCCATGTCTGCTGATGTGGTATGGGGAATATCTTTAGATCCGCGTGAGGAAGCACCAAATCTAGTGTCGTCGTGTTGCAAAGACTGAAATCCTGGAAGCGTGGGAGCTTGGAGTGGCTGAGTGACTGATGGCGAGCTGAATGAAGCTTGAAGATGCTGAGGTCGAGGGGAGAGCCTTGAAGCAGTCCAATCGTTGCTGCCTAGGTTGAGTCGGTTCTGTATTTGGTCGGGCAATAGCTCGGGGTGACGTTCGATGTTGGCTGATGAGATAGATCGTGGTCGACTAGATCGAGAGTCGCTTCGTTTCTTGATGCCGCCAGAGTCTTGTAGATGTATAGGGAAGATACTATCTGTCCTTGTCCTAGGGTCTGAGGAAGAGGATGGGCTCAGGTACGGGGAGTTCATGACGGATATAAGAGTTGCTCAGACAAAGGGAACCAGAGCGGGAAGAGGATGCTGGCCTACTTTTCATAGGCCGCATTGACATGAGACGTCTTAGGCGGAGAGGATCTACGCCGGGATGGCTATCTCGGGCGCTGGTTCAGTTTTAAACACTGACAAGGCGCAGTGGGCTTTCCAACAAGCAACGGCGGGAGCACGCAACCACCAACACATGGCCAGGCATCGCCAGAGCTAATTGGCCCGGGGCTCCAGGACAGAACTTACAGACCCCTGCCCCTCCATTTATTGCGCACGGGTATGCTTGAAGCTAACATATCTCCAGATGCAGATTGAAATTTGTAATGTGAGTTGCAGGCAACAGCTCGACCAAGACTGCATTCATTTCTGGCATGATCCCTATGGCATACCCGAGGGGACGGCTGAGCCGGGTTTTGGGTCTCGCGATTGGAGACTTGGTAGATCTTGATGAGATTGTTACAACGTTGGCAACCATTTCCGTAGTCGAGTCATGGATTGAGTTTAGTGAGAGGTTTGGCGCAGTTTGGGGCTGTCAAAAAGAAGGTAGTGGTGAGGGGCAGATGTCGAAGCCGGGACCCGCGATTTCTCCTTTAGCGTCCAGGTGAGTCGCCGCGTGCCAACCGGCTACCACATTGATCTTAGTGGAGACCTAAGTTGGGAACAGAGCGCACGCTGTACCAGGCACCCAAGCCTGGGTTGACTCGCAGCTCTGAACCAAGAAGAGAAAATGGAGCTTCGGAGCTGCTTGAGATCTCGTCACACGAAAGCTTGCCATTTTCGACCTGTTCATCCCTTTGTTTCTTCCATCGTTTCTGAACTCTACATGCGATATGATTTGCACCCGATCATATGCAGCCAAAGAGCCGCGCCCTGAGCCAATGTTGACGACCTGCAATCTGTGTAGCAATCTCATGTTCCCTTCAAATGTGGCAGCCAACCGGCCAATTCTTGCCGAATTGTGACTAGACCGGACAATAATTAAAACGAACAACGATAATTAAAGAGCTCATTTTGCTCTGACCTTTGGTTGCGACTGCAGTATCGAACCGAATAGCGGGGGTCAGGGTCTTGCGCCCTATGCTAGAATGGGATCGGCTGGGTTCCGTCCCACCAAGTCCAATCCATGCCTGGGGGCTGATGCTTGGTCTTTGACCGGTTCGACCGTTGAAGCCCTCTGCCGTTTGCGACAAGCCGTCGGGCCGCATTCCTGTCGTTGCAAGAGGTTATCATCGGCTGTATAGATGTGGCTTGCCTATCGTCAGCAAAAGGCTCATCTGCAACACGAAGGGAATGGATGGCAGTATCGTGGCAGCCAGCAGTTCCACAACAGGCCACTCCCTCAATTGGCATCGAAGACGAATGCATCTTCGATCTTGATGTCGTTCATGTCTTCTTGCCCTTGGCAATCTTCGTCAGTAGTCAAACAACACAGGGAGATTTCTTGGTTCATTCGGGCCGCGCTCTGAGACCATGATGTAGGGAGGTGTCTGGTCGAAGATGGCTCGCGGAATGCCCCCCAGAAGGGTTAGTGGCTTTCACATGGTTGGCGTGCCAGTTGTTCCGGCTTGGTGTTGGTCTGTGAGCCTGTCCCCGCATCACAATCGGGGTCTTCAGACTTCACGCGCCGTCCGGCGTTCTCGTCTAAAAAACGTGTCTGCCTGGGACATGGGCACAGCACCGTCGAACCGGTGAATAGAAATTTAGGACGGCAAGCATATGGCGTGACCCGGGTTGGATCTTCATCTTGGTGACCGGGCTCATCTGTTGATTTGATGCCTTGAATCAAGACTCCCGCCAGCGGCGCAAGCACAATCAGTAAACCAGCGACCGGTCAATTTCAGCCTCGCGAACTGCCCCGTTCTCTACCGCTCCATCGCTTGTTGTTGTCTCTTTGCTCATCTAAATTATGGCCTGCCGGCCGGCGGTGTCGTTGACCGAAGCTTAACTTTGAGTTACACTGTAGACACGCTTAAAAGTAGGGCGAAGGTGTTCCCCTACTTCTTCCATCACGTGCGGACCTCGCGCTGCCTCCAAAGAGCACTAAGATCGGCGAGAGCTTGAGCTTCTGGCCATCGTAGAAGATTAGGCGGTCATGATGATCCGCAAATCACCGAAAACCTAGTGGCTTGCTTGCTATATTGCGATAATGGTGGTGATAGTTGTCCATTGTTTCGCAGAGACCGTTGCTTGATCTCCAGGACAGATACGAAGCAAACCAAATATGCAAGCTCGACAGGTTGACCCTGTTCAGCAGTGAGACGCCGATTTCAGCCACGAAATAGCGTTGTACGACTCAGATGCTCGTGCTTCGATGTGCTGCTTTTTTCCTCCGCCCCACGATCAAGGTGCCTTATTGAAGCTTGATTCTTATGGTTTCAGATTAGGCAAGGTCTGCTTGACACCAAATTTGGAGCGTCCATCTTTCCCCAATGCAATATGCAGAGCGCTCGACGTGGGCGCGCGGCATAAAATTCCGCGAAAGAGAACGTCTTTCCGCCATCAAGGCACCAGGGTGGATGCAATTTCAGGGCAACCCAAAACCGAGGATGCAGATGTGGGCCTGACAGGCTGAGGCGCCTCCAACGATTACCATCCAAGTCGTTTTACGAGTAAGGGGACTGAATGTGGAGTCATACGCGTATACTTATCAAGTAACGATTAAAGCAAATTGCGGGTGATGAGATCGATGGGATGTTTGAGATGTTCCATACCCATCACAGGCTAAAAAGATGGCAGTCAAATTGGTACACTTCTCAAAGTTTCGCCCTCTCTTGCAGTTGGCGACCGAGTCGCGCATTCTCGATGACAACATTGAGTCCACCCGATCCGCTCTCTGACCTGATTTCAATCTCCTGGACGTCTTCCAGGCCAACGTCATTGGCATATTGTACGACTACAAAATCGATAGCTTTAGCGCCAAGCACAACCATTGGCGCGTGCCATGTACCAGGACCATAGGTGACAGCTTGTGAACCATTGGCAAGAAACGCGTGCGCACGGCTGAGATCTGGCTCGCCGGGGCCTTTAGGCAGCTGGGGCCCTGGGCTAGAATCTGAAGATGAAGAAGAGCCATCCGAATTGTTGAATGGAGAAGGTTGAGCCCTGGTTAAAATTTCGGTCAAGCTCCGTCGCCGTCTCGGGGCGTGATCAGGGTATGGTAGCGGTCGGTCCGTCGTTTTGGATGGGAAGGGCAGTGTTGGAGCAACAATGACAAGGTAGACCGTTGCCGCATCGTCAGCAGCGAGGCCGAGAGGAACAAAGGTTTGAGGAGTGAACGGGTGTCGTTCCAAAATCTGTACTGGGAATCTCGATTTCTGTTCCTGACCGATATCTGAACCGCTACTGGCCGATTCGAGCTGGCGCGGTGAACAAACGAACATGTTCATGACAGCTCTGGCAGGTTTGTTGCTTGGAGCCAGATGGTAGAAATTCGATACATGCGAGACGTCGATGTACTTGAGGGCCGAGCCTTGGTTTGCCTTGACAACTTTGAGCTCTTGAGATCTCCCAGTTGCATTCGCTGGATTCTCAACGACGGTGCCAAAGGGAGCGAAGCTATCCTGAGTCAAGGGTACCACCGGAATATTCAAATTTGGCGCAATGATATGAGGCAGCATTTTCACAGTGAGACTGGTGCGAAATGCTTGTGATTCGTGCAGGAGAAAGAAATTCCAGGCCCAGCAGAGGTTGCTAATGCGTGGTATGAAGGCAGCTGCATGAGTGTCGAGGACCTCCGAGTTCGGAGTTTACATGCTTGGCACATGTCAATTAACCAGACGCGTCTTCTGTCGCGATACGCGTCGCATACCATCTCTTTGTCGACGACAACACATTATTAATTCAGACAGTATAATTATCATGAGCTCTACATCGAACAGGTGTGTCTCTCTTGGTTTGAGTCGCGTATATATGCTAATCATCTCTATCCAGACCCCCGCTAAGAACATATTCAAAGACATACTCCAAAAGAAAGCACCAGGATGGCTCTGACGGCACACTCAAACGACGACGCGTGTCGATAGTCGAGAACGAGGATAGCGAATCTGCTCCTTCCTCAGACTTGGGTTTTCCATCATCAGACAATGCTATCTTCTCCGATGAAAACATTCCCCCTTCAACCCCTCCATCTTCACCACCATGTGTTGCGGCCTCTCCAAAAACGGTGCCTACAAAGCTGCGACTTTCAGAACTCAAAGATGACAAGTCTACCTTGGTCATGAAACCTCCTTCGAAGACGCAGAAATCTCTCGTTCAGATGCAGCTCAATTTCGGGCAGTCCATGCGAAAGACATGCAAAGAATGTCGTATGGAATTTGTACCCTCCGCCCCAGAAGACGTTGCCCTACACAAGAAATTTCATGCCCAACACACGAACGGCGTTTCGATGGACCGAGACTTCCTTACCAAAGTCAAGACAGAAAAGGCAGTCTGGCATGGACCGAACGGAGACTTTATTATATCCCTCAGCTCTCAAGATCCCAGGCATTGGCTGAAGAAAGCCCGTGCCGTGTTTGATATGGCAACAGTAGACTTGGGGGCTGTTGACATATCAGATGAGAAGCTATGGGGATGGCAGACCTCTACATCCGCTGCTCAAAGAAACTCAGCAGATGCGAAGGAAGGTAGTTGCGACAGGTACAAGCTGTATCTGTACATCGACAATGGTAGATGTGTAGGTGTCTGTCTTGCAGAAGGAATTGAGAAAGCATTCAAGGTTCTCGAGTCAAAGAAGGGAGTGAGGGGTGAGGAAGAGGAAGAGGAAGAGAAGGAAACGGTGACAACGACATCAGACTTACCTCGGATACAGGGGAGTGAGTTGTTGTCCGTCAGCGAAGAAGCGAACGAAGCCGCAATTGGCATCTCTCGAATCTGGACATCCAAAGGGTCGAGGAAGAAAGGAATCGCAAAGGCACTGCTGAAGTGTGTTGCAAAGACGTTCCTCACAAAGGTTACAGCCAAAGACATGGTTGCTTTTAGTCAACCTACCGAGATGGGCACAGCCCTAGCGAGGCGGTGGTTTGGACAGGAATACGGATGGCATGTATACATCGATTGATCGAAACAGACCAAGTTGGAAAAACTATCACAGAGCCACGAACAATTCTTCCGTATTGTCGATCAGTGCCAAAGTCGAAGTTTGATAAGCAGCTTCGCCATGCCGGAATGGGCGGAGTCGACTCAGAAGCGAGACGGATTGGGTAGAATGATGGAATGAGTTTTGATCGGAAATAAAGGCAAAAGGCACCCAGCAGCATGGTAAATTGACGTTTGCAAAGGGGTACAGCGCATGACTGCGATGATGTTGTTGTCGATGGCTTCGATGCTGTCACAGATGGATAGAGTTCAGGCCGCGGGGAAAAGGTCAAATCGGGTTCGCCGTGATCAGCGCTTTTGGCGAAACACGCGGCTAGCTGTTCTCGAGACCGCCCAAGACGATCGAGAGCGTTCAGGCATGCACGATGAAGCAATCAAGCGGTAGAGACTAGAGAGAGCACAAGCTACGGATGAGCATGGCGGGCAACCCTTTCAGAAAGTCCCAATTCCTGTCGCTGGATGTTGGAGCGGCGCGCGAAGCAGCAGCGGCCGACCTAAGACTCGACACTAGTCAGCCAGCGACAACAGCGACAAACACACAGAGTAAGGAGCACTCGTCCATACCGCCGTTGCTAGCAGACACAGACTGAGCTTTCCCCAGCCAAGCCAAAAGGAAAGGTGCAGAAGAAGGTTCGCATCTTGTCGCCTGTCGTCAGTCCGGATACACCGGCCGCCCACCAAGAACATGACCCCTTCAACTCATACCTCAACCCTGTGGGGCAGTCTGCATCCATACCACCAACCACCGAAGACCAAGACATCGACGTCGCTCGCGAGCTACGCAAGTCCTTTATCGAGTCACTGGCAAGGGGAGCCTCCAAGCCCAACACTGAGCTCACTGGGGCCGCTGCGCCGATAGCTCCACCGATAGCTCCAGCTCCAGCTCCAGCTCCATCGACCTATCCAGCTTCCGTACCTTCCCCTCTACCAGAAAAGATGGAGAACCCCTCCCAACCAGGCCAAGCACCATACAATCCCTTTGCCAAAACGCTGGCTACCATTGATCCTCAGAATGCCTCGTCGGCTCCTGTCGGACTATCAAGGGATGCATCCGCTCCTTCCGCGAAGCCGGCCATGGATGTTGATGCTTTCACACGCATGCTGTTGACCGGCAACACCCCGTCTGCTTCTCCTGGGCCCATGACTCCATCGAGCCGTCTTCCATCTGGCAGGACCAACTCTCTCGGCGACCTTCACCCCGAGTCTCCCTCTGCTTCCGACGACGAACATCACGATGATCCTCCGGATCAGGATTACGAGCAATTGACTGGCTTGGTCAAGACTCCAGAAGCACACTCCAAGAAACAAAAGCCGCCACCACCTGCACATCATCATGGGAAAGCCCTCCCTCCAACGCGAAAGGGCCCGCAAACTGTCTCTTTTGCCGACTTTGATGTTCCTGCCACCCCTCCCGCCCTCCCGTCTCCCTCGCCGGCCTCTCCAAAGCCACAGCTCATGAGGTCTCCTTCTGATCTAAACAAACCTCTGCCTCCGCCTCCTCCGCCGCATCAATCACCTAGTCCAGAGGTGGCTCCTCCTATCACTCTAGACCAAGCTGATGGGCCAGCTCAATCACCTCAGCTTCCTGCCGAAGACTTCTACCTTCAGTCCAAAAAAGCTCCCCCTCCACCTCTTTCCCGCAGAAGCAGTCAATTGCGAAGCGGCAGCGGCCGACCTCGCAGCAGCTCCAATCTATCTCGCTCCTCAGTACCAGACGATTACTCCGATGGCACCGCAACGCCACCCTCAAAACCACCTCCACCTCCAGCACGCCGCGTCCCTCACAGCGTAGAAACAGATCTACCGCCTCCATCAGCACGTCCTCCCCTCCCACCTCCCCCTCGCAACGCCAAACAAAGACCCCCAAGCGTCAGCCGTACACCCTCCACAACTTCCGTAGGCTCAATAAACAGCCGTACCCAACAACCAGCCATGCCGCCTCCACCACCTCCACGCCGAGGAGAAAACAAACGCAGAAGTCTCGATGGCACTATGCTAGGTATTTCTGCGCCCAGCTCACGTCGCATGAGCGATACAAGTCGCAGATCCAGCGGTGCTAGTTTCGGCGGCAGGACATCTTCTGTGTCCTCTATCCCTACGGTCGATGAGGGTGACTCTGGTGGTGAGGATAGGAGTTTCAACGCTACGCCGCAGCCGGAGATGCAGAGTGCCGCTGCCGCTTCAGGTGGAGGACCCGATATATTGGCTGATATGTCGGCTATGCAGGCTGAGATTGATGCTTTGATGGCAAGGTCGAAGGGCACGTGATTGCCACAGAAAGAGAAGGTGGGTGGACCGAAAGATGTTTTCCTCATTTCTCCATCACAACGAATTCATGTCAAAGGTGTTTCAGTGTTTTCATTCTTGGGTATAGAAAGGGGTGCTTCTCTATTGATA
>ERZ794946.553-NODE-553-length-14542-cov-4.204735_pt1 | contig 14542 bp, 17 predicted proteins | sample MGYA00433072_ERZ794946 | MGnify/ENA primary metagenome ERZ794946 (study PRJEB30137, sample SAMN04331413) | food metagenome | isolation source: Y3 must sample point D1 replicate A | place: Australia: South Australia | collected 2014 ...
GTCGGTACTACCGTCGGTGGAATGGTCGGTGGGGCATTGGCCGGTCCGGCTGCGAAGGACGATATCAAGAACAAACGAATAGAAGTGCGTAAGAAGGAATTGAAGCTGCAGAACGCAACTATACTAGCCGAACGGGCTGCTATGAGATGAGAGGCAATCGAGTTGGTAAATGGCGTTGGCGTCTAGACTTCTGGGTGCGATTTTGTATTAGAAAGGAAGGCCCTTGCAGCAGTTGTCCACGTTGGCCATAGTCAACATCTCATATTTTCTGTTATCGATATAACTATATTCAGTTCATCAATTATAACAGAAACATTCCCATCTAAAGACACTGCAGATAGTCTGAGATTGACGAGCCACTCGTTCTTCTGCAACTTTGGCCATGACTTGTTCATATCTCGAAGAGCCTCTGAGATGCACCCATCCTGATGCCAACAACACAATGGAGGCTTGTTCGCACCAATGCCATTTGAAGTAGCCAATAAGGACAGATACAAATGTTCGAGCAGTAGTGATGTAGTACTGCTCGTGTTCAGAGCTTATCGGCTTTCACTGTCGAGCTTGCTAAGTTAGCGAATTCGATCCAGCATGCACAAATTGGAACTTACGATGAGTGTTTCGAATGATGATTCAAACCAAGCACCGCCCCAAGCACAACTGCCAGCACCACAAATGCACCTAGAAGTGAAAATCCCACTATCATACACGTTTGCCTGTTCCTTCTCTTTTGTGCTTCCAGCAGAGTTGCAGGTCGTAGATCGAGGTGAGGATAAGGGTCAGGGCTATAGTCATGGCCTGTCGAGATGTGGGCTGCCTCTGGTAATTCGAGAGAAGACCTAACCATGACGAAGTATTTGTGATTCTCTGCTTCCATAACGTGCTTTTCGGCCTCTTCTATGACCACATATTTGGGAGTACTCTCTGCATTCATGATGCCGTTGTGTGGAAGTTTGGAGCCGTCTGATTTAACATCGAGTGTGAGAAAGTGCTGAGAGGAGATGAGAACGACTTAAGCAGCCGCGTTACCACACAAGATCCTTCTGAAGCTAAGCGTGGTCAGGCTAAGATATGTTGTGGCTGCTTACCGAAGCTTGTAATCTAGAGTCTGCATACATTGCGTCTGCAACGTGCCGACAGAGTATACTTAGCCTTTGCCATAACACTTTCTGCTCTTTTGGTCGGTCAGAGGAGGAGAATACAAAGGATCTATGATACCTGATTGGTTGTAGCGGAAGAAGAGGCATAATCCTGCAGGTTGTGAAAATGCCGCAGTGCCGTGTCATCAAGTGTGATAAGGCTGAGTGTGCCTTCTTCTTCTTCTTGACCAGAACCGTAACGTCGATGAGGAGTGTGCGCTGGAAATACACTCAGATTCGACGACAAGCTTACCCTGTCCAGGCCGGAAGATATGAACGTGATTTTCGTGGTTCAAAACCTCACTCAAGACGAGACCGCAAGAGTCACAGGCTATCCTATCTTCGTACTGCACTCTCGGTAGGCAATTGAACAAACAGCGAGCTAGACACTTTTCTTCACATCTCGCCTTGTGTATGGGAAACTTCTTTTGACAGACAACATGAAGGAAATGCAGGTTGCGCGAGGCAGGTGTTGTGGGTTGCGCTTGGCAAGCCAGCGCCATCGCGACATCCTCTTTACGCGTTTGCTTCGCAAAGACGGACAGGAGACAAAGAACAGTGATATGTCAGAGCTTATGACGACAGTCTGTAAATGAAAGGCATACAAAGCATTGTACTACTCAATGCAGCGATGCCTCATACAACACACGGAGATACGGCTTGATGGCCTCGTTGCGTTTCCCGTCACTCACACCTGTATTGCTGATCTACCGCCAATTCATCGACGACGTTGATATCTTGCTCATGCATGGTCAATTTGTTTGCCACTTTCCTCTCTCTGCTTGATCTTCCATCGTTACATGCTCTTGCCATGGTTGATGATTGCAATATTTCGCTTCCTGAACACCCCCATGTCTCTGGTTCAGCTTTCAAATGACTGTACAAACGCATGTCACGAACAGAGCAACCTCTTATCGTCAACGTGTTTCGCCCTGACCACAAACCACAATGCAGTAAACAAATACAGTAAATGGAAAAGACTCACCACCAGCGTTTTTCTGTGCCGGCGACTCGTCCGCACTCGATCGAAGTCTTGGGAACCACCATTGCCCAGAAGAAGAGACATTGATGGGCATTTGAAATTTCACACCGAGATATGCCATGCGTTTTTTACCCTGAAATCTATGATGGGAAAGATCTACAAATGTCAGACACTGCAACATGGCAAAATGGAAAGACAAACAATCCTTCCAGCGGGTGCATCCTTCCCTTCCCATTCCTACCCAAGAATATCAATCACATGGAATCCTACCCAGAGTTTGGGGGTATTTGAGTAGGAAGATTATTTATTAACACGTCATTCATCTATAAGCAAAAAGTACCCAATCAAGTGTTCCTATAGTCCTCGGCCAAGAATAATACAAGGAAGGAGTGGTGAACACCTTTCGCTTCTTCCTCAAGCCACATACCATAAACATCAAATCAGCCACATCTTTCAAATACCATTTCCATCAGGGTATTACATTTTCGCTTATCTGCTATTCTGCCTTCCGTCATCATCAATGAACAGAGATCCAGATTGCCTCTTTATCGCGAAACCGAAGAACCGATCAGCTTCCCGCGAGACAAAAATCGGATAGAAAACCGTTGCAGCCGAAAAACAGTCGGAAATTCCATAGATCCAAGATTTTAACCTCCAGATACTGTCCACAACGGCGTGCCATACCATACCATTGAATTACTCTCTGCCCCTCTGCCCGGGCAGAAACTACGGTACAGCAGGGGACTTTTCGTAGATCTTGGTATAACGGTCGGGGAATAGTCGTGGAAGGAGAGGTCGAGTCATTTTATCCGACGGATGCGATGGAATATGGTTATTTGGGAGCCATGCGGTGCCACGCTATCATCACGTTGTAAGGCTTGAAGGGGATCCATGGTATGGAGGACGCCTTGTGGAGTGACTGGAGTCGTTTGTGCTTGAATCGTGTGTAATAGAAGCATGCTTAAATGCGAGTGCGATACGGAGGGCGCCGACGGAAGTAGCATCCGTGTCCAGTATACCGGGACTGGGTTGGTGGGTAAGAGATATGGTGGTGTTGATGGTAAGGGAGAGATGAATACGATCAGGAGATGAACGAATTACCCTGCAAAGGACTAATCCATTTGGACTTGCCCTTACGCGCATTCTGCATCTCGACATACAGAGCAGGATTGATGCCCTTCTTCTTAAGCTTGTGTATCTTCTCCACGCTTAAACCAGAAGTATCGACTTCACTGCTTGTCCACTCATTGCTTGACTCGCTACCACGATCACTCATGGTTTCCCCTTGCCATGGATTAACATGCTGGGACATCTGATCTATCGATGTGCGTTTGATGATGCGAGGAATGCGAGCGGGGATGGTAGGCGGTCTGCTCGAAGCGCTGCTCTGTGTACCTGTAGATCCCCTGCTGGTTGCTGGTGAAAGTGCTGGTCCGGAGCTTGCGTTTGAGCCTTGTCGTGATGGCTGCTCTTGCATGGTTGGTAGTGTTGTCTGTTGCTTTTCCTTGCCTTTGGGTCTGGATGTCACCTTCTTCAGCGGGTTTGTGAGAGGTGCTGACCACCTCTGCTGACGTTTTGCATCCTTGTCAGGGACAGTGTTGCCGCGTGGGTTCCAGCCAAGTCGGCCGTCAAACGCAAAATCAGATACCGAGCTAGACTCGCTTTCTGCTACACTGTGCCTTCGGCTGTCTTGTGCTCCTGCACTTGGGATGCTCTCTTCTTGCGTTGTGTCAGTGCGCAAGGAAGCCGATCTTTCGCTAGATGCGTAGTCCAAGTACGGTTTGTAGATGAGCACTTTTGGAGCCCGAGGTTCGGTTTGTGTCTCCTTACGAGCAGTGCTTCTCGGTGGAACGCCGACGGATGAATCCACGACGCTGTCCACCCTGGATGTCTTTGTCTGGTTTGAACTCTTTGTTCCTCTTGAGCTTTCTGTGTCCATGTGTGACAAGGGATATCGCCGTGTCGATACGGGAGGTGGTGCGGCCTCGTCGAAACTGCTCGCTATTGAACTCACGGTGTTCATGCGAGCAAGAGGATGGTTGCTTTGCCCGAGGGATGAAGGTGTGGCATCACGGGTCTCTCTAATGTCGGGCAGAGCCTGTGAGTCCTTTCTATACTGATCCTTTGGTGACTTGATGCCAGGAGGTGTGGGGAAGTCTTCATATATGCTGTCGCCTCTTGAGATGTTCAATGTGCTGAAATCGTGACTGAAGCTCTTGAAGCCTTTAGGGGTCTGTATCGGAGGAGGCAGAGCTTCATCAATACTGGCTCCATCTAAGCTGTCTCTTGGCATGTCCATATCCCTCAAGTCTGCATACGTCCTGATGGGAGGTGGTATTGCATCGTCGATGCTGGCTCCACCTATGCTTGCTCCATCTATGCTGACTCTTGGTACGTCTTCCTGACTCAGACTAGTGAATGTTCTGTCATCTGCAGCTGGTGTTCTAATGCCATCATCGTTGTCCTCTTCCTCGTCTACATTCTCCTCTTCGCTCCTTTGACCATCGTGAGTGTGCGGAGACTCGGAGAGTGTTGGGCGATTGTTCGGGTCATATTCAGGAATGGGTCCAGCCTGGCTGCCAAAATTGTACGAGTTGGCCTGTACTGGACGTGGCCGTGAAAAATTCAGTGGAGAAGGCTTCAGCGATGGATGCGACGAGAGGGCCGAGAAAGCTGAGTAGGGTGTTGGCAGCAAGTCGGTCGAGTAGGGCGTTGGCATCAACTCAGCAGATGGCCTTCCATCATGCAACTCTTTTGGTGAAGCATCATCACCAGGTAATTCTGTGGGTAAGTATTCACCTGGTAATTCGATGACTGGCGGAAGGTCGCCTGGCAGTTCATACACTCCTGTGTCCTGCGACATTATGGCGTTGGGCAGGTAATATTAGCGCTTGACATGATGGTCAGTAGAGTGGGCAGAAGACTTTCTTCTTCCTTGACGTCCCATGCGCGTCTTCCCTATCAGGGCTCGTCTTGCACGTCTTGATTGCATACACATTCTCGAGCACCCATGTCCGAAACGTGATGTCATTAGCCTACTAGATCTTCCCACCTCCATCACCACTCGACCCGAGCAGGTGCAGCCCGAGCCGCACTTGCATATCGAGCCTGCTCACCCAGCCTCACCCTCATGTCGGGAACGCATACAACGTACACGGCGGTTTAGTGCATTTTCATCCTCGGTGCTTGGGCTGCAAGCTGTTGTGTTACTTGTACCACTCGGCCTGCCGCGAGATCATGCCCGACACATGGCGTCCAACTGGTGCGGCGGTACTTGCGTCACGCCAGCTAGCCGCTTGCAGCGCCTCAACACCGTCAACAGGTTCTAGACAACACTCACACTAAAACTCACAGTAGTGGAAAGGAACATGCATATTGAAGGAGGTGGAAATGTTGTTACAATTCAGCGGCTGCCTCGTAAGGTCGAGCTCGGCATGTTCGCAAAGTAAATAATCCAGAATGATGATAGCCATCGGCCATCACCTTCGTACAAGACCCACGGCGGTCTGGAAAGCAGCCTTTGCTCCCAATGCCCATCGTCTCATCGTCGAAAAAATAAACAAAACCCATTTTGCTAGAAATGCCAGATGACCCATCATAAGAGCACATGCTCTGTCGTTTCTAAAAACTCCCCGACGCCTAACCATGATTGTAAAGATTTTGATGCACTCGCTGCGTGACATAAGAATGACTGTGATCGGGACGGACTCTGGTTCATAAGAGATGTCCTCCCAATTGTGCTCATGTAGTGTGAAGATCGAAGCCTGGCTGGCCTCTCTTCCGTGACGGCTTCCAGCCGCTCAATCGGCCTAGCTTCTTCCAGGCACCGCTATCTCTGTTGGTTTTCGGGCTGCCACTGATGTCGCTCATGGGTGGTGTGACTGGCGGCGTCATGGGACAGTCGTTAATCGGCGAACCGCTGCTACCAGAGTCGTCGGTCAGACCAGGACCAGAGTAGATGGCGTCAGATGCACTGCTTGCAGTGCTGAGCGCCGCCGACAGAGAGTGCGAAGGAGCCGAGCTTGTGGGGCTGAGCTTTTGAGAGAAGCGGTGACGAGAAAGGGCAGTAGTGAGAGCGGAAGGGGCAGATTTGCGGTTGTTAAGAGAAGGGGGTGAATATGAAGCAGCCGAGAACTCGGCAGAGCTGGCACTGAGAGGAGGGGGGCTACCTCTCGAAGAGTGACGACTGCGACGACCGAAGCGTGACTTTTCCTCGACGGGAGTCATGCTCTCGTTCGAGTTGTTCGAGTTGCTGGGGTAGTAAGGGCTAACAGGAGTAGGAGATTGAGGATAGACGCTGTTGAGGAAAGGAACTAGGACAGACTCCTCCATCAACTCGTAAGTCTTGGAGACAGCAGGCTCAAGAACTGTAGGTGCCGGTGGGAGTCTGTTTTCGGGCTTGTGCTCTAGAATAGGATCGCGGACCTGCGATGGGAGGTTGACCTCACGCGAGCCGTTGGGCTGGATGTAGGCCTCCATCAGGCGGTCCCACAACTCCTTCACATAGTTGGCGTCAGTTTCCGTCGGTTGTCCGGGAACGGGAGCCTTGTTCATCATTCTGTGGTAGTGCTTCTTGTATCTGCCAGCGTCCATGGTGAACTCCAGTGTTTCCAGGCAGTGATTGTTGGAGAGGTATGCCATGAAGGCAGCGAGCGTCCATGGTGCAGGTGCGGTGTTGGCCAGGATCTCACGAAGGTTCGGTCTTCTTGGGCAGAAGGGTGCGGCTTCCGACATTGGTCGTGTCGACGATGCTGCTGATGAGGGAGCCGAGGCGGCCATGTGGACACTCATGGGGCGGACTTGTTGTGATGACTCTTCAGCCGACATTGTGGCTTCGTCGTCGGCGTCGCAGTCGGTGGTGGATGAGTAGACGGCGATTTTGGCCGAGTGAGCAGAGTCTGTTTGGTAATGCGAGGGTTTGCGCGAGCTCATCACGCTACCCCAGAAGCTGCTGCTGCTCTTGCGGCGGGTACCAGCAGCGGGGTCGCTGTTGGGAGAGGGTGTAGTCAGGGTGCCGGCAGAGGCACGCTGGTGCTCAAATGTAGGCGCCAGCTTGGAAATTGGAGTGGAAGAGTCAATCTCTCCCACACGTGTCTGGCTTGTCTTGTGTTGCTGTGGGTCAGAAGCGAAACATGAACCAGAAGCAAGGTGTTGTCGCTGTTGCTAATGCTGTCGCTGCTGCTTGTCCTGTCTGACGTCGGCTGTCGTGGTTACGCTTATGCACGTCGTGTCGCACGGCTGGCCTAGAATTTGACAGGGGAATTTGCTGGTGCCGGGAAGCTGCAGGTGTATATCGCAGGGTAGATTGTGTGTAGCAGGTGGAGCGGCAAGAGAGACAGTTGATAAAGTATGGCGTGGATTTTCAGTAAAACCAGTAGGCCGGCCGTAAGTAGAGAGCTGGAAAGTGAGTCCGGGGAAAGAGCGAGCGACAGGGCTTTTGGTCGTCCGTCTTTGAATCGAGCAAGTTGAAAGAGCGAGTAACCAAGGTCGACGACGATTGGAAAAGTAGTTGCGTGGTGTGTGATCGACGAGCCGCGGGCGGGGTTTTGCAGCGAGTGGACGAGAGTGAGATTGAAAAAAGAGGGAGGACGAGACGAGGCCGGATGGGTGTGTGAGGTGATGTGGTGCGCTCTTGCAGAACGAGGGCGCGGGAGGAAGGTACTCCCTCTTTGGCAGGCGCTAACGGATTCAGCACCTTCCACGCTAGAAACTGGTAAGAACAAACTACGCTCCTTCCGGAATGGCGCGATCCACTAACTTGCGCCCCCATGCACGGGTATTGGCTGCTGATTTCGTCCTGCCTGACGCTTCTTTTGTGTGGGTTGGCGCAGTGATCCATTCCTTTGTCCGCCATGCTGCACTCATGGCCTGTCTTCTTTCATCCCCGAACGCCGTCGAATCTTCTGTTTGTTTGACCCTTTTGTGCCCGACCTGAAGAATGAGACATTCGACGCCGCATCACCGATCGTCTACTTTCGCAATTCGCTTTCCGGGCCATCTCACCGCCAACGGCAGTCGTAAACAGAGTGCAACCCATGACTGTCAATCTGCGCGCTGTTTGAACTCTGTTGTGGTTCTCTACGTCAATCTCTCTCTTCTCCGGTAGCCGTTCCTCTAGAATAGGGCTGAGCCTCGTCGCTGCTGCTGTCCTACGCCCGTAACACCACCATCCCGTCCGTCCTTTTTGTATGGACGGTTGGCACATCGCAAAGCTCGAGCACTCTCGAGACCCTTTACCGTTGTGCTGAACAGAGAGAAGGGGGCATGTATCATGTCGATCGTTCCACGCTTCCTGCAAGTCTCCGTTGTCGTCTTCTCCTGTTCGCGCACCTCACAGTCGATCTTGTTCGTACTTGTGTTTGGGAGTGGCTTTTTTGGCTGCCAAAGCGCGTGCCATTGGTCAAGCCTGCTCGAAACAATCCCAAGTTTCGAAGCGTCTTCTAGAAGGGCACAAAGAGCCGAAGTTCAGGTTTCTGTGCCACTCGCCGGATAGCCATCTCCGTCATTGGTCCCGTCCGGCGCTTCTGTCGGCCCTCAGCAGTTTTGTACATATTTTTTTTACACTCTCACCAAACAATTTATTCTTTGTTGATATTGACTTCTCGGCCAACGCAGGAACCAACGATTGCCTGTTGAACTTGTTTGCATGTTTCCGCCGAGTGCTGCAGCACACCAGAGAAACCTTTTCTCTCCGGAGCCCGGTTGATTGGACCCCAGCGTGGCGACCAGTAACAGTATTATTACAACCAACGGCTGCGGAAGATGGCGACAACATCTGTCTCACTCGATGTCTAACTTCTTATTCCATGTATGTGTCCTTTTTCTGCTGAACGAGAAACCTCTACATCACCGCCGCTGCCCTTTTACGCCCGTATAGTGTCGATCTTATTGCTCGCCTGCGCTGACTTCAAACCCGGGCGGGCATGCGCGGCCGGCAGCATCGTGACATTCGTTCGCAGCTGGCACCGTTATCTCTGTAATTCTCCTTTATTTCATATCAAGTAATTTGCGCCTTGGACCGATAGGTTTTGACAGGCGCCCGCGCGAAGTTAGAAGGTCGATACCTTGGTACATCAGAGTCAGAGGGAGAGGGAGGCTTGCAGAGGTTCCATGGCATGAGCATCAAACGCCTGCCTCTAAGCTTAACTTCTCCTCGCATGTCGGAGTATGACTCCAAAGGAACCTTTGCTCTTCCGTTGTCCGCTCGCTCCCTCTGTGCGTGCGTGCTCACTGCTCTCGTGCTCTGACGACGATCTTTCAGACGTTGTCGTCCTTGATTGGTTCGGCATACATCTCGCACTGACTCGTCACCCGACACGCAAAGCCTCAGAGACAACTACTGATCCGTGGTCTGCACGCTTGAAAGAACGTGCTTCTTCAACAGACAAGCTTCTCGTATCTCACTATCTGGCCTGATCGCCGATGATGACTGTGAGGTGTCTGTGGATGTCTGTGGATGTCTGTGGAGGAATGGACCCTACGTCTCACCTACGAATCGACACCCGGAAACCTGAGGTTGTCTCCAGCGCTGCCGTGTCCAAGTCCCAACCTGCTTCACCAAGTCTTGCTTGGACCCTTTCCCAGTCCTTCCTCACAGCCACAAGTGTGGATTGAACCATGTCCATGGGTTTCTTCTCACTCTCGTAACCCTGTCTGACTAGCCGTGCAAGCAGTAGGGCATGGTACCAGGCCTTCAACTGAACCGCCGTATCACTGCCCTTCTTCAACAAGATGCAGACCATGTCTGATGGCTGTTCCAGATACAGCACGTAGCCTTCATCCTCAAACACATCAAGTAGCTGCAGTAGTCGGCCGCCCGGGAGGTTAGTCGCTTTAGTCAGCTTTTCGGTCTCTCCCAAGCGCTGCAGCAGCTCAGAAGCGGGGATCCCTATCCTCGCATAGCCCAAGCAATTGTCATCCACATCGCGCAATATGCCATCACGTTCGAACACCCTCTCTTTGGCCGAGACCTCCTTAGGGTTCAGGATGCGATTGTGCTTATGCAAGCATGCAAAGACGATGTTGGCGCGCTGACGGTTGAGCGTACGCATGCACACTGATCTGACCGCCATGTAGTTTGTCGCAAGATGCAACGTGAGCAGCAGCAGCAATGTCGTCCAAGTCGCCAAGGGCGTAATGACAACCTTGACTACAAGACAACCAACCAACATGCCGACCAAAGAGATTACGGTTTCTTGACTCGAATCTTTCTAGAAGAATTGAAATGACCAAAGTTAGCATTATTAGATTGAGTTGTTGCTTGGAAAGCATCACTCTTTGGTTCGAAACTTACGGCGTTGAGCTCTCCCAGATTCCCCCATCGAGCGAAGTGAGCACTCAGACTGGCCTTGGAACTCCCGGCAGCAACGCCGCATAGCGACCTCAGGACGCTGCCGGACGCCAGTATCAGAACCCGCATCGGTTTCGGGAAAGCAGGGGAAAGGCAATCAAGCACCATGGCAGCGTCGTTGAAAATATCAGCCTACCAAACCATCATTAGTAAGGACATGCGAAAAGGTCTCAGATGGTAAAGCGCAAACCAGCAACCGGTACATTTTACACTCGGGCTCTAAAGATGTACCGAGGCGATGAGCAAAGAGTATCGTTGCGACTCTGCCCATAGACTCTTGGAAGATTGAAAGCAAGAGTGCACCGGTAGCAGATGCCGAAGCATCACCCACGCCAACACCTGTATGCATTCCATTAGCAGTTGTTCGTTGCGCAGTCGTTACAAACAAAATGTGTAGCGAATATGACGTCCCATGGGGCATTCGCATGCGATACGGAGATACGCTCCACAAGGATTATCAAACTTACCTTCGAGCACTGCTCTCGATGCAAGAAGGCCTGCTATCGAGCTAGAGAATGCTTGTAGTGAATCCTATACGTGCCGGATGAGCTGGCATCCGATTGCTAGTCGTATTCGTTTGCGTACATACATAGATTTGATATCTGTAGTAGCGGTCATCCGGTCAATGCTATTCGGCTGACCCTGGTAGATGATTCAACATACGGTAAATAGTCTTCAGTCACGGATTCAGGATATCCGGCTGGCAGGAAAACATCGAGTAGCGCCTTGAGTGGTTTTTGAGAGTTCTCGGGGATCTGGAAGCATTGTGAGTGACCAGTTTTGGGGTGTCGGGGCGAAGAGCGTTTACAATTCTGTCTATCCTAGTGACATTCCGCTTGACGGTGCTCGTCTGGATGTAAGTCGCGGTGACATTTCCTGCTTCGTCTGTTTCAGTCAATTCCAGTGTTGAGCCTGACATGATTGCGTGGGATGTCGGTCAAAAAGACAGTCAGACGAAAAAAGCATGTTGTCGTGTCGTTGACAGAAGCGAGGTGGCACGAAAGCGGAGTCGTTTTTGGACAGGGTCGCTCTTTCCTAAAATTTGGGTGATCATCTAACATAACAATACATGAAATGAATTATACTGGACTAGATCTACAGCTTTACACGGCTTTTAGTTTACTTCTTCTCGATGGTCTGCTTGATGACCTTGATTTGCTCCAAGACCGAGCTCTTGCTGGTACCACCTGAAGCGCTTCTCATCTCAACACTCTTCTGATAGTTGAATACTTCGAGAATGTCCTGCTCGAATCGCGAGTCAACGCCCTTCAGCTGCTCAAACGAGAGCTTGTCCATAGGAGTGGTCTTCTCCTCGGCGAGGGCGACCACTCTGCCAGAGATGTGGTGGGTCTCGCGGAATGGCACACCCTTACGGACAAGGTAGTCTGCAAGGTCAGTTGCAAGCATGTCGGGTGACAAGCTGGCCAGCATGTTCTCGGGCTGGATGTTCAAAGTGGAAAGAACGCCGGTCGCAATCTGAATGCTGTCGCCGACAGTCTTGACGTGGTCGAGCATAGGCTCAACACTCTCCTGCAAATCCTTGTTGTAGGTTGAAGGAATGCCCTTGATGGTCATCATCAAGCCTGCCATCTGACCGTATGCTCTGCCAGACTTTCCGCGGATGAGTTCTAGCGAGTCGGGGTTCTTCTTTTGGGGCATGAGCGAACTACCGGTCGAGTAGGCGTCTGCGAGTCTGACAAAGTTGAACTCGGCGCTCGAGTAGAGGATCAAGTCCTCGGCCCAACGACTCAAGTGAAGCATGAGCATGCTTCCCCACTGCATGGTCTCAACGACAAAGTCACGGTCGGCAACACCGGCCATGGAGTTGTAGATAAGAGTTTCGAAGCCCAGCTCCTTTGCCATGGCATCACGGTCGATGCCGAAGGGGTTACCAGCCAAGGCACCACAACCAAGGGGGCTGCGGTTCACACGCTGCTTAACCTCGCGGAGTCTCTCAAGGTCGTTGGCGAAGGCCAGACCGTACGAGAGCATCCAATGTGACCATCTGATGGGCTGTGCGCGCTGAAGATGGGTGTAACCAGGCATAACGTGCTCGATCTCTTGCTCGGCACGGCTGGCGATGACCTTGAGGAAGTCGACGAGGAACGACTCGATGTTCTCAAGCTGTTCGCGAAGCCACATGCGCATATCAACAGCGACCTGCTCGTTTCGGCTACGGCCAGTGTGAAGCTTGCCAGCAATGTTCTTGCCAATGATCTCACCCAGACGACGCTCATTGGCAGTGTGGATGTCCTCGTCGACGCCGGGCTTGATGGTGAACTTGCCCGACCTCCACTCCTCTTCCACCTCCTTAAGGCCTCTCTCGATCTCGGCGAACTCTTGGTCGTTCAGGATACCCTTGTTCTTGTTTGCACGGGCCCATGCGATAGAGCCACGGATGTCTTGTGAGTAGAAAGCGCGGTCGTAGTAGATGGACTCATTGTAGGCAGTCATCAAGGGGTCCTGGCCGCCTGTGGCACATGTCAATCGGACTGTCTTCTCCTGATAAAGAGACAAAGCTATAGCTTACCAGTAAAGCGACCTCCCCAAAGCTTCTCGCTGCTAGGTGCACCTGCCATGTTTGTAGAGATGTGTGATGGTATATTTGGGACGAGAGAGATGAATTGACCCAATACAAGACAGATAAAGCAAAGATTGTAAGAAAGGACAGTATCGCTAGAGGTTGAGGAAAAATATGTTGATCCTCATGCATATCAGTCATAGTTGCTCCTTCCTTATCGCGCTTATCGGCGGGCCGACATCGCGACTTCCCTCACAGCTCTCTCCATGTTTCGCGTCTCCATCTTCCTGAACACGGGCATTGAGACAATACCATCGGTCGACAGTCGCACGAATGGAGAACATCTGGCACCATCGCAGAGTCGCCGAGACAGCAGCAAAGGGATGCATGATTTGCTATAAGCCCTCGGCCGGCGTCCTGATCACCCCGGACAGCAAGGACTTTTTCTACATCTGCCCCTCCCACCTCAAGGATCGCAACTTCGCCCTGCCCACCGATGACGAAGCCAAGGCCATTGCGGACAGAAAGAAGAAAGAAGAGTTGGATCGCGAGATCGAGGCCGTCAAGAAGGAATACGAGGAGAAGATGAAGAAGAAGCAGCAAAAGAAGGACAAGTCAAAAGACAAGGACAAGGACAAGGACGCCAAAGGCAAGGAAAAGGACGACAAGAAGTCCGACCAGGAAGAAAAGGAAAGAGACGACAAAATCAAGGCCTTGACCGACAAAGCCGATGCCTCATCCACGACAAAGTCCGGCCTCGACGACGGCCCTCGTGTCTTTCAACTGCAGAAACACTTCTACAACATGAGATTGGAGAAGATGCGTAACGCGGAAGCTGCAAAGCGCAACCGCGAACGTATGCGAAACCCTCAGCTGTTTCCCTCTGTCCCCAGCGGCAACCCTTGAGACCCTCCTTGCACATGACCTGCCAACAACCTTGTCCTTGACCGCCACATCAGCCTGATCAAGCGTCTGCATCACCCGCCGGCTTCCTGCAGCACTCCAGCATAACAACCTGGAGTCGCATACTGCAGTCGCCCCACTTCAGAAGACATGTGTGCCCCTTCTGCGTCACTGTCTACGGCCTGTCTTTCGCACACAGCCACCGCCATCCGCCAAGACACCTGTCAGCACTAGGGCTGAGGCAGATACGACGCATTCGCCCTCGTTCTTCTTCCAGCCCTTGTCAGCATTTGGATCAGGCCCAAACCTGCCAGCGCAAGAGACACGTACGACACGACGGTCCGACACCGACAAGCCGGGTCCAGCACATCTGACCCCAAGCCCGATTAAGCCTATCCATCCTTCATCCTTCGCATCTCATATCACGACATTCAAAATCTCTTGGCTGCTTACTGAATGCTTGTTTTGCAAGTGGCCCTGTCATTGGATCTTGTGTCACACCAAGTCCTCGTACATGTTTGTCACATGTCACCTTCTGCTTATGTTTGATCAACAGTTGACTCAAAAAACCGAGTTCGACAGTGCAGCAAACAAAGAGGAAGCACTCAAGTGGCATCTGCCAAGCGGAAAACAAAGGCCGGAATACGAAA
>ERZ794946.556-NODE-556-length-14416-cov-4.531439_pt1 | contig 14416 bp, 12 predicted proteins | sample MGYA00433072_ERZ794946 | MGnify/ENA primary metagenome ERZ794946 (study PRJEB30137, sample SAMN04331413) | food metagenome | isolation source: Y3 must sample point D1 replicate A | place: Australia: South Australia | collected 2014 ...
CCGAAGTCCGGATCGCCATACGTAACATCCACAACATAACAGGTAACAGTCGCTCTCGCCTGACCAATCAACGAACCAATTTCTCATTCATAAATTTCAACATCTCGTCCACATCATCCGCTTCCCCCTCCAACGCAACCGAAGCTCCCACACGCTTATAAAACGCCCTCTCGAACCTCTCAGGCCAGAAGCCAGAATACTCCCAATCAATGACAGCTTTGATCTTCAGCTCATCGTGGCAGACCAGGACATTGGCTTGACTAAGATCATGATGGCAAAACACATATTCCTCTACTTCCGAGGGATGCAGCTTCCACTCATCACGAGGTGTCTTGTCCCAGACTCGATAGGGTGGAATTACAAGACCAGAGCAACCGCCAAGGTTTCTGGAGCGGAGTGTGTGCAGTTGGTGAGCGTAGCCTTCTAGTTCCTCCTCGATGATGATGCGGTCAGAGCAAGTGAGGTCGTCCATGCGTCGTGCATCAATAAGCTCGGTGATGAGATACACGGCTCCATCGTCTTCGAAGCAAGCGAGGACCTTTGGCACGGGAATCGTGGTGTTCTTCGCGATAAATTCAAGGGCGGCTGCTTCGTTAAGCAATCGCTCTTCTCCGAGGCGTGGAACGATGATACGGCCATGGAACGTGCTGACCTGCCATTCTTGAGGACGCAGACTTCGCTTGATGAAAGCGGTCGTGGTTTGGTAATACTTCCGATCGAAGGTTACTGAGATGCAGTCTTTCTCTTTGTTTTTGTTCAGAAGGCGAGTTGTAGTGACCATCCTGGCAGATGCAACGAGTGGCTAACAGCGACAAAGTAGGTATTTGGAAGTAAAAAATGGGAAGTTCGCACTGCTTTGACTTCCAGCTTGATGATGTTTCGAAGTTGGAGAAAACAATCGTATTCCTTCCTCATTGGATATCTAAGCGCCAGCATGAGCACAGACTATTCATAGATTCCAATCAAGTATACTGTGGTTGGTTGGTATTCTCCCTTATTTCGGATACAGCGTTCCGTCTTTGCTGCATGTCTAACTAAACACACTGGAAATTTCCTGTAGGCTTGATATTGCAGGAATTGTTGGTTCCACCAGTGATGTGAATGTTGTTGAACTTGAAGTCAGAGCAGCTGCCATCGCCACAGAGAATGTAGTAGTCTCTGGCCTTGGCCTGTGCAGTACCAGAGATGTTCGACATAGTGATATTCTTGATAACGACTCCGTTGGTTGGGCTGCCAGTCGGGCCTCCGTTGAGGTAGTCTTGCTGGATATCGATACCGTAGATGTCGATGTTCGAGACCTGGATGTTACGGTACTCGATGCTGGAGAAGATGTCAGGCTTGCTTTATTAGAGAACGAAGAGGATGTAATGCTTACTTGGCAATGTAGCCGGTCGTGCCAGAATTTGACTTGATTCTTGCGCCATTCTGACTGTTCAAGACCTTGCTGTTCTCGAAAAGAATGTTGGTGACATTGTTGTTGCTCTGTGAAAAGTCAGATAAGATGATCGAACGATGGAGGGAGTAAGTGTATGCTCACCTTGCCTCCAACACTACCGATCGACAGACCGTGACCGCCGTCGCAGTACATGTTCGAAACGGTGATGTTGTTGCCACTGGTGATAGCAACACAGTCATCTTGGTTCACGACCCGAGAATCCTTCAGGATCATGCCATCAGTGCTTGAAATATCGAATCCATCAGAATTGTGACTAGCGGCAAGTCCATTGGATCTGTTGTTGGGTGCGTCGCCAGCTGAGTTGTCCAATAGAATGTTCTTCACAACAAGGCCGTTACTGCCAGATATACTGAAGCAGTGGACAGGATAATTTTGGATCACAAGGTCCTTGATGACGGAATTACCGATGGCCTTGACGGTAATGAAGTGGTTGGGTTTAGCGACTCCTCCGTTCGAACCCAAACCGTCCCACCATGCTTGACCGTTTCCGTCAATGATCGCGCCCTTCTGGGCTGTGAGCACGACGTTGGTACCAGCGAACTTGATCATATCGTAGTTGGCATCGGCGTAGGCAAAAGTTGTCTTGCCAGCGAACGTCACCGTCGTGCCTGCCTTGAGCTTGGTGAGATCAAGAGTGGTGTTTCCGGGCACAGCGATACCATCCAGAGTGATGTTGGTACAGGAAGAGACAGCAGCAGCGACACCGGAGTACGATGTGACATGACAAGCATCAGCGGCTCTGGCGATGTTCGAAGCTGGGGCAGCGGCGGCTACTGCTGCCAGTCCGGAAAGGGACAATGACTGGAATGCTTTCAGAGGTCAGCTGGAAGTAGAGAAAGTCATGCTGGTTTGAACGAACCGAGAGATCTCATGTTGTTTCGTGGACAGAAAAGGTTCAAAATGAATGTTTGAATGGTTGAATGGAGGAAGAGAGACGATCGGAGCGTGGTATAGCTACTTATACTTGGCCTGTATTCTAACATCAGGTACTTGTTACATGGATGAGGGGATGTACAGAATCATTCATCCGTTAATTTCAACAAGCATTTCCAGCAAAGCAGACCAAGGCAAGACAAGCGAGAGAAGCCTCAATGAGGTGGCTTAATTTGCCCATGGGGTCTCCACAAGCAAAGACGAAGCGTTTCGGAAGAATTGCTTGATATTGCAGATCATTGTGTGGAGTGTAATTCTTCCACCATCCAGATGCTGTGGTTGTGACATGAAAGTGCAGTGCTTTCTGCAGAAGAGAGGCTCCAGATCTGCAAAGCGGCAGAAGGCGGACCGCGAATGCGGAGTCCCGAGGAATGCGGCGAGCTGCAGGACACGATTCCGAGGCAGCATGAAGAATACATTGTAAATGCTTTCTTGAAGGGCAGAGAAAGGCGAGGCAGACACGAAACTCGAAGCGGAAGCATGTTCGTATCATCACTGAAGATGAAACGGAGGGCAAGCAGCCATAAGCCAAGAGGTAGGGCATATCTCTGAAGGTCAACCAACCTGTCTTCAAACCACGCTTTGCGCCACGATGGACAAGTAGAAGGCCTGACATGCAGACGGGCCGGGCCTCTCATGTATACCTATCAGGGTCCAATTCAAGTCAAGGATTGCAATGTGCGTGATGATCTCGCAGCTTTCCATGTCAAGCCACGGTCAGATGTACTTCACAGTCGACAGAACTGTGTGTCTTGTCTTTCATCTTCCTTCTGGGAAGCTACGTCATCGTCTTCAGAACAGCAGGAGCGTGCATGCTAGTTGGCCGTCACTCAAGGCGTATATGAAAGTGAATTGAGAAGCAGAAACATGCTCCTGCGGGCGGTGTCAGTATTCGTTAGAAGGAAGGAGCGGAGGACGCAGCAGACTTGATTGCACGTGCTCAAGGTAGCTGTGAAAGCGGGTGGTCCGTGCACGTTGGCAATCACATGCAAGCAAGTCTGCATCATACTCTCGCAAATGGTCGGCCATCTGGACTCGACCACAACCACACACTCCAGCTCTCAGGATAGCACCGGAATAGTATCGATAGCTCCGTACCTGACCATCACCTGGTATATCAGTACTCGTCATCACTGCGGCGCCGTACTTCCATCTCAACTCACACCATTACACCTCAGCTCAGGACCATCTCTGCCATCTTCAAGTGTCCGGACCAAGACAAGCCGCCAAACTCTTCTCGATGCGCCAATCGCAGTTGGACTGGGAATACTAGGATGATGCCCTTTTCAACACGAGCGCTACTCCACAGATCAGAAGCGACAGCTTGCAGCCACTCGAGTCGGTCGAGACTGCCTCGTACCCATCCATGATGGCCTCCGATAACCGTTCGTCCTGGTCCACAACTCCCTTTGGATGTGAGTGCGAGTGTGCCCTGCCACATGTTAGCACGTGCATTTGACTGTTACCGCGCTGACACTATGACAGACGAGTTCCCCTACCAGCCCAACGATCCCCCATCGGGCCCGCCTCTGCTTGACCAAGACGAATCTACCACTCTCCAGAACTTCTTCAGCGATCCTGACCACTATGGAGGGCCCGACAGCATGCCCGAGTCCATCTTGGCAAACCTGAACACCCTGCCGGACTCGAGCTTTCAGCAGTTCGACCAGCTCAGCGACACTCAATGGATGTATCCTACCAGCGATCAGTCATATCCTGTTTCATACCCCACTCAAGAGCAAGCATACCAGTACCAGAACGGCGATTACAGCCAGCGGACTTTCCAGATCCCCAAGGACCCCAAGGATCTGCTCGCCATCGTTGGTATACCCGAAGCGAATGCCTCTGCGGATGTGCTTCATGCTGCGTCGACGTTGTTTTCGTACCGTGCAAACTCGACTCAAGGAGCTCAAGGAAATCCGGGAACTCATAGACTCGGTTCCGGAAGCTTCCCTGCGCCCGTAGCTCAACAGCAGCCAATGGCGCAGCACGAAAGCCGACATGCGTCGTTTCCCTTCACAGTCCCCACGGCGACTAGCTCCTCGACCTCCCAGTACCCCTCGACGAACGGCCATTTTCGTGCTTCATTCGACAACTCGACAACAAACGTAAACTCACTCCCCCATTCCCACTCTTCTTCCTCCCACCAATCCAGTACCCCTATGTTCCACTTTGGCACAGACAACAACTTTCGCCAATCCGGTTACGCTGCCCCCTATCAAGGTCTCGAAGACGCTCTCACCCAACAACAAGTCGATTTCGCGCGCAACATGGTTCACTCCTCTAACGACGCCATGTCTTCTGTTGAGAATTCTGTGCCTCACACCCCTGACCTGACCAGGGGTACTCACAGCTACTACCCTGCCAACATGCAGTCCTTTGCCACCCTCGCTGATCAGACTTCCACTGGAGAGTCTGACCGCTCCAAGACCAAGAAGCGTCGCAAGTTCAAGATCCCCGATGAAGACGAGTTTGACACATCCATCACCTCGCCTGCATTCCAGGTCACCAACAACTCGAGCCCTGATGGCGACAACACTGTTGCTGACTCTGACGACAATGATGGCGAGAGCAACAACGTGCCCAAGTCTACTGGCAAGCGTCGCAGAGCTTCCTCTGGCGCCAACAGCAAGCTTAGCAGCATCGCTCGCAAGAACCTCACCGAAGATCAGAAGCGCAGCAACCACATCCGCTCTGAGCAGAAGCGCCGCAACATCATCAAGCAAGGTTACGAAGATCTCAACGAAATCGTCCCCAACCTCAAGACTGGTGGCTTCAGCAAGAGTGCCGTTCTCACTGAGACCACCCGTTACCTCGAGGAGATTGATTCTGGCAACGACGCCATGGAGAAATTCCTCCGCAAGCTCGCTGCCCAGAGAGGCATCAATTTCGACGACATGTTATAATCTTGAGCGGGCGTTTACGGAGTTCTCTTGCATCTTCTGGAGTTCTGCGCGGCAATGGGCATCTTTTCACTGGAAAAGCATGCTAGTGTCCTTCCCCTTTTCTTTGTCTTTCTTTGATTTGTTTTCTTTCTTCACTTTGAACTTTTTACTGTTTTCTTCTTCACTCTGCGAGTTCTGCGAATCTGATGATTGATGCTCAACACGACACAGGACAAAGGGGATCATCACACATCAAAATGGAGCAATCGTCTTTCTGTTTTTTTTCCTTTTCCTTTGTTTTTGTTTTTACTTGCTTTACTCATAACGGAAATCATCGGAGAGGATACTGTGCACATAAAAACACACGAAAAACACAAAAAAACCAGAGGGGCAAAGGGCGATGGAGCGGGTTCTTCATGGGGTCATTGAGCATTGCGTTGGGGGAAAATTCTGCGTCTGCTTTTCTTTATACATACTTCGAAGGCGAGGTCTATAGTTGCAGTCGATTAATCAAAAACTTCGAATGAGAAGTTCTTCTGCATCTCATATGGCTTCAGAACATGCACCCTTGCATTCATATCTTTCTGGAAATACATGTCACTTCGGATAAACATTGGACTTCGGCATTTGAGGGATCACATCACTTATAGGCTTCACGTCTTGGTACATAGAAGTTGGAGTTTTGAGTAGACTTTTATATTTCGTAATCTTTGAGCAATTTCGTCGTCGTGAATGTACGACAATGTATCGCTTTGAAGGAGAACCAGCTCCTTGTCATGATGATTCTTCTGGTTGCAAAGTTCTTCTCGATGCAAAATCATGTATTTCAAAAACACACATACAGCTTTCTTCATGTCATCTCTGCGTCTCTGTCTCGTCTAAACGGCACTGGCTGTAACGATAGCGGTGCTTGTCACCGTACTACTGCTGCCCAAACTCGTGGTTGATAGAATAGTTTCTGTGGTGATGGACGGCAATTGAGGAGCACTCACAGTGCTCAACACTGTGATCGTAGGTGCAGGCTTTGTTACAGTAACAGGAGGAATCGTAGTCGGGGATGCAGACAGCGTGGTTGTAGAAGCAGAGAGTGTGGCTGTGGCTGTAGAAGCAGAAAGCGTGGTTGTAGATGCAGAGAGTGTTGTGCTTGCGGTGATTGTTGAGAAAATGGTTGTAGAGACAGTTTCAGTAATTGTTTGAGCGGAAGCAGCGGCCGGGATCTGCCACTGAGGAGAGATGATGAGGGGTTGAGGTTGCTCGAGATGCATAGGCATAGGCATTGGCATGGGAAGAGTATTCCAGAGGGCGACAACTGTGTAGACGAAGATGATGCAGGACTCGAAGAGCAGGACCAGGATGAGAAGGATGAAGATGGGTGTTGGGATATTCATGCCTCCTCTTCTCTCTGGGTAGCTGGGAAAGACTTGAGGAGGGAGCTGAGGTGGAGGAGGTGGTGGAGATTGAGACTCGAGGTCCTTGGGCGAGAGTTGTGGTGGGTAAAGAGCGTTGTCTTGGTTGTCTTCAAGCTCTTTGTTGAGGTGTCTCTCGAAGGTCTTCTTGAACGACATCTTTCGGTTGATGGTTGGTGTTTGCGAATATGTCGAAGCAGGTGTAGAAGGAGTTGTGGGAATAGATGGTGATTAAAGTGTAGAAGTAGTAAACGGCCAGCGTGGGATGTGTTGTTGATTCTTGAAAGTGTCTAAAAGCAGGAAACAGAAGAAGATAGGAAGGGAAGGAACTTGAAAGAGTGTTGAAAGAAAGCAATGCGGCTATCGACAATGGAAGCCTATCGTGTCATTGAGCGAATGTGATTGTCCTAAGTCGTGAATGGAAATCGTGAAAGGGCGTGGAAGAACAAAAAGCAGGGTACAACAAGTTTTATTGTCTCTAGAAGAACCTACATGCTTCCATTGTCTCGAAATAGCAATGCGAGAAGGCATTGTCGAGGCCTCTTACGGGGCGGCTATGGAAGGAGGTGAAGTGTCTTGTTTCAAGTTGGCGAGAAGTGCCGAGGGTTGGAAGTTGGTGGTAATGTTTCGATAGCCGCCCAGCTCTTTGTGTTGGATGTCTTGAAGCCTCGAGTGTTTGCTGGTGTCTGCAAGCGCCGGGTTTGGCGGCTACGATCGACCATGTGTTCTGAGTGTTGAAGCTCAATGAACAAACGTTCTCGAAAATCGAAACCATCTCTCAGTATATCCTTTGTGCAGATCAGATACAGAGTGGCACGTCCCAAGGGCCAACTACGAGTAGACAATCATGCAGGAACGGCACTCCGGCATAAAAGGGTCCGCCAACGTATTGCGTACTAAAAGGATGACTCGAAATCATCTTCCTCTTGTACCACACAGAGCATGATTTGATAATGGAGAGGCTCTGTCTTGTGAGTCATTGTGGTATTACCAAATGGTGCTGCCGCATGAGCCGATGGCAGCGTCGAGTCCATGACTGAGGATCGAGAGGCTCGTTACAGCAGCCTGAAGACTGACAATAGGAGACACAACCTGTGAGGAATACTGGAAAACGTGTGAATGTGAGATCACCCATTAGACAAACACTCGATACTGAGATGACAGCAAAAGCATCTAGCCGAGCGGGAGAATTGATATTGCTGGGCGAACGATTGAAGGGTGGAGGGGCAATTGTCGCGGCGTTCGAGAAAGCACGGCCGCCGCCACTTCTGCCCGCAAACGATGATCAATGCCGACCGACGCTCTGGCTGTGTCGCTTTCTGTTTGACTCACCACAACTTTTGCACACTACATCAATCACCCCCGCGCACTCCCTAGACTTGCAACCAAAGTCAATTCATTGTGTGCTTACTACAGGCCGAGTCGCCTTATATACCCGTTTCCCTCTTTTTCACCACCACACAACCACCCAGCATGGAGCACATCAAGAGAACATTTGCTCAGGCTAAGCAGGAGAGCAGAGTCAGTCCAGACAAAGCGCAATTGACTCTCGCAGTCGACTGACATATCCATAGCCTGCTCTGGTCACCTATGTTACCGCCGGTTTCCCTACCCCCGAGGAGACTCCCGACATCATGCTCGCCATGGAGGCTGGTGGTGCCGATGTTATCGAACTCGGCATGCCTTTCACCGACCCCATCGCCGACGGGCCTACCATCCAAAAAGCAAACACCATCGCCCTGAAGAACGGTGTCAACATCATCTCCACAATCCAGATGGTCCGCGACGCAAGGAAAAGAGGTCTGCGTGCTCCCGTCATGCTCATGGGCTACTACAACCCCGTACTCAGCTACGGCGAGGACAAGATCCTGAAGGACTGCAAGGAGGCTGGCGTCAACGGCTTCATCATGGTCGACCTGCCCCCAGAGGAGGCTGTCCGTTTCCGCAACCACTGCACCAAGGCCGGTCTCTCATACATTCCCCTCATCGCTCCTGCTACTTCAGAGAACCGCATGAAGCTGCTGTGTAAGATTGCCGACTCCTTCATCTATGTTGTCTCAAGAATGGGTGTTACTGGTGCCTCGGGTACTGTCAACACTGCACTCCCAGATCTGCTTGATCGCGTGCACTCATACTCCGGCGGTATCCCCGCTGCTGTCGGTTTCGGTGTCAGCACAAGAGACCACTACCTGAGCATTGGTAGCATGGCCGAGGGTGTCGTTATTGGCAGTCAAATCATTTCAACTCTTGCCGACGCTCCTGCTGGCCAGGGCGCAAAGGCTGTTGAGGACTACCTGGATGGTATCACCCAGCGCAGAGAGACTATCAAGTCGCAGACACGCGAGGTCGGCATGGTAGAGACCATGAACGAGGCTAAGGAGCCCGAGAACGTCCATGTTGATGGCGTTGTCAAGGACAAGGACACCCCCGACGGCCCTGGTCTTGCTGACCAAATCGAAGCCCTAAACACCGATGGACCCATGGACTCAAATGCTATCCCTGCAAGATTTGGTGAATTCGGCGGTCAATACGTTCCTGAGTCGCTGATGGACTGCTTGCGCGAGCTGGAGGACGGTTTCCAGTCTGCCATCAACGATGAGAAGTTCTGGGAGGAGTACCGCACACACTACGAGTGGATGGGCCGTCCCGGTCACTTGCACATGGCCGAGCGTCTTACTGAGCACGCCGGCGGTGCCAACATCTGGTTGAAGCGCGAGGATCTCAACCACACTGGTTCGCACAAGATCAACAACGCCCTTGGACAGGTCCTTTTGGCCCGTCGCTTGGGCAAGACTGAGATCATCGCCGAGACTGGTGCTGGTCAGCACGGTGTCGCAACTGCCACTGTCTGTGCCAAGTTCGGCATGAAGTGCACTGTCTACATGGGAGCTGAGGATGTCCGTCGCCAGGCCCTGAACGTCTTCCGTATCAAGCTTCTCGGTGCTCAAGTCATCGCCGTCGAGGCTGGTAGCCGTACCCTCCGTGACGCCGTCAACGAGGCCATGCGCGCCTGGGTTGTCAAGCTCGACACTACTCACTACATTATTGGTTCAGCCATTGGTCCCCACCCCTTCCCCACCATCGTCCGCACTTTCCAGTCGGTCATCGGCCAAGAGACAAAGGAGCAGATGCAAGCCATGAAGGGCAAGCTCCCCGACGCTGTCGTTGCCTGTGTCGGTGGTGGTTCTAACGCCGTTGGCATGTTCTACCCCTTCTCCAAGGACCCCAGCGTTAAGCTTCTCGGTGTTGAGGCCGGTGGTGACGGTGTAGACACTGACCGCCACTCCGCCACCCTCTCCGGCGGCACTCACGGTGTCCTCCACGGTGTACGCACTTACATTCTCCAAGACAAGCACGGCCAGATCTCCGACACCCACTCAGTCTCCGCCGGTCTCGACTACCCTGGTGTCGGCCCCGAACTGGCAAACTGGAAAGACACCGACCGCGCCAAGTTCATCGCTGCCACTGACGCTGAAGCCTTTATTGGTTTCCGTCTACTCTCCCAGCTTGAGGGTATCATTCCTGCGCTTGAGACTTCGCATGCCATTTTCGGTGCTGTCGAGTTGGCCAAGACAATGAAGAAGGGTGAGGATATTGTCATCTGTCTTTCTGGTCGTGGTGACAAGGATGTGCAGAGTGTGGCCGAGGAGCTTCCCAAGCTTGGTCCTAAGATTGGCTGGGACTTGAGATTCTAAATGTCCTCTGCATTTCTGTCTGAATGAAAATGATACATGGATGTTACAAAAAGATGAATGGCGTAGGTTTTGAAAGGATTTAAAATAGCGAAATGAATGATCTTCAAACACCAAAACACCCTACACACAATCTCAAGAAAGTCTGCAACTCATTACATGTTTTGGAAGCGCTTCTCAAGACCGACAGACTGTCAAGGAGAGAAGTATTATTGCTCGAATAAGAGTCAGTTCTTGTCAAGGATCAGTAGTTGGATGCACATAGCCACCAAGAAAGCGATAAATAATGAGGGAAGAGGAAGGATGCTTTATTCCCTAAACCTTTATATACAATAATGCAACGGTTGGAACGCTCTTCCGTAAAAATGATCGAACGCTTGGAATGAAGAGAATCGCTCTTCTCCTCGCTAGCCTGAAAAGACAAAGAGAACGCCAATGTTGAACAAACACAAAGGCAAAAACAAAAACGACTGATCTACAGTCCAAAGAGGTCAACTCTTTCGTGCCTCTTTGCTATGCTGGATGTAAGAGTGGAGAGAAGAGGTTTACTTCTCATCAGTACTGGCGAGCATGTTCTGGATATCCCTGAGTTTCTGCTTGAGAGCATCATGTTCGGCGTTCAACTGGTAATCCAAAGTCAGCATCAAATCATCACAATCCACACTTCTGTAATAAAACTCACCTGCGCAAACATCATCTTAGTCCCCACAAGCTCCTGCTCAGTCTCCTGGACTTGCTCTTCAAGTGCACGATTACTATTCTGCACCTCGATATTCCTCGCCATAATCCTATCCATCTCCCCTTTGAGTCTGTCCTCGACTTCTGCTGGCTGTTTATCAACCATCTTCCTCAATTCCTCGACCTGCATTTTCAAGCTCTCGTTTTCGTCTAGCAAAGAGTCGTTCTCGACTTTGGTGCGAACAAGATTGGATGCAAGATCGACGTGCTCGGCGTCGGATTCTTGCGTGCGGAGTTCGAGTTTGCGGACGCGGGTGCTGAGATTTGTGTTTTCATTGCGGAGAGACTCGAGCTCGATTTCGCGGTCTTTTTCTAGGCGAGCTTGTTCTTCAAATTCGGACGTGTACGCGGCGAGAGTCTCGGGGGAGATGGTCACGGCACATGCGTCACGGACGAGTTCGTCGGCGCGGTAGACTTCTTTGTCTGTGCCGCTGGAGGTGGAGCCAAAGAAGCCTGATTCGAGAATTGAGGTTGCGGAGGGTGATTTGTCAATATAGACGTCGAAGAGGCGTTCCTTGAGGTGGGTTGATAATTGAACCATGTCCTTCATCTCCAGTAGTGCTTGAGCGTTGCGTTGCATGAGTGCGATACCGAACTTCAGAATAGCGCCGAGACCTTCGCTAAGCACAAGATCGTAGACGCGGAGGACGAGTTGTAGAGGGAAGCGGTAGGCGAAGAGAGTGAGGAACCACTGTGTGGCGTATAGGTTTGGAGGAACGCCTCGTCTGTGGAGATGACAGTATAGTGCTGGTTCGTAGTCTTCCAGGAGGCGTTCGAACAGGTATAGATGTAGATGCAGGCCCGTCATTTCTGCCGTAAACAAGGAGCGGAGATTGTACTTTGACATGAGGCGGACAAACAGAGTGAAAGCTTCTTCCTCGGGCATGTTGAACAATAAGGGCATAGCGATAAAGTTCATGCCTTGAGCGTAGCCAACAGGTTCATCGTACAGAGCATATGCTTTGCAGATACCGTATAAGCCATCCTGAAGACCGGCACTAGCAATGTACTTGGAGTATGCCGTTCGAGCACCCAGATCACGTCTGATGGTCTTTTCGAGCTTCTGCAAAGCAGCAGTCTCGTCCTTCGATCTGCGCTTCTTTTCGGTCGGGGTGAATGTCTCTGCTCCATTCATCTGAGGAGATACCGACGCGGAGGCATCCGAATGAATGGAAGAAGCTGAAGAAGCCACTGATTCCTTTTCGCCAGTACCACTGATACGTCGAACGGCGGGTGCTTGAGAAATCTCCTTGTCGGTACCTCTAGCAACCAATTCTTTGTAGACTTGCTCAAGCTCATCATTTTTGCTTTCTGCCATAACTTGCCAAACCACACCACGGATGGGCTGAGGAATGCCGTTGGCAATTGCGCGGTTGAGTTCGTCTCCACTGGTACGTGCTACAGCCGATGGGCCCTCATACACAACAGATTGCCAGAGATCCCAATTGACATCACCTTGCTCTTCCGATGGTCCTGCGGCATCACCGGATACAGTTCCTGGAGGAAGCTTGGTCGTGGGTGATGAGATGGCGGAGAAGGAGTTTGCACGGGGTGTAAACGGAGGACTCAATTGACCACTCTCTTCCTTAGTTGGACTCTGCAGACTTCCTGCGCGACCGTGGCGGCCTTGAGGAAGAGCCAGACTGTCATCTGTAGATATGGCAGACTCACCCTGCAGTCTCAACAGATGGAAGCGATCTTTTAAGGTGGGTGGATGGGAGGCATCGTCGTTTGAGTCCGGATTTGTGGTCAAGCTCTGCAACGACGAAGCTGTGTTTCTTCGTGGACTTGTAGGCCTGGATGGAGAAGTGGCTTTCCGAGCTCTGGAGAACCAGGCAAACGGGCTCGAAACCTTCCGTGTGGTTGGAGGCTTCTCGATCGTAGGCGAAACCATAAAGGTCTGGGATTTTTGAGGAGGTGGTGGCGGTGGTGGGTAATTGAGTGTGGGAAGATCACCAGATAGACCTTTGACGGGCTCGTTGTCGGTCTCTTTCTCAGGCACAGCGGGGGGTAGTTCGGGGACAGATTCGAGAGTGTTCTGACGGGATTTGGCAGCTCGCGGCATGTCGTCCTCTTCGGCGGAAGGCACTTCCTGGTTGATGATGTCGATACTGCTTCGCTTGTCCTCGGCTCCTGCAGCGGTAGCGGCTTCCTCGTTCACGGATCTGGCGGTTGAAGGGCGACTTTCCGTGGGCACTGGGTCGACTGTCACGGGACGATCGTCTTCTTGCAAAGACTTTGCTGTTGAAGGTCGACTCTCCTCATTCACCAAATCGCCTGTCGGCTGACTTCCGTGCTCAATCTCTTTCTTCGCATCCGCCGGATTGGTGGTGTGTTCGGTGTCGTCGGCGTCAAAGGCTCCTGGCGCGAGTGGCGTGGAGACCTTGGGTACCGTCTCGTCGGATTCCAGGCTGTCTGTTGCTAAGTGAGCCTCATGGTGGGTGTCGTCTCCTGGATTCAAGATGGACATGGACTGGCGCGTTGTGTCTTGCGGCTCAGTGTGAACAGCACTCGTCGTATCGGTAGCATCTTCGAATGTGTCCTGAAGGTGGTCAGTCCCAGCACGCGGTAGACGCGAATGAGGCCCAAATGCAGACAACAAAGAGAGTTGATGGCAGGGCTAAGCGAGGAACTCACCGTATCCCTTTCGTCCTCTTCGCTGGTGTTGGCATGCTGCACTGGCTGCTGCAGCTTGTCGTCGTTGTGCTTGGCCTCGATCTCGGACATGGTCTCCCTGCTGCTGTATGTGTCGCAGTCTCTATATCACTCTTGAAAAGTATGCAAATGGATGGTTGGAGGGTCGGTGTCGTGTATAAAGTGATTGGTCCCGGCTTTGTTTGTCCACTTGCAAAGCACGCGCGAAAGATGGCTGGTCTGATTAAATTACTTTGCGTTCCTGGACTCTTGGAAGATGGTTGAAGGTTGCAGCTTTTGATCAAGTGACAGCTCCGAGCTCTCTTCTCTGCTATCCCTTTATCGTCGCCGGCTTAACGGCTGCCTCAACTCCTGAATGAAAATGTCCTTGTCCTTGACAGTTCGCAGCAACCGCCGTTGAAGCCGTGCTAAACAAACCCGGCCCCGCAGTGGACCCTGCAAGGAAGAGAACACAGGGCGTTTGTAAATGAACACAAATCCATGTATTTCCTAGCTTCCATCGGAGACACGTTCTGTATTCTCTTCTCCTTTTAGCACACCACCTTCCTCGTTGACGCGGTCCAATTTGACAGCCGCTGCTTAGCCAGCAAAAACAAAACGATTATCTACGACCTCTATGCCACATATTTCATGCTTTCCCAGCGGCTTGTG
>ERZ794946.557-NODE-557-length-14410-cov-4.048972_pt1 | contig 14410 bp, 25 predicted proteins | sample MGYA00433072_ERZ794946 | MGnify/ENA primary metagenome ERZ794946 (study PRJEB30137, sample SAMN04331413) | food metagenome | isolation source: Y3 must sample point D1 replicate A | place: Australia: South Australia | collected 2014 ...
TGTGGTATGACCCTGCTTGCCTCACCAAAATGTCGCTTTTCGAACGTTCGAATTTGCTCCTATTCTCTGTAATGCTTCAGACATATTGAGTTCAATGCAGGCAATACTTTACGTGTAGTTTCCGGCGATACTGTCACTATAAGTCTTGGTTGTGATTATACAGGGTGAAAAAGGTGGAAGTAGCAAATGGAGAGAGGGTGAGGAAGAAAGGCAACCACATTGAGAATAAAGTCTCAGAAGATTTTGGAACAAAGCCAACATTGTTGTGGCCCTGGGTAGTATATCCTGTGTATGGTGTAGATAGCTATGGTATCCCGAAAAATGATGTTCGTGAACAAAGAAAGAAAAAAACACCGTCCCTGGTGGTACTCAATGACCACACCCTTCATCCATGATTATGCAGATTCGATGCGAGCGGTAAACAAAGACAGATAGCAGTCGTGATAACAAGGATCGGGTTCTCTTAGGCCTGAGCAGCCTTGACCTCGGTGAAGGTCTCGGGCCAAACGAACATCTTGTCCTCGTTTCTCGGTGTGAACTGGGCAAAGGTAGCAATAGCTCTCTTCGACGATGCTCTTCTCCAAAGATTCGCTCTTGGGTTAAAGTTGTAGCCAAGTCCTTTTCCTTTAGTCTTCTCATCGTCGATCTTAGCAATCTTGATGACTTCCTTTTGGATATCGGCAAAAGTGTCAAAGGGGATGTAGGCGATCTGGTTCTCGATGCAGTACTCCTCCAGACGGAGACCACGGCGAGCGAACAGAACATCCGAGTGACGGGCAGCAGGAAGATCAGATACACCGTCACCAATGAAGATAATCATAGGGATAGTGCCATCTTCGCTCTCCAATTGAGCAGTCTCCTTGTACTCGTTGATCGACAACTCCTTGTCGTGACCCAACTCGTTGTCATGACGCCACTTGACCTTCCACGAAGATCCGTCTTCCGAGATATCAGCCTCGTTGGCAACGATGTCGATGTTGGCAGCTGCCTCTTCTCCCAAAAAGTGGTCCAGGACGCTGCGGAGGACGGGCTTCAAGCCGGCGGAGATGACGTTGAAGGGGATTTTGTTGTTCAGGCAGAACTGGTGGAAGTTCTTGAACTCGGGGTCGATGTCGAGGCCGTCTTTCATGGCTTGGAATCCGTCATCGAAGGGGACGTTGAGGGATCCCCACATCTCTTCTGATACATCGCGGAAGGAACGCTCTCCGGACTTGATTTGTTGATCGAGGATTTCTCTTTGTTCAGTACCGCAGCCAAAAGCGTTGAACAGGATGTGGCCAGTGTCTTGCATGAAGATAGTTCCATCAAAGTCTAGAAGGTCACAGAGTCAGCGAGACCTTCTCTCAGCAGTATAGAAGAACAACCTACCAGAGAAACAGACAATCTTGCGCTTAGTGTTAAGCGGAGCAGTGCTGACTTCGGGCATAGTGGCTTGGGGAACCTTGAGCGAAGCAGAAGAATCCATTACGTGCTAGAGTCGGAAGAGAAAAAAGAGTAGAGTAGAGCAAGAGAGAAGCCTGGTATATGATTGATGTATTGATTGCCAGCAGAAGAATTAAGTGGAACCAACGATATCAGAAAAATGGGACCTGGCGGAGGGGGGAAATAAACGTCAACAAAGACCTTGGTGGGAAGAAGGGAAGATCACTACTCTTATAGAAATTCCTCGATCTCCCCAATCGGCAACACCAGCGAGCCACAAAAGTCAAGGAGCAAATAGGACGCCTCCTCCCGGATCGAGACTAGACTTCCTCCGAACCATCCCTCACCCACGGGGCAGAGCAACGCAAGAGGCGGGTTGCGGGTTGAGAACTGGCTGCGCAGCGGCAAGCGGTTGAGAGGTAGGGCGTTCAGCTACGCAAAAAGTAGTTGAAGATGCGGCTCAAAAAAGGGCTACCACAAACGGGCAAGCGAATGCTATGCTAACAACAAGACCACTGATTGGCCACATCAAACATATCCACCACAGATAACCAAAAAGCCATTCCCGCAGCGGTCAAAGAAAGAAGACATCGGTGGCAACCAATGCATGTGGAAACAAGGTCCATCTGGAAGCATTAGCAAAACAGCAGAAAGATGCGTTGAGCCTCTTTTCGCTTGCTTGTGCTGCACCACTGCACAGCGGAGAAATGAGAAGAGCAAGAGGCTCAAAGGGCCGGATTTGCATCAAAGACCCAGATCAAAACGTGGCTCCAAGGTCTTTTTTCCGAGGCCCAAAGTCTAAAGATCGGTTGATGGCAGCTGCAAAGATGGAGTGTGGGCGAAAAAAACAGTATCCAAGATCGAGATCCCATGGGTTTCTCCACCGCTTTCTTGAGAGTGGAGAGAGGTTGGAGAACGCGTCCGTTTCATCAACCCATACCTACCATTTCACAATCTGCATGTCTCTTCCATCTTCTGTAAATGCCAATCTAGCAGAGCAACCTTTCCATCTTCAAATCCCAGAGCCTCAAGCAAAAAAGGCACAAGAAGATAGATACCTTTCCCCTGCTGATCCATCATCGATCCGGGGCACCCCGTCGTGCCCCGAAAAGACCCCAACATCACCTACGTCACCGAGAGCAGCAAAAACGTTCACCTCGTTGCCCACCTGTGGATACCACCATGGGCACAATCTTTTGTCAACAGCACGGTCAGCAAACCCCCGATGTTCTCCATACGCAAACGGCATGCGTGCCCGGTAATTCCATCGGAACGCGGTCCATCAAGTAGGTAGTCATGCAGGTAGATCTGATGAATCTGGTAATGCAAGTTCGATAAAATCTGCGATAAATCGGATAGGTACCTGCATATACGGTATGGTATGTATGCAAGAATGTTTTTTTTTATGCAGAGCACCACACCGGGGTTTCTTTTCAGCAAGGTGATCATCGTGATCGTTGTGGAAAGAATTAGGTGATGAACAGAAGGCTCGGAAAAAAAGGTAGGCCAGGTGGGAACGCTGTAAAAGCAGTTCTTGCCACTTCGACTCGAGACTTCTGACAGCGTTTTGCATCGGCATCGGCGAGATTGGAATTCAAAGCGGATTGCAGCGGATGCCTTCATGTTGGCTTCGTTTGCCGCTCTCAAGAGCAGTCGTTTTTATCTCGACGTGACTTGGATGATCATCCTTCTCAGAGTTTGAGAAAATCTTGAGGCTGGTTTGCTGTACTTTGACGTCGAGAGGGCAAGCGCTGTCCGCGGATGCTCGAGTCAAGGTACGAAGTACATCGCAATCCCTTCGTCTCTCCTAATGTCACGTGAATTTGTTCTTGGGAGTGCAGAAGTTGAAAAAGGAAAAGAGGTTCAATTATATATACTATGAGTAGACAGGAGGGCGAACACAAGGGAATCATGCAATGAAGAGAGAAAGGAGAAAAAAGAGCAGAGAATCGAAAGGGAAGGAGGCCTGGGAAGATGTCGAGAGTGTGGAAACCAGGAGAAGAAGAAAAGTAGACATCCCAAGACCCTCCGTCTTCCTTTGCTCCCGCAAGTTGTATCTAGGACGCCGCTTTGCCCAGAAGATGTGGAAAGAAGAAAAAGAAGTATGTTTCCCCCAAGAAAAGGAAGAGAGAAACATATACGCGCAAAAAGGAAAACAACCAGAAGCAGGCCGCCCACTGTTTTTCTCCCAGCTATAAAATAACCCATCAATTGTCGCCTTTCGAGATTAGATCGATCCAGAGACTGCGAACCGACTTTTTTGTTTGTTGTGTGTGGTGTATAGATGCCGGCAGCCGTCAAAACAACACGGCTAGCAAATTAAGACAGTTGACGTTTTGGATTTCTCAGATGCGAAATGCGATTGGCTGGATACCGAAAAGAGATCCGAGACATGAGTTAAGACTGTTGATTCTTAAACTCTGGCCAGAGGGGGAATGAACGAGGATAAATGCATCTTTTGGTTTGTCGGTAGTTCGATCCGCTTAGATGAGACCGGCCAATCTGAGGTTCTCTTGGATAATGATATCTGGTAAAAAGTTAGCGAAAGGTTGATAGATAAAAGGGGTTTGCCAGGATCATACCGTTGACAGCAGCCATGACGAATCTAATTTGCATGGTGTCGGTAGCGCATGTGAAGTGAGTGTAGATTTGCTTGGTCTCATGTTGGTTCAAGCTGACGAAGCGGTTCAGGATGTAGTCGCAAGCAGCGGCGTAATCTGCACCTCCCTCGTAGTCAGGGAAGTAGTTCTTCATGGGGCTGACGGGCAGCTTCTCCTTGAATCTATCGATCTTGTTGAGGAACAGAATGATTGATGTCTTGACGAACCACCTTGAGTTGCAAATGCTGTCGAACAAGGTCAAGGCTTCTTGCATACGGTTGACGGTCTCATCTTCGAAGAGCAGCTGATCGTATTCTGAGATGGCGACAAGGAAGAGGATGGTGGTGACGTTCTCGAAGCAATGGATCCACTTCTTACGCTCGGAACGCTGACCACCGACGTCGAACATGCGGTAGGTGAGGTCGCCAATGATGAAGGTGGTCTCGGTAATACCGGTGGTCTTGACACGAGAACGGAGGACATCCTGGTCGTTGGGAATGTAGTCGGGCTGAGCAATGCGGTCTATCGAGTCAAAGTAGCTGTCGCGGTGGTTAGCAAATGGCATTGAGATGCATGAACAGGTTTGACGACGTACTATTTGGCCGAGTCGTTAAGCTGGTATTCTCTTGAGCGCTGGAAGCAGGCCTGGACACCGGGGTCCTTCCACAGGACTGAGATGGCGTTGCCGACCTCCGGGGGGAGGTTGTCGCCTTCGATCTGTGCGGGTTGCATGAAGATGGTCTGGACGTGGTATTCGGCTCTCTGGTCGTCGAGGGGGAGCTCCAGCGACTCCATGGCCTCGAGGATGACGCGCATAGATTGCACAGTGTTGCTGAAGATGATTTCCTTGAAGGACTCTCTCTCATCGCGGGAGTAACCACCCTCGTGGATAAGCTTCATCTGTTTCAGAATGGTGGACTTTCCGGATTCACCGGCACCTGCGTGTATTGTCAGCAAGGGTCCTGTATAGCGCGCAGCGGTGGCAGCGACTCACCAAGCAACAGCATCTTGATCTCATTTCTCTGCATCATGCGGTCCTTCTTCAATTGGTTCTCAATCTCCTCGTTCCTCTGCTTGCCCTCCTTATCTTCAGTGCTCATACCACAACCCATTTTGGCGGTAGTTGTGTAGTTCGGTCGGTAACGGTATGCAAAAGGTGGCGATTGCCGAGATGTAATGAGGGAAACGCGTAGATGCGATTACAAGAGAGACTGGAGGCGTGTCAGCATGCGTCGCACCGGGCAGGTCGTCAGTGGTACGTGAGGCTGGTGATGTCTTTGATGCGGTGGATGAAGTGGAGATGGGGAAGAAGACGCGAAGAATAACGAGAGAAGAGTGAAAGCCGGAGCGAACGACGGCGCTTGCAGCGAATGAAAAACAGCCCTCGTCGTTCGTCGTGGTGAAGCTTTGGCAATCTGTGGCTGGGCTGGAGACCAACGCGACGCCTGCAGGGTACAAGAGCGATTGCTCGATGCAGAGAAGCGAATCGACAGACGATGGTGACGAAAATAGAGACGGTCGTGCAGCAAGGGAAGGGATGCTCTGAGTGGGTACCGACCTTGAGGTGCGACAGCGGGGCGAGTCTGACAAGGAGAGTGAAGCTGCGCGAAGCCGTGCAAAGTTTCGAAAGTCGAGATGGAGAGGAGCAAAGCGAAGAATCAGAGTCGAGGACAGATTCAGAATCCGCTGCGTAAAAGTGCAGACGGGGAGGATGGGTCAGATGTCGGATTCGATAGATTGTCTTTGCTCGTTGTCAGGCTAATTGACGGCGAAAGTGGAAAAGGCTGCAACGGTGCTGAGCGGGAGAGCCGAGTACAGCAGGGACCGACGTCGAATAATGTGCAGAAAACGCAGAAACGTAGAAACGTCTTGGGGTGCAATTTTTCAGCGGCTGGCGTGCAGGTACAGAGACAAGAGGCAAGGAGCGGCGGAAGAAGCTGTCTGCTGTGCGACGGGCCCGGACACGACAAGAGGGACGTTGTTTGCTCTGTAAAGATGCCGAAACGAATCAAGTCAGAGGCCTCAGCAGCGCAGCCCTTGAAGCTCGCCGGCCTCCTTCAATCAAAAGGGGCTGCCTGCCGACTTGGCCGCGGAAGTGGTTTAGGGCGAAACCCAGGTCGAGTTGACTCGCGCACCGGCCGCTGATCTCTACACCAATCTCTCGAACAATTAATCTCCAGCCTGCGAGCCCGCATCTGTCTGCTACACTCGCCCTTCCTCATGTCTTGCTCCTCTGTCACACACTATATGTGACTCGACGTCCCTGTCTTGAACCTCTCGCTTTCCCTCGCATGTCTCTACCAGCCATCCTGCCTCGACTCGAGCGTCGAATTTGCCAGACACTCAGACCACCCCAGCAGTGCAATTTAATAGGAAGCGCACAGGCTTTCGACCTCCACACGCTAACACCTTCCTAACTTAAGGCTGAGGCCCTAAAGTCCAACCTGGGTCTACCGAAGAGCCCAATCTTCTAGAAGAAGAGTAGACAAAGGTGAAGCCACTCACAGCATGAAACGCTCAAGATACGTCCGTCCTCGATGTGTGTAAAGTCAATTGTCACATTTGCTCGTCTATCAAGCCTCCAAGTTGGCAGACGTTCGACCGAGGTTGCGATTGTCTTTCGAAGCCTGCGTAGCTAAACATATCCCACACACGCACCGACAATCCATCGCAAGGCCTCTTGCAATGCTTCATCCTCTTCTGCGACACTTTACATGAACCAAAACATCAATGCCACTGTTTGCACTATCAGACGCTTGACTCTTGGACTCTTCTGCCTGCTTTCTTGCGTTGACTTGCTAGGACTTGCTCTTTCTTTTCCCACAATTCCCGCGTGGGACTTTGGCAAAAGCGCCAGCCAAAGCAAAAACGGTCGCCCAGGACCGGTGAAATACTTACCACTAGAACAAACAGCCACCATCCGTGCTTCTTCGCCGAAAAAGAGATCCTCGCTTCGTGCATGACTCTTGCTCGCGGCCCGGCAAATTGCACTGTAATCTTGAACTCGAGTCTCTCAAATCTCTCCATACGTTCCATCGTCGGCCAGAACCTCAAGTTTCATCGACGTTGACGTGCTCACTTGTGACGAGAGACTGTCAGGAATGTCCTGGAGGATGTGACTTTGATGTCCCTGCAGAATGGCAGGATCAGTAGGATCACAAAACTCAAGACCTTACCGCCTACACGGTTGGACTATCAAGCTGTTAGGGCCATGTTAAGCTACGGACTCGGCTCAAAGTCAATCTTGCAGAGGTCGAGACCTGGAAGACCGGATCTTCCTCTCCAAGTTTCAGTGGGAACGAGAATATCACAACGAATGGAACAACGATGAAAGTATGGTTGAAGGAGTAAAATTGTGAGGTAAATTTTGTATGCAGTACAAGCTGTTCTACAGCCAGCATGCTATGTGAGAAGGTATATACAATGAAGTAGGGGTATCTCCGAAATAAAGAAGTATTTTCAAGCGAACGGAAGGAGGGTAATACCGGACAAACGGAGGTGTCCAAGATGTGGACAAAGACTCGGTCCATGGTCTGTAAATAACGGTGAAAAGGGTCGAAGATGGTAATGAGATATGCATGGTCGCGTTCAGTCTTCCGCATACCGACAGGTGAAGGTCGGAGATCGTTGCTGGACTATGGTGCTTTGGTCATGTTCACATGACCATGAAGCGGGTTGTTCTTCGTTCCATGTTCCTCTTGGGTCCAAGGCCTTCTTGACGACGGACTGATGCAAAGGCATGTTGCTCGCAATAGACCTTTCCGGCGATCTCGAAGTAGTCGTCACTGAGCGGCTTTTGGCAGTCGATGCAGGTGAAACAGCTAGGATGGAACTTCTGGGTTTGTTGGGTCTCAAGGTACGGCCCTTCAATACCACGGTCGCAGTGAGCGCACAACGAGTTGTTGAGCTCATGGTAGTGGTGCTCGCAGTAAGGATTGTTGTCAATAACGTAAAAGTCGGCAGTCGCGAAAGGCGAACGGCAGGTCTTGCAGACGAAACAGTGCTTGTGGTAACGACCAGTTAGACGGCCGTCAGCAGCCTTGACAGACTTGCCCTGGATAGGCTCGCTGCATCCTCTGCAAATGTGCTTTGACGAGGTTCCAGGGCGCCTTGAGGAGGTGGGTCTAGAAGAGAAGCCATGCTCTGTTGGAGGAGATGCCATGGGTGTGGATGTGGAAGACATTGGGCTCGAAGGGCGCTTGGGGAGGAAACCAGGAACGACTGGCGATTCGGGGAATTCAGCCTCGTGGGGTGCGCGAGGAGGGCTGAGTGGGAAGCGATCCATTTTCTCGGTAGGACTATCCAGTCTCTCCTCGAGCGGCGCTGGTGATTGTTGTCGCTCGGGAGCGAGAGGGATGGGCTTGAAGGCATCTTCGGGGCTCAAGCGGTTGTTTTGCTTGCTCTTGATTTGCAGGCTGGGAACAACAAGGGAAGGGTCGGAAAGATCAGCGAGAGTGGTTGATAGCATTGAAACGCTGGAGGAGGCCGAAACTGGTGGGCTGATATCCGACTTGAAGCTTTGCGTTGATGAAGATGAAGAGGCAGAATCTGAGGGCGCGTGAACGACAGGATGAGCATGCTTCTGGAGTTCGGCGGCGGATGGAAGGGGTGGAAGTGGAGGAGCTCCAGCCGTCGAAATGATGGGAAATGGAGGGAGTGCTGGCGCGGCAGTATTAGACATTGTGGGAAGAGTGTCGCTAGGTGCACTTTGCGAGGGAGCCGAGATGGTCGGTCGTCGCTGTCTGGTTGGTGGGGCCGAAGGGCTTCTAACAACAGAGCCAATCTCGGGCGACTTTGGTGTTGTGGGAGGAAGAGGGAACGTGTTCGAACGAATTGTCATGTTTGACAGTTGTTGACCAGCAGCCTCGGACTCGCTCTTGAGCATGGCAAGGAAACCGTCTAGTGGTTCTGGTCTGACAGGTCTTTGCGGGATTGGACGACCTTCACGATTTGTGCCAACAGAAGCAGTCGAGGCCGAAGACAGGGCAGGTGATGCAGGCGCTTGAGGAGGCGAAGCAGATCTGGTGGGAGGAGAGTCAGGTCTATCATAGCTGACAGGCGACGCCGATCTCATGATAGGCGAAGCTGCTCTCTCGGCCGGGGGTTGATCAATGGTGATAGCAGGGGGCTTCTGATTGCCTGTATTTGCTGAAGGTGATCTGGACGAACTACGCGCGGGTGCGTTGAAGGGACCGGGAGCAATTGTATCCATTTTGCGCGCAACAGTGGCACCTCCTGTACCAATGGGGCTTCGAGGAGCATAGAATGCATCCGGTACTGGGCTCTTAGCTCTTACAGTCGTCTTGGACCTTGCCGTTGGGAAGGGAGGAAATGCGCAGTCCATGTTCCCTGTGAGCTTTTGCGACGGCTCTCGTGGCAGTCTTGGACTTGGGCTAGTAACGCTGCGCATCGCAGGAGAACGACCGGGTCTACCAGTGTGCGGCGTTGATGGTGTACGGCGTCCGGGATTGACGGTACCGTCTGGGGAAAGAAGCTCTTGTCGCGCATGGTATGGCTTGTCTACTCCGTGTCAGCGTGTCTAGCTTTCCCATTCGTGATGGACAAGACTCACTGGCTGCAGCCGGATCGATGCGAGGTAGCGGAACTCTGGCCGGTCTTGTAGGCGGTCTATTCAGGCCTTGCTTCACGGGCGGTAACAGGCTTCGCTGCTTCTCTGTTGAAGGTGATGTGACTGGCGACGTGGGCTTCTGGACTGGCTCGTCCTCCTTTTGTTGTGTTGGGCACACGTGCTCTCCCATAGCAGAGATCTGGATCTCTGATCCACAGTCGGAGCATTTGATCGACGGCAGAATGCTCAGTGGTCGCTCGGTCTCCATGGCTGCTAGTGGTTGTCGAGTCTACTCGAGTAGCTTCGGGTTGTGGTTCCAGGTCGCTCGCGGTTCTTGAAAGGAAGAACAAACACGGCAGTTTTGCTCCTGGATAAGACGATAAGGTCGACCTCCGGGTCAAGCCCACGTTTGCCGAAGCGTTGCTCGTACTCTTGTTTATCTCCTTTGTTTGGATGTGAGTTCCGACCGTTGGCAGTTTCGTAGCAGGAGAAAACAATGAGCCCCTGGCTGCAAAGGTCTGGATTCTGGAATGCACGCAATTATGATTAGATGCCACAGTTCGTTGGCGCAACAAGACAATAAATGAGTGGATGCTCGAGTATTAAAGAGCTGTAGTTAAGGATAGTGATGAAAGACAGGAGATGGAAAATGCGACAAGGAGAAAAGAAGGAAGGAACGACGGCAGACGCCCAGGAGTTAGTTCCTCGTCAATGTCTACCACATTCCCTAAGACTCTCGAGATCATCATATTATCACCTCCACCAGACACTCGTTAACACAATTTGCAGGAACCGCCAGGCAATCTAGTCGCCCTCTTTTTGGGAAGGTTGGCAATTTCGTATATGGCACGGTGCACCTCCGGACCCCAAGTAGCCTCATCTGATTGGCCGCTGCTCTCGACCGAGACATGTGATAGTGTCTCTTCCAGAGCACCTCTTGCGACTTGCAACTTTCTTTGGCCTGTCGACTCAGGCTCGGTAGGAAAATAGATGCTCATACACTGTCACTTGTGAACCGCGTGTATCAGATCCAGCCCTCTACCAAAATTTATCGACTCTCGGCGACGAGTGACAGCAAAAGATCGGCAGATCCACGCGTGCCGCTTTCTGCCAAACTTTGCCTTCTTCGACAGAACTTCTTCCGATTCAAGCCACAGGCGTATATGGCGACAACGACTTCTCTGACCGTGTGCCGAATTCATTTAACCATACCATACAACGTGCTCGCATTGTTGCTATGGGTCCTCAACAGGACAGAGCCTTGGGTTCTGGGGTCGTCATGAAACCAGGAGTCGAAAAGTATGCCATCATCTTCTTGATTTGACTTTCTGACTCGTCTCACTTCCCCTGGTTCCTGGCAGTCTGCGCCGCTCACAAAGACGATCAAAATAATTGTTTGTCTTGTCGCGGGCGAGCAAACAGGGTTATTCAACGGACTCGGCCGAGTTGTTGCGATTGTTGTGAGTCCCAGACAGGGTGAAAGAATTCTATGCCAACCACTGCTCCTTCCTGCGTATGAGTATAGTCTTGGTTGCGCCTTCTTCTTCGAGTCAGCGCATTGATTGGCTTTCAATGTCTTATCGTGCAACTATAGTAATCTGCGAAGAACGGCCACATGTCGATTACTTCTGCTCGTACGCCACAGACAAGCTTTCTTCTCAGATCATTTGTTCCGAGCGCGGCGAAACCATGCCTCCGCTCACCTCCGCTCTCCAACATATCGACCCCGGACTATCCTAGATGATCCGAGAGTCGACTTCTCTGGAACTTCTGGGGTCAAACAATAATGCGAACATCTTTAGTTCATGAATGCTCTCCGCTGCGGTCGCCATGTTGTTCCGCAAAGAAGGTATATAAACTTGTCTTTCATGGGCTTTCCTTTCTTTTTCTTAACATAACAACTACAAATCTCAAGTGCTTCCAATAGATCTTGTGTCTTCTTTGTCTATACACATTATTCTTATCACTGTCCATTCCCATCAGTATGGCTCCTTACCTCAACGAGACCGAGAGTACTCCTTCGAGCAACACTCAGGCTCCTCTGTTTACTGTTCAATCGCCCAATGTCACATACTCTGACGATGCTATTCTCAGCAAGTATGTCTACCGTCAGACAAAGGTGACCAAGTCATCCAATGGTGCATATGTTGCCACTCCTAAGGAGACCGTATACGACTTCAAGGTCGAACGCAAGGTTGGCAGAGTCGGCATGATGCTCGTCGGCTGGGGTGGTGCGTATACCTGTTTCCAATTTATGATTGAGTCCTTGCTAATTGACACTAGGTAACAACGGGTCTACTGTGACTGCTGGTATCATTGCCAACCGTCAAGGTCTCTCCTGGGACACTCGTGAGGGCACACAGTCAGCAAACTACTACGGCTCTATGGTCATGTCATCAACAGTCAAGCTCGGTACCGATTCAGACACTGGCAAGGAGGTCTACGTCCCCTTCAACGAGCTCTTACCCATGGTCAATCCTAATGAGCTCATTGTCGGAGGATGGGACATCAGTGGCATGAACATTGCCGAGTCAATGGATAGAGCCGGAGTCCTCGAGCCTACCTTGAAGCAGATGGTTCGCAAAGAGATGGCACAAATGGTCCCTCTTCCCAGTATTTACTACCCTGACTTCATTGCTGCAAACCAAGAGTCACGAGCAGACAACATCCTCGAGGGTTCAAAGGCTTGCACCGAGCACCTCGAGAAGATCAGAGCAGACATTCGGTAAGTCTCCTCCATGTTTCAATCCTATAAGCAGCACTAACAATACATAAAGCGAGTTCAAATCGAAACACAGCCTCGACAAGATCATCGTCCAATGGACTGCCAACACTGAGCGCTATGCCGAGATCATCCCCGGCATCAACGACACAGCCGACAACCTGCTCAAGTCCATTGAGTCAGGCCACGCCGAGATTGCTCCCTCCACCATCTTCGCCACAGCCTGTATTCTCGAAAACGCACCCTTCATCAACGGCTCACCTCAAAACACCTTCGTCCCCGGTGTCATCGCCCTAGCTGAAAAGCACAACGCCTTCATCGGCGGCGACGACTTCAAGTCCGGCCAGACAAAGATGAAGTCCGCACTCGTCGACTTCCTCATCAACGCCGGTATCAAAGTAAAGTCATTGGCCTCGTACAACCATCTCGGCAACAATGACGGCAGAAACCTCTCCGCGCCTTCTCAATTCAGATCAAAGGAGATCTCCAAGTCCAATGTTGTTGATGATATGGTTGCTGCTAACCACATCCTATACGAGGAAGGCGAGCATCCTGATCACACTGTTGTGATCAAGTATATGCCTTCTGTCGGTGACAACAAGAGAGCTTTGGATGAGTACTATGCTGAGATCTTCATGGGAGGTCATCAGACCATCAACATGTTCAACATCTGCGAGGACTCACTGTTGGCATCACCGCTAATCATCGACCTGGTTCTCATCGCTGAACTAATGACCAGAGTTCAATGGAGAGAGAATGGCGCCGAGGATGCTGAGTTCAAGGGTTTCCACTCCGTGCTGTCGGTTTTGAGTTATATGCTCAAGGTATGTTTCTGCTCCTTGGTGTCACTGATTGAAGGATTGTTTACTGATTTATACTAGGCACCTCTTACTCCTCCTGGCACACCTGTCGTCAACGCATTGAGCAAGCAGAGAAATGCTCTCATCAACATCTTCCGCGCCTGTGTTGGTCTTGAGCCTGAAAACGACATGACTCTCGAGCACAAGCTGTTCTGAAATTTCAACGAGAACTAACGATGGCGTTCTGGGGTCTTCTTTCGGATGATATCGCACAATTATTTTACTTCTCCATAGTTAATCTTTAGGATATCAAAATCCATTCTTCTGAAATCCATTGCTTGCTTCCTGGTGTAGTAGATTGACAATGGGGTTGAACAAAGGCATGATGGATTTTACACCCATGCATGTGTGCAATGGAACTTCAAACATGTTACCTGGGGTCATTGACCCTGCGTTCACACACATCCAGGTCATAGGGGCCGGGCTGCAGACTCGAGCATCCCTTTGTCTCCAGACTTTGGCTGTATATCAAACAAAACATACTCTGCATAAATAAAATACCTAACCTCTTCTCGTCACCATGTGAAAAGGCACGAGATTCCGAGTGCCCAGTGTGCAGCCGTTCTATAGCCCAGGTCTACCACCGATCTACCGTTACTCTCTTGGCCGTCGAGCCGTCTAGACACATCGCATCGATGCAGGGAGACAAGATGTGAGGAGCACACGAGGAACGAAATCATTGCGAGGAAGATGGGGATCACAGACCCCATGCGCGGTGTTACTACTCCTCCCTCGCCCTTAGAAGCGAGGGACACGGGCGAACTACGTGGACGGAGCTGCGGAAGCCGCAGTAGGCCGTCAAAGTTCTGGAAGTTTGATTGCTGGGGTCGAGTTCGGAATGCAGTATATATAGCTCTTCCTGGGCTCGGGCAGCGGGCTCTCAGGTCAGAACGGACGAGTGCAACATGCTTGTGGAAAGGCAAGATGGTTACCGAGGTGGTGGAGCAACTGCTCAGTGAGAGTGATCGTGATCCTCGCTCTCTCTGCCCACACCGCCACGTTGCAACCATCATGCATCTTGATAGCTTCAGTACAGCCTTGTTGAGCGTCTAGGATATGGCTCGCCTGTTGTTGGTCCACCCCAGCCGTTCCGTCCAGCATCTTCGAAATCACCATGATCTAAGACGAGGAAATCTTTCCCACCGCCCATATGTCCTAGATCTAGCCAGTCATACAAGCCAGTGAGACCAACCATAACAGCCAGAATAGAGAGGACAAACGACATCACTCCAGCCAC
>ERZ794946.558-NODE-558-length-14370-cov-3.827104_pt1 | contig 14370 bp, 14 predicted proteins | sample MGYA00433072_ERZ794946 | MGnify/ENA primary metagenome ERZ794946 (study PRJEB30137, sample SAMN04331413) | food metagenome | isolation source: Y3 must sample point D1 replicate A | place: Australia: South Australia | collected 2014 ...
CCAGTTTTCAGCTGACTGTGGCCGTATGTGCTTGTTTCGCAATGTCTTGCAAATATAGACTTGAGCTGACGATCAAAACACCGTCATCGTTGATCTGTTCTCAACTGAGGTCCTCTGTTCAAAGTAGGCTAGGGCCCGAGTTGGAGAGCTTGAACATTGTTTTAGCCTGGAAGGTGACTTAGGCGACTAGAACACCAAAACCCATAGTGTGACTGTCCACATGATGCTTGATCTGGAGAGGGCATAACAACGTCCCAAGCCCTTGGTGAAAATAGGATGCGCGTTCAAGATTCTCTCATGAGGTCCCAGGACGAAGAGCATCCGAATACTCCAGGGTGATAGATCGCATTTCACTTTGTTCGATCAAAGCGACCTTCTTCTGCTCGAGTCTTCTGACGAGTTGTTACACCCGAGAGTCTTTTCATTCTTCATTGAACAGTGTCTTCTAGACCTTAGCTTTGAGAGCCTCCTTTTTGTGCATGTCCTCAATCGTCGCCTTGCTCGTCTTCAAACTCTCCTCCCAGGCTGGGAAGCGTCTGCTGTACCAATTCGTGATCGTCTCACCCTGTCTGGCAGCAATGGCTTCCGCAAGCGTTAATCCATCGGAGATGGCGATGTTGGCTCCTTCACCACCGAGGATGGCTTGAGAATGTGCCGAGTCACCCATCAAGAAGATACCATTAGAGGCAAGTTGATAGAGTTGAGGAAGGTCGACATTCGAGGTGCGCATCAACCATGTCAACACACGGTCTTCCTTCATCTTGTCCGCATCAAAGATTTCCGAGAATGGCTGAGAGAGACCCTCAAGTGCAGTAACTTCCTGGTAGAACTCATTGGGAATCTTGGTAGCGTCGGAGAGTAGTCGGTTTGGCTTGAAACAGCGGTCGCTTGATCCTTTGGCTGGACGTGAATACACCCAGCTCACACTGGCTTGATCTGTTGTAATGTCGTTGACAGAGACTTGTAGGAAAGCACCGTTGTTGTGAGTTTCGATGACATTGGATCCTCTCAAAGCTGGAGCGTAAACATCGTCGAAAGTGGTTCTGCTCACCTTTCTCTTTCCATTGAAGGTGACGAAAGGTAAGACATCCAAACCAGCTTCTCTCAGAATAGACTTTCTCGTGAGAGAGTGCACGCCGTCCGCACCAACAATGCATGTTTGACCTTCGATGCTGCTTTCGTTCTGGAGGTATAGTGTAGTGCCGTTAGGTGTCTGCTCCAACTTCTCCAGGCCATGCTCCCACTTGATATCCAGTCCTTGTCGTATCAGCTTCTCCAGCCTTTCGCGGTGTGCACGGAACGATGTAGATGTCACTTCGCGAGGACAGACCAGTCTCTTGGGGTCAATTGCACCATTTCCGCCTACAGCAGCATCGACAGCAACGCTCTTTCTGAAGGTTGACTCGTCCATATTCAGCATCTTGAGCAATGGCTTATATGTGGACGCGTGCAGACTAATACCATAGCCATGTCTAGGCGCAGATGTCGCGCGTTCGTATAGCACAACGGGGGTTCCTCTCTCCAGCAGAGCTCTTCCGAGCGTGACACCTCCAAGGCCAGCGCCAATAATACTGAGAGGTTGCGGAGACATGCCGGGGATATTGTGAGATTGACCAATGGTGGATAGATTGGCGAAAGATGTCATGGGCCAAAGACGCGAAGCCGAAAAGTCCCGCTGGTGTTGAAGCGCGTCGAAGCCACTGATGGTTTTATGTAAGCCACCTGTGCATGGTTGCATAACTTGCTATGGAGCACGCGACAAGCTGAAGCTCCATTTAGCCAAGCTTCCATAGACTTTGTTTGGCGCCTTTAAGGCACAGTGGCCGAGAATCCAAGTTGAACCTCATCACTTTATGCCAAAAGTCGCACTGATTAAATCGGGACCGAAATCGAATGTGTTGTCTCCTTATGGCTTTGTGTTGCAGCCATGCCGTTCATCGAAGGAACATCGAGTAATATCTAACCAGCGATGCAGTTGAAATGCTTGTCTCTAGTGATATTGGAGGTTGAGAGATCAGCATGAAGCACGGATCACGCCTCCCCAAATTTTGTTGCTCCTCCACCTTCTCCTTCTCCAGCTCTGAATCAAGCACTCCGAGCACGGAAGCAGGATACCACCGTTACAGGGCGGGTGATCTCGGATGTTTAGGGCTTTCAATCAGCACAACCACTTTCTCACCAAAAAGTCATGACATCTCTGGTCATTCGTTCGTCTCTGAGGGCGACAGGGCGACAGTGAACCTACAAGATGGCCCCAGCGTTCGGGCTAAACCTGCGCTATCCGAACGTCGCCTCACCTTCTACCACGATATGGTCGGATATGCCGTGTTTTGCTCCATCATTTTCTTCAAGCCAAGGCCATAAAGGTGGATCAATATACGGGGCAATGTGCCGGGGACGAGTGATTGGGGTACCGGGGTTGGACTCTACGTGGGGCCCCATGGGAGCACACATAAATAAGAGGCCTTTCCCCTGTGCATGATCTCTATCCACTCACTCAACTCTTCTCCTTGTCTTTTGATTGAGTGCAACCATGACCGACGACATCAAGAAGGATGGCGGCGACTTTGTCGACGCCGAGAAGTCGCCGATTGAGACTTTTCGCAATGCACACCCTCCCATGGACCCGGAACGTCGAAAGATTGTCGAGAAGTCGATGAAGAGGAAGCTCGATGCAAGATGTTCGCTGTTCGTGTTAATCTACATCATGAACTACCTGGACCGCAACAACATGGCTGCAGCTAGACTGAGAGGTCTGCAAGAGGACTTGAAGCTCAGCGACACACAATACGCCACTTGCTTGAGTATTCTCTATGTCGGATACATTTTGATGCAGGTGAGTCGGTTTGAAGATACAGAGATTGTGAGAAGTATGCTGATTCGAACGTCTCCAGGTCCCCTCGAACATCATTATCAACCGTATCTCCAAGCCATCATGGTATATCGGACTTGCCATGCTTCTATGGGGTATGGTCTCAACCCTCTCTGGAGTCGTCAACGGTTTCGGCGGCATGGTCGCCATCCGTTTCTGCCTTGGTTTCGTCGAAGCCGCTTTCCTCCCCGGCCCCCTGCTCATCCTGTCAAAATGGTCCACCCGCCGCGAACTGACCACGAGAAACGCAATCTTGTTCTGCGGTAACCTCATCTCCAACGCTTTCTCCGCTCTGGTTGGCGCAGGTGTGCTTTCCAACATGCAAGGTGTCCTTGGTCACGCAGCTTGGAGATGGCTGTTCTGGATCGAGGGAGCGGTTACCATGGGCATTGCCATTACTGCCGCTATCGTGCTTCCCGATTTGCCTCACAACTCGCGCGGTTTCACCGAGGAGGAGCTGCAGGTTGCCCAACTCCGCATGATCGAAGATGTCGGTGAAGCAGATGAAGACAGCAAAGAAGACGGTGTATTCGATGGTCTCTTCATGGCCCTCAAAGACCTGAAAATCTACGTCTTCATGCTGACCTTTACCGCCTACGTCGTCGGTCTCTCTTTCAACGCTTTCTTCCCCTCTCTCACAAAGACGCTGGGTTTCGGCTACGTGCCTACTCTTCTCATGAGTGCTCCCCCGTGGGCTTTCGCTTGTATCGTCTCCCTGATCAACGCATGGCACGCCGACCGCACCCAAGAGAAATTCTGGCACATCGTCGGACCCATCTGTATCGGCCTCGTCGGTTTCATCATCAGTATGGCCACCGAGCAAACCGCTGCCCGCTATGTAGCCCTCTTCCTCCAAGCATCCTCCTACGCCGGATTCATCGTCTTCTACTCCTGGATCTCGTCTTCATTCCCCCGCCCCCCTGCTAAGCGCGCCGTAGCCATCGCTCTGGTCAACGCCTTCTCCCAACTCGGCAACGTCGCTGGATCATACGTGTGGGCGCTTACGGAAAACGGTTACCGCAAGAGTTACGGTATCGTGTTATCCATGTTCGGCGTCACCATCGTCGGCTGCATAATCATGAAGATGATCCTCGTCAACCTGAACAAAAAGTTGGAAGCAGGAGAAGCGGCCGCTTGGGCCACCAGACCCGATGTTCTCGAGCACACCGCCGAGAAGGAATTCTTGGAATCTCCTGACGAGGCACTGAGAATGAGACAGGGATTCAGGTATTTGGTTTAATAGGATGGGGAATAAAGGGATATATACCTTTGGAACCATTTGCATTTTCAGCATCATGTCCTACGAGACAACGAATTACAACATGACTTTTTCAACTTTTTATATTGTTTTGACTTCCGACTCCTTGCAAATGCGCAATTGCAATGTGATCTTGATTCCAATTTGGGATGTAGGTATAGCAGAAGCAATCACGATGGCCATGGACAAGAGTATGGTCAGTAAGGGAAGTTGGAAAGATAAAAACATCATTATTATCCCAGGTCGAAAGCCCCGTTATGCTTTCCCTCCAATCAACATGAATGGTTCCCGGTTGTTCGTAAGCTCGTATGGTCTCAGCACACGTCAACCAATTTGCGGAAGCTCCTCAGTCGGCGGCGGTCCCGGTGGAGGCGCATACACCCTCCGCGGCGGTGCATCCATCCTGTTGTTCCAACAGTCATCCTCCGACAAAGGTTCCACACCTCTCAGGGTTTTCGCACGAGAACGACCCAATTCATCTTCCGCATCACGTGGAAGTATTACGGGATACTTGACGTACAAGTCGGAAGACCTGTATCTCATCTGTTCAGCATTCTAGACTGTTGCTCTTCCGGTGTGCAGGGTCATTTTGTCCATGCGGGTGAAGTGCAGTATCAGGTTCCAGACGAAGGTGATGAACCAGAGGATCATGTTCGCCAAGTCGATCCAGACTGCGTTCTTCATTCTGATTTGACCACCCTGTCTAGGAGTGGGATGGAAGTTGATGAAAAGCTTTCCAAAAATGCCGAATACTATTGCCCAGAGGATACTGCTCGGACGTCAGTGGCTGTCCGAGAAGAGGAGTGGGGAGAAAGACTTACAGCATGATAGCGTCCCAGAAGAAGCGTAATGAAAATTTGAAAAGGTAGATGAAGACCGAGAGGGCGGACAGTGCGCCCACAACGACTGCAAAGGTCCATTTGGGGTCGGCAGCAACACGCGCCTTTCGTGCATTATCCAGATCGTAGCCATAGAGCCCAATGACAGTGATGGCGAGGATGAATTGCAAGATGCGGAGAGCGAATCGTATGTAGCCTCCAAACGAGGAGCGGTCCTTCAGTGATTGGAACATACTCAGAACAGTTGTCCGACGGCGAAATCGAGATATGGATCTTTCTTCCTTGTAGTCGCGATAGTAGGCTTTGACGTCCTGATATTAGGCTTTCCAAACGTCGTTCTCTCGATTGCGGAATCCTATTTTCGCAGAGTGATGATGGAAAGGTAAGAATTCCAGACGTTTGTTGAAGAAGTAATGTTGGTACTGAAAAAGAAGAAAGTTTGATGGAAGCAAGCAAGGGGTAAAGATGTAGCTCTATTGGCACGTGTGACCAACACAAAGGAATGTCACGTTGGGTATCACCTTCCTTGAATCTTGTGCTTTCAACCTTGATGTCGAGTTGTCCAAAGTCACACGAAGAAAGTGTTTGACAGCAGGTGCGAGGGAGTTTGTTGTCGAGACTTGCCTTTGAAAAGATTTACGAATCCTGCGGTCGACAAGGCATTTATCTATCGGTCCTTAGTCGCGCGCATGCACACATGCATACATTGTTGTTGTTTAGCGAGGCCGTTGTTCGTCAGAGGCTGACTGAGGACCCTGCTTTTTCTTTGTTGACAGCCAGAAACTTGGCAAGCGCGTTTCTGATTGGACCATTGTCGCACACCATGATGGTCGATCTAGAGATCATCTCGCAGGTCAAACTGATAGCATACAGAAAATGAACGATCGGAACAATGTGCTACTCAAACCCCGAGAAAGTGCCACCATGCTGAAACTTGATGATGATTGGTTTGGACCGCCTGAAACTCCTAGCCAGCCTGAATAATGAGAAAATCACCAAAACATGAACACCGTCTACTTTCTGGCCCTGCCACTTCTCGTAGTCTTTGGTTCTGAAGCCTTGGTCTCGGACGTTTTACTCTGGCTGCTCGCGGTGGGTGCAGCAAAATTGCGCAACTGTCTCTTGGGCTTCTCTTCCGGAATAGGTTCTTCTGTAGCTTTGCGCTTTCGCGTTGCTGGCTTTGTGGGTTCTTTGATAAGTGGTGCCTTCTCTTTTGCCTGGGTTGTTTGGGTTTTGGGATTGGTTGCTTTTGTAGTCTCGGGCTTAGCTTTGCTTGCGACGGTAGGCTTGGGTTTGGCCGTAGCCTTGTCATCTGCCATCTTTCCTCTCGTTTGTGGTACTGATGGCTTGCGCGCCGAAGACTTGGGCTGAGCAGACACAGTCGAAGGTTTAGAGGGTTCTTGCTTGATCCGCTTGCGGATTGGCTCGGGCTCCGACTCGAGAGCAGACGTATCTGGTGTTTGGTCCTGATTGACAACTTCGGATAGAGGATGTTTTCGCTTCTTTCCTGTAGACTGTGGTTCGAGTAGTACCTCGATCGATGGGTCCGAGAGCTTGGGGGCAGCTGGTTGTTCAGCTGCTACGCTGTCCTTTGGTGAGGAGTCCTTGGATGCGCCAGCTGTCATGGATGAGTTGCTCTCCTGCTCTTCGTCACCAGTCTCAGCATCTTCTTCAAGCGATACACCTTGTCCAGCCAGCCATTGCCCCATAGACGAGTCGCCGCCCTCTTTGGTGACTTGATTCAGCATGTTGGATGTGAGACTCTCAAGGAGGTCGTCGTTAGCAGCACCGTCGCCTCCAGCCAGCATCTGCAGCATGGCTTCCATCATGGCCGACTGGTCCTTGCCTGCCATTCCAGAAGCCGACAGTCTCGCCGCAAGAGCAGACTTGAGCATTTCTGGATCAATGTCTTGCAAGGCCGTGGCTTCTTCGTCGGCTTCATCGTCATCTTCGTCACCTTCCTCGTCGTCATGATTGTCTTCTGACATGTCCTCCCATTCAGCGTCTTCTTGCTTGTCCTTGGTAGTGTGGATGGCCATGTATGATGTGGTGAATACAGCAGGTCGGTCTTTGAGGAGCTGTCGCCAATTTGGGAGGAGCGCGGTCGGTTGTTGTGGCTTGTCGTAGATGGGACAAGGTTGGCTCAGACTGAAGGCTTCTTGTGAGGATTTCCATAAGACGGTCGGGTAATCTTGAATGCCGCGCAAGCGTATCTTCTTGATTGTGTCCTTGATCTCTGCAGCCTTTGACTTCTTTTTCTTGTCGGTTGGGTTGATATGGGCGGATTCTTGGTCGAAGATTTCGTTGTTACCGTACTCGATCTCTGACCAGAAATTGTAGTTGTCGTATTCTTCGAGTTCGTCATCGCGGTAGTACAAGGCGGGAGCTTCGGCTATTGCTCCAGACGCGAGTTCGTCCTGAGAAAGGTTAGAGCTTTGGTCTTTCAAGTGCATCTTCGAAGACATACGGCTAGGTCGAAGGCTCCTGCCTCGGCGTAGATGTAATCATCGTCATAGTCGTAGTAGTCGCAGTCCGAGTCGTAGTCGTTATCATAGCCTCCGGACATGGCTGTGGTCGCGCAGTGGTGTTGGAGCGATTGAGATTAGGCGACTCGAATGATGGCGATGTTGTGTAGGATGTCGCGGTCGGTGATGGCACAGCTGTTTTGGGGAAGCAGGAAACAGGGAGAGAAAGAAAGAGTTGGATGACGGCGTCCCTCGTTCAGACAGTCAGCCACAGCTTAGCTGCTTCGGTACCTGCTCTATCGATTGTCTATGCAGGTTGATATACGCGATGCAGTGCTCTACTCTCTACCACCTGCACTCGTCTGCAATAGGCAGCTCGCGACCGACTGTCAATACCGCCATTGATTCTTTCCGTTCTCTTGTAAACATTCCCCACACTTTTCTCAAACCATCCAACACTTTCGGCCGAGGTTGAACCCTGCTTTTGCTCCTTCTCCTTCCATCAATCTTGAGCCGTGAACCCTTAAGGATCATGGTCCTTGAGCCTTCTGCTGCAATATACGAGACTTGTCCTTCTCAGACTTGAACTTCCGCCTCCTGGTATACAAGTAGTCTCGGCGATTTGTCAACCAATCTTCACCTCAATGAACTGCTGCAGGCAGCCGCCCCACCAAAAGCGACATGTGATGAGCTGATCGGTACCGCTCACTCTGCATACGAGGACTCGACAGTATTGTTCCTTTATGTTTGAAAGCACAGCGGTCCCGAATCTAGCACCATCAGAGAAGACTTTTATATTCTCGCATCACGCTACTTCCCAACGAAGTCTCCGTCGCTCCAATCGGCCCATGCATCGCTTTTGACGTCTTCTAGAAATGAGGAGTGTTCAACGCCATCAAACACAAGAGTCCTCCAATCAATCCTGCAGCCGGGAGCGTCAAGACCCATCCCATGAAGATAAAGCACAACTGCTTCCAATTCACAGCCTTCAAGTCATAGTTCATGAGTGCTACCCCCATGACTGCTCCAGTCAGACATTGCGTCGTCGACACTGGCAGACCTAGTCTTGAAGCCAACAAGACCGTCACTGCTGCGCCCAACTCAACAGCAAATCCACGACTCGGTGACATTTGGGTGATTTTGTTTCCCATGGCTCTCATGATTTTGTATCCTGAAATTGTCAGCCAAACTATCTTGAATCTTGACACAAGCCAACTTACCATAGAACCAGAAACCGGCACCCAGGAGGAAACCGGCGACCACTAAGAACCAGACTGGTGTCGGAGATGTTGTCGCGATCTCTCCTGCTTGGTATGTCTGGTACACAGCAGCCCATGGACCGACCGCATTGGCCACATCGTTACTTCCGTGGGCAATCGACATCTGACCTCACAATTAGCATGTTTCTCATGTGTGTCTAATGGCACAATACCACAAGACAGCAGACACCTTTCGGCGGCTACTGGCTCATAACATCTGTACCCTTGCATACGTACCATCATGGCCGAAGCTACCTGGCAATATGTCCAGAGATGCTCCACTCTTGGATCGTATTTGTTCGCACGTGCGTGAATCGCACGCATAGCAGCAGTGTCGTGAGTAATGACATCGCGTGTAACACCTTGGAGCAGTAAAAACTTGACATAACCCCAGAGGCGCTGAGGATGCGCGATGGATAGGTCCTTGTTTGGCTCCAAGAAGCGCTCATGTGGACCAATATGGCGCCTCCGCATCCCTGAAGGTTGTTGCGGGCCCTTTTCGACCGACGATGAGTCTCCGAGCATAGGTGCGACTTTCTCTGGATTTTGCTCCATGAGCGATGCTGGACTGTTTCCTCTGATATCTGGACTAGCTTCCGGTGAGTCGTTAAATGATTTCCCCTCGGCTTGATATTCTCCAATATACTGGCCGTCAGGGTTGCCAGGGAAGTAAAGTGGTGGATTGTCCCTCAGAAGGAGAGGGCCGAGGGGAATATGCCACACCTTGACACGTGCGTCCTTCATAACCAACCGTCTCTTGAAGTATGGTATAAAGAAAATGTACGAAATGGCCAGGACGCCGAAGAAAACACCGAGAATGATTCCGACCGCCTTGCCAGCACCAAATTCTTCCAGAGAAGGTGCAGTAGGAGTCTCGACGACAATAAAGAGAGCCAGAATTGCAGCAGTCAATGCCAGATAATAAGGGATCAGTCGCATGGCCCATTTGAAGGAATCTTTGCGTTCCAAAACGCTGTACTTGACCGACCCGAAGATGATAGCAGAGAAGCCAGCTGCGATCAAAGGAGCAATAGCCCATGAGGCAGCGACCTGAGATACACTGCCCGACTCCCAAGCCCATTTGACAGGACTTCCGCTTGCGAATCCAACACCAATCAGGGCTCCGACTACGGTCTGAGTTGTGGACACCGGCATACCAAGTCCAGTAGCGAGCATCAGCCATGAAGCGCTTCCAACTTCCGCGCAACCCATGGCGAGCATGAGAGCTCCAGGATTGCCCTCAAAGCGATCAATCGAGATGATTCCGTTCTTGATGGTGGAAGTGACTCTAGCTCCTAGGCCGACAGCTCCCACGAACTCCGTTATGGTTGCCAGAACACCAACTTGTGGCATAGTCAAAGTTTGAGCAGCGACGGATGTGGCGTACGAGTTTGCGACATCGTTGGCTCCATTGCCGAAGGCGCTGAACACGAAGGCGATAGTCGTGATGGCGAGGATCCAGTCGTATTTGGCGGTCACAGCGGGCGGCATGATGAAGATATGTCTTGCACGAAGCTAGGGAGGAGTTCGATCAGTTCGGATGATGTTGTTATTGACAGTTGTTTATGTAGAACAGACTTGCCATTTATATGGAGAGTAAGGTCAATGGTCCTTAACACAGTCTTGCAAAAACAACTCATCGTCACCTACCTACATTCTGTGGGTCAAACCATTGGCAGTCTTGTCCTTAAGCTGCCAATATCAAGATGTTATCGATGTTCTGTCAGAGCAGCCCAACACGTGTGCTCAATGATCGCGTGTCAATGCTGGAGGAATATTCCAACCAAGAGAAAAAATGTTCCAAACCAAGACACCAAGCTCTAGGCGCTGAGAAGAAACCAAGACGTACCCTGGATGATGACCCAATGAAGAGCCTTCACCAGAGCACGAAGTTTGTGCCAATCTCTACATTGGACGAGCAGGAGATGTGATAATGCGTCAGGATGTTGTCGCTCAGTATTTCGTGGTGTTGAGAAGGATGGTCGTCGCGTTCAAGGAGGCAACAAGACGGGAATACCGCGGGATGATGACGTGGCTGGAGCGCGGCTGCTTCGCGATTTCTCCTCAATGCCAGCAACCTGGCGAGAATATCAATCTTCCAACCCAAGTGAAGACATGGATTTGGCCGTTTGAAAGGCACCATGAGTGATGGTAGGAGGTGCAGCCAAGGAGAGGTTCGATGGTCACATGCCTGTGCCTCCGGCAATTCCCTATGAGGCAGGTACCCCGCATGCCCCCACGACGCGCCCTGTGGCTACCCTCGGTGTGGATGACCATCAGTATACATATCGTCGACTGCCAAGTACCATTGCAATTGTTCATGAAGCGTGCCGCGCATCCAATCAACATGTTCCGTCATACCAGAGGCACTCGAAGTCTCGTTCCTGCAGTGACTAAACGACTAACCAGCACAACAACAAGCCAGGGATCTGAAAGACAGCCATTACAATCTATTCTCATTGCCAATAGAGGAGAGATTGCTCTTAGAGTCGGCAAAACTGCTGCGCAGTACGGTATCAGAACAACAACACTTTACACAGATCCGGATGCATACAGTCAACATGCCTTGAGCTCTCCCTTTGCTATAAACCTCAGCGACCCAAGCCAGTATCTGAACGGCGACCGAATCATCCAAACAGCACGCGAACATGGCTGTCAAGCTATTCATCCTGGCTATGGGTTTCTCAGTGAGAATGCGGCATTTGCCAAGAAGTGCACCGAAGCAGGACTCAAATTCATTGGACCTCCTTGGAAAGCCATCGAGGCCATGGGCGACAAGAGTCGCTCCAAGGATATCATGACCTCGGCTGGTGTTCCTTGTATCCCTGGCTATCATGGCCCGAACCAAGACGCCGACTTTCTCAAACATCAAGCAGCTCAGATCGGCTATCCTGTCTTGCTCAAGGCTGTCAAGGGTGGAGGTGGTAAGGGCATGCGCATCTCTAGGTCTCCTGACGACTTCTTGGATCAACTAGCATCCGCAAAATCTGAAGCCATGAGCTCATTTAGTGACGATGTCATGTTGGTCGAAAAATACATCACTACACCTCGCCATATCGAAGTCCAAGTCTTCGCAGACAAACACGGAAACTGTGTCGCACTGGGCGAGAGAGATTGTAGTATCCAAAGAAGACATCAGAAGATTTTGGAGGAGTCACCAGCACCTCATCTCGACGAAGCACTACGACAAGACCTTTGGGCCAAAGCTCGATCTGCTGCCCTTGCGGTTGCCTACGAAGGTGCCGGTACTGTCGAGTTCATCTTCGACAACGACTCTGGCGAGTTCTTTTTCATGGAGATGAACACTAGATTACAAGTCGAACATCCTGTTACGGAGATGGTGACTGGCGAAGACTTGGTGCACTGGCAAATTCTGGTTGCAGAAGGAGGCAAGTTGCCCCTGACACAGGAAGAAGTGCATGAGAGGATCAAGGCTCGTGGACATGCTATCGAGGCTCGCATCTATGCCGAGAACCCTGACATGTAAGTCTCCACACTTGATCATGACAATGCTAGATTGCTAACGCAAACAGGAACTTTGTGCCAGACTCGGGCAAGCTATTGCATTTGAGAAGTCCCGAAATCACCGACACCGTACGGATTGATGCTGGATTTGCTGTCGGAGACGAAGTCACATCACACTATGACCCAATGATTGCGAAGCTCATCATTCAAGGCCCGGATCGACACGCAGCACTACAAAAGATGAAGACCGCCCTGGAAGAATACGAGATCGCTGGACCCATCACCAACATCGAGTTCGTCAAGCGTATGTGTGTCAGCCCTAAGTTCGTGGCTGGCGAAGTGGAGACTGGATACATCGAGAAGAACAAGGATGAGCTATTCCGCAAGGTCGACATCCCACACGAAGCCTGGTCGCAAGCAGCTCTCGGCCTGTACATCGCTGAGCAAGGACTGACTGGCAGCGAATCAGTCTTGTCTTCTCAGACCATTGGCTTCAACACTGGACTGTCCGGATCAAGGACTTTTGATCTCGTCGAGATCCCGGCAGACGGCCAAAGCAGCAGTGCCTCATCCATCACTGCACACGTCCAGCACCTTGGTCCACACACTTTCTCCGTCTCTATCGGAGGCCAACAACCGCTACAAGTCACCAGCAAACTCAACAGCACCACCAACATCCTCCAATCATTCTACCCTCACACCCGTCTCGAAACCAGAGTCATCCGACATCCAGAAACAAACAACCTCATTCTCTTCCAACAAGGACGTCAATACCGTCTACAACTCGCTGTTCCGAAATGGGCCGAGAAAGCTCTGGGCATGAAAGATGTCGCGAACAGTGTCTTGGCACCCATGCCTTGCAAGGTGCTTCGTGTTGAAGTTGAGGAAGGTTCAAAGGTCACTAAGAACCAGGCACTTGTGGTCATTGAGAGTATGAAGATGGAGACGGTCATTAGAGCGCCGCATGATGGTGTGATTGCAAAGGTCGTGCACAAGGCTGGAGATCTGTGCAAGGCTGGCACGGCACTGGTAGAGTTTGCAGGGGAGGAGGAAGAGAAGGCTTAGAAGTCATGATCCTCCACTCAATAAAGCGAATGCAACACATCAAATCAGTTCCTGCCTTGCATCATGGATCTCCGACCATCAAGGTGATTTGTGGAGAAAAAATGCATACCACGCGTCAACCTCACATTTAAGCTTTCACCAAGCCCTCGATTTAGTAAACAACATTGGCATACAAGCAATTGGCAATTCTTTGGCAACGACGATTCATTCCTGAACCTCCCGCTTATCTACTATAAGAGATCCGTCGTACCCGCTAAGTCTTCATCAAGGTGCTGGCTTTTCAACCGTGAATATCGGTAAAACCAACATAACAACCACGACTTGGCTTTCGAGCATGACACTGCCATTGAATTGAACTAATAGCCTCTTTCCACCGTTTGCATCTCATCACTCACTTTGGTTCCGGTATCTCGGTCGTGACTACGAACACCATGACCACCTTCGACCCCACCAACATCGACCTCACCACCGCCTCTCCCAGAGACATAATCTGCTATCTCCAATTAGGGAAGAACGAATACAATGGTCATCTCCCCGCTCGTATTTCCGCCGTCTTCGTCATGCTCGTCGTTTCCACCCTCGGCACTGCATTCCCATATATTGGAAAACAGTTTCCTCGTCTACGGATCCCCACCGTGGTGTACTTGTTCGCTAGATACTTTGGCTCTGGAGTCATCGTGAGTACCGCATTTATACATTTGTAAGTTGTATTTGTAACATATAGGAAAGAAAACAAAAAAGTGGCAGTACTGATGGAAAAAAAAAACGGCAGATTGGATCCAGCATACCAAAACATCGGTCCAAACAGCTGTGTAGGCATGACAGGAAACTGGGCAATGTATTCCTGGACGCCGGCCATTATGCTCGCTTCCTGCATGTGCATTTTCGTCGTCGATGTGGTGGCGCAGAAATACGTCGCTGATAGATATGGATTGGATCTGCACACTGATGTCGAAGGCATAATTACTGGCTCTGCTCCCTCCACTGCTCCGACGTCAAGGGACGTTATACACAAAACAGACGAGGAAAAAGCACTAGACACGGAAAAAGCGGAAAAAGTGGCTTTCGCCCAACAATTTGCCGCATTCTTGATCTTGGAGTTTGGAATTATATGGCATTCCATCTTCATCGGACTCAATTTCGGCGT
>ERZ794946.559-NODE-559-length-14364-cov-3.962262_pt1 | contig 14364 bp, 10 predicted proteins | sample MGYA00433072_ERZ794946 | MGnify/ENA primary metagenome ERZ794946 (study PRJEB30137, sample SAMN04331413) | food metagenome | isolation source: Y3 must sample point D1 replicate A | place: Australia: South Australia | collected 2014 ...
CGAATGTGTTCAAAAAGACGTCAATGCGCTTCTCCAGGTATTCAGGGGATCTCTCAGACTGGATCAGCACGCGCCAACCGGAGACAGCAGTAAGCATCAACGGCACAGACTGAACGACATAGCCGAGCTGTTCCTTGGAGCGAAGAGTGTCGAAGCAGGCCTCTTCAGACATTTGAGCGAAGAGGAGGAGCTTGGCACGATTGGCGCGGTCAGTAAGCAGGCCGGTAAACAGTTGGTAGTCGATACAGTGGTTGACGTTCTCGGGATCCTTGAGCGTACGCTCGTAGACGAAGTTGCTGCCCTGGGGCGGGATGATGGAACGACGGAGAGGCCATTGGCCAGCGGGAAGTTGCTTGGGCTTCAGGATAGACTCGACCAAATCGGTCATTTTGAGTGCGTCTTCGCGATAAAGGTTGCCATGAGCGAGAACCTCAATATGCATCTGGTGAAGGACTTGAGGATAGAACTTGCGGATGTCGTCGGCGGTGACCTGATCAAGCTCCTCAAGCAATTGGTCAACAATGAAACCCTTTTCGGCAACCAGCCATCTGCTGTAGGTACCAATCTGGTGGAATGGCTGTTGGTAGCCAAAGTTGCGCCAGCCTCTGAGAGTACGGTCCTTGACGATCTCGAAGCGGTCATCCTTGACATCAAGATCGCGCATGCCAATCAAGACCTTTTCAAGAAGGACAGCCATCTTGTCGTTGTAACCACTGATAGTGACATCGAAGCCTTGAGCGTGATTTTGGAGATCGTACTCGAGACCAGCAAGCTCGGCATCGTAAGAGTACTCGGTCAGCGAATCCTCGACCAGATCCTTGTACAGCTGGGTAGTGACAGCAGTGAGAGCAGACATGCTAACTAAGGGTGATCTGAAAAAGACCTTGACATTTGCCTTGGGTGCCCAAAACTGGTCATCCTTCTTCCACCATGTACGGACATTGGCGTCGTTGCGAATCAGCTTGGGCGTAAGTGCGGGCTTATCCACTTCCTTGACCTCTACATCGAGACGCGAAGGCACAAACTCGTTCTTGGCGGGCATGTGCAGTTCAGAAGGACGCTGTGATGATGTGGCTTTGCTGGCAGTCTCCAAATCCTTCATGAACTCGGCAGGCATCTTCTCGTACTTGTATTCAGTACCGTACCATTTCTCCTTCTGATCCCAGTTTCCAGGATAGTCTTGAGAAACAAGAGTGATACGGAAATTGTCGGGTCGGAGGAAGTCGATACCGCGCTTGATGGCATCCGAGTCGAACTTCCAGATCAACGACTGAGCGCTCAACAACTTGTCGCGCGGGAAAGACTTTTGCATGACACCACTCAAAGCGCTGACAGTGCGACTCGCGGGGATCTTTTGACGGAAACGGAAGTCGACCTCTGCAAGCTTGGCCATCTCATCGACAATCCACTCTTGCGGTGGGTGCTCCTTGACCATGGAAAGATATTGGAAGACAGCCTTGATGACTTCTTGGTAGTTCTTGAGACCGTCTTCGGTAAGACGGATGGAGATGGAGAAGTGGGAAGTGCCAGGGCAGATGTTCATGGGGCCAGCGCCGAGACCGTTGGCCCAACCCTTTGCCTTGATATAAGCCAGAATGGAGCCAGGACCTTCGTGGCCGATGAGATGGCTCAGATACTTGGCAGGCTGAGACTCCCACAATTCCTCCTCGTCAGCGTAAACAAAGTGCATGTCGAGCAGGCGCATGTCCATAACAGGCTTGACGAAGATCTGTGTGCCCAATTCGGCCTCTGTCATGGCAGGTACATCATCCCAGCGTAGCTTGGGCAGATTCTGGTTGGGTACATCCGAGAAGAGTTCAGTGACCCATGACTCGAGCTCGTCGAGGTTCTCACGACCCAGGACAGCAAGCTTCATGCGGTTTGCCGAGTAGTTTGCGCGGTAGAAGTTGATGAAAGAGTCGCGAATCTTGACGCCACGGGCGATAGGATCATCGTGCAAGACCTTGTAGTTGCCGGTAGAAAACTTGTTGAAGGGGTGCTTCTTGTTGGACAGACTCTTGTTCAGTTGGTGTAGGCGCCAGTTGTCGGCCTGCAGGTTCTTCTTGTTCTCCGAGTCGACAGCACGCAGCTCACGGTCTAGCGTGTCTTCCAGGAATAGCGGGTGGATGAAGAATTGGGCAAAGCGATCGAGGGCGCCGAAGAGCGGGGCTTGCGACTTCTCGATGGGCAGGTTCTCCTTGCTGCTGAGCGACGACTGCTGGCTGGTCGACGTGGCCGAAGCCGAAAGCTCGAAGTAGTAGTTTGTGTCGCATGAGGCGGTAAAAGCGTTCGAGTAACCTCCATAGCGTTGCAGGTACTGGTTGTATTCGTTCTCGACGGGAAACTGCAGTCACGGTTGTCTCAGCCCACGTCTCACTCTCTCGCAGCTCATTGTACTTGTTGACGCACCTTTTCAGTTCCCATGAAGAGCAAATGCTCGACGGCGTGCGCCATACCAGGCATGTCGTCGGCATCGCTGAAACTGCCAATGTTGACATCCATAGCCGCACTCGCCTTGTCCGTGTCCGGGTCGTGGATCAACAGCGCCTCGAGGTCGTTCGGTAGTCGCACCACACGGTATGTGCGGTTATCCAGTAATGGCTTCTCCATACCGTCGGTCAATACGCTGGCTCTGGTCGATGCTGATCGCTCTGGCAGCGACATGTTGGCTGCGCTTGTTCCGACCATGGCGCTGTGTTGGAAGAAGAGGGGGCTGCGAGAGTGTTGGTGATGAGATTGATCCCGTTTGTGCAATTGTCTTGTCTTGTGCTTGGATAGAGTCGTCAAAGATATGGAGAATTGTCTTACTCTTGTCCAAGACTGCACATGCTCAGAGCAAGTGAAACGTTGAAGGCGAAGTGCTCCAGCATTCTTCGCCCCGACCTGGCACAATAGCATCCGCTAGAGACCCACTACAAGAAGGCAAGGGGGAGACGATCTGTCACAAATGACAAATCCGCTGCAATTATATCGTCTATCAAGCCTCTATTGCTCTGTATACTATCCGTCAAACAGTGTCCCTCTCATTCCATCAGCATTCATATCGACCGCCGCTCGAGCTTCCTCGATTCGTCATCATTGATTGCAGCCCTTGCCAAGAATCTCTCCCCCGATCCTGCCGCATATCGGACTTTGTTCCCGTCAGCACAAAGTTAAACTACGTGTATGCAACTCTTGTGTACTTGCTTAATCATGTTTGCATTCTCTCATGTCTACTTATTCGTGTCTTTCATCAACACGACCATCAAGGTTGTCACTGTATCCTTTTCCTTGCGCTAACCTTTGGCAGGAAGCCGAAAGCCTGGTTGTCTCTATCAAACCAAGCAATCTAACTTCTCCAATCATAGCTGCTGTTCGTGTACCACCCTTCTGCACACATTCGTGCTTGTTGCATTTCCCTTATGGGACTGCGTGCTTACAATGCTGGCCTTGAAAACTCCTGTACCTCAATTCTTCTTCATCTATCGGATGTTCAAGCTCTCGTACTTGAGCCATGCATTGCGCGCCTTGTTGACGTGATCCAGGCCGAGCTGGTCGCCGTCACCGAACATTTCCGAGAGGATGTCATCTGTAGATAGAGTCAGCTAAAACTCACAATCCCGATGTGTTCATGACTCACCATCTTCAATGGGTCTAGGTCTTGAGTAGCTCCCGCTCGGGATGACTGCAAACTTGATCTTTTCAAATTGCTTGCCCTTGATGCCTGTGCGCTTCGATAGTCTTTCCTTGGTCTCCTTGAATATCTCGCCCTGTTTGTCCTTGTCAGCTTCTACATTCTCATACCGCTACACCTTTATCACAACTCACATCCTTGACGTTGAAGATGAAAGGCACACCGTGCGGCTTGGCAGGCTCTTTGTCGTAATGGAAGCATCCGATCAGAGAAAGTGTGTCCTTCTCGGCCTCTCGTTCTTCCTCTGGTAGACGCTCTGCGTAGACTTGCATGAACTCATTCAGTGTTGAAACAGGTGTTTCCAAGCCGAGGTTCTTATACACTTTGCCAGAATGGGCTTCATAGAAGCGAATCTGTTCGATAATCTCGTCTGGTAGCTTTGCCTTTCTCTGCAGAACAGGAAGAACGTCTTCGAAGAGTCCGACCTTCGGGACAAGACAGTCGTAAGTCTCCTCCTTGGTAACACCTTCGGGCAGCCATGTAACCTTGACGGTCTTGCGTTGTTCGAGGTCCGATAAGCTCATCTCCAGAACTTCATAGTACAAGGTGTCGGGGGACTGGTTGCTGTAACCGTAGCCATTGCCATATCCGCCGGCACCAACTCCAGCGAGGATGGTGTGGACTGTGGTTGTGGGAGTACGCTTGACCGGACCACGAGGCTTGCCACTTTGTGCGTTGACAGTAGTGAATCGAAGATGGGTTGGGTCGACTTCGGTCTTCGATATCGTAGAAAGGTGTTGGGCTGTCTTGGCTGCCAATGTGTCGTAGCTATCCTTCCTTGAGAGGAAGACCTCAAACTCTTCTGATCCCTGTTCAAGAGGAATGCTCTGTGGTGCTCCGGGACGGGGTCCGAAGAATACGCGAATGCGGTTCAAGAGATAGTCGTAGAAGGAGATGGCGTCAATGTAAGCAGAGGAATGGTTCTGTTGGAAAGCTTGCAACTCCTCTGGGGACATGACCTTCTGGAAGCAGACAATGTCACCGTCTTGAATCTCAGACTGCCCTAAAGTCTGCTTGGGCTTCATGACGTCGATGAAGTTCTGCTTAATCTCTTCGAAGAGCTTCAGTGATGTGCCAGCTTCCCATCCCATGAGCTTCAGAATCGGTTCTGCAAGATCCTGAACCTTCTGACTTTGGAGCATGTAAGTATGGCCTACACCCTTGAGGGTCTGAGTTTCGTGATCGAATTGCTTGAGGAATACAATGATAGGCTTCTGCTCCTGAGCGGGAGGTGATGATGGTGTGACGTTGGTATCCCAAACAGGCTTTCCATCCTCGCCACGAGTGGTCTGTTCGATGAAGAGACGGAATGATGCTGCTCTGGTAGAGAACTTTGCATTGGCTTCTTCAAGTGTCATGGTTGCGTAGTTAAGAGGGTGGTCAGGTCTGACAGTACCATTCTGACGGTTTACCATGACCCAGGGACGGATGAGATCAGCATCAGTTCCAATCTCACCTGCAACCTGTTCGTTGAATTCGCTGAGGGTCATGGCCTTCTTGCATCGCATGACTTTGGGAGCAACAGCCTCTTCCTGATCTGTCGATTTCCAGTCAACCAGATCAAAGCCTTGGTATGAGCGGAAATTGCTTTCTGTTGCGACTTGGACATTCATGTATAAGTGGGCTTCTTCGCGCTCCTTACGCTTACGTTCCAGTGCAGCGCGCTCTTCGGCAAGGCGGCCAGGTAGATGAGTTGGGGGTTGAATGCTATCGCTATCTCCCAGGATTTGGTCAATGCGGCTTTCACGGATGTAGACAAGCATGTAAGCGCTCATGGAACGCTTGGTCGACCATTGGCGAGTGAAAGGGTTCTGCATCTTTGTGGCGCCGTTAGGGCCAGTAGGAGCGTAATCGCCACCAAAGTTCTCATCCATGGCTTCTCTGGGTGTAGCACGAGTGACGCGATCGTCATCGAACTTGAAGAATGGGCTGTCCTTCGTGGGCTTCAGGAAAGCATAGTAATGGCCAGCGTTCATGTCACCACTGTGTACAAGCACACCGTGGAGACGGTAAATGTAAGGCTCCGAGCGGTCGGCTGTTTCGGAAAGATAAGGCGAAGCGTCCCAAATCTCGGGGAACTCGTAGCGATCGTTGACCTTAACCATGGCGTCTCTCACAAAGTCGTACTCAAAGCGCTTGAGTTGGAGATGCAGTACTTGTGGGAAGCTCTCGAAGATGACACCCTTCTTTGCGTCTTGCAATCCATAGCCTTCAGCTGCGTACTTGTTGTCACCCTCCAGGGTCTCGACCTGAATGTAATCGCGGAAACTGTCGTCGAGAGTTTTGCAGCCGCTGACGTTGAGTTGTAGATCCCAGAAGTCTTCGACACGAGAACTCTCGTAGTCGACGTCGATGCAGCGGAGATAAGTCTTCATCTTGCCGACAAACATCTCGGCAAGCACGTTTGCAGCTTCGGTACCCTTCATCTTCTCTTCCAACTTGTCCATCAGAATGCGAGAAAGTTCTTGGACATCCTGCTGCTCGAAGACCTGGCGAGACTCCCAACCGAAAGACTGGGTGAGCTCCATGGTTGAGACTGCCACAGGATCTGTTTGTAGCTTGTAGAACAGACGTTGCAGGGCCCATGCGCTGCTATTCCGTGCGTCTGTTTCGTTCTCGGTGGGTATTTGGTATACAGCCTAGACGATCTATCAACACACGATCTCAGTATGTACCACAGTTGACGTACCTTGCGGAAAGCATTTGTGAAGAAGAGAGATTGTAGCAATGAGTTCAGGTAGCAAGTGGCGCCCTGGTTGCGTAGACCCACCATGCCGGTCTCTTTCTTAGAATCGTAGCTAGAATACGGTCAGCAGGCTGAACATAGATGAAGTAACGCGACTGTGATGCGGAAAGTAGGAGATCGTGCCGTTGAAGAAATGAAAATGCAAAATATTTCTCAAGCCAATGACAGAGATCGTTGAGAAATTGGGTAGACAAGCAGGTCACTGGCTGGGCTTGTATAAATGTGCGCATCTCATAGTCTGTCGGGCAGCCACATGCGGCTGGGAAGATGCTTGTTGGGGATAGAGTCGAGAGATCGTGGAAGGTCAAAGGAGATGTGACGCTGGGCAAGGAAAATAACAATAGAAGGGACGAAGCTGAACTCACTTGACAAAGTTGTGCCAGAGGACTCCGGTCGGATCTTTGAGCACTCGTACATAGGCCGTCAATTTTGCAGAATCGTTTTCCACCAAAGGGCGGTCCTTGTCGTCAAAACGGGTAGCAAACACTCTGTTCTTCTCGGCGAAGCGTGTAAAGCCCCAATCACCCTCCTCTTGGTTGAAGCGATGTTGTGCCTCGTGGTGTAGGTAGATGGAAGGGTCGTTCGGGTTCCACAAGACCAGCATGAAGCGAGCGCAGGCATACCAGTCTGTCGGGGGCTTGTCCTCTTCGCTGTAGCCTTGTTCGAGGTAGAAGCTGACTGACTCATTTGCGTTGTTGCCGGCAGGGAAGAAGAGGACTTTCCAGGGGTGATCGCCAGTGTAGAAGGTCGGGCTGTGGTTTCTGCGCGCCATTGTACGCCAATCTTTAATGTCCCATGTGAAGGTTGTTTCGGATTCGATTTCGAGGTCGGGGTCCTCAGGCATGAAGCGAGCGCGCATGGCAGCATAGTCGTCGGCACGAGGCTCCTGAACGGCAGGCTCCTCCATCGAGTCGTCTTCGGGTGAGATGATTGCTACATCTTGCTGCTTCTCGTCATAGTCCGAGTCGACCAGCATGTCATGGCCGAGCTGTTGGCGAATGGTCAGTGATTTGTGACTGAAGACCGAGTCTTTCCGTGGAGGAGGGGATGACATGATGAATGCAATCAAGGAGGTGAGCTTCTGCTATGCAACAGACGCAAGCTGTGCTACTGAGGTGGAATGGATTGAAACAAGGGACGGGCGCGGGATGGTTGCATGTGGTTTCGCATGTGTTGAAATTCTGTGACTTACATCCATGATTGTTTAGTAGCTGCGCTGAGCACTGTGAGGGAAGGTGCGATGCGGTAAGATTCACTGGCGGTAATAGGAATGTGCGTCCTTGAGAAGGTCCAGGTGCTGCCTCTGCTGCTGGACTTGGAAGCTGGCGTTTCGCAAGCAGAATAATACGAGTTCGGAGCGCCGGGGTGTAGAAGATGCTCTGCGGAATTAGGATACGGCTCAGTATGCGCCTATTGATATGCCAGCACAATCTCTCGCCTTCGTCAGGTGGTGGAGTTATTGTTCGGCAGGCCGGAAAGAACGAGTAGCAAGATCAAAGCACGCGCCAAGGCCCTGACGTACTCAGTTCAGTTTGCTCGTGGGGCAAAGTGCTGCAGCTCGTGTTGTCACAACCGCTCCGCTTGTTCCACTTCTCTGCCGCTTCACATGCAATTATGCCTCGATGATATACATGTCTCGCCGTGTTGTGTTTTTCACCAGGTAGGCATTGCAGATAACACCTCATTGTTCAGAACGCTGAACGAGTGTTCAAATACACATCTTCAGCTCCTGTGACCTCATCAACTGAGCTGTCACTTTCACCCCAACCCCCTCGCTTTCACACCGTAAGCTGTCCTACTTTTGTCAATCTCTCAATTCTATCTTCATGTCATACTCAAAGACCACACATCTTTTCCTACTCCACGCGCAACATCTCCCTTCTTGTGTTGAACCAACATGGGCGGCCACGCTTTCCCGGATCTGAATGTTCCGCGCATGGAACCACAAATTTACGAAAAGGTCAAGCATGCAGCTCTCAATGTCTTGTCCAGGCGCTATCCCAATGTCGTCTCCATGTCTGAAGCCCCTGAAAAGGCGGATTATGGAGATGTCGACCTCCTTATCGAACTGCCCTCTTCGACTCCTTTTCCCGCTCAGCAAGTAGCCATTGATCTAGGAGCAGAACGCTGCAAAGAAAACAACCCGACATACTGCTTCGCCATCCCGCTCAACGATGCGACAACAAAGTCCAAGGTCTTCGCTCAGGTTGATGTGCAGCGCTGTCTCCCCGGCGATCTTCAATGGACACTTTTCCTGCTTGGCCATGGGGATCTTAGTTCTATCCTCGGCACATTCAACTACGGCTACGGATTCACGATGAAGAATGACGGTTTCTTTGTACGTATCAAAGAACAAGAAGCTCGAAACTGGTCTGCCAGCCAGGTGTTCCTGAGCAAGGACCTCGCTCTTGTCATGCAATTCATGGAGCTCGACAAGCACAAGTTTGACCAAGGATTCGACTCTGTGCAAGGACTCTTCGAATGGGCAACAAAATCGAGACTATTCAATCGCAAGCTGGTCGAGAAGAGAAAAGATAGCTCGGAGATGCGAGGCCGCATGGAGAAACGCCCAATGTTTCGCCGATTCGTCTTGGAGTATTTGCCCAGTCTCCCTGACGTTGACGACGATAAAATCAAAACCAGAGACTCTCTCACTCGGGCGGCCTTAGCCTTCTTCGGCAAGGAAGACGAGTTCAACACACGTCGCGCGAAGGTTCTCCTCGACAATGCAGATGATCACGCTTGGGACATCATCAGAACCACGGTCCTCATGCCGCTCGCCCAGCTCGAAGCAAAGAGATTGAACGAGGTTGTCAGAGCTCTTAAGAGGTTCGTGGCTTTCAAGGATGGTAGGCCCTACATGTGCGACGAGCCGGAGATGAATGACGAGAATCAAGCCCGTTTTGCCCAAGCTATCAACGAAGTTGATGAGGTAAAGCCCTCGGTGCGTGAGTGGATTTTGAGCAACTGGGAGGAGGTGAAGGCTCGGGAACGACAAAGGGCCAAAGCAAGCAGAAGAGCGGCAGGCCAGGCAGGATGACTACCCATCACTGCTCGAACGGACTGTAAATGCGTCGCAGCCCTCATGCGCTGACACTGCCTGCACCACGCGAGAAATCCAAGATCGACAGGCACGTAAATGATTCTCTATTAGCCCACATTTGCCCTGCATCTTTCGGAAATTCGAAAAATGCAAACATGTTCATCGGAGGAGCTCGTCATGACAGTCCCGAGTCCTTGGCTGGGGAAACGAGAAGGTCCGTTCGCTGTAGCTTGTCTCCACGTCTTGATAAGACAAGCAAGCAAGAAGAGACGTGGCCAAGCGCTTCTTGATCATTTGCAGGGTTTACTTACTACAGTAAAGACATATACAGCGCTTATACGTAGCTCCAGAATATCACGAACGCCGTTCGCACTTGTCATTTCCTCAAGCATGGTGAGAAACGTCTGACTCTGTGCCACAGTCTTGGCACTCGTAGACTCTCCAAAAACCTGGAGAGAGGCGGAGCAGTTCGCAAGATAAGATTCGTTCTAGTGCGGTCTCGACGCGTTGAGAACTCGAAAAACAACTCCCACTTCGGCTTCTCACGTTTACCTCGGTTTGCAAGTGCGGTCACCGGCGGGTTGAAACCTTGTTGCGGCAATTGATTTGGAGGGAAAAAAGCCTTGTCACCTTGTCCTCAGACCTCTCAAGCCTCTTTATCTCACCATTGGACTGCGCCCGTGAAGGTCAACCTTCTTTCCAATTGCTATCGTCTTGATATCTTTCCCAAGCCTTGGTAAACTTGGCGAGTCATTCCAGGCCGGTTTTCTTGATAATTACAACACTTCTCCTCCCTGCATCATTCCCATCGTTCCATGGAGTTTGTGCCTGAGTTTTTCTGCCTACTCCTCAAACAAATCCATTAAACGCCCCAAGGGTTCAGAGCCTTACAAGCCACCAGCCACCAAATATCGAGCGGACATCTGTCGAAGGACATCCGGAATTAAGTCCGTTTTCAGCTGAAAGGATGAGGTCCTCTACGTCGCACGACGCGATCCACTCGTCCAGCATCGAACCTACAGGCAGTAGCGACACCGTCAAAGTCCGCCATTCCTCGAAAGCAGGCGTCGAAACATACAATGAAACGATCAGCTTGCCCGAATATGGAGGAGAATCCGGAGGATCCGTGGACTCGATCTCACTGGCCAAAGATGGAACCCACCGTCGCTTAAAGTCGCGTCACATCCAGCTTATTGGCATTGGAGGTAATGGATGTTCCCATCTCTCATTGACAAAGAACGAATGAGGCTGACTATCCATGAAAAGGTACCATCGGTACTGCTCTTTACGTCTCCATCGGAAACGGTCTGCTCAATGGCGGGCCTGCCAGTCTTTTCCTGGCATTCAGTATCTGGTAAGTCCGATCGAACCTCCTGTAACTGATCTCAAGAATGCGAAGCATGGCTCTTCAGCAACGACTTGAGCCTTTTCAAATCAATTCATGTACAGTCAAGAATCGATTTAATACGAAATGCAGGTGCTCGTTCATCCTTGCAGTCACCATAAGTACGAATTCTTCCATCCCTGCTCTGTCCAGCTTGTGCAGTTTTGTCATGTCTCGGCATACCCTAGCGACACCTACCGGCCCAAAGCAGCATGCCAAAGCGCCAATTATGTACCGTTGCTGATCTCGTGACTCCAGGCACTGCTGAAATGGTCACCTATCTACCCATCTCTTCTCCATTCATCAGATTTGCCAGTCGGTACATGGATGAAGCCATGGGATTCGCCGCTGGCTGGAACTTCTTTGTCTTCGAGGCGATTTTGGCATGTAGAACGGCAAGACTCTTCTCGAGCATTGGTCTAATGTCTTCTAGGTTCCATTCGAAGTTACTGCTTGCAATGTTGTCATCCACTATTGGAGTGATATTGTCCCAGCTGGAGGCATCATTGCTATTGTGATCGTGCTCTACGCGTAGGTGTATCCAATGATAAGTGCGCAGTCAGCAGCTAATGACAGGATAGTTTGATCAACGTTCTCACGGTCGAATGGTATGGCGAGACAGAGTTCTGGGCAGCACTCGGAAAGGTCTTGCTGATCATTGGTGAGTCTCCATTTTGCAGCATCTCAACTGGACAATGCCTAACAGCACCATTAGGTCTCATCATTTTCACGTTCATCGTCATGCTGGGCGGTAATCCACTCGGCGACAGATTTGGTTTCAGATACTGGAACAACCCTGTACGTGACCTCTGCATTTATCACATACCCTTGACAAACGTGCTGACTGTGCCTCTTTTCCAGGGCGCTTTCGCACCACTCTACTACGGCGGCAATCTTGGCTACTTCCTCGGCTTCCTCCAATGTCTCATCCAGGCCTCTTTCACCATTGCTGGACCTGATTACGTCAGTATGGCTGCCGGTGAAGCTGAAAATCCTCGTGTTGTCATGCCCAAGGCTTTCAAGGCTGTATTCTACCGTCTGACCACTTTCTTCATGCTCGGCTCTCTCTGCGTTGGTATCTTGGTCCCTTACAACGACAAGGAGCTCATCGCAGCAACGACTGCCGGCCTCCCTGGTGCAGCAGCCTCGCCCTACGTCGTGGCCATGGACCGTCTTCGGATCAGTGTCCTTCCTCACATCGTCAACGCCATGGTCCTGGCTAGTGCTTTCTCAGCTGGTAACAGTTATGTCTATTGCGCCTCTCGTTCGCTCTATGGACTTGCACTCGAAGGCAAGGCGCCTAAGATTCTCACTCGCACCACTCGCCGTGGTGTCCCCATCTACTGCACCGTTGTTGTGCTCTGTATCGCTTTGCTCGCTTTCTTGCAGGTCAGCTCGAACGCCGCTACAGTGCTCAAGTGGTTCATCAACCTGGTTACCGCTTCTCAATTGATCAACTACGCCGTCATGTGTATGACTTTCATCTGCTGGAAGCGTGCTTGCGACGCCCAAGGCTTTGACCGCAACAGCCTTCCTTTCAAGGGTTGGGGTCAACCTTACCTCGCTTGGTATGGCTTTGTTGGTTGCACGGTCATGGCCTTCGTCGGTGGATACACCGTTTTCCTGCCTGGCAAGTGGGATGTCCCTACCTTCATCTTCAGTTACTTCATGATTGGCCTTTTCCCCGTTCTGTTCGTTGGATGGAAGTTGATCAAGAAGACAAAGTGGACCCCTGCCACGCAGGTCGATCTCAGAGGTGAGGTCGAAGAGATTGAAGAGTACCAGGCTTCTTTCGTGCCCTCAACTGCACAAGAGTAAGTGCATTGTCTATTTCCTCTGGAGGAGACGCTAACATGTTTTCGCAGCACCTACTTCGAGAAGGCCTTGGATAAGCTTTTCGGATAATCGTCTTTTCAATATCAGACCTCGATCTATCAATCGCAAGCTATCTCAAGAGGTTGCAGAGGCTACAGGACTCCGATCGATACTTTGCGCAAGTTGCCAGCCAAATGTTCGGATTTGGATTCGTTTGGGTGTTTCAGCAGTGTGAATTCAGCCATGAGTTATTAGATCTATAAAATCACATCTATCTCATGTAGTTTTCCGATTCCCGAACATCATCGCTCACTCGTGCCGTCATAGCAGAGATACCACAGCGTTACTGGTTGGATTGGACGTTGCTAACGCGTCGTTACTAACATCATGCTGCTTGGGCCACCCTGCTCCTACCTCTGCGTCTATCAACCTGCCATGATACACTTGCTATACTACACCTGACACATACTGCAGACTAGGGAGACACCCTTTTGCGAAGGGCCTAGACACACCGGCCTTACAACTCTTCTGTCGACTTACTGGCGTCATCATGACACTCCAACATCGAAACTGAAGGCATCAAGCAAAAGACGACATGGGGTCTCAAGCGATCACCCAACGCGTTCTTTTGAAACGTGATGATTATCTTATGGAGTAGCACTAGAGAGAGATAGCAGATTCGTTCATTCTGTTGGCCATCATATGCATTTATTCGAGACTGACATGCACAAAATCTGCCTATTGCACAACGCTTTACATTACTATGCACGGTATGATGAACAAAACATCCTGCACGGTGGACCGTCCACCCTACCTTTCAAGCATGTCCACTTCTAGTCCAGATATTCGCAGGATTCAGATCCGTCAATATAACAGCAATGATGGAGGCCTGCAATCACTTTGATCAGCAAACCACGACTCACGTCCGAATGCACACGCTTCGCCTAAACACATACCAATGACGTGTCTACTCCTGCATCAACGTCGAGTTCCCAAGCCGGATTGTTGCGAATCCTAGCAGTCTCTCCTGGCGCCTCTTTCCCAGGAATCTTACGCGCCTCTTTGAATTTCTGACCATCCAGGGAGATATCGTAAGTTGTATGTCGGACAGTCCTCGCTCGCACTTCTAGGACAACGCGTTCAACATTAGACAACACCATATTATCCTACGTGATGTCAAAATTGGACCACCCCTTCCACTTCATAGCCACTGAGAATTGGGGAGAGTGGGATTGATCACTGATATCTTCAGGAAATTCGAGACACCATTGTTCCTTGAAGTTGAGGTATCGCCTGCGAAGCTCGAATAAAGGCGTGTCTGTGGCAGGATCCACGAGTTTGCGTCGACGGCTGCTGCTCCTTCGGTCTCCGATGATCTCAAACAAGACACTCGAGTCCGCGCGAAAGCAGGTAAAGTCGTTCTCGGAGCCTTGGAAGTGTTGTTTGACGATCAGCATGGTCGGCTCTGGAGTGATGTGCGCCGGACATATCGCGACTGCGCGATTACTGGACTGCATTGTGGTGTGTAATTGTGGCCGAATGTGATAAATTCGCAACGATACTGATGGACAGACGATGAAAGCACTGCTATTCACCACCGAAAGATTGTGGGCGTGTTAAGACGTAGATCCCGACACATCAAAGCTTCAACTCATCTGGCTTCGTTAAGGGTTCCACAACTCCTTTGATGTCACGCCTTAACG
>ERZ794946.560-NODE-560-length-14357-cov-3.680045_pt1 | contig 14357 bp, 13 predicted proteins | sample MGYA00433072_ERZ794946 | MGnify/ENA primary metagenome ERZ794946 (study PRJEB30137, sample SAMN04331413) | food metagenome | isolation source: Y3 must sample point D1 replicate A | place: Australia: South Australia | collected 2014 ...
TACATGTAGGTTCGACATATGTTTCAACATTTCCGGACTACGACACCTCCTTTTTCATCGGTCATGAAGTTACGCATATCTATATACGTCCTCGCCGTCGTACCTACGAGCGTGTCGAAAAAACAGCTACGATACACAGACCCGAGGCCTAAATCGTAAGAAAATCGCACAGCCGGGCGGCAGACACAGCCAGATGAGCCAGAAAATGGTCGTCGGCAATAAAGCTCGGGGCGTAACCGTTGGTGAGAAAAGTACAGCAGAAGATATCTGTGGTTTATATAGCTGCGGAGAATGCATTTTCCTTGCATGTGAAGCTGTAGAAGTCAAGGGTGTGGACGTGACTAGACCTTATCAGGAAATTTGAGATTTGATTGATAGTTTTGGCTTGTTTTGATGCTGTAGCATGCAAGTTAATGTTTAGCTGCTGATTAGGAATGTTCGTGTTCAAGAGTTTCTCTTGTCGCCTCTTCCTCCACGACCTCCGCCGCGTCCACCACGTCCATTACCACGACCACGCTTGCTTCCACCACCTCTTCTGTTGAGCGAAAAATCAATCTTGACCAAAGGTTTCTGCACCCACTCTACAGACTGAATACCCAACTTCTTCTTCTCATCTTCGGGCAACTTCCACGCTTGGAATACACCCATCAAGTTTGATGAGTCCTGGCTCACATCCACATCTCTGAGCTCCTCTACCCAAGTGCGAATGTACTCGCCTTGGGAGTCGTAATCCAAGGCCTGCTTGATGGGGTTGAAGACGCGAGATTCGCCGCGGGGATCGTTTCCTACACCAGCAACATATTGCCAGTTGCCCCAGTTTGAGGAGAGGTCGTAGTCGATGAGGTTGCATTCGTACCATTCGGCACCGATACGCCAGTCCACGCCCATGTGCTTGGAAAGGTAACTTGCGACGTTTTGGCGTGCACGGTTGGAAGTGTAGCCGGTGAGGAAAAGTTCACGCTGACTGGCATCGATGAGACCAGTTCCAGTGCGGCCGGTCACGAAGCGGAGGACGGCCGCAGCAGTGGCGTCATCATTAGCTCCACCTTTGTTCTTCTTGGAAGTCGAGTCGCTGAAGGGGCTTGAGATGTACTTCCAGTTTGCGTTTTGGTCGTTACGGAAACCTTCAACGTGGAACAGGCGAGGGCCAAATTTGCGTGTGCAGAGGCGCATGTAATCACGCCATAGCAACTCAAACCGTACAGCGGCTGTGCCCTTGTTCTCGCCCTTGCCATAGCCAGGAGTGCTCTTGCCAAGATCTGTCTTGCCGTCCTCGAAATCAACCAATTTCCAGTGTATTTGGCGTGCTGTGGTGCAGCCGAGAGCCAGCCATGCGGATAGTTTAGTGCTGAAATCTTGACCGAGCAGTCCATTTCTTGTGTCCTTGTATGCGGTCATGCTTCCACTTTCGATGAGATGGTCGATACGCTCGTGACCTGATTTTGAACCACCAATGTATGGATGAGCGGATTCTGCACCCTTGGGCCATTTTGCTACGTCTGGAAGACCATAGTCGTCTCCGAGGGGCTTGGTCAATGCTGACATGACACCCTCCAGAGAATCTGGGATCTCGAAAGGCTCGGCTTGCGCGGGGATATGGGATGGGAGGGGCGGTAATGTCGATGGTGCTGGAAGGGTCTTGCGAGGTGCGGATCGCAGAGGTTCTACCGTCTTTCTGTATGCCGTAAAGACGTCGTTCAACTCGCCAGGGTTCTTGAACGGTACATCGCGGCTATGAGTGCGTGTTAGTCTAGTTTTCTTCAAGAGGTAATGGCAGCACATACTCGTCCACAAAATACTTCTCGTCGACCCAAAGCTTGAATTCGGCATCGAACTGTTTGCACAGCTTTCTGACATCCTTCTCTTCCCTCTTCTCTTCGACACCCTCCTCGTTGGTCATCCAGACACCTGCAATATCCACCTCATTGTGTTCCTTGTAGCTGTCGAGTATGCTGCGTACCGCATCGTGAACGGTACCAACGCGTACTTGAAGATCGCTGCCGACTCTTTCTAGGTCCTTCTTCAAGTCCCATACACTCTCTGCCAGGAACTTGGCCCTGAGCTTACCGCATCGCCAGAAACCGCTGACGGGAGCTCTAGCTTCTGGGTATGGTGACTTCTTTGTAGAATCTGAGATGAATCCGGAAACCTCGACCTGGTTTGCTGGAAATGTGTAGACGGGTAAGAAGTGTGTGAAAGGGTGCTGCGATTGTTGGAATAGTCGTGAGACCTCGTGGAATACTGGATTATCAGCGAGTCGAAGGTCGCGACGAAGCACGTAGATGAGGACGCGCGCTTTAGGAGACATTTTCAGTCGAATATGCTGTGTAAGATGTGGAAAAGTGTTCAGGACAAGTCAGAATGCGATGTGCCAGGTATTAAGGCGCAAAAGAGTAAGAAGTAAGGTTCTCGGGCAGGACAGATAGATATTAAGTGTATCGAGCAACTAGCGCTTGGATGTTTTTGTTTCCCAAGATGGACGATGTCATCTATCGAGACATGGCGAACGGTTGGCAGGAGAGTATGCTAGAAAGTATGTGAGGGGGGCATATGTCATCAGTCTCAAGAAGAAGATTTGGGAGCTCGCGAGGGAAGCGAAGAGCGACCCTCGGGCAAATATCATCACAAAACAGCAGAAGCATGAGGATCAAGCAACGACTGGCGGTGGGTAGGTACCGGAAAACAGGGTGCGGTATGTCTGAATGAGGAATGGTGAATCTGATCTGAAGAGACATGAGAGGGCCGGTGAGATCGGAGAGATTTCTCAATGACCACTGTCGGAGCCGGAAGAGAGGGGCCCTGACGAACGTTCGGACACTTCCTACCTCGAGCAACTCACGCATGTGGTAATCTGCGTGCAGGTCATGCCCCGACACGCTGTTTCCTGCAGGTTTAGATCGAGTCCAGATGCAGGCTTGTTCTGCAGATCGATGTGCATCGTGGTTGAATCTCACCGATGCAGACATGGTCGCGATCTCTGACGTTGTCCGCACGGTTGTCTCAGATATGCGCCACCAGGGTATTGTGGCGCGATACCTCGTGTGCGACCTGTCATGTCAACCACGTGAAATGCTTGACTTTATCAATGCTAGTCATGTTCAGTGAGGGTTGTAGTCTCTGATATTGAAGACGCGATGGTGATATCTGACAACTTTGGAAAAGACATGAAGAGAGGAAGCAACGAAGAAGAGATACCTACCGATGGCCAGTTCTGCGCTACGTGACATGACATCATACTTGAGTTTGCTGACAGCAGCACCGGAAAATGGTATGCGTCCAGTAACGTGTATGGCTGTTTCATTGTCCACATGTGAGTGATATGTACGAAGGTCTGCTTGGTCCGTCCATGACATTACTGCTGTCATGCATTTGGGTACAGGAAACTTGTAGGGAAGTCTGATGGTTGTTTGGTGAGAGAACTGTGCAGTTGACGCTAGAGTTTCTGTCAGATCGCGAAAACGACGTGCTTGTGCGATTGGAGGTCGTTTTCTGGCACGGGAGGCGTAGAAAGACAAGTCTCAACCTCTTAGGCTTTCAAAGATACCCTTGTCAGGATAGTGCTCTCGTGTTCGGGTTGATATGGAGGTTCCAACTCGCAGCCAGGGTGATGCGATTGGCAAAAGGTCTTGGTCGCAGAAAGCGACGCCAAGCAGCTCGTGACGTCGCTGTTCTGCATCAGGGAAAATATTGTTCGAAGGCGCAAAGAGTCTCATTAGTACATCGCCAACTGGACAGAATATGCAAGCACTGTCTTTCGGACGGGCGCCTGTGCCGTCACCTGCAGTCTTGAGGTTCTTGAGGATCCAGGCCGAATGCTTACCATTTCTCGCATCTCATTCGCAAGTTCGACAAAACCATCACCATGCGCAGGACACCGTTCGATTACGCCCTTTAACAAGCACCGAACGTCGAGCCTCTTTGACATCAGCAGAAAACCAGACGTCGGCGCTCAAGCATCGCGACTTCTGGAACAGTGCAGTCAAGTCAAGATGGCAGAAGCCGTGGCAGGCTCGACAGAAGAAGACGGCCCCGTTACAACCAAACGACCTCCCGCCTCTGCCTAGATTACTCGATGATGCAGGAGCTGCAAGTCTGGGACGTATCGTCAAGCCGACAAACGAGCTGAGAATGCGATGTACCGAGTTCGACGGTGAAGGCAAAGTCACTCTTGTCAATGGCGCATTCAAGAAGAGCGAGCTTATAGCCAAGGTATCATCTCACAACTTCCATGACCCAATACTCTGTCTGACAACACAATTCGATAGTGTGGCCTCCTACCTCGTGACCTCCGAAAGATCGATTCTGCCTCGTTGCCGCACATTCTCGTCCGCCCTTCGGCCATCCTCATAAAGATTCTGCACATAAGCTGCCTCATCAATCACAACCGTGTCTTGGTATTTGATGCTTACGGAACCACCGACTCGCATACCCAGTCCATCTTCATGTACGATCTGGAAGGCAAACTTCAGCTACGAGAAGGTCGCTCGGCTGGCTCATTGCCCTACGAGTTCCGCGCACTCGAAGCTGTCCTGATAAGCGTGACTTCTGCCCTTGAAGGAGAGTTTGAAGGCGTTCGCGAACCCGTCGTTCAAGTTTTGAGAGAGTTGGAAGAGGATATCGATCGCAACAAGCTGCGTCATCTGCTGATTTACTCAAAGAAGCTGGGTACTTTCGAGCAAAAGGCGCGCTTAGTCCGTGATGCTATCGATGACCTCCTGGAAGCGGACGATGATCTGTCGGACATGTACCTCACAGAGAAGGCGAACGGTGTAACACGCGAGGAGGACGACCATACCGAAGTCGAGATGTTGCTTGAATCTTACCACAAGGTTTGCGACGAAATCGTTCAGGCGAGTAGCAATTTGGTCAGCAACATTCGCAACACGGAAGAAATGTGAGTTTAAAACACAACCCAAGTGTCGGCAGGGACTGACAATTACAACAGCGTCAAAGCCATTCTCGATGCCAACCGTAATTCTCTCATGCTTTTGGATCTGCAATTCACAATTTTGGCACTTGGTATTGGTGTGGGTACCTTCTTCGCCGGTCTCTACGGCATGAACTTGAAGAACTTCATCGAAGAGACCGACTTTGGATTCCCACTGGTCAGTATATCCTGCGGCTTCTTCTGCATGGTCGCCATTGTCTGGGGTCTCAGGAAGCTTCGCAAGGTGCAGAGACTGAGCATGTGGGGCGAAAGCGGCAGCCTCTCACCAGAAAACCACGGCCGACGTGGTCGAGGCAGCTGGAGAGAAGTTGATCCTCAGAACCAATTGTCTGGCGAGAACAGAGTTGACCGCACAGTCCGTTGGAAGCAGGACCAGCGGATGAACAAGATGCAGGAGGGATCCAACGAGGCACTGTAAATCTACGAAAGGCGGTGGAAGCTGATTTGACATTTGTACTACTAACCATCTGGCATTGAGATATCCTATACAGCATAGCGAGGCGTTCTTGGGGAACTGTATATTCGACGGCCAGGCATATATCGCCTCTCAATCTTGCATCACGAAAAGTGGTGTTTCATTTCTCTGCAAGTTTGCTGTACTTTTTGAGCGAAGATGTGCATGTATAAGGAGAAAGAAGGAAGTAGGCAAACTAGGAAGGTGGGATGGTCACCTCGGTCAGGCGTCGGACGGTGATTGGCCGGAAGCGGGGGGGATTTTGGGTTCCTGCGTCACAGGTGCAACAGCAAGCAGGCGGAAGGTGGGAAAAACGATCGACTTCTGCAGGCACAAGCTGCTAGCATCAACTCGCGTGCGTCTTTGAAGATTGTTTGGCACCCATTCCCTGCAATCCATATCTCCTAGTCTCACGTTCCACGAACCGATAGCCTTGCGCGATCTCGGCGCACAAGGCCTCAGTCCACCACTACCCTCTACCGGCGCCTTCGATGGCACCGCCCTCTTCTGCCGACAAACCTGCGCTTCTGCAGAGGCAGTCTTCGACACTGCACTATCAGACTTTCCCAACCTCGCCGCCTACGTCGCGCGGAAAACCTCCAACTTCACCAAACCCCTCGTCGTCCAACATCCACGCGGATGCCCAGTCCGGATCGCAAGAGGAAACCCACAATGAGACACCGCTTCCCAAGGGCCAATTGGCCATCCTCGCTGTCATTGCTCTCGCCGAGCAGACTGCCCTGAACTCAATATCGCCCTACCTGCCTGCCATGGCTTCTACGTTCCCTGAGGTGAAAGATGGCCAGGTCGGCCTATACGTGGGTCTAATTGCCTCGAGTTTTGCCCTGGCGCAATTCGCTACAAACTTCTTCTGGGGCTGGCTGAGTGACAGAATTGGTAGAAAACCTGTTGTTCTTATGGGAACTTTGTTGACTGCTTTCTGCTTCGTCATCTTCGGCTTCAGTCGGACTTTGTGGCAGGCCATTTTTGCTCAAACTCTCATGGGTTTGGTCAATGGAAACCAGGGTGTCATAAGTACTTGCCTAGGCGAGATCACCGACCGCAGTAACCAAAGTAGAGCTTTCACTTACCTTCCGGTCGTGTACGGCATTGGTGGTATCACTGGCCCTCTTGTTGGTGGCTTGTTGGTCTTCGAGACGATACCTTGGAGCGGCAAGCCCAACCCATACCCCTACCTGGCTCCCAATGTCCTTAGCGCTGGTGTCTTGATTATCGATCTTGTCCTTACCATGATCTTCCTTGAAGAATCTCTGGAAGAGGCCAAGGACCTGCCCCCTCTCAAGAGACGAGTCTCGAACCTCTTTGCTTGGCTCTGGCAGTTCACGGGTAACTCTACCAAGCCCTCGTACGTCAGACGCCGTGCGAACCACGAAAGCTCACACGCCAATTCTCGAAACGACGGTACCGAAGAAGACACAACCGACGACGAGAGCGATGCTGAATCTACCCACCTCTTGGGTTCTGGTAACCACGAGACTCTCAGCAGATCTGACGTCTTCAACCGCGACACCATCCTTCTCCTCATCACTTTCCTTATCTTCCAGTTGTCGAACATCTCTTACAACTCGCTCTACCCCATCTTCGCACAGGCTGTTCCTCCTACCGGTCGTGGTCTGTCACCCGAAGAGATTGGTCTTTCGTTAGGGTTTGCTGGACTCGTCACCATCGTGTTCCAAGTCGGCATCTTTGGCAAGCTACGCGAGAAGGTCGGAAACAAGACGACCTACAGAGTGGGATTGTTCGGCTTCGTCATTGCCTTCCTTCTTATGCCTTGGGTAGGATACAAGGATGGCAAGAACGGATCTGGATCTGCTACCACCGCTGGCAAAGTGTGGCTTTGGGTTGAACTTGGAGCGGTGCTCATCATTAAGACTGTGGCGGCAGTCGGCGGTCTTACTAGCGCCCTGCTCTTGGTACGAGGTATCTCCTCTTTAAAATGGTACATGGATGCTAACTATACGGACAGATCACCAACTCCGCACCCAACCACTCTGTGCTGGGTACGCTCAACGGGCTTGCCCAAACACTCTCGGCTGCTGGACGTGCTGCCGGACCATTCATCTCTGGATCGCTTTTCACTGCAGCTACACATGTACAACCCAAGGGTGAAGCTCTCGCTTTTGGCATCTTTGGTGGCATCAGTCTCCTTGGATTTGCTCTGAGTCTTGGCATCCGATCGTCAAGTCTCGAGGCCGAAGGCTGGGACGAGAGTGACGAAGACGATGATGCTACGTCTGATGAAGAAGAAGTATAGACAAGGGACGCAAAGTGTGTAAAAAGTTGATTTTCAGCGAAGGCGTTTTTGGGCGGTGTCATGTCATTCCTATTGGTCAAGGCGATAGCTACTGCATATATGTGGATCGTGAATAAAATGTAATATAAGATCAGAGTCATGATTTTTTGGAATGGAGCGAATGCGTGGCTGTAATTGTCTCAGTTTGCACAGCAATAACCTTGTTGTCTGGATGCTGGAATGAAGAGGTAGAAATAGTCTCAAAAAAGACGGAAAATCAGACGACCAAGGAGGGGTATGGTGAAGGATCTGATTAGATTTCAGCAATCTGTTGAGATAAGGCAGGCAGAGCCGGAGGCCCGAACATCGGCGCGACTTATGGACCCGCATGTAACCTGCGATTGGGGACTTTCTTGTCTTTTGCAAAGCGAGCTACTGTAGTTTTCCTTCTATACTCATTGGGTTGCTGCATGTTGGACAGCGTGTGATTTCTGAACCCTCGACGACATTCCCCAAACCCGTACATCGCTTGCAAGACAGCAGCAATGTTGGCTCGTCCTTGTATGCGCGCCCTCGGCCGGGGCAGAGTAGGCCGTGTGCCCACCTCAGCGGCAGCAGCATGCAGAGCAGCTGTCCGTCCGGCTCTGGCCAGCGGCTATGCCTCTGTATCAAAGGGCACTCGCCATGAAGAGACGTCGGCTCGTTCGGCCGTCATCAACGTGCTCCAGAACCTCGGATCCAAGCGTGAGTAATACGTGCTACTCGACATGATTGCATGGGCAGAGACTGACGCAGTTGCGAACCGTCAGGCGAGGTGCAGCAATACCTCTCGCAGTTCCAGTCGGTTTCGTCGCAAAAGTTCGCCGTTATCAAGGTTGGCGGTGCCATCTTGACCGATTACATCGATGTCCTCTGCAGCTCGCTGCGCAACCTCAACCAGATGGGCCTGTTCCCCGTCATCATCCACGGAGCCGGCCCCCAGATGAACAAGCTTCTCGGAGAAGCTGGAATCGAGCCTCAGTACAGCGAGGGAATCCGCATCACCGATGGACCTACACTGGGCGTCGCGCGCAAGTTGTTCCTCGAGGAGAACCTGAAGCTCGTCGAGGCTCTTGAGTCATGGGGTGTTCGTGCTCGTCCCATCACCTCTGGTGTCCTCATGGCCGACTACAAGGACAAGGACACATGGAAGTTCGTCGGTGAGGTCAACAAGGTCAACACCGACCCCATCAACGCCGCCATTGCCGACAACTACATCCCCGTCCTTACCTGCATGGCCGAGAACAACGAGGGCCAGCTCCTCAACGTCAACGCCGATAAGGCCGCTGCTGAGCTGGCCAAGGCACTCGTGCCTCTGAAGATTGTCTACCTCTCCGAGAAGGGTGGTCTGCACAACAAGGACACCGGTAAGCTGATCGAGGCCATCAACCTTGATGAGGAGTACGACCGCTACATGAACATGCCTTGGGTCATCCACGGCACTCGTTCCAAGATTAGAGACATCAAGGACCTCCTTGACCACCTCCCTCGCTCTTCCAGTGTGGCTATCATCCACCCCGAGAGTCTTGAGCGCGAGCTGTTCACCCACACCGGTGCCGGAACCCTTATCCGCCGTGGTACCAAGCTCCACAAGGCTGCTTCGCTGGCCGAGTTCCCTGACATGAACAAGCTCAAGCAGGTCCTTGTTCGCGATCGTGAGGGTCTTGATGCCGAGGCCGTTGTAGACCGCTACCTTGACAGCCTCAAGGGCAAGACTTTCGCCGCTTACTACGATGAAGGCATGGAGGCTCTCGCTGTTGTCCTTCCCCCGGATTCCGCTACTTCTTCCAGCGGTCTGGCCCACCTGGCCACTCTGACCATGACCCGTTCCGCATGGCTCTCCAACATCGCCGACAATGTTTTCCAGCACTTGAAGAACGACTACCCCAAGCTTGCTTGGACCGTCAAGCAGGACGACGAGAACTTGACTTGGTTCTCCGAGAAGGCTGATGGCAGCATTGCCCGCCAGGGTGAGGTCCTCTTCTGGTACGGCATTGAGACCCCTGAGGAGGTCCGTGAGTTGATGGCCGAGTTCATCCAACACGGTAGACAGATGTTCGGTGACAACAACCTCGAGAGCCAGCTCCACCGCGCCGCATCTGGCGCCCTTAGAATCAAGGATGTTGCCCAGAGACTGCAGCAGCACAGAGAGTCCCTCGGACAACAGACCAGATCCTTCTCGACCAGCTCTTTCTCCTCGCGCAACATGCAGCGTGTTCGCAGCACCTTTGGCGTCCCCTCCAGACGTGGTTACGCCACCACCACCAACCCTAACCCTCCTCTTGGTATCAAGAACCAGGACAAGGACTATCCCTCCAAGGTCGCTCTTATCGGTGCCCGTGGCTACACTGGCCAGGCTCTGATTGACCTTCTCAACCGTCACCCCAACATGGATCTCCGTCACGTTTCATCGCGTGAGCTCAAGGGCAAGAAGCTTGCTGGCTACACCAAGCGCGACATCACATACGAGAACCTCTCGCCTGATGATGTTCGCCGCATGGCTGATGCTGGTGAGATTGATTGCTGGGTTATGGCTCTTCCTAACGGTGTCTGCAAGCCTTTCGTTGACGCTATCGAGGCTTCAAGCCACAAGGAGTCTGTCATTGTTGACCTCTCTGCCGACTACCGTTTCGACTCATCATGGACTTACGGTCTGCCCGAGCTCGTCAAGCGTAGCAAGATTGCAGGTGCTACTCGTATCGCCAACCCTGGATGTTACGCTACTGCCGCCCAGCTTGGTATTGCCCCTCTGGTTCCTTACCTCGCAGCAGCTCCTGCCAACCCCACTGTTTTCGGTGTTTCTGGTTACTCAGGTGCAGGCACCAAGCCCAGCCCCAAGAACAACGTCGACAACCTCACCAACAACCTCATTCCTTACAGTTTGACTGACCACATTCACGAGCGCGAGATCAGCGCCCAACTCGGACGCGAGATTGGCTTCATCCCTCACGTCGCTGTCTGGTTCGCCGGTATCCACCACACCATCTCTATCCCCTTGGCCGACACCATGGCTTCTCGTGATATCCGTCAACTCTACCAAGACCGCTACAACGGCGAGAAGCTCGTCAAGGTCGTCGGTGAAAGCCCTCTGGTCAAGAATATCTCCGGCAAGCACGGAGTCGAGATTGGTGGTTTCGCAGTACACAGCAGCGGTAAGCGCGTTGTCATCAACGCCACCATTGACAACCTCCTCAAGGGTGCTGCCACGCAGTGCTTGCAGAACATGAACCTCGCTCTTGGCTACGCCGAGTACGAGGGCATTCCTCTGTCATAGATGGATAGAGTAGGTCATGGCAGGTTGTTGTATCAATACAAGGCGTTATCTTTTTTGCGTTGGTTCACAGGCACATAGAAGTTGCTGGGTTGAATTGTTTGAGTGGAGGATGCAGATTCGTGATGAGGATTGGCTATCTAGGTTAGATGGCTTGATATGTAGAATGGCATGATTTTCAAATGTACATGTTTTCTCTCTTCTGTCATTTGTGCCTTGAGCTTCTTCACATGCTTGTGTCAGAGCCCCCCGCAAAGAGCTGCGCGGAAGCTAAAAATGGCGTCCGGGGTTTCGGTCAAGAGCAGCCGAGGAGTCGTCCCTTTGAGTCGCATGTCACAGAGCAACTCTGCATCATCTCAACTCGTAAACCCAACCGTACTCTTGCACTTCAAGAGAGTTATCAGGCGGTAGAATCGCAATATTCCGTCATTCCAACAAACACACCGGAAGTCGCGACAGTCCACTAGAGCACTAGTCGCCAGCAACAAACAGAATGTCTTCGGACAAGGAAGCGAAAGTCGACCTTGCGTCTTTTGTATGCGCCAGAATCTGCATTGACATGGCTGAATACTAATCCGATGGTAGACGCAAAGTGTTGTCAACGATTGCCTGTTCACCGTTATCCACGACCTCGTCCTTCAAACCCATCGCCGCGAGAAGCTACTCCTACGGACCGTGGACCCATCAACAGGCTTGCCCATCTGCCCTTCATGTAACCTCCCACGTCTCCTGGATCCTCCGCTAGCGAACGCGAACCCTCCCAAGAAGATCCAATACTGCACACACATTCCTTGGTCAACGCGACCAGGCCACGACATCTATGGCAACCCATTCCCAGTCGCTGGCAGCGACAAGCCACCGACCAAGAAAGAGCGAGAGAGAATGAAGGCGGAATCAAACGCTTCAAAAGAACACGGTACTGCGCCTCCATCACCTACGGCGAGCGAACAACCCAACACTGGTGGTCCTGTGGACAAGAAAGCCGCAAAGGTTGGAGAGAGACTCAAGGGCGGCACATATATTCCCTGGCACACATGTCCATCCTGCAAGCGCAGTCTGCTCATCACACGCTTCGCTCAACATCTAGAAAAATGCTTGGGAATTGGAGGAAGAGGCGCCAGAGCTGCTCGTCTCAACAACGCAAATGGAGCTTCACCACTGGGCAGCAGGGGCGGCACACCGACACCGAATTCGCGCGGATCCAAGAATGGAGATGAAGATGAGGATGAAGACGATATCAAGTCAGGAGGAGTGCGCAAGAAAGTCCTCAAACGCGGCCTCAAAGAAAGCATGAAGAAAGACGTCAAAGGCTCAGGAAAACTTGGAAAGCGACCCGGCAAGTCAGACGCGAAATCAGACAAGAGGGAACGAGACGAACTAGGCGATGACGAAGACAACACACCTCTACGCAAACGCATGAAGCTGCAAAGAGTTGGCAGCACGGCAAGCTTGCAGACTAGTATCGCTGGCGAAGAGAGTGTAGATGGAAGTTTCGTGGACGATAATGATAGCGGTGATGATTAGAGGTCTCGCAGTGTTGATTCTATCTTGAGGGATTACTAGCGGGTGCATGGCTTATTGATACCACTACAGGGGCGTTTTGGGATGGGAAAGCAAAAGGCCATGGGAGAGCATGAGCTTTGTACAGCAGTTTTATTCTTGTAGTCACTACTTATCGATCAACTATCCTTGATCGATCTTAGAGTGAGAAGGCATGTCAAGCAGTTCTCAATGTCTTCCGCTCTTGAAGCGATCAATAAGACTGACTGCGTTCTTGCCTTGTGATGATCCAAAATGGCAGTTTGATGGGTTGTGGAGGTCACGGCGGCTTCCCACTTCCCGTCGCGTCGGCAAAGGCGCGTCTTCCTCACGAAATCCAACAGTCAGGCAGCACTTGCGCATATCAATCCAACGACTCGAAATCATTTGTCGTCGCAAGTCGCAAACATGCCTGGAGTTGTGCCCATGCGAAGGCCGCGCGAAGACGAGGATGAAAGTGATGTGGACGCCTCGTCGCCTTCCTCAGATAAGCGCCCACGTCTGAATGGCAATGGCTCGCAGGTATTGTCGCATACGCTCTGCGACTGAGACCTTCACTTACATGGTCATGCAGGCTCCTCTACTTCCCGCAAGCTACGAAAATGGACAGAATGGCACCGAACCGCTCGTACACTCACCTGGATCTATCGTCAGAGTCGGAATGAAGAACTTTGTCACGTACACGTCGGCCGAATTCCTTCCTGGTCCCAGCTTGAACATGATCATCGGTCCCAACGGTACTGGAAAGAGTACTCTGGTCTGCGCAATCTGTCTCGGCCTTGGAGCCAAACCTGACGTCCTCGGACGAGCCAAGGATCCTTCGGAATTCGTCAAGCATGGCATGAAAGAGGCCGAGATCGAAATCGAACTTGAGCGTGATCCCGCCCGTCACCGCACAAATCCTGTCATCAAGCGTATCATCAAAAGAGACTCGAACAACAAGACCTTCTTCATGATCGATGGCAGGACCAGCACCCAGAAGGCGGTTGCCGAGCTGTGCCGCTCCTTCTCTATCCAGGTCGACAACTTGTGTCAGTTCCTTCCTCAGGACCGTGTCGTCGAGTTCGCCGCCCTGGATCCTATCGAGCTTCTTGTTCAAACTCAAAGAGCCGCTGCTCCAGACTACATGAGTGATTGGCATGATCAACTCAAGGCCATGCGCAATGACCAGCGCAAACACCATGCCGATCAAGTCACAATGACCGAAAACCTCAAAAATCTCGAGGGTCGCCAGAACATGCAACGTGGTGATGTTGAGCGTCTGCGTGAACGTGCAGAGCAACAGGAAAAGCTTAAACTTCTCGAAACATACAAACCCTTCCCTCAATACAACCTCGCCAAAGAACAATACATCGAATCCAAGGATCGTTGGAAGGATGCCAAAAATGAATTCGCTGCGCTTGAGCAACAGTGCGAGCCTGCTTTGGCCGCTGTAAAGGCGAAGGATGAATATGTCAAGGCCATTGATGCAGTTGTCAAGCGTCGCCAACGTCTGGTCACACGCGCACAAGACGACATCAAAGCGAAAGTCAAGAAGCAGAAAAACGTGGCGGAAGCAATCAAAGCTTGTGAAGCCGAGGTCGAAGCTGAGAAGAAAACCGTCAAAACATCAAAACAGGAGCGTGCTCGTCTCGACGGTCTGATTAAGAATCTGCAACGTCAACTTGAGAATGAGCCGTTCAACGTGGATGTTGCTGCAATCAACGAACAGATCAGAGACATCACGCGCCAACAACGTGAGAAACTTGATTCTGCCGAAGAGGAAAATCGAAAGCAGGACGATCAAGCTACTAAAGCTAATTCACTTAAACAACGCATAACCGCAGCGGAGAACAATCTCAGACAGCTACGA
>ERZ794946.561-NODE-561-length-14329-cov-2.923287_pt1 | contig 14329 bp, 15 predicted proteins | sample MGYA00433072_ERZ794946 | MGnify/ENA primary metagenome ERZ794946 (study PRJEB30137, sample SAMN04331413) | food metagenome | isolation source: Y3 must sample point D1 replicate A | place: Australia: South Australia | collected 2014 ...
CACCATATTCTTCACATCAACTGTTCTGTTCGCGTTACTGTGCCACCAACGTAGGTAGTAAAAGCAATTAACCATTCCTTTCAATACAAAATAACCTTCTTCTCACACCCTCTCCTATCCTCCCCCTCCGATCATATTCCCACCTAATTATGCACCACCGCCTTCAACCCCGGCAAAATCTCCAAATCCTTCTCCTTGTAAAAATACTTGCCCTCTTTGATCTCCGGCGTCTCCGTCTTTCTCTGCTGCTGCGTCTGACGAACCTTGACCCACTCTTGCATGGTAAGATGTTGACCGATCTTGGTAAAAGCGTTTTCCGTAAGACCGAGTTTGGAGAGGACGGGACTTTTGATTGGGGTCAGGGGGACGTGGTTGTTAGGTCTGTGGGTGACGGGGTATTAGTATATGGTGGAAAGATGGGAGGGGGGAAAGAGAAGGAGGGAGCAAGGGGACGGCATACCTGGCGAAATACAGCACTCCCAACCTATCCACATGTGCTTGGTCCTTTGGGGGTGCGCGGACACGATGCACACTACTCTTCACATACCCCGCCGTCAATGCGGTCATTGCATCACAGGTATTAATCGTAATCGTCGCATCTTGAGGCTTAACCCACTTCCACTGTCCCTCATTGTTCAAAATCTGCAATGCCGCAACAGGTTGTCTGAACAACAACGTCACAGAGCCTAAATCAGTGTGGCCTGGTGTATACAATTCACCCACTTTAGCGTTCTCGGATGCAGAGCGAGCGGCATAATGCATATAGCGCAAATGGTCCTCGCCAAAATCGTCATAAGCGTGATCTTTGACGAAGAAATCCTCGGGGACTTCGAGGAGGAGGGCGAAAAGGCGGAGAAGCTTCACCACAACTTCAGAGTGGCATTTGCGACTGAAGGTTTCGATTTCGTCAATGTGGTCTTGAAGGACGGCGGGGTGTTGACGGTGGTGGTGGCCGTCGAATTTGGGAATGTTGTAGACTTGGATGTTGTCGACGATGCCGGGAGCCAGGGAGCGAAGGCCGGCGGGGCGGTAGCCGTTGTATTCGCCGGCTTCGAGGTCTTTGAGATTGTGGTGTTTGAGTTTCTCTTCGAGAGGGAGGTCGTAGAATTCGCGGCCGAGAGCAAATTGGCGGTCTACTTCCTCTTGGCTGATGTTGAAGTTCTTGACGTAGAAGAAGCCTGGATGGTGTTGGTAGGCATCTATGGTTGGGCGGGAGACAAGATGACTTACCGACATGGCGGACTGCGTGCTCGAGTTGCTGGACAAGAGCTTCCTTGCCGCCTGGCTTCTCGAATTGGCTCAAGTCGAGAGTGACGAGTTCGGCCCAGTCCACTGTCGTGATGTTAGTCTGGGCGAAAGAATTTATGGAGTGTAGCTACGCACAATCCTCCTTAGTCACAGGGACCTGTTCATATGGTGTAAGAGTCTTTCCAGGCATAGTGAATATCAATGTTGCTCAACAAGTTAGAGAGATGATGATCTATCTTGCCGTCATGAGCTGGCAACAAACAACTTTTATGGTCAAACTTGAGCGACTTCGGACAATCCCTTATCTCGACGAATACACATCGAGTCATGTATTGCTGAGTAGCAAGCCCCGCACATGTCGTTATTCAGACTATTTAGATGGTAGTTGGAGGTTGAGTAGAGGGGTAGTGGATGTTGACCAATGAGATGGAGTGATTAGTCGTGGAAGGAGTAGGGGTCTAGCACGCAAAGCGGGGATCAAGTTGCGCGACTCCAGCTTGCATATCAGATCCAAAAACAGACCAATCATGAAATTACCAGACAATACTCAGCAGCTACACTGCAAGCCTTTCGATGCTTTTCAATGACAAGAAAACTTGCGGGAAGTTTCAATTGGTTATCATAACTTACTTCCGTGCGGAAGTGTGGCTTGAGATTCTTGCCAGAGAGCACATGCTCTGATAGCTCTAGCTTTCCCTGCTATGTGAATCGATCGTCTGCGTTCCTTAGTGTATCCGTGATAACCAAGAAGATCCACTGTGCCGTTCTTCCTGCTTGATCTGTCGAAGGATTGAAGCACGCATGTGTTTGGGAGATTTGAAGCATTACCAAGCACTCCGATAGCGCAAGATATCATGATTGTTCAGCCACGATATATGTATCTTGAGATCGCAATTCTTGCAGGGTATGGTGTGCCATGAAGCGGGTCCGGTGTGTGCTTTGCCGACACAAGCCCGGAAATCTCAACAATGTCAGCCCTCGAATCCAGCAAACATATATCATTGATGTAGTCCGCTCTGTTCTGACTGGACAATCCGGCACATTGCAATGGCGAGCCTACACACTGCCGGATCGCGGCACAACACTCGCGCAGACGAGTCACCAAAGAAGGATGTCTCATCAATTGATATTGCCAGCGACAGAAGCCATCAGACGAGCACCAACGACCCGGAAAAGCAATACACATCGACACAAAAATTCTTCCGCTCCATACAGAGATACGTTTGGGACGATCCAGACAAGCCAAAACATGAGAAGAAGTTTCTGCTGAAGCTGGACTTCTTCCTTCTTACCTATGCATGTCTCGGATACTTCTGCAAGAACCTGGACCAGCAAAACATCAGCAATGCCTACGTTTCAGGCATGAAAGAGGCACTGAACATGAACGGCAATGAGCTCACATACATGAGCAATGTTTTCACTGCTGGGTATGTCATTAGCCAACTTCCGGCTGTCATTCTGGTCACGAAATTGAGGCCTTCGCATGTCATTCCGACACTTGAATGTCTCTGGGCAATCTTTACCTTCTGCTCTGCTGCAGTCACCTCTGTGCCTCAACTGTATGGCTTGAGATTTCTGATCGGATTCTGCGAGGGTGCATTCTTCCCTTGTATCATCTACCTCATCGGCTCTTGGTACACAAAGCATGAAAGAGCTAAGCGAACAACGCTCTTCTACTGCACTGCTTCCCTGGCACATATGTTTTCAGGGTACCTTCAAGCCGCGGCATACGACAACCTAGATGGCAAGCTTGGACATGCTGGTTGGCAATGGCTCTTCATCATCTGCGGCATCATCAGTCTGCCCGTTGGAGTCATCGGTTACTTCTTCAATCCCGACTTCCCAGAAAACACCAAAGCGTTCTATCTGAGCGAGAAGGAAGCCGAATATGCAAGAGAGAGACTGGTGTTGGACGGCTATACACCACTGGGATCTTCCTCGTCCAAATGGGACAAGAAGAAACTCTTCCGCATCGTCACGACTTGGCAGTTTTGGGTGTTGTCGTTCGGCTACTTCTTCGTACAATCCAGTCACCCATCTCAACAGCCGTTCTACTCACTGTGGCTCAAGGCTGAAGGGCACAGCGTGTATCAGATCAACGTATGGCCGACAGGTCAATCTGCTGTTGGAGCTGTGACACAAATCGTGGCTGGTATGCTGTCGGACTCGCCTCTGCTTGGAGGCAAGCGATGGCAGACAATAGCAGTATTGCAAGGAGCATCTTTCTTCGGTACCTTGGTTCTGGCCATCTGGAACGTGCCCATCGGACTCAAGTATTTCGCGATGTACATTTCTTTCTGCTCGGCAGGAGTGCCGGGACTGTTTTATTCCTGGTTTCCGGATCTCATGCCGCACGACCATGAGATGCGCGGCTTCTTGACGGCCTTCTCAAACATGTTCTCATACATCAACCAGATCTGGTTCCAAGATGCGGTTTGGAGGACGGAGGAGGCGCCGCAATTCAAACCAGGATTCATTGCGGCGGCGTCGTTCAGTGTCGCGCTCATATTGACAGCGATCCTGATGCGCGTGCTAGAAAAGCGGGATGCGAAGAAGGAGAACCGACCCAGCTATACGGAGGAAGCCGAGAATCGGGACAGGGTCGAGGATGGAGTTGTGCCAGAGGTGCAGGCTGATCCGGTGCATGTGGGTTGAGGAGTCGAGCGTTCGTCGGACCAGCCCCTGTATCAATTGGATAGGTGTATTGCATTGTCCAGTATCTCATGTCCCAAGCTCTTTCTGGTCTCTTCGTGTTGTCGCTTATGCTTCAAGAATAGCCTGGAGCTACCTGTTCGTACCGTACAGTGTTGCGGAATCTGGTTGCAGTCGCGGTTGTGCTTGGACGAGACAACATGACGAGCGGTCGAGCATCCGCGGGAGTTGTTGACTCCAAGGTCAACTGGTGATGCTTCTGAGCCATAACATGATGTACAATCCCTGTTGGACATGAGATGCTCAGTGTCGTCGCAAAACAACAAGTCGTCGAAAAAGGGCGGAAGCAGCTGCGGGCGGGGTGAGACAGATCTGCGCCCACACTTCAACGTCAACTCTCGATTTGACACCACCGGTTCATCTACCGTCATCAGAAGCATTAGAATATTCTGTTGCTCGATCAAATCCCAATGTCATCCATGGTCTGCTTTGATCTAGCGACAGTACCATACCGATAGCGACATCTCTGAATCATCGTATCGCACTGCACGATGCTTTCAGCTCCCGGTTACAAAACGAAAGAGTTCGTACTCAGAGCTAAGCTTAGCTCAATTGCGGCATCTCAACGTTCTGGCTAGACTCTTGTGGGACGTCTACCCAGGTATCCTCGGAAGTAACAACCCGGTCTTTTGTAGGTTTCAGTACGTTCTGACCGCGACATTCGTGCGCTGCAACTAAACTGCGCTGCCCTTCCTACTCATCTGACTTGTTTCTCTTCTCGTATTCAACAACACGCGCATATTCCGAATGCCTAGTGTTTCTTCAGACTGGAAAGTTGAACGTCCACCACGTCGATCCGGACAACGATCAGCCAATGGCTGTTTGCAATGTCGCAAAAGAAAAGTCAAGTGCGATGAACAGAAACCGACTTGCAGTTATTGTGAGAGGCGAAAGTTGTCATGCTCCTGGTTTCAGCGACCTTGGAAATTTGTGGACGTCAGCGACAAAGTCAGCGAGGAATACGATGTACTGTCCGGTCCGTCGGAGCATCAATCGCAGCAACAGAGAAACTCAATCGAATTGAATCCCATTGAATATGTTCCCAAAAGGCAGCACCGCACCCAAGGACGCCCCCAGGAGACAGGAGGTCTGGAAACACCAAGTTCAAGGTATGCATCTGAGCGACGCAGCAAAAAGACGACGTTCTAAACATGCCAGTACAAGCTCATCCGGCTCTAACTCGAGTCCGCAAGATTCGACATCAACTAAGCCGCAGCACCATGGAGTCAACTCATCACAAAAAACTCGAATACCTCCTTCTGTGGATGCTGGTCCCACGACTCGCTCTCAGATGTTAATCGTCGCTCTTTACCACTACCTCCCTACCAACGAACCCAAGGAGCACCGAGGAGAACATGAACATCCTAGACTAACATTTCTCAACCTATTCAATGGTGCTATATTCCGCCCTCGTGCGCCTTTTCTCGCAGCCGCTATAGATTCTTTTACCTTGGTTCAAGCATCTCTCGCTTTGGGCGACGTTCGACTCGGGTTCGCCGCCATCCGCCGTTACAGCGCTTGCTTGTCCAAGTTCAATGCAGCATTAGCTGAGTCAAATCTCTACAGTCACGACGATATATTGCTGTGTATGCTAGTGCTCTCTATCCTCGAGGTGAGTGGTAATCCTATCAGCTTCATCAATGCCCCGCTAACACTCAGTGCCAAAGTCAATCCGTCCGATCTCTCAATTCGGTGGTTGGGCATCTCACGTTCGTGGTGCAATCAAGTATCTTGAGGATCGTGGACCGCGACCTCTCAAGACTCGATACCAGACTGTGCTATTTCATCACGCAAAACAGGCTTCAGTTCTCTGGGGAATCTTCCATCAAGAACCAATACCCTTCAGTGGCAAAGACTGGTTACGAATATCTGAGTCGGCTCCTTTTATCAACCACGAGACACGACTTATCGACATCGGTACCCGGATACCAGGGTTATTGTCTCCTTCAAGCTATCTTTCTAGCCCTACTGATATGTCAGGATATCAGACATACTTCCAGGACCTCTTGGCGACTTCTCATGACATACAGAAATGGCTCGCAGATTTCCATCGGCAAAGGGATGTTCTTTTGCATGCTTGTGACGAAATCAATTTCCCTACCTATTTCCGCTTGGTCAAGCGTAATGTGCTGAGCACCGCATCTTCATTCCGGGACTTCAACGACGCATGGTATCTTTCGACAGCATGGACATACCTCTACCTACTTCAAACTACATGTTTATCTATCATGCACTCTGGACTACCACTTCACTTCGACGTCGATGCGGCGTCCTTGGTCGCTTCAGTGGAGTCCACCGTCGACAACCTCAGCAAGACAGTGCCCCAAGCGCTAAGTGCGCAATCTGGATTCTCAGGTCGCTTGAGTGTCAACTTGTTTTTGCGGATGATAACTTTACATTACGAAGCACAAGGTCGATATGAGATGGTCAGATGGTGTGGAGATATCGAAAGTGCTCTGTATACGCCTGATCAAGGCCATGCAGGGGCGTGGATGGCGAATTGGGAGAGAGTGATCAAATTACCTCGGATCAGTCAGTTTGGAGAGCGGGAACAAACAGTCAGTATCCGATGAGGGTCATCGTTCATCATCGACGCATATACCAATGAGCTCCTTGTACAAGATATCGAGACATTGTCGCATCTTCTGGAACCTCAACCAAGACACTTCGTCAATGTGATGATATCCTGCCATCGTGTTAGCTCTGCATTCATTGTCATCTCATTAACAGGACTCACCAGTGTACCATCAGGTTCAAACGCCTCCAAACATTCCGTATCATACTCTAACTCCGGTCTCCCAACCACACTCTCCTCCTCAGCTTCCACACCCCTCTCTCCTTCCCTCAAATACCAATTTCTAGCATTCGGATTTGCTTCCCTCTGCCCCCGCTGAACTCTCCTTTTCTTCTCTTCCACAGAGCACAGAACATATGCTTTGTACTCCGGCGCCCCAGGATGTCCCACATTATCCGCCACAACCCAAGTTCCCTCCCTCACCAACCCTATTTCCTCCGCCAACATCAAGTCATGCAAATAAGCAGGTTTATAATGATCAACAAACAAAAAATCCAAACCCTCGCCAGAAGCAAAAGAGGCAGAAGCAGCCAGTTCACGAAGAAGAAAATCACTCCTCCCCACCTGCACCTCCACAAACCCATCCAATCCAGCCATGCTCACCATTTCCCTCGCAATGGAAGCGAATACCTCATTACTCTCGATAGAGATGTATTTTTCGCCGCCGGCAGCTTTGACGGCTGCGCCAAGAACGACTGCAGAATACCCGATATATCCACCCAACTCGACCATGATTTTCGGCTTTCGGGAAGTTATTAGGGAGGTGAGGAGGGTGGCTTTTCGAGGGCCGATGGTCATGAGGTATTGGTTGGAGAAGGCGAAGGAGTCGATTGCTGTGGCTACGGAGGAGGGGGTGGTGGGGGAGAGGTTGCGGACGTGGGTTAGGAGGGATTGTTCGCGGCCGTCGCCGAGCTGGTGCGTGTTAGTGGAAGGAGTAATGGAGTGAGGGAGATGTAGTACCCGGCCTTGGGGTGTGCTGCCCGTGTAGGCTTTATACCAGGGGATATCGGGGGATGGGTCTGTCATGATTGGATGTTGCTGTGTACAATAATTGCGAGGTGGGAGAGGTGGAAGAAGATGTGAGATGATGCTTAGAGGGATGGAAGACGATGTAAGAGAGAACAGAAATCACGATAGAGTTGCCCGAACAAGCGCGGATGGTAATTGAGTCAGGTAAAGATTGATGGTGGAGAAGCCGGCTTGCGTGTTGTAGATCATTCATCTATATGCATATTGCTTCGGTAAATGCTGTTTAGATGATTAGATCCTCTAGCTCTCACGCACGTTCGAGCCACATATGCATAACACAAGGATTATAACGGCACGTATATAGGCAATAAAATATGGACCGACTAATCGAGTCGGAAGTTGGGAAGACAGCGGTCACGGAGGAACTTGAATCTCGGGGGTCACAGGACCATGATCTGGGAGCCACGTGCAACGTATTTCGAATTGGACAAAAGCCACACCATCGAAATGTATAGTCTTGCGGTCTGTCTAGAGCACATATATGAATGCTTTATTGACACCATCAGTCTGACCAGCGTAGGCTTTCTCGTCCGCAATCTCCACACTGTCGCTGGTCTCATCAACAGCATACTGAGCCTTCGCTCTGCGAATGTTTTTGAGAGAGTAGAACACCATCAAAAGCAAACAGACGACGACCACGGCTGATTGAGTGGCAACCATGGATACTTTAGCAGTGTGATATTCAGGAGCATCCTGAGCTCTAAAGGTCTTCGGCCCAATAATGTTGCCGGCCGCAAAGCCCATATTGATCAATACAGAAGCAAAGGTGCGTTTTGTATGACCCGCAACATTGGCTGTGAGCCATTGATAGATGATGGGCGTGCTGCCGACGAAAGTGTTGACAAGATAGACACCTGCCAATGCGCCTGATTGTTGAGAGTGAGGTAGCCATGCCATCAGTGCTGCGCCTATAAGAGACGGAATGGTCATCAGGATGATAAAGAACCAGCGATGGCCAAGGAAACGAACACCATAGCCACAGATCAAGGTAGAAGTCATGGTGACTGCTCCAGATCCCATGTTTAGGAGCGCAGTTCTGCGACTGGTGTATCCGTAGGACTTGATAATTGTTGCGCTGAACGTAGTGATGACACCTCCACCAGTACCTTGCAGGAAGATGATGGCAAAAAGTCCAAGGACCTGCGGGTCGAGAAGAGCCTCAAAAATTTGTGCCCATGAAAAGTGAGTGTTCTCAATACCGGTCTGGTTCTCCTTGACATGCTCTAGTAGAGCAACTTTCTCATCGGGAGTGAGGAAACGTGCAGCCATTGGGGTGTCCGGAACCATCAAAAAGATAGTGATTGCAACTACCAAGGTGATCAATCCGATGACTATAAACATCAGTCTCCAGCTTTCGATAGAGGCGCTCGGTGAAACGTGTTGGAAGGCCCAGGAGATCAGACCACCGAGCACTTGACCGAGACCAATACCGAGGTACCAGAGTGCGAAACGCGATGACTGCTCCCGGCGAGTGTACCATTGACTGCTCATGAGCATGAGTGAAGGCGGAATACCGGACTCGAATATACCACAAAAGACTCGTGCTGCAATCAATGAATTGTATCCTTTCGCAGCAGCGACACATGCTGTTGCGATACCCCAAGCAAACAGGGTGAAGCTGAGGAATTTTGCAGCCGGGATTCGCTGCAGCAGGAAGACTGAATTTTGTCAGTATTTGCTTTCAGTCCTTTTACTGGAAAGCAACCAACCATTGGGTATGGAGAAACAAAGAACGGCGAAGAAGAAAGTAGATCCAGCGTCTGCAAAGTTGTTGCCTTTGAGATGCAAAGACTTGGCAAGACCCATGACATTGCCATACTAGTGAGGAGGTCAGTTGCTAACCCACAGAGTCAACGAATCAGGCTCACGTTGAGCAGAATCTTGTCCAAAAAGTTCATGACATAGCAGAACATCAAGAACAGGATGACTCGCAAGTCAATCTTCCTTTTCAGCGTCCTCATGAAGGCTTCATCGCGATGTAAATACTGGTTGTCCTCCGTCTTGTGCTCCTGTAGATACAAGAGGGCAGCATCTCTGGTCACAGGAAACGGTGAGTTTACTGACAAGTCTGACTGAGCGATGCCGGCGCTCTGCTTCGTGTCGTCCATAGTAGCTCTGCGGTGTAGTATGTCAAATATTTGGAAGAGGAGGTTGAGCGACAAGAGCCGCTTTTAACGTATCGTCAACTCAACCCAGCGTACTACTGAAGCCGAGCGTGAAAACCCATGCCCCCTTCTCTTGCCTTGAATTGCCTGCATGCGCCGTGTGTCAATGGGCTGTAGATCCGATAACCAAGCGAGGTCGAGACTCTCTGTAGTAGCCGTCGGCAGTTACATCGAGTTTACACAGCAAGTCGACACGAAATTCATGCGTGAGATAGACAGCGAAGTTCCACCTTTCCAATTTTCATATAAGGTGACCTTGAATATTCCTACAGCGCAAGCGGACATGCAGGACAGCTTAATCACGCGAGGTCGATGTTGATAGGTTCATTGAGAACTAACAGCGGGGAATCATCGAGACGGAGTTGATCGCGGGACGGATGATTGATTGAACATAAAGCACGCAACAATGATAATTTTCGAGGTTGAGGGAAGAACGGAGTGGCTAGGAAAAGAAAGTGATGAGTGGCAGGAAGCAGCAACAAGCTTGCAGTGATCGACATGAGTCTTGGCACAGAGTCGCAAGCTTCGGCACCTCTCTTGTCCTCTCTCCCTTGACTTTGTCCCTCCATCTCACACAGAAACTTTCGTCGAGTCTTGTACAGCATTGTTTCACTCATTCATGGACTTTTTGTATGGTAGAATAATTCTTTCGGGCGATCGACTCAACTCGATCAGCGCCCGACAAATTATCGTTCATTATTCCTTTGCCGACAGTGTGCCTCCTAAACATACCACGCTGGCAAGCGTACCCTCCCATCGGATTCGCAATATGAGCCGTGCCGCAATGTCGAGAATCCTGCATGCACCCACGGCCTTGATCAAGATCAAACCAAGACGACCATCACGACTCCTGGCAGGTACCAGCCTGAGGCGTTGATTACCTGCTGCTCACAAGGAATCCTGGTACGGCTGAGAAACGTGGAGTGAGGTCTTCAGGACCTAGTTGTGATTGGACCTCATAAGGTGGTGCAATGCATGAGAACGTTCATGCGCAGCTGACACTGACAGTGGTCTCAAATGGGATATATTGTACACCACCTGAGCCACAAGAGTCATGGTAGAACTGATCATGTGGAAATCAAGAACAGTGTATGTCGCCAAGGACCAAAGCTGACATCTTGAGACTCGAAATCAAGGCTGACGATTGCGATAAGCTCATTCATGATGCTTGGTGAACTGTTTTAATAGTGCTTGATTACCTTGTTTTGACTCCGACTCTGACTCTGCTGCTCCTAGATTCGTCAAGTCATGAAGAGGTAGCCTTCGCAGGAGATCTCCGCATTGAGCAAGAGTTACTAAGGCGTTACCTTTGTGCGTGCTCTGCCTCTGCGTTCTGTATCCTGTGAATTGCCTCCACATAAGAACGTACCTTGCTTCAGCTCCACATCCGAGCTCGCTGCTGTCTCTTCAGGACGGCTTGTCAAGATGCAAGCCACAGTAAGCCTGAACTCTTTACATTTTCGCTCTAGAATATCATTACAGCTGCGCTCGTGATCAACGCTAGTGTGCTGACAAGCGCTTCCATACATCGTGGCGCTGAGTATTCTCTAACTTTTGCGGGCTTCAATGACTCTGCCGTCTCAACTTACACCTCAATGTCAGCGCAGAAATCAAGGCAACTACATAGCAAGTACATTGGACCAATGAACATCCGTGACGAACCACTACTCCTACATAAGGAATGGAGAGGTACAGCTGCGAATCATCTACAATGACGTCTGTATTTCAGGAACTCCGGAGACGCCACATTCCCCCGCTCAACTCGTGCGTTCTCAACTTCATCTTCAGCAACATTGATTTGACCTTAAGAGCGTTCTTCAATGTACAACATCACATCTATCAAACCTTTTCCAACAAGACCCGACTCAATGGCGACATTCAGCTGACCAATACCGCAAGCGGCACGGTGCAAGTCACTATAAGCCTCACGCAAAAGCCTTTGTATTCTCATCAATAAGAGAGATAAGAGACTCCATGTATGCCAAGATGAATTGCGGTAGAGAAAACCCAAGATCGCAAACCATAGTAACATCTGGAAATTTATTTAGAAATGGCGTACTTACTGCCTAACATACATGCAGGCATGGCACCGAGACTTTGCAGCATGGCAGCTCCGCTCCGACTACAAGCAGGCCACGAGACTGCGGCAGACTCGGAGAACCAAAAGGCTTATGGCTGCAAGCATTGCAAAGAGTCTGGAAAACTTGGCCAATCCCGGCACGATGTTTAGAGCTGAAACAAGGCCCATGCTTTGGATATTACCGGACTTCTATAATTGTACACGCTCTGGACCACAGCTCAGAGCTGGAGAACCCGAGACGGCCCGCCGCGGCAAAGGCAATAAGTTTTCGGCCAGATTCTCAAAAGATAACTATCTGGTTCTTCCCGAATACCATGATTGCGTCTGGACTAGGTTGAGAGTGACTGTTAGCGCCCACTTGTTCTATCAAGGCTGGAACATTAATGACATGCTGCTCGCTTCGTGAAATAATGCAAAATCAATAAAGTCAAAAGCTCTGGACAACAGATATATACATCTACTTCGAGTGCAAGTCTCAAATGTCTACCTTTGACATGAACGGGCTTACATCAGCGCTTGCACAGCTGAACAAGTCTGGACTTTTTTGACGACTCAATCATGGGCCTGGGTATATTTTTCCAATTCATCGATGGCATCAAGACCATTCAAGTCTTCAAATATATAGAACAGACCACGCACCTTTGATTGTTTAGACACTACCTACAATTCCTCAACCACAAAGCACAAATCCAATCATGCATCTCTTCGTATGTCCCGTCAAATCCTCTATCTGCCAGAACTGGAGCTGACTCAAACCCAGAAAACTTCAATCGCATCCGCGTCTCTCTTCCTGTTCGGGGCAACTTCCGCAATCGCTGTAGCAGTACCAGTACCGAACCTCGAAGAAAGAGCCGGTAAGCCTACCGGAGGGCCAGCGAAGGCCAATGTTATCGTATACGCCGGACCATACACTTGCTCTGATCCAAACACAGTATGCCGGATCTCCTGATATCTTGAGAAATCCTTTTTACTAATAGTCATATAGCCTCCGCCTACTGACGGCAGTGCTGGAACTGGCAAGACCTATCTCGGCGTGACGGAGAACGTATGCACAATCCTCAACCCATTTCTCAGCATCACTGGCGCCGTCACTGCAAATCTGGTTCAAGCTCCGAAGACTGGCACTGCTGGTTGTTGTACGTGTGACCTTTATCTCCATCGGCAATCCGATAGCTGACATGTCTAGATATCGAAATGTACAAGGAGGCTGGGTGCGGCTTGACACTTACCAATCAATTTCACGGATGGCCATTTAATGGTATAGATACTGCCAGCACGATGGGATGTGCAAATGCCGTTGGTGGATTTGGTTATGGAGCAATGACTCTGTTGTGTGTTTAGAACTATATGTCACTGGAGAGCAAAAACCATTACTACGAGTCAAGTACAAGTTTACATTGGAAAGATGTCAGTTTCAATTGGTAAAATTTGATTGTATTGTATACGACAATTGTCAATTTGCATATTTGACGTTATGAACGAGAGCGAATTCCGAAATGTCTTAAAGTGCAAGAGAGATAATAGCAGGACCAGCTGTTCACCTATTCAACCTTTTCCTCTCCACCCAGTTTATCCACTTACCAACATCTCTGACACTCTCTACAAACAAACCTCTCCACATCCGAGCACCACTCATACATACACTTCTTACAGACAGTGTCGTTCGGTGCCATCTCAACAATATCGTGCATAAGAACATCAGTATAACTGTCATCATCTCTAGTCATGACAATATGCAAAGTATTCGTGTCTGTAAACGTATACGAGACAGCTATAGTCGTGTAGGTGGTAACCGTGAAAGTAAAGAGATTTGTCGTTGTAACTCTGATGGTAGTAAAGTCAATAGTCATAGGCTTGGAACTGTGCGTGCCAATGTTTGAGTCGTTCAGAAAGTTGTTGGTGTTGAAAGAATCGAGTTTGGGACCGAGGTAGCCGAAAGACATTTTGCTAATGAGTGTAAAGTAGACTGCGTTGGGTAATAGGTGAGTCGGTTGTGTTGGAAAGGGGTGATCGGTCGCGTTCTATCGCTAGAATGCTGTATCTATCGATGCGAAGGGCGAGATGATTACGCACGAGGTTAACGCATCTTCCATTGTTCGAGCACAAAGGCATTGTTCAAATTTCTTTCTCGAATGGGCGAACTTGTTTGTAAATCTCTTTATCGCTTTCGTAGCTTAAGCGACCCTCAAAGCCCAAAAGAACATCTGCTAATGCAATCCTTTTAGCGTTTCTTTCAAGGCTAAAAGGATGCCAACGACGCCATTGTCTTCCCCCCCATCAATGCATTCTCTCGAATTACTCCTAAAATGAATATAACCCCCTAACAGTTCCATCACCAATTCACCCGCCTTACCACACCACCAATCCTCCCACCGCACCACCGCACCACCAATGCCCAACCCATCCATAACCCTCCACCCCACAATCTCCCAAACGATCGTCCCGCAACTCACAACCACAATCAGTTTAACCCTTGAAGTTAAGATCGTTCACGATGACGACGATCTGAAGCTTGCTATA